>JAESFL010001002.1_pt1 | contig 12357 bp, 13 predicted proteins | sample 9269401 | NCBI WGS metagenome assembly JAESFL01 (sample SAMN14506025, study PRJNA617098) | algae metagenome | isolation source: Gloeocapsa sp. UFS-A4-WI-NPMV-4B04 and co-occurring heterotrophs from desert... | place: USA: Utah | collected 2006-10-01 | reverse complement strand
ACTACCGTAATTGCATTTCCATTTAATGCTTTTTTGATTTTGGTCAATCTGCGGCTCTTCAATTCATTTACTGACCAGTCTGAATTTGCGATAAAATGGTGTAATGATTGGGCTGAGTTTATACTTACTACCTTTGCTATCTCTGGTAATGATTTTCTGTTTATTGGTGATATTATTCCTAAGTGTAAGTATTTGAAACACTCATAATTTCTGACTTCTTTAAATATGTCTTTATACTCTGCACAATATTCTTCTATAACTGCAACTGTGGGGTGAGCATCTCTAGGCAAATGCTTCAGGATTTGTAACTCTACATCCATTGCCCTACCTACCTTATAGAGCTTTATCTTTTGGTTTCTTTATTCATTATATCCGGAAACTGATAACAGGGGGATAGTCCGAAAAGCTTGGTAGTCTTTGGGAGACTTGGTAACAGGAATCATACAACGAGTATTCATAAACAGGTTTAATTATGAATTTTGATTTAAAAAGTGTCTTAAATTCCAATATCACAACTAAAAAAAAATATAAATTGAGTCTTTTGAGTATGTCAGTAAACTAGATATTAATTAGTGGAATACAATGTTTTGGATACAAGCATTAACATGGCGATCACAATTATTTACATAAATATTATTAAAGTTTGACTTATAATTATTTTTAATAAGTGATAGTGCCAAATAATTAGTTAATCAAAACGAGTAAAATATTAGCTAAACTAGGTCTAATTAAACTCAAAGTATAGTTTTTATCCAAATAACTATTGTACTAATAGCATAGATAATATACGTAATAGCAAAATTTTAAACTTCTTGACAGTAAGGCTAAATCATGAGTTTTACAATTCAAAACGTTTTAATTCCCGCTCAACATGGTTATGAGACTGTAGATGTCCAAATTGAGGATGAAAATATTACAGCAATTGCACCTGAGTTAAAAGTTATCGGGATGGCAATTAACGGTCAAAATAAACTATTACTGCCAGGATTTATCAATGCCCACACTCACTCTTCAGAAATGTGGCAGCGAGGGCTAATTCCACCCGTACCTCTAGAATTATGGATTGCTGAACTTTACGACTTTGCCCCCCTTAATGTAGAGCAAATTTATCTCAGTGCTTTGGGAACAGCAGTAGAAACACTATTATCTGGGGGAACGAGTGTTGTAGATCACTTAGTATTAATTCCAGGGCAGGAATTAGACACGATCGCAGCAGCTGTGCGGGCTTATCAAGAAGTGGGTATTCGTGCCTTTATTGGTCCATTAATTCAAGATCAATCGCTGACTTCTGGTATGCCAACTGGTGAAGCAAAACAGAATCATCCAGCTTATTTTCGCTCAACAGAAGCAACACTGGAACTGATGGAAGAAGTTATATCACAGTTTCATCGACCAGATGAAGGCGTGAATATTTTAGTTGCACCGACGGGAATTCAACTGTGTTCGGATGCCTTGTTTGAGGGGTGTATTAAAATGAGCGATCGCCACAATATTTGTCGTCATACGCACTTACTCGAAACCAAAGCCCAAAAACAGCTAGCCACAGAAAAATATGGCTGTAGCGCTGTTAAACATTTGCAGAATATTGGTTATCTAAGCGATCGCACAACATTAGCTCATTGTGTATGGTTGAGCGATTCTGATATTGATATTTTGGCAGAAACTCAATCTACAGTCGTTCACAATCCGCTGAGTAATTTGCGCCTTGGTAGTGGCATTAGCCCAATTCTGAAATATCGTGAAGCTGGAGTCAATGTTACTTTTGGCTGTGATGGTGCTGCTAGTAATGACTCACAAGATTTGTTAGAAGCGATTAAAATTGGCTCGATTTTGCACAATATCACTGATCTAGATTATCACCACTGGATTACACCGCGTCAGGCAGTTCAAATGGCTTCATTTGGCGGTGCAAAGGGACTGAATATAGCAGAACAGCTAGGTTCGCTGACTGTAGGAAAAAAAGCCGATCTTGTACTTTACGATCTCACGAGTTTATCACTGCTACCCCGAACTGATCCAATTGGCTTACTAATTCTAGGCCGCCCTACCCAAGCAGTACACAGTGTTTGGGTAAATGGTAAACAAATTGTTGCTGATGGCAAGGTTACAACTATTAACGTGGATAATTTACGCCAAGAACTATTTAATCGAAGCCAGTGGGATACACAGCGACAGTCTCAAACAATTCCTCAAATTGAAGCTCATTATCGAGCCGTGATGGGCTTACCAGAAGGTGTATTGGGATACTCTTGATCAGCCCTAGATATAGCAAATGTACATAGATTTAAGGCTCTGCCGAAGTTGGGTTAGACATTTGGAGAAATTTCGAGCTATTCATCGAATTGAACAGGTGTAGCCCGTATTATTGAGATAGTTAACTCCTTGGACACTGTTACCAAGCGAGTCTACCAGTGATGACACGCCGATACCAATTTGATTTTGCACAACACAAGGCATATTGCGTTCATATTTTTCCCTGCAACCCGTGATTTACACTTTTAGGTATCTCGCCCTAAAGTTGATTAATTCCCAGAATAAAAATGAGATTCAACAAAATCGTCACTGGGCATACAATTAAGATTATGATTACTATCCACCACTTGAACAACTCCCGCTCTCAGCGCGTACTCTGGCTGCTGGAGGAACTTGCACTAGAGTATGAAATCAAGCGCTACGAGCGCGACCAAAAAACTATGCTTGCGCCGGAGTCGCTGCGCGAGATACATCCCCTCGGTAAGTCTCCGGTGATTACTGATGACGATCTGACCCTGGCTGAATCTGGTGCTATTATCGAGTACCTAGTCGAGCGCTATGGTGAGGGAAGGCTTGCTCCTAAGCTTGGTTCTAAAGAGCATCTGCGATACAAGTATTGGTTGCATTACGCAGAAGGCTCTGCAATGCCGCTATTGGTAATGAAGCTTATTTTCGACAATTTTGGGCTAGGGGACAGCAGCGCTAACCGCGAATTTGTCGCACCCCAGATCAAACTTCACTTTGACTACATAGAAAGCGAACTGGCTAAGAATACATGGTTTGTGGGCGAGGAATTCACCGCAGCTGATGTCCAGATGAGCTTTCCCTTAGAGGCGGTGGCGGCACAGGTAGGCTTAGACGCGAGTCGTCCGCAGAGCATGGGCTTTTTGGAGCGCATTCATGCACGTCCAGCGTACCAACGCGCCCTAGAACGCGGTGGTGCGTATCAACTTCTAAGTTGAACGGTAAGCTGCGCGTTTTTACCAAGTTCGCATCTAGCAATTGGGCGTTGCTGAGTAGAGGAATGCGCTAATTTGGCACGTTGAATATTTTAGGTTACAAGGGCGATCGCTCTAGTGCCTCTTTTCCACGCCCTCTTTTTAAGAAATAGTTTTTTGATTCTGCTCGTCAATGGTGGAACTCCAGTCACCGTTCTCTACTCCAGTGTCCTTATTCTGCGGCTCATTGAGTAGTGTTGTGTCAGCCATTGCTTTGCGAAGTTTGAGTTTTTTCTCCTCGTAGGCATTACGCTCTTCTGTTGACATTGCTGTCCGTACTGCTTCTCCCACTGTGCCAGCCCATTGCTCACTTGCCTCACCGTTGCCAGGAGGGATGCTATCGAGGGCGGAAAGCCACTCATCGCGCAACTTTTCCATTTCATCCCGTTTTGGGTACTTAAATGTTTGTACTTGTACAAAAGCACAGGATTCAGAACCGTTGCGGGCTACATGAGCATTGAGAGCGAGCAGAATGTTGCGTGAGTAGCCCACATATTGAGTACAGCCTACTGTATCCAACACAGCGTACACCCCTGCGACCTTCGTATTTGCAGAATGCGATCGCCAATTTTCAAGCGGTAGCACTTCTGTGCCTATACTTTCAAGACCAGGGGTTGTATTCACCTCCTTAGCACTATGCTCTTGATCGGACTGATACAAAAAGTCGTGGAGTCCGCGATGTGCTTCGGGAACATTTTGATGTTCAATTGAGCCGTTGTTTTTGGTTTCCATCTAGCTAAAAAATATTGAGTTACTCTTATTCTGTCACCTCAGTTGTCGGATGAATAATGCCAATACCCGCATTGTGTTAACTAAGATATTTAGTTGTCCAAACTATCAACCGTTTCTTGAAATAGACGGCGAATGTCATCTACTTTGCCCATATTGGCTTGCGATCGCGATCGCCCTACCACCCCTTGACTCAATAATTGCAATGACTTCAATCGCTGAGTGTTGGCTACCTGCACAATTAACCACAACGGCTGTACCCTTTTGTTTCAATCGCTCGGCAATGTCTTTTTTAATTATTAATCAGAGTAGGCGTTGGACTTAGAAACGAGCAGGATTGGGTAGCGCGATCGCTCGTTTCCGCTTCTTTGTTCAGGCACTTTGCTCTATAGACGTACCAACTAAACAAGCGCCTGTGAGTGTTACGCCAGTTAAGTTAGCACCTTCCAATTCAGCACACAAAAGATTAACTCCTGTCAAGTTTGCTCCTGCTAAATTAGCACCCCGCAAGTCTGCTTCTTCTAAATTAGCTGCGTGTAGTAATGCGCCTTGCAAATCTGCCTGACTTAAATTAGCTCCTTGCAAATTTGCGCCACTAAAATTGACTCCCCGCAAATCTGCACCGCGTAAATCTACACCCTGCAAGTTGACGCTCATCAAATTTGCACCGCTTAAAAAAGCACCTGCAAAAGACGCTTGCAATAGTTTAGCTCCCATCAAGTTAGCACCCCGAAGGTTACTCCCGCGCAAGTCAGCACCAGTCAAGTCTGCTTGCATCAGATTAGCTCCGAGCAAATTCGCCCGTAAGTCAGTGGCTATTAACTGAGTACCTAGAAGATTAGCTCCGTCTAAACGCGCTCTTTCTAATTTGGAGCCAGAAAAATTAGCTCCAACTAGCGATGCTCCAGCTAAATTAATGCCGCAAAGATCAATACCTGACAAGTCTTCGTCTTCTAAATCAACTCCAGGCAAATGTTTGAGTTTTCCGGCTCGAATAGCCCCAATATCTAATTTCTGCTGCGTATTCACACTTCACTCCTCACTTTCTGATCTGCACCACTGGCATCACTATCCATTTGGGCATCAATTAGCCACATTCCAGCACTAATTTTGGGTGCTGGAATTGTTAGACTCAAACCTTGTTGTAAACCCATAACCAGGAGTTCTAGGGTATCAACAAGTTTGGGGTTCCAGCGATCGCCTGACTGACTCTTAAATTCTGTTAACACCTGAGTTAATATAGTGTCAGGCATTGTCTCTCCACCGCTAGTATCAGCTTGGAGCTTGGTGACACGCTGTTTAAAGGCAGCAGTCAAGCCTAAAATTTGTGATTCTAAAGGAATTTTATCTCCGGCTAACCCAGCTGGCTCACCATTCCCGTTCCACCACTCATTTTGGTGAGTGATAATCTGGGCGAGCGCTTGCATTCGAGGCATAGTTCGCAACACCTGTGCTGCGGGTACTAGCGGACAACTGGGTGCTTCATCGCCATATTGAACACTGACTGTTGCCGGAGCAATGCGGTGGATTAACGCAGCAAGACGTAATCGCTTCAACTGCCAAGCTGGCAAATCCAGTAGTTGTCCCATTGTTTCTGCCAAAGCTGCAATTTCAGCTGCCGCCATTGGGCTGCCTGTATCTGCTATATCAAGTAGCTGTGCTAGTCGCAGAAAGGCTTGTAATTCGTTAGAGACTAAGTTGTTATCTAGAGCTTTATGCTGAGTGCAGATATCTAGATGACTGACATCTTCTTGGCTAGTCTGGAGATAATCGACGACGCGGGAGACAATATCGCCTAAGTCATCCGCTTGAGCAGTTGGGGCGGCATCAGCGATCGCTTGTACTTGAGCAGTCAGGCGTTGGGCTAACTGTGGGTTATAGCGATTTATATGCGCGATCGCTATTTCTACTGTTTCTTGCACCAAGGCTGGTTCAAATGTCCAAAATCCGTAGAACTTGCGCTCCAAATCTGCTGTCGGTTGTCCAGCTGCTCCATAATCAGCTGCCGAAAGTTCTTGACACAACACCATTGCTGTATAGCTGGGTGACAAAATCATCAAGTGCCACTCTTGCGCCACTGGATCAACTGGGTCTAAACCGACTAACGCCACATTGGGCAATTGACTTGTGGGATGTTCGGCAAAACCAGTATCAGGGGCAGCCATAATCGCTACATGACTTGACTTTTGCGCCAATAAATGATATCTGTCTGCTTCTTGGAGATACCATTTACCGCGTTGAAAGGCTGTGATCACGAGGGGATCACTGGTAGAAGTCAAGATACAGTCTTCTAAAGCATGACACAGGGCAACTAAGGTGTTTTTGTAGTAGACACCGAAGTTTAGTGGTCTTCTTTCAGGTGGGTGAGCTTTTGCCAGTTGTTGGAGGATGGAACCTTCTAACATTTCGGGGATCAGGGGTCAGGGGTCAGGGGAGCGGGGAGCAGGGGTCAGGGGTCAGAGAAATATAATATCTCCCTATCTCCCGTTAGGAGGCTGTTACGAGCTGTTTTTCTTGGGATTGGATGGGGGCGGAAAGGGCTTCTTCTAGATCGGCGCAACCAAGTTTTGCTTCTAGAATGTCCATTACTTCACGCCCGAAGTCGTTGGGGTTCTGTCGCCATGCCTGGAGGCAGACTTCACCAAAGAATGAACCAAGTGGTTCGGGGTTCCAGAGTAACTTTTTCGCTGTCCAAGGCATCAGGCTCATTGGATCATAATCTTGGTTAATTATGCCGTTTTTAAAGGCATATTCTTCTAGGTGGGTGTGTGGTTGTAGCCCGATGAAGAAAATCGCTGGCTCAACTTTGTCGGCTCCGAAAATGCGTTCTAGTTCTCGATGATAGGCGATCGTTTGGCGGATCGTTTCGGGGCGCTCGTCGATGACGTTAAACGAGTAGTTGACGGAAACTAGGTCATTAAAGCCAGCTGTCTTGAGATCGCGGCAGTTTTCCAAGACTGTTCGGAGGTTATAGCCCATCCGCATTTTACGCACAAGTTCTTGAGAACCGCTCGTAATGCCGATTTCAAAATAGTTCATTCCCGTTTTAACCATCAACTCGCATAACTCTGGAGTTAGGTTATCTGCGCGAATATAAGCTGCCCAGTGAATATCTGTCATTCCAGCAGCAAGAATTTTTTGTAACAGTTCTACCGCATCGTCAATAAATCTGCGGGCGGGAATAAACTGGGCATCAGTAAACCAGAAGTTACGAATACCGCGATCATATAGTTGCTGCATTTCTGCTACAACCTCGTCGGCTGGGTTTATGCGTACTTGCTTGCCTTCAACAACAGTGTAGATGCAGTAGCAGCAGTTGTGAGGACATCCGCGTTTTGTTTGAACGCCAACGTAGAAATCTTCCTCTTGTAGGTAATATTGAAATTCTGGCCAAATGCTTTCGATATAGTCGTAGTTGCAGGCGCTTTTTTCTAGTGGTGTTGGTTGTTCGTGGATCAGGCGATCGCGTGGTGTCTCTCCTACCACATAACAGCGTTCATCCCGAAATTCCACACCCCGCAACAATTTCTCTAGCAGGGTTTCTCCTTCCCCTACGGAAACAATTGTCCCTGGAGGCAATTTATTTCCCAGCTGCTCATAAAACACGCTTACTGCTCCGCCACCAACGATGGTACGGGCTTCTGGGTGGTATTTTTGGGCGCTTCTTAACCCGCGTTTGATTAATGCCTGATTCTGCCAAAGTTCTGTATAGTAAGAAGCTGCTAAACGCAGTCCTCCTATTGCCCCTCGCAATTTAATGAAGGGATTACGGGCGTAGTAAAACTCAAAGGCATTTTGAAGTGGATTTCCGCCTCTACCACCTACAGGAGCATAAATTTGAATATCTCGCCAGGAAAATACCAGCAGTGTAGGCTGAAATTCATCTACGCAAGCATCTAAGGCAGAGGCAAAATCTAGCGGCGGTACTGTCCCTAAATCAAAGATGCGCTGTTGAGCTTCGGGGAATAACTTATGGACATGATCGGCTAAATAAACAACCCCAATCGGGAAAATTGGATTGCAGGGAAGGCGAACATAGAGAATTCGGTTTTCCATCGTGGTTGTTTTAACTTCTATCTGGTTTCAATATTTCAACGGGAGCGATTGTCTGTTGTAACTTGTCTTATTAAAAGGCTGCTTGAAATTTAAGCCAGAGGTGTTCAGCGATGATAGTCATTTTGGAGACTGAAGATACTTCTAGATGCGATCCCCAAGCAAGTGCGGGATATTTATATGCTTTATGAAAGTAGTTTTCATATAACTTTACGATAACACTGACTTTACTTAGCCGTGTACCTATTTTTGGTTTATCCAGACCTTAAATTATGAGATTGCTACGTAATACTAAAATTGCAATTAGTCAATGAGGTTTCTACGCAAAAAAGCAAAATTAAACAGAAATTTAACAACCTGTCTCTATATCTTTAGGGGTAAATCAGATGAAGGGTATCAGTTGGTAGTCGGAGTTACAACAACTGGGGATCGCTCGGTGCTAGCTTGGCATGATGTGATTTATAAATTGTGGAATCAAGCTCTTGAAAACTGTTATGGCTCAAATATTAGATCCTTTACCAGATGACAAATCCGGTCACATTGTCTGCTGCTATGTCAATGCTACGAGTAAGATTCAAATAGCTCGGATTTCTCATATTCCAAACTGGTACTTTGAGCGCGTTGTGTTTCCAGGCCAACGGCTTGTATTTGAAGCGCCGCCAGAGGCTATTCTAGAAATTCATACAGGCATGATGGCAAGTGCTGTTCTCTCAGATAATATTCCTTGCGATCGCTTGGCTGTTAATGAAGATAGCAATTCTTTTGCTGAACTGAATCAGAAAGTGGAAGAAGCAAACGATGGAAGTAGCGATCAAAGGCAAGAAAATTTAGCAGGAGTAGTTTTAAGCGCTGTTGATTAAGAAAATGAAATTAATTTTAGGGTTGCTAACGTTAGCAACCTAATTTTGCTGAAAAATTTTAAATTCTCTCCCAAGAAGGACACCAAGTTAACGAGCTTTAGCGCTAAGGTAGCTATCGAAGATATAGGATTGCGTCGGCGTGGTGATAAAAATTGAATTTACCTTCATTTATATGGTTGTGGAAAATAGCTGCTTGGTCAATGGGACTGGCTATAGTTGCTTATCTGATATTAGCGGGAACGGGCATTTGGATGTTTCGCGCCAGAATGACGCACGATCGTCCTAGTTGGCTGCGTTCGCTACACTATATGATCGGTGGCAGTATGGTATTATTAGTCCTGCTACTGTTAGGTGTTGGTATTGTTGGCACTTTAGGTCATTTTGGCTCATTGGGTCATTCGTCACATTTACAAGCTGGGTTGGCAGTAGTAGGATTAGTTTTACTTTCAGCTGGAAGTGCTACTCAAATTAGTATTGAGAAACCTTGGATGCGATCGCTCCACGTTGGAACAAATATTATCCTGTTTGTGGGGTTTGCCTGGGTATCTTTGACAGGTTGGGGCGTGGTACAGAAATATTTACCTTAAGCTTAATATTTAGTGGGTTACGCGATCACAACTTCCCGATAAGTTTTCACTCTGGTTTGCTGTAAAACATTGCTCAGTTCAAAATTCCTGCCAAATGCAGCACAAATCCAGGCAAAATATCCTCACCTGACAAGCTAGTAGGGGATTCTAAAACCTCGACATCTTGCCCTAGACGGTAAATTTCCACTTGTTGATTTTGAGGATCAATTAGCCAACCCAGGCACACACCACAGTCAATATACTCCTGCATTTTTTGTTGCAGTATTTTCAAGCTGTCTGAAGCAGAGCGTAATTCTGCGGCAAAATCGGGAGCCAATGGCAGAAATTTGGCAGGATCTGGGTTTAGGGCTTCTATTCGTTCTCGTCTTACCCAAGAAGCATCAGGAGAGCGGATTGCACCATTGGGTAGGACAAAAGCCGTTGAAGAGTCAAAACCTAACCCTGTATTATCAGCCTCTGCCCAAATCTCTAATCGGGCTGATAGCTTAATATTTCGATTTCCGCTTTCCCATCCTGTAGGTGGCATAATGATTAATTCTCCCTGCGCTGTGCGCTCAAGTCGCAAATCTGAATTATTCTGACAGATTTGGAAGAACTGCTCTTCTGTTAACTCTAGGGTGGGGCGTAAGTTGAGGATAAGGGCGGTCATTACTTGCCTCGAAGCGATCGCTAATTGTAGCGTAACACTGAAGTTTAGTTGATCAAGTTAGCCTTTACCATTCACGATCAAGTTTTTCTGCATAGAACATATTTGCTTTACGTTTGAAGATTAGCGGTACTTTGAAGCATGGCGGGTAAGGGCAATTGAGCTACGGCAGCAATTTCCTGGGCAGAATCCTGGCGTTCTGGACTGTTAAGGTATTGCCCTGTGTGAACTGGGGACACAATTTTCATTCGGTGAGTGCAGCTGTAATAGCGGTGAGTTTGTAAGAAATGCGATCGCTCCTGCATACTTTGATTAGCAATCTTCTTGCGGAGCTTGACAATTGCATCCATAATTGCTTCTGGTCTAGGTGGACATCCAGGTAAATACACATCTACGGGAATCAACTTATCTACTCCCCGCACTGCACTAGGAGAATCCGCACTAAACATTCCGCCTGTAATCGTGCAAGCGCCCATTGCAATCACATATTTCGGTTCTGGCATTTGTTCGTAGAGACGCACCAAAACAGGAGCGTATTTCATCGTGATTGTGCCTGCGGTAATGAGCAAATCAGCTTGTCGAGGAGTCATGCGGGGAAACATCCCGAAGCGATCAAGATCAAAACGCGCACCAATCATGGCACTGAATTCAATAAAACAGCAGGCAGTACCAAACATTAGCGGGTACAAGCTGGACATTTTTGCCCAGTCGTAGAGATCATCGACGGTTGTAAGGATGACGTTTTCTGATAACTGCTGCGTTACTTGGGGACGCTCGACAGGGTTGATAATTTGGGGTGTGTTAGCTGTATGCATCATAAATACCCCCGATATTGGCTTTTGTCTCCAGTATCGGCAGTTGCTCAATTGCTGTCTTACAAGTTCTTGATTTTTTTACAAGTTCTTGACTATTTGTCCAGCAGCATTGCTTTCGGCGTAATGCCAACTAAACGCTTAAAGTGATAGTTGAGATGTCCTTGGTTGGCAAAGCCGACTTTGTATGCAACTTCGGCAATAGCTACACCTTTACTTAACAATTGCTTGGCACTGTTCACGCGGCATTGAATCAGGTACTGATGAGGAGCAAAACCTGTAGATTGCTTAAATAAACGAGAGAAGTAACCAGGACTCATCCCCACAACTTGGGCTAGTTCAGCCAATCCTAAAGGCTGATCTAAATGAGCATTAATGTAGTCTATTACTTGATGCAACTTATGTCTAGGTAAACCGCCTGTATAGTCTTTTATTATCGTTTTTTGGGTGGAGTAGTGCTGCAATAGGTGAACAGCAAGGACATTAGCGATCGCCTCTGCATAAAGCCGACTACCCAATCCCCCCGATTCTAGTTCTGCTTTCAGCGTCAAACCCAGTTGACAAATGAGCGGATCAGGTGATGCGAAGTGAGGTGCGATCGCTACTCGTTCTGGATCAACCATTTCGTAAATCGCATGGGTGAAAACAGTTGGTTCAAAGCCCAACATAATTACGCCACCTTCACCCTTCCACTGTGCTTGATGATATGTATTTGCAGGGACAACAACGACATCTCCTTGCAAAACTTGTTCGTGTCGCGATCGCCCATCTAGCTTGCGTTCTGCTTCAATAGGTGTTGGTACTTGAGTAAAAACGGCAATACCATACTGTAAACCTGCAACTTCAGGAGTCTCGCCAGGAAGTTGGTAGTCATAGGCGAGGTAAATACCATTCCATCCTGCTTCTTTACTTGTCAGAACGGGCAGTTTGGCAAAAACCTTCCCCAGCGTTTCTTCTTTAGAGAAATCCAGGGTTAACAGCTTCTCTACTGACATTATTTTTTCTGCTTCACTACACTTAATGTACCAGTTGTCAAGTGAGTATTGGTAATATTAACGTGGTCTTTTGCATACCTTGGCTATAGAACCTAATTTTGCTAGGTGTGCGGTACAACAAACAGTGAATATAGCAGTCCTAAATGATTTGTAAAACCCTCTCTTTCTTCCTTTCTTGGCGCTCTAACGGGCTGATGCCCTTCGCTCCGCTCCGGCGACTTGACGGTAGCCTGCGGCAAGCCGCTTCGCGTCTACGTTAAAAATAACTTCCACAACTCAGATAAGATTGCTATAGCCCCCTTTTGTCAGTTTCCGAAGTTAAAAAGTAGTAAATCAAGCCTTTCATCCAGAAGAATAAAAGGGTTTGAATTGATTCATTGCACTGATTAGATGATTAAATCCAAGCAATAAGTTGGAAGAGCGG
>JAESFL010001001.1_pt1 | contig 12370 bp, 25 predicted proteins | sample 9269401 | NCBI WGS metagenome assembly JAESFL01 (sample SAMN14506025, study PRJNA617098) | algae metagenome | isolation source: Gloeocapsa sp. UFS-A4-WI-NPMV-4B04 and co-occurring heterotrophs from desert... | place: USA: Utah | collected 2006-10-01 | reverse complement strand
TTCCACTTGGCTGATTGCCCGGCATGGCTTCCAGACCCCGAAAGCCGTCCGGCACAAGCAGCTTTCAATCGTGGCACTCGCCGCGTAGGCTTCAATCCGGTGTCTCAGAAACTGCGGGCGGTACACATCCTTGAGGCTGTAGTCGAGTACGGCCACGGTTGGCGTATGGGTGGCGAGCCATGCCTGAGCCTCAGCAGCAGAGGGGAAAACCTCACATGTTCCAAACCCTGCTTCTTCCAGGTAAGCTTCCAGGGAGAACCCTATCAACGCCTGATCTTCAACGATCATACAGGTTGGCTGCGACTGGCCCATGCCACTAGGAGCTAACGAGACTTCTTTGAACCTGACACCATCCGAGACCATTGTCGTTTCCTCTCAAGGAGCACGTTCAGCCGCACTGCATTGCTTCTATGTCGGAGATTGAATGATGTGCGGTGCGCGTTCCGTACCTCTCCTTCGGGTTGTCTCGGCAGTGAGCGCAGCCCTGGAAGCCTGATCAGCAAGGTCATTCTCATCTGTCACATGCAGCAGTTCAGCAAGGCGTATGCGGGCGCGGTTCATCCGGCTCTTGATTGTGCCGATCTTGGTCCCGCAGATTGCCGCTGCCTCCTCGTAGCTCATCCCTTCTGCTCCAATGAGGAGAAGCACCTCGCGCTGCTCGACCGGGAGCTTACCAAGGGCTGTCCTAAGGTCATCAAGATCAAGATGCCCATGTTGCTCCGGAGGGGCGGACAGCAGGCCCGCCATCACCCCATCCGGGTCCTCAACTTCGCGTCGCCGCTTGCGCAATGAAGTGTAGAAGTGATTGCGCAGAATAGTGAACAGCCACGCCTGTAAGTCTGTCCCTGGCGTGAAGGTATCCAGCTTGTTCAGGCCACGCATGATGGCCTCTTGCACGAGATCATCCGCCTGATCCACCTTGCCGGTAAGCGAGATTGCAAAGGCACGAAGGTGCGGAATGGCCTTGAGCAGGCTGGCCCGGAGTTCGTCCGACAGAGGTGATCCATCCTGTTGCGGCATGCTCATTGTCCTCTTGGAAAGAGTTGCTGCAGTCGTGCGTGGCAACGACGGCAACCCTATAAGTCAAATGAGTATGCACCGGGAGCTTACAATCCCTTTCTTTTGTCGAAGACAAGAATAAATGGATAGAGCCATTAATGTATGTTAGTGACTTCTTCGTATCGCCCGATGCATGAGAACATTTCTCTCATTCTATATTAATCTATGTTTACGACTTAGGGGGGGCCAAGCCAGTTAAGAGGACTTCACTGCTTTAGCGGCAGGGACTCGGCTCTGATCCAGTTAATCCCCAGATTATCAGATGGCTCTCAACCTTCGATTCGCCTCTTTGGATGACTACCCGTTTGCTCTCAAGCTTGGCGTCGAGGCGATCAGACCTCTGGCAACTTCTTGGATGGAGTGGGGCGATGCAGACCAGGAAGCTCAGTTTGCGAGCCTGTGGTGCCCAGCCGATACCCGCATCATTGTCCTCAATGACCAGGAGGATATCGGCTGGGTCGAGTTTCGATGGACAGGTGATGAACTCTTTCTGAAGCAACTCTATATCTCCCCAGGGCATCAGCGGCGTGGCATCGGCTCACAGGTCCTGCGACTGCTTCGGGAGGAGCAGCGCGGGTCGGCAAAGTCGATGGCTCTGTTCGTGCTGAAGAATAATCCTACCCTCAGGTTTTATGAGCGACATGGCTTTGAGGTCGTCCGAGAGACCCACACCACGTTGGTGATGCGCCATGCGATGGCCGAGGCGGCTTGATCCTCCCGATTGAAGATCGGTTAGAGGCCGACCCGATCCAGTTTGGTATATGCAGGGGGCGGCAAGCCAGATGACTGAGTTCGTGGGTCATCGCGTACTCTAAGGCTGACTCTGGGATGAAGATCAAATGCCCGTTCATGAGACCGGCATCCCGCAACTACTTTCAAATAATCCTGTTCATTCAGAGCGCTAATTGACGCGGGACCTCCACTGCATCGTTTTTCTTCGCTAACCTGATGAGAAGATCAGGGGAGATCGCGAGGCATGCGTAAGTTTGGGGTGCTTACCGTCCTTGCTTTGGGTTGGATCACCGCATCTTGCGCTGAAAGAATGGTGCATCCGGCCATTATATCCCAGCCAACTCCACCGAAAGCTGCGTCCAAGCCAATCCCTAACGATGGAGAGGTGAGGCGTCGGGCTGAGACGATTGCCGAGAAAACCAGGAAGCGTTCGGCGATCCGCTCTCGTCAGGTCACTCCAAGTGCCATCGTGAAACCCGAGCAACCGCCAGAATTTGAAGCTCAGCCGCCGCAAGCACCCGAACAGCCACCGGAAGCCCAAACCTCGCCCCCACCTATGGCTACAGTGCTTCCGCCGCCCTTGGAGACTGACGAATCCAACTTCCCTTTCGCCGCGCTGATGCCTCCGCCACCGGAACCTGCTGAGCCGACATTCCCTTCCGCCTCGCCCATCGTTGAACTGCCGCCTCCGCTGGAGCCTGCCGTGCCTGTCCTCCCAGAGGTGCCTATAGAAGCGGCGCTGCCACCGCCGCCCGAGCCTGCTGAGCCAAGTTTTCCAATCGCCGCACTCATACCCCCACCTTCTGAACCGGCTGAACCGTCTTTGCCTTCACAGGAAGAGGTCATCATAGAAGGTTCAATCCCAATCCCGTTTCCAGACCTTGCATCAATTCTTTCGCTTCGCCCCCAATTTGATTGGGTAGATACCGTAGGCTCTATCGAAGTGCCGCACAGCCCTTTGTCGGATGCTCGTGAAGCAACTCCGGAAGAAGGAATTCCAAGTCTAATCCGAAATCCTTGGCCACTTCCAATGGAAGGCAGCTAAGCGAACAAATGCAATCCGGCAGATTCAAGCGCTAAAGATTGCCCAGTGGCCATTTAGTAGGGAGACAGGGTAGTTCGGCCTATGGTTTCCCGCCCGTGATCACCTTCAGCTTCCGCTTGGACGGCGGCAGATCAGGAGGCTTTGGCGGACGATCCAGGTCTAAGTAATATGCCCTACAATCCGGATCATACTTCCCAGCTTGGCGGTCATGCGGATGTCTTCGCCAAGGGCAGTCATGGGCAATTTGGTCGAGCAGATCGTCCAGACTGATCTCTGGGCCATACTTCGCCGCGAGACGAGCGAGACGGTACTCTCCTCTTCGGCTGCATAGACTGCACCCGACACGAACGACTACCCAAGGGAAGTCAGAGAGCCTTTCCGTCATGTTTGCCCCGTCCAGTCTTTAGAACATAACAGGAACAATAAGTCCTTGTTCCAGGGCACCACGTAACGGATCAGTTCCTGAGCCTTCTGACCAACCAGAGGTAAGTCTTGGCAATCGATCCTGAGCAGAGGAATTAGTTGCGGGATTCAGAACCTGTGGGAGCTTCGATTTATGACTACCGGAGATGCCCATGGTGCGCCTGCCCGACGAGCCGCAGCATCACGATGTCCTTATTGGTCGGAACCGTGATCCGCACTTCCACATCACCATGGTAGTTCGGCTTTGCCCACTGGAGTTCCTCGACATTGACGTTGAGGTACTCGGTCGTGCGGCGCACCTCGCGAACTTTCGCCGGTACGGCTAATCCCTCAAAGTCCCAGGTCAAGCGCATCATAGCCGCCGATGACAAGCGCGCGGCTTATCTCGTGCGCCTCAAGCCAGATGTCGCTCCCAGAGATCACGTGCGTATAAGTCTGTTCGGGAGTCAAAAACATCTAAAAAAATCCTCTTTCGCAAAAATAGTGCTGCTGACCAAAGTACAGCCTGCTCATCGCAATCTGTCTCTGTCCTGTCGTGCTGTGGTGGCGGGTATACCGAACCATATGGCTCGATGGGCCAGGACGAGGGACAGAGGCAGGGAAGTCCCGCGTTGCGACCAGCAGCAGCACGCTGCTCATCAGAGAAACGCCAGTGAAAGCTCGCAGCAAGCCTCAGACCAAGCCTAGGGAAGCTATAGAGAAAGCCGATATGCCACGACCCAGGCGTGAGTCGAGGGTGCAGCGCGAGCCTAGCTTATAGACAGCAGAAAGAGGTCCCTGAGGGGGAAATTGCGGGAGACTGATTTGATCAAGGGGGCTCAAATTTTTGCAATGTGCAAAACGGATTGGCCCTCTTGTCCGCATCAGCTCGCCAGAGGAAGAGGCTCCAGCAAATCTCGATCGTTGTTCTTGGGGCTGTTCACCAGTGTGGACACCGACCACTTGATCATGCCCTCAGACAGAGATGGTTTCAGGAGATCGCCGGGATGTGCTTCTTCGCTCATCCATCGCTCACGGTTCCCTCGTTCGATGATCAGCGGCATCCTATCGCTGAGATCTGCCAGAAACTTGTTGCTTTGAGTGGTGATGATCGTGAACGTTCGGATCCATTCGCCGTCAGGATTTTTCCACTGTTCCCATAGCCCACCAAGAGTGAAAGGCTGACCTTCTGTCATGCCAATCGCATGAGGCTGCCTTCCGACTGGCCAAAGCTTCTTCCACTCAAAGAAGCCGTCGACCGGAATCAAACAGCGACGGTAACGATAGGCAGCACGAAAGACATCTTCAGTCACAACTGTCTCGGCATGGGCATTGACGAGCTTGGATGCGATCTTCGCGTCATCGGCCCCGCTCGGAATGAGCCCCCACTGCAATGCACCGAATAGCGGCTGCTTAGTCCCTGGATCGCGGCGAACTACCAGGAATTCATGCCCTGGTGCACCATTGAAACGAGCCGGGATCTTAAGGCGGTCGGCTCCCGGAGGGTCTAGACCCAGTGAGGCGGCGTATTCCCCTGTAGTGCGATACTGGATAACTCGTCCGCACATGCCCGTTCCTCCTCCAGGCTGCCATTGTCTGTATGAGCCTAGCCGAACAACAACGAACTGGTTCTTAACAAGGCTTCTGAAGTGCCTGAGCAAACCGTTAGAGGTTGAATGCTCTTGGCGAGGAGCACAGTTGGGAACTCAGGCTGACCCAGAGGGTTGCGCCAGTGTTGTTATCAGCAGAGGAGGCTTCCTATGGCTAACAGCACTGGCACCAGCAATCCTACCTACAACCTCGTCAGCGTTCTGTATCATGCTCTCCAGGGGGCGGAGAATTACGAGAGATACGCCCACGACGCCGGGAGTGATCAGGACTTGGCTAACTTCTTTCGGGAAATCCAACAGCAGGAGAAGCAGAGGGCGGATCGCGCCAAGCAACTTCTGGCAACGCGTCTTCAACAGGGCAGCTAGGGTACATTGAGCAAGTGACAGGCCAACCTTTAGGAGGTTAGCCTCCCCATGCTGACCAGCAATGGAAGGCACTCATGTAAGACACTCGAAGGGGGCTGAGGCTGATTGCTTCTGGCCTCTTCCTTTGTGCGGAGGCCAAGGTTCCGCAAGAAAGCCTCTGTATGTCGCAGCAAGGGCTTTCTCAGGTTCCCTTGGTAACTGTTTCGACCTTTTTAACCATCTCAGGTCCACCCTCAGGCTATCTCTAGGGAGATCTAAGATGTCTCTATATGAGAAGACCTATGTCATACTGACTATGATCACATTCCTGATGGTATTGTCCTGTCTAGCTCACCTCGATGAGGATTTATAGCTACCTTCAGATTGCTCTGCATCGATTGCAGATTATAATCTCCATCTCACACTGGGGCTCTCCTCCTTGGGGAGGTAACAATAGTGGAGTGGAAAGCACTGCCCCGGCAATTCAGGGCCGACTGGTTAGAATTACTGTTCATCATCGTCGTCGGCCCATTGATCGGTCTGGGCATGGGCTACGCTGCCAGAATGTTCGCTCCTGCGATCTCCGCTGCAATCCGGTAGTTTGGTGGTTACACGACAAGGACAGCAGGGGACCTTCGATGATCCGCCCCGCGTTGACTCAGGGGTTGTTGATCAGGAGGGATCAATGACCAATGGCGATCTGAGATCCATCATCGTGCCGTTAGTGGTCACCATCGGCGTGGGTGCGCTTGCGGTGCTGATTGCAGTCGTCCTGGGGATTGCTTTGGACTAGGAACCGCTTGGAGCCTTGATCCACGTTCTCCACAAGCTCCCCTTCACCCTATCGACGAACCATGTGGCCTCATGAGACGTTCCCTTTTCGTTCTCATGGAGATTCGTTGTGCCGATCCGTAAACGCAAACTGACTGAGGAGCAGGTTCTAGAGGCTCGCCTGAGGTATACGGCTGGTGAACGCGAGTGGGGCAAGCTCTCAAAGGACTACGGGGTAAGCCGAGAGTCCATCAAGAACGCTGTCCTTGGGATGACCTTCAAGGAACTGCCGATGCCACCCAAGAGGGGCCTAGGTGACCGTCCATTCCCGTATGGGTAAGCCACAGCGAAACCCTAGAAGAGCCTATGATGAGAACGGCAGGGAGATCCCTCCACCTACCATTGCCTCAAGCCGTGCCAGCGGCCTAAACACTGTGGCGGCCTTCTGCGAGGCGAGGGGATGTCACCACGACGCTGTTATCTCGCTTAAGGGCTGGCCCGACAACTTGCCCGTGCCTGATATGGCTCTTCACCTCCGCTGCTCGAAATGCGGAGGGAAAAGCATCAAGGTCATGATCAACGTGAGGGAGCTATACTCGAAGGCTCACGGGGCTGGGTATCAGCGGTAAGCAGGCCTTATTGCGGCCTAGAGGTATCCGCCTGGATGGTCGCTAGAACGATGGCTGAGGCTTGAGCCAAGGCGTGTCTCTCGCCGTTTGTGAATGTCGAAATGTCCATGCCGCCGACCCGAGGAGCGCCGCTTAGTGCTTGCGTGGCGAACTTGACGAGGGCTCTCCTGGCGAACCTTTGGCCATCCTCTGAGCCCATCTCAACGAGCATCTTTGAGACGCTTTGGGTCAGGTCGTCAGAGACTAATGCAACGAGCTCGCTGTGGTCCATCATCGTTGCCCCTTGTTATGTTTCCACATTGGCTTGGCCAGTTTCTCTGAAAGCAAGGCGAGGATGAGGCGGGCATCCTTGAGGCTAGGTTAAGGTGGGGAGGGTGCTGCCACAAGCGGGCACAGGGGCCGCACTGTCTAGGAGAGGGTTTAGGTTCTCCGTCTCTCATCTCAAGGAAACGTAATGGTAAGTAACGCGTTGGGCTCCCAATAGGCTTATCAAGCGGAGATCGAGGTATGAAGAAGGCAACTTGGCTTCTAGCAGCGACTTTGATCGGATCTAGTATCATTGTGGCATCGCCATCATCAGCTCAGGTGCAGTTCGGCATCGGTCCGAACGGCCCGAATATTCAAGTTGGTCCTGATGATGATCGGAGATACGAGCGTCGAATTGAACGTCGTCGCTATGAGGATCGCGCTACCACCGGCAGCATTGACCGTTGTCGGACAGTTATCATCCGTGAAGAAGACGAATTCGGTGATGAGGTCACGCGTCGTGTGAGACGCTGCCGCTAATCACATACCGTTAGGACAAGACCTGTGAGAGCCTCAGGAACCCCACTCCTGGGGTTCTTTCCTTCGGAGGGTGTGAAGCACGCAGCTTAGCCACGCGTAACCCTGTCAGCACCCGCTACAGATGCTTCTGCTTAGCCTGTACATCCTGCGCTGGCGGGCCTTTGCAAGCTCATCAGCCTTCTTGCGCTCTGTGGCTTGTGCCTCGCTCTGTTGCCTTGTTGGCACTTGAGAAGACGAAGCGGTTGGACTGGCCGGTTGAGGCTTCCGGTCCTGTGCTGCTGCCGGGTGGAAGATCAGAAGCAATCCAATGGCGGAGGAGAGTGCTAGGGTTCGCATCGGTCTGCCCTCCTGAGGTCACTCACCCTCGCCAGCTAGGGCAGGGGCTGGGCACCTCAATGGGCTGCGGGTTCTGGGGGTGTCCTGCCACACACGGCAGATTTCGTCGCCTAAGGGTGCGAGTACCTACCAACCAAGAAACGCCGCCGGTGACGAGACGGCGACAGAGCAAATGGCATTCCGAAATGACGGCACCATAGCCTCCCATTCCTTCATAACATTCCCCTTGAATCACGGTATAATCTCCAGCGAAAAGGGAGTTGCGCCCTAACTGGTCTGGAGAACAGCCATGGCCGACACTCAGGCAAATCCAATCATCCTGTGGGATACTTTGAAGCTCTCGGCCGAACCACTGCGCGGTCGGGGCGATATTCTGGTGGTGGCTGATGTGAAGGTGCAGGAGAGTGGGCGGAAGCGGTCTGATGAGTACAGGGTCAACTTCGAACTCAACAGGCACCACGGCCTTGTCTCCCATGACACTGAGGTCATGGAACCAGCCGGGCCGGATGGCCCCCACTGGAGATACTCGGGGCGGCGAGACCTTGTTGTGGCGATCAAGGACCGCTTTATCACAACACAACTCTACGCACATGCGGCTGGTCAGCTTGGCTGGACACCAGCCCCAGGTGTCGAGTTGGTTGATGCGCCTTTAGACCCTTGAGTGAACCAGCCAATCCACAAGGGAACATCTCCCATCCAGGTTAGTTTGTCTGAGCCTTCACGCTTCCTCCAGTTCGTGTCGGTTCTTCCCTCTGGATATCCACTTCAGCCCTGAGGTTATCTTGGGGCTTTCTTTTGGGGGGCTCCACCGTAGACAGGCGTTTGCCCCTGTCCGGGCACCAGTACCTCCAGCCCCGAGATCGCCGCCAGCGAAATCAGGGAGCAACCGCAAAGGGCTGTCCTAAAGCAAAGAGACCCCACCGATGATCAGCAGGGCTGCTCATTGGCAGGTGATCTGGCCGTCAGGCGATCAGCGACACAGCCGAGTGTTCGGCTGCATGGTGTGATCTGAGAGATCCACCCACAGATCGAGCCTCATCAGGTTCAGATCCTCATAGAGATTGCTCCGAAGCCGCTGACTATGCGTGAACTGGCAGACGCCACAGACGTGGCCCTCTCCAGCATCTCAAGGAACCTGGACCTTCTCGGAGATGAACACTGGAGGGGAGGGCCGGGGTTGGGTCTTGTGGCGAAGGATTGGGACCCAAGGGAGCCCAGGAGGATGGTCGCTTGGCTGACCCCTAGAGGGCAGGAGGTCGTCAGCAGGTTGCTGAAGGTATGCTCGGGCTAGGATGTGGGATGCCCGCCTTCGCCTCTATCGAGGCTCATCAAGAAAGACTGTTTTCGCGCTCGGCTGTTTTCGCGCTCGGCAAGCCGCTATTAGAGGCGGAGCGCCTGCACGGGATTGAGCGATCCCATCTCGATTATCACCTAAAGCTGCTTGTCGAGGCCAAGCTCATAGAGGCTGTCGAAAAGCCTGGAACAGCTTACGGTTGGTATGTTCGCCGGCTCACGTGTGATGGCCATGAGTTCCTCGATACCATCAGGGATCCAGAGATCTGGGCAAAGACTAAAGCGGGCGCGTCGGCCTCCGGCGCATGGTCCATCGGCTTACTCAAAGACATCGGTGCGGCCTATGTAAAGATGAAGGCAAAGGAAGTGCTAGGCTTCGAAATCGGCTGATTGGAACTCTCTTCATCCCCTCCCGCTATACCCTCGGATATGTCTATGTTTGGAACTGCATGGGTTTGGATTACTGAGAACCTGTTTAGCAGCCTCATTTTCTGGGTAGTTGCGGCCATGCTGGCCTACGCCGCTATCGCAGACGCCTACAACGCTTGGGAGCACGATCTTCCCTGGTTCGGATGGGATCTGCGGAAACTCAGGCGCTGGCGTTTCGATCAATCAGAGAATAGCTGACCACCCATGACCTACTCCCGTAACACCAAAGCCATCTCGGAACTCACTGGCCAGCCTGTCAGCACTTGGTCCGAGGAATGACCGATTAGCGTGATGCCTTCTTCACCTGTCTAAGGGTGATCTGTAAGGTCCACACAATCACCACTCTGAAGGTCATGAAAGCTGAGGCGCACCCTTGCGATGTTGCGACCGCGGTCAGATGGAGCGCCGATACTGAAGGAGGGGTTCATCTCGCCGGTCATGCATTCGGCACCGTCTGCCAATCTGAGTTGGACTGAGCGGCGGCGCAGGTGTGCCTCAAATTCATGGATGGTCCGCAGGGTCTCGGTATCCACATCCACATCAATGTGGCAGACGAGCTTGCCATCGCTGCTGGATTTGATCTCCGCCTGCTGTAACATAGCAGCCAGTGCTGGGGGCCATTCGACAACGGGAGCATGACGGAGCGGCATGGTGAACCCTCACCCAACACGATATCCTCTAGCGAGGCCTCATGTGATCAAGAGAGTGCTAGGCTTGCAGGTTCCATAGTCCGCCTTGTCAGGGTTACGCGCTCCACGCGTCATTCTGCTTTGTGCCCGCTGTCTGCTCTTCAAATGGGGTGGCATAGGCGAGCGCTAGTCTGATCACCTGCGCCATCCTAATGGAAATACCATCGAACTGCTCAAGCTGGTGTGCATTTGCCCTGATCTGGTCGAGGGTCTGGATATTCTCCCTCTCCAGCACCTCCCAAGCTATGGGAGGCAGATAGAGACCCTCAATGGGGCCTGCACATGTGTCGTAAAAATGGGGCATAGGAAGCTCCTAAGCCTATGGGCGGGAGCAAGCGTATCTCTCCGCAGTCGTTGCCTGATCAATCAAGCCGACGATGGTCTGTTTTACGCCTTTGCTAGACATTCCACCAGCAGAGTTCTTGAGAGTTTCCCGCGAAAATTGGGACTCAACATGCGCTATGCGGGAATAACCGGAGCACCTCCAGCGTTAGCCTATAGCTACGCTTTAGGGGCGCTCTATGGATACCCATGAGATCAAATCTCTCGTCATCCCGCTGATGGTGGCTCTCGATCTGACCATCCTTGGGATGTTGGTCGCTGTGATCCTGGGGTTAGCCTGGGATTAGGAGAGCCTCAGGTTGAGTAGCGGGGCAGCTTCAGCACCTCCTGATGCAGCCCTGCCATATCCCCATAGACCGACCCAGGGCCCGGTAGTGTATGGCCGAGGATGTATTCCCGCTTCTCGTGATCCATCCCAACGGCTCTAGCCTTGGTCGTGAACCTGTGCCGCCACCCGTGATTAGGCTGCACCCTCTCATCAGCGATCCCGATGGCTCTCACCCACTTGGCCAGCTTCTCTGACTGGGACTGAGCACCGCGTCCTTTCTGGTCTTTCCTGAGATACCCTCCCCAAGCCGCGCATCCTTGAACCGGATGACATCCTCAGCGGTGACCTTCGTGGCGTCGTCATGCCCCAGGAAGAACCGGAAGTTCGTGAAGACCGACCTATAGCGGTTGGGGGGTGGCTGAGGCACGATTGAGTTGAAGAGCCTCCTTCTCCCAAGCCTCAAACATCGCGGTCATGGTGAGGCTGCTGATGCGCTTCTCAGAGGGGCTCTTATAGGCAGGGAAGCGGTTTGCCCGAGGGTCAGGGGTAGTTCCCCATCGGCGTACTTTTTGAGCTGTGAGGCTGCCTGATCGAGAGCCTTACTAACCTCATGGAGAACTCGGTCACGACTGTCACGGTCAATGACGAGACCCTTGTGCCTAACCAGAGCGTCGGTCATAGCTCCAAAGCGATCTTCCATGGAGCGCTTCACCGTGGCCTCATGCCCGATCATGAGAGAGCCAATGCCGAACTCACCGTGTTTCGCTTGTTCGTTCGTCTCAAGGACATTCGCCCATCGTTCGTATGAGCCGGGTTCTCCTCAAAGTCATGGATAAAGGCGTGGTAAATCTCACCAGCGAGCGCCACGGCTTCCTTCTGGGAGAGTCGCTGAGGTCCCCTCCTGATTGCGTCCCATTGATTGTTAAGGGCAGTAAGGGCAGCCGAGAACCGTGCCTTGGCCTCCCGAGGATCGCGGGTTCTAAGCGAGGCTTTCACAGCCTCACCGGCTTTTACCAGAACCGTCTCGTCACCAACAGGAATGTTGAAGGTTCGACCCTTTTGACGTAGCCCCCGAAGGGACCGGACACGATCTCCCACCTCGCTAAGAGATAGGAGTAGTGTTGGTGCTATGACTGGTTCCCCCAAGATTGAGGTCCTCGACGGACCGCAACGCCGCCGCCACTGGACAGCCTCTGAGAAGCTGTCCATCGTTCAGGAGACCTACGAGCCGGATGCCACGGTCAGCCTGGTCGCCCGCCGGCATGGGGTGGCTCCCAACCAGCTCTTCCGCTGGCGCAAGCTCGCCGCACAAGGCGCACTCACCGCCACCAGTGCCCAGGAGGAGGTGGTGGCCGCCTCCGAGTACCGGGCCCTGCAGAACCAAATCCGCGAGCTGCAGCGGCTGCTCGGCAAGAAGACGCTCGAAGCCGAGATCCTCAAGGAGGCGCTGGAGGTCGCCACCGGGCCAAAAAAGCAGCTGTTGCGCTCGCTGTCGTGGCCCAGGGGTGGTTCGCGATGAGCACGGTCTGCGCCACGCTCCAGGTCGCTCGCTCGAACATCGCCGCGCAGGTGGCAGGTCGGCCAGCCAAGCGCCGGGGCCGGCCGCCGCAACCGGACGAGGATCTCGTCGCGGC
>JAESFL010001000.1_pt1 | contig 12417 bp, 7 predicted proteins | sample 9269401 | NCBI WGS metagenome assembly JAESFL01 (sample SAMN14506025, study PRJNA617098) | algae metagenome | isolation source: Gloeocapsa sp. UFS-A4-WI-NPMV-4B04 and co-occurring heterotrophs from desert... | place: USA: Utah | collected 2006-10-01 | reverse complement strand
ATTATTGAATTAGTCTGGCATTCATGTAAGGAATACATTGCTCACCGCCTATTTAAATCAGTAGATGAATTAAATCTACTACTAGATAAGCTGCTAAATCAAGGCGAGTTAGTGATTAAGTGGCATTACCAGACCAAAAATAAAGCGAATAACTATCATGTTGCGGCTTGAATGCTTATTAGCTTAGTTTCGAAAACGACTACCGAGTGCATTGTCTGTCTTCATGCACTACGTCATCAATGAAGTCCTCGCGCTCCTCTTCAGTCATAGTGTCCCAGTTTTTACCGCGCTCTAGGGCAGCCTTTCGCACCCCCTCTTGTCCCGTGCGAGATAATTCCTCCCATTTTTCCTGCTGTTGTTGCTGTAAGAACTGGAATAGCTCTGCTTGCTTAGTGAGCGATAGTTGTTTGACTAATTCAATTATTTGGTCGTCGGTTAATGTCAGTGTTGGCATGGTTCTCACCTCCATTTCTATTGTGAATGAATTGGGGATGCGATGCCTACGGCAAGCTTTGCGATCACACTTCTGGCAATAAAAGTTAGGATTACAATTAGTCGTCTAGGGTTAAGCAGAATGTTGATCTTAATTGAGTTGTTTCGCAATAACTTAAATTTGCTGCTATAGCTAAAATTTTTCTAATCTTCAATATTATTACTGCTCTGAAAGCGGTACTAAGTCATTATTTTTAAATTTATCTTCCTCTAGATTACTTTTATCTTGCTCTGGCTTTGTCTTTTTATAACTACGAGTTATTTTGGTAAGTTAGCTTGGTAAGTTAGCACAGGATATATTTGTAGAATTAACTATTATCCAATCGAACTTGATCTAATGCACGCTGTATTGTATTAATCCTGTCTATAAATTCGATTTCAGAGACAATTTTAGGTAAAAGATGCTGAATTTGCTTCATTAAGTGTTGTGTTTCATCAAGGGTATCAAGCTGACTACGGCTGAGATCAGCTAAAGTCTGTGGTATATCATCAGGTATAATAATTTGATTATCTGTATCCTGAATTCTAATTTCTCTTGCTTCTTCAATAGCCTCTTGCTGATCTGTTAGCTTAAGAAAGCTCTCAGCATAGTCCATAAATCTATCAGTTGAATACATATAGAATTGAACATTAGCCTCAAATGACATTTCTTGTATCAACTCTGGTCTTGGACTAATAATTTTGCCTTCATGCTCTAACCACCAATCTTCCTTCATATCATCTGTTATAAAGGTTAGAGGTTTTTTCTCGGATTTTGCATAGTCAATCAACTGAAACCAAAGCAGGATATCCCCGTACTTATCTGGTTCTGGTTTTTTATTATCTTTATACCCTGGAGGTATTGACTCTTTGAACCTTTGTTCAGTTTCTTTGCAAATTGCTTTTAACTTATCCTTGGAGTACGGTTTTCCAACTTTACCATTTAGTATCTCAGTAATTTTGTCTCGAAGTTCGTCAAAGTTTATAAGATTAGGGTGTTCCTGCTTTGCCTTACTTAAATTTCTTTTAACTTTTTTAGTTGCTCTTTCAAAAAATTCTATTATCTGATCAATTTCAATGAGAGAGTGTCTCTTATATACTCCTAATTCACCTTTTAAGTTTTGTAAGCTTTTATCTAATATTTTTTGGATCTCGTCGTAGGCTTTTGACTGACGAGATATTACACTAAAACGTTCTTTTGGATACTCAAAAGCAACCTGATGAGGAATCCAAATTTGTTCTTTAAGTTTATCTAGAATATCCAAAAATCTATCCCTAGTTTTAGGAGTGTAGCGATAAATATGTAATAAAACGTTTGTATCAAACGAAAAAATGCCTTCTTCCCATAGAGAATTAAACTCTTGTGCTATAGGCTAGTAATAGCCAGGGAATAAATTACGCATAGCCAGTGTTACACTATTTAAAAACTTAAAATCTGGAAAACTATACAGTAATATTAGTTACTTTTGTTGAATGTTGTTTTAATACCTCTTTCAAGTATTGCCCAGTATAAGATTTCGGATTCTCTGCAACTTGTTCTGGTGTTCCTACAGCAACTAATTCTCCGCCTTTATCGCCACCTTCTGGACCTAAATCAATTACCCAGTCACTACACCGAATTACATCTAAATTGTGTTCAATCACCAAAATTGAATTACCTTTGTCTACTAAACGTTGCAACACATCTAGCAATTTGTGGACATCGTAAAAAGATAAGCCAGTAGTAGGTTCATCAATTAAATACAGAGTTTTGCCTGTAGCGCGGCGAGATAATTCTGAGGCAAGTTTCACTCTTTGCGCTTCACCGCCAGATAATGTTGGTGCAGTTTGCCCTAAACGCACATAACCTAGCCCAACGTCAACCAAAGTTTGCAATTTTGTCGCAGCTTTGGGAATATTGATAAAGAATTCTAGGGCTTCTTCCACTGTCATATTGAGAACATCAGAAATGGACTTGCTTTTGTACTTTACTTGCAGAGTTTCGCGATTGTAGCGATCGCCTTTACATACTTCACACTGCACATATACATCCGGCAAGAAATTCATTTCAATCACATTGACACCCTGTCCGCAACAAGCTTCGCAGCGTCCACCTTTGACGTTGAAAGAAAACTGCCCTGGCTTGTAACCTCTGGCTTTAGCCTCAATTGTTTCACTAAAAACATCGCGAATTGCATCAAACACGCCAGTATAAGTAACTGGATTTGAGCGCGGAGTACGCCCAATTGGAGATTGATCAATGACGATCGCTTTATCAACACATTTGAGGCCCTTAATAGTCTCCAGATTTGGTGGGAAAGGGACTTTGTGGGTGAAGTGATGTTGCAGTGCTGGATAAAGTAACTCGTTGATTAAAGTTGATTTACCAGAACCAGAAACACCAGTAACGCAGACAAGCTTACCTAAAGGAATTTCAACATCAATGTGTTGTAAGTTGTTGCGGTGAGCATCTTTAAGAAACAGCGATCGCCCATTACCTTCCCGTCTTTCACTTGGAGTTGCGATCGCGCGTCGCCCTGATAAATAAGCGCCTGTCAGAGAATCAGTAGCCTCTAGCAACGCTTGTAAGTTACCTTGAGCGATAATATATCCTCCGTGAATCCCAGCACCAGGTCCGATATCAACAATATGATCGGCTGCTGTAATTGTTTCTTCGTCATGCTCCACTACAATCAACGTATTGCCCAAATCGCGCAACTTAGTTAGAGTTTGCAGTAAGCGCCCGTTATCACGCTGATGTAGCCCAATACTCGGTTCATCGAGTACATAAAGCACCCCCGTTAAACCAGATCCGATTTGGGTTGCTAATCGAATTCGCTGCGCTTCACCACCCGAAAGCGTCATCGCTGGGCGATCAAGGGTGAGGTAATCTAAGCCCACATCAAGCAAAAATTGTAGTCTAGCTTTGATTTCTCTAAGTACCAAATCGCCAATTTGAGTCTGGCGATCGCTTAATTGCATTGTGTTAATTCTGTGCTGACACTCCCCAATTGATGCAGCAGTCAAATCAGTAACTCGATACTGTCCTAATCGCACCGATAGCGCTTCTGGCTTCAGGCGCTTTCCTTGACAAACTTCGCAGGGTTGCTCGATTAGATATTGTTCTAACTTTTGTTTGCTTAGTTCCGAAGCTTCGCTATACTGCCGTTCAAGCAGAGGAATTACACCAGCGTAGCGTCTATAATCATTACGCTCTTCAATCCAAAGCGGTTTATCAGTACCTTGTAGAATAATTTGTTGCTGTTCTGGTGTGAGATTATTCCACAGGGTTTGGATTTCAAAACCATAAGCTTGTCCCAAACTATAGAGCAAAGTTAGGTAGTAGGAATTGTCTTTTTCTGACCAAGGTGCGATCGCTGCATATACTGGCGCTTGAGGATCAGGCACTATCAAATCTGCCGAAAACCTCTGCATATAACCCAACCCATGACACTGAGGACAAGCACCATAAGGCGAGTTAAAAGAAAACAATCGCGGCGACAACTCCTCCATCACTGCGCCATGTTCTGGACAAGCAAAGTTTTCCGAAAATACCAGTTCGTGAGAATTCCTGGCGTTGGCTGCTTGAGAATCTTGCACTTGATATGACGTTGACTCTTCAGCCGCTATTGTTTGACTAGCTGTAGGATGAATCAAAACTTTAGAGCTTTGAACATCTAAGGCATCCATCAGCTCAATAATGGCAATTCCCCCAGAACGACGCAGACAGGTTGCGAGAGAGTCTGTTAAGCGTTCTTCTAATCCAGGCTTCGTAATTAGTCGATCAATCACAACCTCAACGTTATGGCTGAAATTTTTATCCAGTTCAATTGAGTCACTCAGTTCCCGTACTTCGCCATCAATGCGAACGCGGACAAATCCTTCAGAAGCTAGACTTGATAGTAGTTTGCGATGTGTGCCTTTTTTGCCTCGCACAACTGGCGCTAGAATTTGAAACTTAGTGCGGTCTGGCAGTGCCATAATTTGATCGCACATTTGGTCAATTGTTTGAGGAGCAATCGAGCGATCGCATATTGGACAATGTGGTTCACCTGCACGACCAAATAATAGCCGCAAATAGTCATAAATCTCCGTCACCGTGCCAACAGTAGAGCGCGGATTATGGGAAGTCGATTTTTGGTCAATTGAAATCGCCGGACTTAATCCTTCTATTGCCTCGACATCCGGCTTATCCACCTGTCCTAAAAATTGGCGCGCGTAGGCACTTAGGGATTCAACATAGCGGCGCTGTCCTTCAGCGAAAATAGTGTCAAAGGCAAGCGAAGATTTACCAGAACCAGATACACCTGTAAACACAATCAGGCGATCGCGCGGCAGTTCCAAATCAATATTCTTCAGATTGTGCTGCCTTGCTCCCCGAATCCGAATCGTATTTTGGTTGTTGCGGTGGTTCGCTAGCTGATGATTTGCAGATTCCGTAAGCTGTAAATCTGAAATGTCGGCAGAATGAGACATGAGGGCAGCACTAAATAGTCCTTACTGATCTTAGCGTTGCAACTTCTATAGTTAGAACTGCTGTCAAATATTCATCCCAACTTCCCCTTGTCCCCTTAATCCCAATACGTCTCGGTTAGTGGTGTTCAACCCTCACACATTCTCCTACTACCTGCTTTACAAAGGCGAGAACATAGCCCCCGTGATTTTAATGGCGTAGCCTCCTCTGGCTTCCCCCTTTTTAAGGGGGACGGGAGGGAGATTAACTCTGTTGGGGAATCAAGTCTTAACCGAAAAGTATTGTCCCTAATCCCAACCAGGCGGATTTTCCGGCAAATACACACTAAAGCAACTTCCGTGTCCTAGTTTTGACGTAACTGTAATGTCTCCTCCATGCAGCTGCGCTAGCTTGCGCGATAATGCCAAACCCAGGCCTGTACCTTCATATTTACGCTTGAAACTACTATCTAGCTGCCGGAATGGTTCAAACAAAGTCGCTTGATCTGCTTCTGTAATGCCAATCCCGCTATCAATCACTGAGAAATTGATTTTACCTTCGTTTTTATTAACTTTTAGGCTAACTGTTCCAGTATCTGTAAATTTGACGGCATTTGAAAGCAAGTTAAACAATATTTGCTTCAAGCGACGCTGATCAGCAATACAAGTTGTTACATCTGAATCAATTGCCATAATTAATTCCAGAGCCTGCTTATTTGCTTGCTCTTGAATTTGAGCAAGGCAAGCTTGGAATATTTCCTCAACATCAATTACTTCCAAGGTTAAATCTTCTTTGCCTGCTTCGATTTTAGATAAATCAAGTAAATCGTTAATTAGTGCTAATAGATGTTCTCCACTCGAAGAAATGCAAGCAACATATTGAAGTTGCTTTGCGTTTAGAGAACCAAAAATCTGTTCCAAGAGCAAGTTAGAAAACCCCAAGATGCTAGTCAGGGGTGTCCGCAGTTCGTGACTCATATTAGCTAAAAATTCAGTTTTGGCACGATCAGCTGCTTGAGAAATTAATTTTTCCTGTTGTAATTCTTGGGTGCGCTCCTTCACCAACTGCTCAAGGTTTTCATAGCTTTGGGCATTGTAAAATGCGATCGCTGCTTGATCGGCAATTCGCTTTAATAAATCAATTTCTTCTTGGGTAAATGTCCGATAGCTAGTTGTTGTATGCAACGATAGTCCACCGAAAAGCTGATTGCGAATAAAAATTGGTACTCTGAGGACAGAAAGAATCTGCGCCTGCTGGCTGCGTGACTGTCGAGCTGGTGTGGTAGAAAGTTCTGTGCAATCAGGAACATGAAAAACTTGATGCAACGAGAATTTAGAGGTGGGGTCTAATAGATCGAGTTCCTCTGATAAAGAAGCCTTCCAACTTAGCACGGAAACAATTTGATCGCTTTTGCGCCACTCATTGCGAAGGCTAATCTGCTTAGGTTCTATACAGGAGATAGTTACCCGATCAACGCCGAAAACTTCGCCTGTGAAGTTGACAATCTCTTGCAATATATAATCTGGGTCAAGACTGGAGTTTAGTGCCTGACTAATTTGATTAAGTAATTGCTCTCTTTGCGCCTGTTGTTGGACTTGGTTGAATAGTTGCGCTTGCTGAATCGCGATCGCTACTTGTGTTGCTAGTTGTTCTAGTAAATCAATTTCGGTTTGTTGCCACTGCCGCACTTGGAAGCATTGATGAGCTGCTAGCAATCCCCACAGATAACCACCATCTTGAAAAATTGGTACAACTAACATTGACTTGATCTGAAATTTAGTTAGTAATTTAACTAAATTCGGTGGTAAACCTGGCTGATTAATGTCATTAATTGTCTGAACATTTCCCTGCTGGCATCCTGCCCGAAGTTCCTGCAACCAAGATGAGTCAATTTTAGTTTGCGTTTGGTCTAGTGTCGAATTAGGAACTACCGATTCAGCAACAATTACAGCATCTTGATTTGCATCAAAGCGACGGATGTACACGCGGTCGGCTTTGAGTAATTGCCGTACTTCGGCGACGGTTGTGGAGATAATCTCATCTAAGTTTAAAGATTTCCGAATCTGCGAAGCAATTGCTCCTAAGACGCGATCGCGTTCAGCCTGCTGCTCCAATTGAATTTCAAACTGTTTACGCTTAGTGATATTACGGGCAATTCCCTCAATAGCGACGAAATTTCCAAATGCGTCAAAAATCGCAACATTACTATGTTCTGCCCAAATAATTTCATCGTGTTTGCCCCAACGTAGGGTGGTAGGCTGGTTCAGTTCTTTCCCTATTGCCCATTGCTGCAAAACCCGTCGATCATCTTTATGAACAATTTTGAAAACCAGGTCAGGATCAGCATAATATCTTTCTGGCGTGCTACCACTAATAGCTGTTACCGCCGGACTAATATATTCAAAGCCTCTAGGAGAGGTAAAGCGATAGCGGTAAATAATGTCTTGCGCATTATCGGCTAGCTGCCGGAAGCGCTCTTCACTGTCTTGCAAAGCTGCTTCCGCTTGCCGCTTCTGATCACGATTTGTTTTCTCTTCGACAACACGCTTGACTGCTTGTCCTAACCGCACCAGTCTGTCTTTAAGCAGGTAGTCAGCTGCGCCCTGCTTCATACACTCCACTGCTACTTCTTCACTGACAGTGCCAGTGATCACAATCAAAGGAATGTCTAAACCGCGCTCCTCTAAAAGCCGTAGCGCTCGGATTGCGTTAAATTGAGGCAGGGTATAGTCTGCGAGAATCACATCGCAGCCCACATCCAATTGAAGGAGATAGTCCGCCTCAGTCTCCACGCGCTGCCATTCAGGCTCAATCCCAGCCTGACTCAGTTCGTATAGCATTAGTACAGTATCAGTAACTGAGTCTTCGAGAATCAAAATGCGTAGAGGAGTGAACATCATGAGTTCCCCAGATAATGACTCAAGCCAGAGGAGACTGATTTAATAACTTCCAATATAGCCCCAGCTGCTGTACAGCTTCGGTAAACTGTTCAAAGTCTACTGGCTTAACGATATAACTATTAACACCAAGTTGATAACTCTCGATAATGTCGCGGTCTTCACGCGACGAAGTAAGAACTACCACTGGAATCATACAGGTACGAGGATCGGACTTAATACGCTCTAACACTTCAAGTCCATCCACTTTAGGCAATTTCAAGTCAAGCAGAACCATTTTAGGCCCATTTTCAATATTACGGTGTGTATACTCACCAGTGCAGAAGATAAAGTCTAGTGCTTCAGCACCATCACGCACAACCTCAATCTGATTAGTAACTTTACTGCTTCTTAAGGAGTGGAGTGTGAGTTCTGCGTCGCAGGGGTTGTCCTCTACTAATAGAATTTCTACTACCGTTTCTATCATATTAAATATTCTCCTCAAGGCTAAAGTAAAACGTTGCACCTTGATTAACTCCTGCCTCAGCCCAGACTCGCCCACCGTGACGGTGAATGATGCGCTGCACAATAGCTAAACCTACACCAGTTCCCTCATATTCTTCGGCGCGGTGCAACCGTTGGAATACACCGAAAAGTTTGTCAGCATATCGCATATCAAAGCCTACACCATTGTCCTTAACAAAATAGACGAGTTGGCTATTTAAATGCTTGCAGCCTACTTCAATACGAGCTAGCTCCTGCTGACGGCTATATTTGAGGGCATTGGCGATCAAGTTGACCCAGACTTGCTTGAGTAGTGCTGGATCAGCCTGACATACGGGCAATTCACCAATCGCTATTTCCATGTGTCTATGCTCTTGCTCATGGCTCAGTTCTATAAACACTTGACGCACAAGGTCAATAGGAGTGATAAGTTGTTTTTTAAGCGATGAACGGCTCAAACGCGAGAAGGCAAGGAGGTCATCGATAAGGCAACCCATTTGCTGGGCGTTGTCTTGCACCATTTGTAAGTAACGTCTAGCGTCAGTTGGTAGTTGATCTGCATACTCGTTGCTTAAAATTCGGGAAAATCCATTTATTGCCCGCAACGGCGCACGCAAATCATGGGAAACAGAATAGGAAAATGCTTCGAGTTCTTTATTAGCGGCTTCAAGTTGAACGGCGCGATGCTGCAAATCTTCGTTAAGTTTTTTGATTTCCGCCTCCGCTCGTTTGCGCTCTGTTAACTCGCTTTGCACTTGCTCAAAGAGTGTGGATTGCTGAATAGCGATCGCAAGCTGTGTTGCTATTTGCTTGAGTAAATTGATTTCTAATGCTTGCCACTGTCGCGGTTCTGAACATTGGTTAACAACTAAAAGCCCCCACAACTCTTCTTGCAAGATAGACACCACCAAGTTTGCTCTTACTTGAAGTTGAGCCAAAAATTCGATATGGCATTGAGATAAATTTGCTGTATTTATATCTTCTGTAGCTTGGACGCGACCGTGTTTGTAAAGCTCTCGATTGAAGGCTTCTTCAAAAAAATTATCTTTAAGTTTTACTCCTAAAATAGAAGCACAACCAACAGCTACAGATTCTACTACCACAACCCCGCCCCAATCTGGCTCAAAGCGGTAAATAAACACCCGCTCAGTCTTAAAAAACTGCCTGATCTCAGCTACTGCTGTACTCAAAATCTTCTCTAAATTTAAAGACTGGCGGATACGTTGGGTAATCTCCGCTACCAGTTGCTCTCGCTCTCTTTGCTGTTGCATGACTGCTTCCGCCTGCTTGCGTTCAGTAATATCGCGACAAGTGGTAACGATACCAGTTATAGTTGGTTCGTCAAGTAAATTATTCGCAATAACTTCAAAATCGCGCAATTGACCCTCTGCGTTCTGCAACCGGAACTCAGCCGTAATGTCAATAGATGGAGAATTAAGAGCTTTTGTTAACAGACTCTCTGCCTTGGGAAGATCATCGGGACATACAAGTTCAAATGCTTTTTGCCACTTTTCGGGTTCATAACCTAAAATTCTTTTGATAGAAGCACTTGTATAGCCAACAGTTCCATCGGCTGCCAAAACTGCAATAATGTCGGATGAATTTTGTACAAGAGAGCGGAAGCGCTGTTCACTTTCTCTCAGTGCCTCTGCTCTTGCTTTTGCAGCATTAATACGCTGATCGAAAATGCCAGTGAGCAAAGCTAAAATTAGGATAACCAACGTAGTGATCGCAATTCCTACCCCCAACAGAGAGTTGTCTATTACAGGATCTGATTGCTTAAGTAATTGATTAATTGGTTGAAAACTTACTGCTGCCATTGCTGTATAGTGCATTCCTGCAATGGCGTTTCCCATCACAACTGCACTAACCATCTTGCGTAAACTTCCAGTCACTGTCGTTTCTCTACGCAGATGAAATGCTAGCCACAAAGCAACAATGGATGCACCAAGGGCAACCAATATCGAAAGTGCAACTAATTTGAGGTCATAGTGTGGTATGGCATTAAGCCGCATCGCCGCCATACCTGTGTAGTGCATTGCGGCAATTCCAGACCCCATCAAAACACCGCCAGTTAGCAACGCTACTATACCCATTTGCTGACGGCTGGCTACAAACAAAGCGATTCTAGCGGCAACAACCGCTACAGCCATTGAAATTAAAACAATTGGCACGTTGTAGGCTATGGGTATTGGTAAGTTGTAAGCCAGCATTGCGATGAAGTGCATCGACCAAACGCCAACTCCCATAGCGATCGCGCCACCAGATAACCAGAATTTACGAGCAAGCCCTTGAGCTACTGTTACTCGCCCAGATAGATCCAATGCTGTATAAGAGGCAATAATCGCAATCAGAACAGAAAGAATAACAAGGCGTAGATCATGAGTAGAACTCATGCTGGTGCCTGCATCGGTCATTTTTTTGACCTCGAACGCGATCGCTTAAGCATAATGGGTTATAAAATCTGATTAGTTCTGTGCAAGTTAACTTAAAAATCCGCCATCAATTGCAGTGAAATTTGAACTAAGCCGAAACCTTCTTAATTAGTCACTGATATTAACTAAGGACAACCTCAAGTGTCCATAGCAGCAAAACTGGAACAACTAATTCAGTCAAGTAAGGATTAAATATAAGCAAAGATACTTTTACTACCCGCACAGAATATAAATTATTATATTAGTTACTCTCTCTTGCTCCCCTTGTCCCCTTGTCCCCTTGTCCCCTTGTCCTCTAGTCCCCCGCTCCCCTGCTCCCCTGCTCTTTCCCTTTTCTGATAGCCAAAAGCAGACTGCGTAACTGCCCGAATTGGTCGAATTAAATAATAGAGAAAAGACAAAGATCCAGGTATCGGCAGAAATACACGGTCTTGTTCGGTAGGAGCGATCGCAATTTGGACAAGATGGAGAAAATACGGGATTTTATCTTGTAAACGTTCCCTAACTCTAAAATAAAAAAGGTTTTTTTCTTTATCAAGATACTTTGGCGGTCTATCATCTAGACCCAATCTGTAATCTTTGCATAAAAGCCGTTCACACACCTGATTTGCTAGCGCTTCTACTATTGGGTGTGCCTTTACTCTTGGTAGTATTTCTTTAGGAAGGGCTGTTCCTAATAGCCTGTGTGCCAGCAGAAGACCAAGGATCAGCATTCGTTCACTGCCTAGCTTACGTGCCTGGTTGATAATAAAGTTCCAATCCATGCTTGGACGAACACGCAGTAATTCGGCAATGTCACAAATCTTAGCCAATTGTTCCTTCCATTGCCAGCAGTCCTTGGTTATCTGGACGCAGAGAATTAGCAGCAAATCTTCGGCTCCAAGATTAACTACTTTCGTCCCAGCAAGCGATATCGGCTCAATGCGTGACCACAAACCCTCAAAATCAACTTCAAAAGGGCGTTCTTTTTGAGTAATTCCCCAATGCAGATCCACATTAACCTTACTATCCTGGTGGAGAAAGTGCTGTTCCCAGTCAAGTTGACGGTGCAGCTGATACCCTTGAGAAATAAGTAAGTTCTGAGTCCTTAAAATGTCTCGTGGATGAATAAGGATGTCCAAGTCGCAGAACTGCCGAAGTGAAAGATTGCCATAGGCAAAAGCGGCTAGAACAGCGCCTTTGTATGGAATAGCAGAAATTTCGTGTGTCTGCAATAAATTTAATACTTTGAGGAGTTCGCTAGTTAAAAAAAGGCTGCGTCGGGCGTTGGTGTGGAAATAACTACGGAGTTGACTAAGCTGGGCATTAGGAACAGCGTATTGGGGACAGATACTGTTGAGACTGGAGTACAAAAGTGGCATTACTCCATGCCAACGAGCTATTCGGATTAGATAGTCCCAGTCGATGTTTTCTTTAACCAGTATTTTAATCTGTTCGGCTTTTTCAGAGTCGATGTTAGTTCTCGCACACCATAGTAGTAGCTGAATTTCGGGACGTATTTCGTCTGTTGGGTTCTTAGTGCTGTCAGCTACCATTTTTTGAATCCTTTACTAGAAGTTAGAAAACCTGCTCCTTTATAGAACCCATTTGGGATCTACTCATGTGCTAACCGCTTGAGCATAAGTCTGATGAAGCAAAGATTGAGTTTAGCGGTGGCATTGTTCAGAGTTCGCTTCTTCGTTCTTGGGCCTTGCTCTTA
>JAESFL010000999.1_pt1 | contig 12459 bp, 16 predicted proteins | sample 9269401 | NCBI WGS metagenome assembly JAESFL01 (sample SAMN14506025, study PRJNA617098) | algae metagenome | isolation source: Gloeocapsa sp. UFS-A4-WI-NPMV-4B04 and co-occurring heterotrophs from desert... | place: USA: Utah | collected 2006-10-01 | reverse complement strand
CTCGCACGAAGGACGCCCTCTGGAGCACCATCGGCACCCTGCTCGCCGGGTTCACACCCGTCGAGTGCGCCAACTACCTCGCAAATGCTGGATATGAGCCCGTCTAACTCGTAACCGCTCTAGATTGATGCTCCCGGGCGCACTTGGCGCTCGGTAGAAGAAGGCAGCATCCTTGACGTAGTAGGTGTCGTTGCCGGTCCCTCCCGCCATGCTGTCGCCGGCATCGCCGCCGTCGAGCACGTCGCTGCCTCCCTCGCCGGAAAGCTTGTTCTCGCCGGCATTGCCGATCAGTGCAATTGCGAGATGATCTGCGGCAGGGTGAAGTTGGGCTTCGTCCCCGGCGAGGTGACAACCGGAGGGAGCAGTGGCCCAAGATCTGCCTCGTGCTCGGCTGTAAACTCGCGTGTCGCCTGACAAACCCAGCACATCGCGAGCCCCCTTGTCTGAGGCTGCGGATCGACAGCCTGAAGCGAAAGATGCTCTATTTCTATAGCCGGTTCTATCGATCAGCCTCCCCCATTTGAACGAGGGCAGGGCGAGCAACGCCAGGCAGGAGCAATTCGCGTCCCATTGTTGGCCGTTTGGTGGCTTGTCTGCCAACGGCTTCGCACAATGCCGCGCCGAGCCATTTTCCCGGCGGAGCCGATCTCCTCGACGAGCACATCGTCCGTTCGCACCGGTGCGCCGCCGCTATATACTCGGGGCCGCCGATAGGCGACGCTCCTTCTGGTAGGGCCGCCAATGAACCATAGTGCTCGTGGTGCCGAGTGCCTGGAAGCTGAGGTGGAGCTGATCCGTGTGGGGGGACGTGGTTCTTTTTACCGCTGTCGGTTTCGCCGCACAGGTGATCGATGGAGCGCTTGGGATGGCCTACGGTGTAACGGCCACAAGCGTGCTGTTGAGCCTCGGCACCGCACCGTCGGTGGCCAGCGCCAGCGTTCATGCCGCCGAGGTGTTTACGTCAGGTGCGTCCGGACTCGCACATTGGCGGCTCGGCAATACCGACCGCAGCCTGGTCCGCCGCCTAGCGGCTGCGGGGGTGCTGGGTGGTGCTACAGGTGCCTACCTCTTGACCACCATTCCTGGGTCTGTGATCCGGCCCCTTGTGAATGGCTATCTGCTGCTTCTTGGAATCTTGATCCTCTGGCGTGCGAGGCGCCTCAGCCGGGACAAGGCAGCGCTCACCACATCGGCAGAAACTTCGCATCTTGTGCCTCTAGGGCTTGTTGGTGGATTTCTCGATGCAATCGGCGGTGGGGGATGGGGCTCGATCGTCACCTCCACACTCGTGGGCCGTGGGGTGACGCCTCGGATCGCGATCGGTTCCGCCAACCTCGCCGAGTTCTTCGTCACGAGCGTGGTGACGGCGACGTTTGTGGTCACCGTCGGTCTTGAGCTCTGGCCGATGATCGCAGGGCTCATTCTCGGCGGCGTGTTGGCGGCTCCCTTTGCCGCTCTAGTAGCTCGAAGCGTGCCAGATCGATTGCTGATGACCCTGGTGGGCGCCGCGATCGTACTCCTCAGTCTCCGAGGTCTGTTGCCAGCCTTCACTTGACCGGCTGTCGGGCGCGCGGGAGCCATACGTTGTCTCCGAGGTCGTTTTTGTGACGCCGATCGAGCGCGCTGTGCCTATGCCCCTGCACGATCACGACGTCCGATGCAGCCGAGGGACGAGCTCCATGGTTGCGTGGCGCTTGCCTCCCATCCCTGCCTTCGTGATCAAGCCGCAAGAGCATGGGGTCATCTCAACTCTAAGGCGCAGTGTCCCCGTACGTCGCACCTGTACAGACGGATGTGCAGTTCTTCCCTCCCGGATTCCGGCTCCAGTGCAATCCCTTCAGTCACCCCGGTTCAGACCTGTCCGGGCCAGGTCACGCGTGAGTTTGGGACACGGCAGCGCGTCGCGAGATCCCGTGACGCGCTGCGGGGCGACCAGGCTGGCTCGGTACGGGACTGGCAGCGCGATACCGCTCAGATTCGGAGCGCCGCCCGTCAGGCCGACAAGGCCTTGCTGATCCCGTCCGCCCCCCCGATGACCGCGAGACGAATATCCGCGACCTGCCCGGACTCGGTGCCGTGGAGAAACGGGATGCTGAGGGCCGCGATCACCCGCCCGCCTGGAGCAAATATCGGTGCCGCATAGGCGTAAATGCTCGGCGCACTCTCGCCGCGGTCGTGCGCCCAGCCCTGATAACGGATGCGTGCCGCCTCTGCCTTGAGGCGCTTGGGATCCGTGATGGTTCGAGAGGTAAACCCGATCAGAGGCCGGGAGAGCCAGTCGGCCTGCCGCTCGGGCCGCTCGAACGCGAAGAGCAGCTTGCCGGCAGCACCGGCATTGATCGGCATCCGCTGGCCGGGCGTCACGACCAGGGCATAGGGTCGCTTGCCCTGCGCCGCCGCGAGGACCAGCACCCCGTCGCCGTCGAGCACCGAGAGTTTGACACTGTGTCCGGCCGTGACGGCGGTCTCCTCCAGGAAGGGCTGCGCGAGCGCGGCAAGGTCGAGTTCGTCGGTCCCGGTGCGGACATGGGCCGCGAGTCGCAACAGGCGCGGGCCGAGCCGGTAGGAGCCCGAGCCCTGGCGCTGAACGACGTCGTGCGCCTCCAACGTGTTGAGGATCCGGTAGATGGTCGAGCGAGGCAGTCCCAGGGTCGCGGTCAGCGCCGTGATGGAGGCACCCTCGGGCTGCGCCTCGATCGCCCCCAGGACGTCCATCGTGCGGTCGACCGCCGGAATGGTGTGCTGGCTCGCGGCACCATCCGTGGTGCGACGCGCGACGGCTCTCGGCTGCCTCATTGACTTACGATCCTGCCCGTTCCTAAAGTAGTCAAATATGAATTCAATCTGTTCATATTTGAACAGCTGCAGTTGCACAAGCTGATTGAGCTGCTTCGTGATCGAGGGGAAATGCTCATGCTGACGGTTTCGTCGATCGCCCATATCGCCATTCGCGTGAAGGATGTTGCACGCACGCTGGACTTCTATGTTGGCAAGCTCGGCATGCGCGAGATGATGCGGCTCGACCGTGACGGGCGGCTCTGGCTCCTGTACCTGCGCGTCACCGATACTCAGTTCCTCGAGGTATTCCCGGAAGGCGTGGGCGAGCGGGCCGCGGAGCGCGAGGCGGTCGGCTACAATCATCTGTGCCTGGAGGTCCCCGAGATCGACCTCGCCGTGCGCGAGCTCGAATCCGCGGGCGTGCCGCTGATCCGCGACAAGCAGATGGGCGCGGATGGGAACTGGCAGGCCTGGATCGAGGATCCCGATGGCCACCGCATCGAACTGATGCAGATGATGCCCGATAGCCTGCAGGTGAAAGCCATCGACCGCATGAAGGTAGGCAGCTAGGCGCCGGCCATGAGGATTACCGGTCTCAAGACATTATTGGCGAACGTCGCGCGCACGAACTTCGCCTTCGCGAAGCTCTACACCGACGATGGAATCGGCGGTGTCGGAGAGGTCACGCTGGAGTGGAAGGCGCTCGCGGTCCTCGCCGCGATGCAGGAGTTGGAGCACCGGCTCGTCGGCCGCGATCCTTTCCATTCGGATGCCCCGGTCGAGCAGCTTCACCGGGATGGGTACTGGCGCACGGGCGCGATGTTCCGCACCGCGCTCGGCGCCGTCGAAGCCGCCATGCTCGACATCAAGGGAAAGGCGCTTGGCGTACCGGTTTTCGAGCTACTTGGCGGCAAGCATCGCGACCGGGTCGCGTGCTATGACAATCACTGGTTTTTCGGCGCGCGCACGCCGGAAGAGCACCACGACGTCCCCCTGTTCGACGGCTCCATCAACTTGAGCGGTGTGGCAACCGGCGCGGTCGTCGTGAACGAATCGCGATTCTAGGCCTCGGGGACCCATCAGATGCGCGTCGGCCTCACCCTCACCGGAGACAATCTCAGCGAGGATGGAGCCATGTTCGCGGCCCAGTTGGGGGTCAGCGACGTCGTCGTTCATTTCAACGACTATTCGGCTGGGCCCGGTGCGGAGCCTTATCTGCGCGGGGAGGTTGTCGGGCCGATCCTCAAGGATTGCCGCGACGTTGCCCTCTGGGATTACGAGCGGATGGCCGGCGCGGTCGCCATGCTGGCGCGGCACGGCTTGAGGATCGCCGCGCTCGAAAACTTCTCCCCGGCCTTCTGGTCCGACATCCTCCTCGACGGCCCGAACCGCGCTACGCAGATGGCGGACCTCAAGCGGCTGGTGCGGGACGCCGGGCGTGCCGGCATCCCGGTCATCGGATACAATTTTTCCATCGCCGGGGTCTGGGGCTGGCGCAAGCGCCGGGCGGCGCGCGGCGGCGCCATGACGGTTGTCATGGACCTCACGGAGGACGAGCGGAACACACCCATCCCGGACGGCATGGTCTGGAACATGCGTTATCGCGACGGCGATCCGGCCGCGGAGCCCGTCGCGGTGGGGGAGGCGGAGCTCTGGGAACGTTTCGCGTGGTTCCTCAAGGAACTCGTTCCCGTCGCCGAAGACGCGGGGGTGCGCCTCGCGGCGCATCCCGACGATCCGCCGGTCGAGACCCTGCGGGGTACGGCGCGGCTGGTGAACCGCCCCGAGAAATACGACCGGCTGCTGGCCCTCGAGCCGAGCCATGCCAATGCGTTGGAATTCTGCATCGGCTCTCTCAAGGAGATGCCCGGCTGCGACATCTACGAGACCACGCGCCATTACGCCGCCCGGAAGGCGCTCGCCTATGTCCACTTTCGCAACGTGCGGGGCCATGCGCCCAACTATGTCGAAACCTTTGTGGACGACGGCGACGTCGACATGACCGAGATCGTCCGGATCCTGCGCGACGAGGGCTTCGATGGCGTACTCGTGCCGGACCACGTGCCGGAGTTGACCTGCGCCGCGCCTTGGCACGCGGGGCACGCCTACACCGTCGGCTACATGAAAGCCCTGATCGGGCTCGCACCGATGCTCGGACCATCGCGGTCGGCATCGCGAGCCTCTCGCGGTGAACGAGAAACCGCTTCAGCCCAGTAGCGTCCGAGGAACATGGCCGAGGCGTCGAGAACAAAGGAAACAGGAGGAAACGATGAAATCGCTTAAACTTGCAGGCTTCTTCGCCCTATCCGTCCTTTCGTCGGTTGCGACGACGACCATCGCCCGCGCTGGCGATGTGGTGTGGTGGGCGCCGAACTGGGGCGAGGAACGGGCCCGCACGCTGGCCCAGAAGTTCATGGCCGCCAATCCCGGAACGAACGTGAAGATCGAAACCACGGTTTCGAACGGGCTGGCAGAGCGCGTTCTGACAGCTCTGCGCTCCGGCGCCTCTCCGGACATCATCGAGGTCCAGCACGGCTGGGTGAACGGTTACGCCCAGGGCGACCTGATCATTCCGCTCGACGACACGATCCAGGACAGGCAGGATTATGTGAAGGCGGCACTCGATTATGTGAGCTGGAACGGCAAGCTCTGGGGCATTCCCTACCGCATCGAAACCCACGGGGTGATCTACAATAAGGACCACTTCAGGGAAGCCGGGCTCGATCCCGAAAAGCCGCCGAAGACTTGGGACGAGCTCATGGCTGCCGCCAAGACGCTGACCAAGAGCGGCCGTTACGGCTTCGGGATCACGGGCGGCGGTGAGGTCGGCAACACCCTGTTCCGGTCTCTGCCCTTCATCTGGATGAATGGCGGCGACATCATCACTCCGGACATGACCAAAGCCGTGGTGAACTCGCCGCAGGCCGTGAAGGCGGTGGAGTTCTACACCAACTTCTACAAGCAGGGTTTCGCGCCGAAATCGACGCTGGAGAATGACGGCCTCGCGCTGCGACGTCTCTTCATCGCTGGCACCGTGTCGGCCTATCAGTCGGGCCAGTTCGATCTGCCGTCGATCCAGAAGGAGAACCCCAACATCAAGCTGGGTGCCATGACGATCCCGGCGCCGGCCGGCAAGCAGACGGCCGCCATTCTCGGCGGCTGGAGCTATGTGGTCCCCAAGAGCGCCAAGAACCAGGCGGAAGCCAGGAAGTTCTTGCAGTTCCTGAACTCGACCGAGAACCAGGGCTATTACACGGACACGTTCCCGGCCCGCACGTCCTCGGGCAAGCTGCCGCGTTTCGAGGATCCGATGCTCAAGCCCTTTGCCGAGATGCTGCCTTATGGACGCCCGGTGCCGGTGCACAAGAACTGGGTGAAGATCGTGCAGGCCTATTTCGACGGCGTCCAGCGTATCCTGCTCGAGGATCAAACCGCGCAGAAGGCCATGGATCAGGCCAACGAAGAGATCCAGGCCCTCTTGAAATAGGCCTCCTCCAAGGCGAGGTCCGAACCCGCCGAAAGGGTCGAACCTCGCTGGAACCCGCGGAGCCGCTGCTGTGAGATCGAATACGGGCCTCGTTTTTGCGCTGCCGGCCCTGGTCGTGCTCTTCATGCTCATCGCCTATCCCGTGACCTACACGGGCTGGCTCAGCGTGACGAACGAGCAGGGCCAGTTCACCGGGCTGCAGAACTTCTCCGACGTGCTGCGCCCGCGTGTGACCACCCAGGCGCTCTGGAACACGCTCTGGTGGGTCGGCGGCTCCATCTTCTTCCAGGTCTTGCTGGGAGTCGCGACGGCGATCCTGCTCAACGAAAAGTTCGCTGGTCGCGCTCTGCTTCGTTCCGTTGCGCTCATTCCCTGGGTGATCCCGGGGATCGTCGCGGCCACGACCTGGGCGTGGATGTTCCACACCGAGTTCGGCATCATCAATTACATGCTGACGAGCACCGGAGCCCTGGACGAGTCGGTGGGCTGGCTCACGCGCGGCAACACGGTGATGCCGGCAATGATCGCCATCAATGTCTGGAAGCTGTTTCCTTTCGTGGCCATCATGGTGCTCGCCGGGCTGCAGTCGATCCCGCAGGAGCTCTACGAGGCCGCACGCATGGACGGCGCGAACTACCGGGAGGAGTTGCGCCACATCATGCTGCCGCAGATCCGCCCCGTCGTCACGGCCGTCACTCTGCTGCTCGTGATCTGGGCGCTGAACGCCATCACGATCATTTACGCCATCACCCGGGGCGGACCCGCCAATCGGACCCTGATCACGCCGATCCAAATCTTCCGCCTCGCCTTCGAGAACGTGGAGTTCAACCAGGCCGCCGCCCTGAGCGTCATGTTCTTCGGCGTCGTGATGGTGATCGTGTTCGCCTACATCAAGGCGTTCGCCAATCAGCCGGGAGACAATCAATGAGCGCTTCGGCGACCGTACCCGGCTCCCTGAAGCCGCCCGGCCTCGGCCTGCCGGTGATCATCGTCGGCTCCGTGCTGCTCGTCGTCGTCTGCCTGTTCCCGTTTCTGTGGATGGGCCTCTCTTCGATCAAGGTGCTGAGCGAGCTCTACACCATCCCTCCGCGCTGGTGGCCGGAGAACCCGACGCTCGCGAACTACTACAAGGTGCTCTTCGAGAGCCGGATCCCGCGCTACTTCCTCAACTCGATCATCATCTCGGTCGGCTCGACCGGCCTTGCCCTCATCCTCGCCATCTTTGCGGCAAATGGCTTCGCCCGTTACCGGTTCAAGGGCCGATCGTTCTGGCAGGCCTGCATCCTCGTGGGCCAGCTCCTCCCGACAGCGGCGATCATCGTGCCGCTCTTCATCACGCTGAAGACCCTCGGGCTGGTGAACACCTATTGGGGGCTCATCCTCGTCTATATGATCATCACGCTGCCGCTCAGCGTCTGGATGCTGACGAGCTATTTCAAGGCCATTCCGATCGAGCTGGAGGAGGCCGCGATCATCGACGGCGCCAGTCGCATCGGCATTCTTTACCGCATCACGCTGCCCCTCTCCATTCCCGGCATCATCGCGGTGCTGGTCTACGCGTTCATCACCACGTGGAACGAATTCATCTTCGCCCTCTGCTTTGCGACCGATTCCAGTGTGAAGACCTTACCCATCGGGCTCGCGGAGTTCTCGACCGAGTTCAACACGGACTGGGGTGCCGTCATGGCGGCATCGATGGTGATGACCGTGCCGATCGCGCTCCTCTTCCTCGTCTTCCAGAAGCACTTCGTCGGCGGCATGACCGCCGGAGCCACCAAGGGGTAATTCCGCATCATGGTCGAGATCCCGAAACTCGGGCTGGGGACGTACGGCCGCACAGGCGAGGAAGGGATGGTCGCCATCCTGAAGGCGCTGGAAATCGGCTACCGCCACGTGGACACGGCGCAGAGCTATGGAACCGAGGCCAATGTGGGCGAGGCCGTGCGCCGCAGCGGCCTTCCACGCTCGGACGTGTTCATCACCACCAAGGTCGCGGACACGAGGCTCGAAAACTCGCAATTCATGGACAGCGTCGAGCGCAGTTTGGAGACGATCGGGCTCGGACATGTCGACCTCCTGCTGGTTCACTGGCCGAGCAAGGACGATGCCGTTCCCTTCGAGGATTACATGCTGGCGCTCGCGGAGGCGCAGCGCCGCAGCCACACGCGGCTGATCGGGGTCTCGAACTTTCCCATCGCCCTGCTCGAGCGCACGGAGCGGCTGCTGGGCCCCGGTGCCATTGCCACCAACCAGGTTGAGATCCATCCCTACCACCAGGCACCGAAGCTCGCCGCCCATGCGCGAAGCAAGGGGCTGCAGTTGACGGCCTACCAGCCCCTTTGCAAGGGGGAGGTCGCTTCGGATCCGTTGCTGCAGCGCATCGGCGAGCGGCATGGGGTGACGGCTTCGGCGGTCGCGCTCGCCTTTCTCATGTCGGCCAGCCACATCGTCATCCCGGCTTCGGCCAGCGACAAGAACCTGCATGCCAACTGGCGGGCCCGAGACGTCACCCTGAGTGACAACGAGATGCAGGCGATCGTCGCGCTCCACCGGGGCGATCGCCGCATCAATCCCGACAAGTCGCCCCCTTGGGACGACTGAAGCGTTTCCCCGACAGGAATCATCCCTGACCCATACGCAGGACATCGTTCGCCCGGACCTCCGCCTCGTCGAGGCGCTGCGCGCGATCGGCACAGCCACCATCTCGGGCGAATTGCGCAATCTCGGCATCCGCAACGCCGCGATCACCGGGCCGCGGGCCTTGACGAAGGGCAAGGTATCGGCCGGCCCAGCGCTGACGCTGCAATTCATGCCGATGCGCGAGGACCAGTTCGGCGCGGCCGAATACGACGATCCCGAGAAGCAGCTCCACCGCCACGTGCTCTATCATGCCCGAAAGGGCGACATGGTCGTCGTCGATGCCCGCGGCGACATGGATAGCGGCATCTTCGGCGAGATGATGCTCACCTACTTCGCCGGCCTCGGCGGAGAGGGGGTGGTGATCGACGGATGCATCCGCGATTCGGCCATGGCGCGGGATCTCGGGGTCGGGCTTTGGGTCCGAGGCGTCACCCCGAACTTCCATGCCCAGACCAACATATTTCCCTTCGGGGTCAATGTCCCGATCGCCTGCGCCAACACCTTCGTGATGCCGGGCGATATCATCGTGGCGGACGACGACGGTGCGGTGGTCGTTCCTGTCGCCATGGCCGAGCAGGTCATCGAGGTTGGAAGCAGGCATGCCGAGTGGGAGGAATTCTCGCGGATCAGGCTCTCCGAGGGCGGAGACCTTCGCAAGTATTACCCGCTGCGCGCCGATGCGGAGGCCGAGTATCTGGCCTGGAAGACCCAGAGCGGTTCTTGAGCGAGCTTGGCAGGGATCGCGCGGCCATGAAGATCGTGGACCTGAAATGCGCGCTCATCGGTGGGCACCCCATCATCCGTATCGCGACCGATGAGGGAACCAGCGGCTATGCGCAGATCGAGCATCACAAGGCGTTCATCAAGCCGCTCGTGCTGTGGCACGACATCATCGAGGGCCTTCCGTCGCCGACCGTCAAGAACGGCATGATCGAGGTCTGGGATCGGCCGGGAATGGGCTTCGAGCTGATCCCCGAGCGCGCCAGAGCTTATCTCGCCGGGGATGACGCCGCTTTCCTCGATTGAGGCGGGCACCGAGGACCGTCCGTCGGGGCTGTGTGAGGTCTGCAGCGGGGCACGCTGACCCTACCCCCTTTCTGTCCCATCCCACGTCACCGGCGAGCGATCTCCTCGGTGTTGCCCGGCCCTCCAGGGGGCGCCGAGGACCGCCGCGCCCCTTTGATGTGCCAACCCTAGAAAGAGGAGCAATCTGGTCACTTGTGGCCGCGCTTCCAGCATCTGTTCGATCGAAAGCCAACCCTACGGTATACGGGCGCTTTCGCGTGCACGAGCAGCTCAATAATACGGCACCCTCATCCCCTAAATGGGGGAGGACGGCCAAGCCTGCGGACAGCACCCTCATTCTCGGTGATTTGCATCGAACACTGGCTCTGTCCGTCTGGTGGTCTGAGTCGTTCGCTCGCTCTCCTGAGGTTGAACGAATGGAGCTGCTTCTTGTCGATCTGATCCGCCCCTATGCAGCAGATGTGCTAGGCTCTGCGGCCTGTGTGGCAACCCTGCTGACTTTTGCCCAAACGCGTATGTGGCAGATGCGGATCTCGGCCATCGCGGCCAACCTGTTCTTCATCGGCTATGGGGCGTTGGGGCTGCTCTATCCGGTACTGTTTCTTCATCTCGTCCTGCTGCCGCTCAACGTGGCTCGCCTGATCCAACTCGCGCAGAAGAACACAAATCCGCACACCTCGGATCCGGAGCCGCCCCGGCCCGTTCCTGTGCCGCCAGCGCTCCCTGACTTGACTGGCTGATTTTGGACGGGGTTGATTGAGAGAGTTGCCCCGAACCTAAGGAGCCTGAGATGGTGAGACGGAAGAACCGGGGCGCCGAGCAGATCGTCGCGAAGCTGCGGCAGATGGAGATCCAGATGGCGCAGGGCAAGAGCCTGGGGCTGACTGTGGAAGCGGTGCCGTGTTAGATGTCCTTCCGCTTCAGCCCTAGGGCTTTATGGCCTGCCTCGGAGAGTCGGTAGGCCGCATCGCGAGCGCTCTCTTCCACAAGACCGCGCCTCATCAGCATCGGTAGCGCTTTCTCATCCCCCGGCAGCAGATCCTCCGTGTTGAGGATGGTGCGGTAGGCGGCCCATGGCTCATGAACAGTGGCTGCGCTCAGGAAACGCAACAAGCGAGTTTCAGCACTTGTCATCCCTATTCACCCCAGCCGCTTCAACGGCGAACGTCACGTGCTGCTGTGACCACAATGACGGTGGCGAACGCCACGGCGCTCACCAGAATGGAAGCCATAGCGATGACAGATCTCCCCCGAGACGAGGGGAGAACGCGCGTCAATGGCTCCGGTTGTAAGGACAAGCTGTCGCGGGCAGGTTTGTGCCGTTCTTTTAGCTACGGTCGCGGATTGTCGCCGCGGAGTGAGGGTGAGGCAACATCGTCGGATTGCCTTGAAGAACCAAAAGCAACTGCGGTGCCTTGGGCGTATCCGCTGGCGTCACGGCAACGGCTAGAGCGAAGGCGATCACAGCACCCGCTGCCATACCGCTGGCGAGGGCCAGAACTCGTACCAGCGCGCTGCTCAAACTGGTGGCCATCGCTCCACCCCGTGCACTGCCAACCCAGGCAGCAAACAGATCTCTCGATGGTCAACCCGATAATCAGCACAGGGTTTCAGCGGAGTTCTGTACAGCTTCCGTTATTCTCTTAATCAGCCAGGCTGCCATCAGTGTTGTCCCTTACTGCCTCAGTAGATCATCGCCAACACCGATGAGGCAGAACCATGAACCGGACCCACTAAACGAGGCATCTGGGTTGCATCCTCGCTGTGTCAGCGTCTTTTGCTCTGATCGCTTCGGTCATCGCTGGTGCCATTGCGAGATGACGCAGCGGAGCTTCCCCCTTAGCGACATATGAGCTGCGCGATGTGTTCTCGAGTTCCGAGACAGCGCAGCGAGGGCCGCGCGGCAGACAGGAATACGGGTTGAGGCGATCACCTAATGGATGCGGCTGGAAACCATAGCCGTGGTGTGGCGTTCCCCTGTCTCAAGAGCGCACAGCAAGTGCGTCAGACGGGAGACCGCCATGATCCGACTCGTCCTCGTTGCAGGTGCGAGCGCCCTGATGCTCGTGCAGGCTTCTGCCCATGAGAGTAAGGCTACGTCCCACTTCGACAGAGAGCACCCGCAGGCCGCTTGGTCCAGCAGCAGGGCAGCCGCAGTCACATCGAGCACCATTGTGAGCGAGAATTGCTATGTGGACCGGGAGCCTGCGATTGATCAGGCAGGACGGACGTACCTCAAGGCTGAGCTCGTCTGCGACTGACCACCAGACGGCCAGCGGCTCAGCCTTCGTCCCAATCCAGCCCAGGAGATAGGCGCACCGCGAGGGCGTCGTCCCAAAAGGTCGGCATCCGAGACCTGCCACTGTCATTGTGGTGCATGTAAGATTGACCCTCTGCCCGGGGCTAGAGCATCGGACGGTTAAACGGACGCATAGCCGGCAGCTTTGAGGTAGGTCCAACATTCTTGCGGCTCAAACAAATCGCAGATGTCACCGACCGCTCGCCAAAGCGCGTCGAACGTCCGCGCC
>JAESFL010000998.1_pt1 | contig 12520 bp, 11 predicted proteins | sample 9269401 | NCBI WGS metagenome assembly JAESFL01 (sample SAMN14506025, study PRJNA617098) | algae metagenome | isolation source: Gloeocapsa sp. UFS-A4-WI-NPMV-4B04 and co-occurring heterotrophs from desert... | place: USA: Utah | collected 2006-10-01 | reverse complement strand
TGTTCCTGTTCTTGCCCCCACATTGGGGCAGTTGATCATCCTAGTCGCACCGTGGCGGGGGATCTTTGGCCTGCTGACCCTCTATGGCCTTGCCATGCTGCTTTGGGTGTTCCTGCGCATGCCCGAGCCCCTGCCAGCTGCATCACGGCGGTCGGTGGCACCGCGGGCTGGCGCGATTGACGGCGGTAAAGCCCTTTATACGTCTCCCGATCCCGCCGAAGAATTACGCAGGGTTCGCAGAAAACCCATCTCGTGGCTTCCAGCGGTGCTTGGCAGACCTTACAGAACTTGGGCGCCTTGCGTTGCTCCTCATATAGCTTGCAGTAGTAATCAAGAACCTCATTCATTGACCAGCGCACTCTCCTTTTAGAGAAGAAATGCTGAAACAGGCGAGGAAGTTCTCGCCCCTCTTCTGCAATTTGGCCGTTAGCTGAATTTCTGCTTGCCCACTTAAGCATTGGAACCAGTCCCTAAACTGACTTCCGGGATGTGCCGATTGTGTTGAAAACTCTCAGAACACCGCTTTCAGGAGCTTCTTGGTACCCAACGTTGCGCCTACGCGGGATCAGGCATTCAACATCCAAGCCCCTCTGGCGCCGCTGGTGAGTTTTTCAACAGTATCCGCTAGGAACTGACATTATGGGCGCCACGGTTCGCCCGCTTTGCGCCCATCCTGGCCGTTCAAGGCGCACGACACCGTTTCCGAAAGCCGACGTTCGATCAGGTAATGCCTGGGCAGGTATCGACTTCGCTCCGAACCGATATCTCTAGAGTCACTCCGGGCGAAAGGCTACGCTTGCGACCATGCTGCCGAAGTGGGCACGGAGCAGTCTCCGTGCGAGCTCGGCATCCCGGTCTTTCAGCGCCTCCAGGATAGCCCTGTTTGCCGCGGCCTGGCCGCGCCGTGCCTCTGGGGTGTCGTTGAGTGATCGCAGGCGGCCCCACCCGGCCGCCGCCCGCGCCTCGATAATGAGTTCGAAAACATGAACGAGCAGCGGGTTGCGGGTAACGCGGGCGATCTCAAGGTGGAAAGCGTAGCCGGCCTCCCGAAACTCCTGCTGGGTCGGCGACTTTTCCAGGCTCACGAGCTTGGTCTCCAGCCGTTGCAGGTCGTCTTCGGTGGCGCGCGCGACGACGAGTTCCGCGAAACCAGGCTCGATCACCATGCGAGCTTCTAGGATGTCAACAGGGCTGGCCTTGGGCAGGCGCTCGGCCGGCATTGCATCCGCACCGGTGCCGGCGGCCTCGGCAACGAAGGTGCCGCGCCCCACATGCCGATAGACCCAACGTTCACGCTCGAGCCTCTGTACGGCCCGCCTTACGAGGCTTCGCGTCGTGTCGAAATGTTCAGCGAGATCGCGTTCCGGCGGCAGGCGATCGCCAGGCTCGAAGCGCCCGGATTCGATCTCCCTGCGGAGGCGGCGGTAGATCAATTGTTCGTCGGCGGACCGCCTTGGAAGCTCCCGATCCTCCAACTCGGGCGCTGGATCCACGGCATCGATCTGCGTCATCGGACCCTCAGTTCATTTCCGGATCGGGGCTTTCGTCGATGCCCTCCAGCACGTCGAGATCGCAACCCTGGTCGGCCTGGCCCACATGGTCGGCAAAGATACGCGCCCAGCCGCGCGTGTAGCGCTTCTCCCGTGCGGCAAGGCCGCGCCTGCGGTCTTCCAGTTCGGCGGGTTCAACCACGAGGCCCAGTCGCCGCGCCTCGGCATCGAGCTCGATAAGGTCGCCATCGCGCACAAGTGCAAGAGGGCCGCCGACGGCCGCCTCGGGAGCCACGTGGAGGACTACGGTTCCGTAATGGGTTCCACTCATCCGCGCATCCGAAATACGCACCATGTCGCGGACACCCTTCTCAAGCAGCTTTTTGGGGATCGGCAGCATGCCCCATTCGGGCATCCCCGGCCCCCCGATGGGGCCGGCATTGCGCAGCACAAGCACCGATGATTCGTCAACCTCGAGCCCAGGGTCATCGATGCGCCGGTTCATGTCGGCGAGCCCCTCGAACACGACTGCGCGACCACGGTGCCGCAGCAGGTGTGACGACGCGGCAGAGCGCTTCAGCACCGCACCCGACGGCGCCAGGTTGCCCCGCAGGACAATCAACCCTCCGGAGGCTTGCAAGGGATTGCCGCGCGGGCGGATGACGTCGTCGCCGATCCGCAGCGCGCCCTGAAGGTTCTCACCCAGAGTCCGGCCGTTGACTGTCCGCTCTTCGAGGTGAAGCAGGTCGTCGAGCTCGGAGAGGAGCGCCCGCAAGCCGCCAGCATGGAACAAGTCCTCCATGAGGTACTGCCCGGATGGCCGCAGGTTCGCCAGCACTGGGACGCGTCCCGAGGCGGCATCGAAGTCGTCGAGCGACAGCGGCACGCTCGCGCGCTTCGCCATCGCGATCAGGTGGATGACGGCGTTCGTGGATCCACCGAGAGCCATCAGGGTGATGATCGCGTTCTCGAACGAGCCGTGGGTTAGGACATCGCGCGGCTTGAGATCCGCCCAAACCATTTCGACGATGCGGCGTCCGCAGCCTGACGCCATATGGGCGTGGCGTGAATCAGGGGCAGGAATAGAGGCGGCACCCGGGAGTGTCAGACCGAGGACCTCAGCGAGGGACGTCATCGTCGAGGCAGTCCCCATGGTCATGCAATGCCCCGCCGAGCGGGCGCCGGCCTCCTCCATGTCGTCGAACTCGGCGGCGGTGATGGTGCCGGCCTTCAGCTCGTTGAACCAGCGCGTGGTGTCGGTCCCAGATCCCAGCGTCTCACCCCGCCAGCGCCCTGTCAGCATCGGCCCGGCCGGAACGAATATGGCGGGCAAGTTCATAGTCGTCGCACCCATGATCATGGCCGGCGTGGTTTTGTCGCAACCGCCCATGAGCACCACACCATCAATTGGGTGGCAGCGGAGCATCTCCTCGACCTCCATCGCAAGGAAGTTCCGGTAGAGCCCCGTCGAAGGCTTCATGAAGGGCTCGCCGAGTGACGTCACCGGCACTTCAACGGGAAAACCACCTGCCTGCCAGACCCCGCGCTTCACCTCCTCCGCCCTCTCACGGAAATGGATGTGGCAGGGGTTCAGCTCGCTCCACGTGTTGAATATCCCGATGACAGGCTTGCCGACATAGTCCTGCCGGGAGAATCCCGCCTGCGATGTTCGCTGCCGGTGAGTGTGGCCCATCCTTGTCTGGGTCGCGTACCAGCGCGCGCTGCGCAGGTCTTCATAACGTCTGATCCTGGTCATTGCACTACCATCGGCTGGCGCTGCAGCTGGACCGTCATGAGGTCATCCAGATCCGCGATGATCGCCTGGATCTCCACCTCGTCGTAACGGTCGAGCGGGGTACTGTTGTCCCGCAAGCGTGCGGAAGCGATCAGGCCGCGATGCTTCAGGACGCGCTTCACCACTTCCTGCCGGAACACCCCGCCCATGTTGAGGAGTGGCAGGATACGGGTAAAGAGGTCACGCGCTCGGCGGTCGTCACCGGCCTTCACGGCTCTCCAAATTGCCACATGGACCTCGACAAGTTCGCAGGCTGGCATCGAGCCGCATGCGCCGCGGGCATATTCATCGAGGACGAACCGGCCTCCCGCCCCACCCATCACGCCCAGGAGCGAGGGCGGCGCATCCTGCAGCAGGCTGCTGATCCGCTGCCCGCATGGAACATTCTCCTCCTTGACGTAGCGGATCGCCGGCACGCGCGCGACAACGGCGCGGACGGTGTCGACCGAAAGCGAGGAGCCGAGCGGGGGCGGCGCGTTCTGCATGACGATCGGCAGGTCAGGGGCAGCCCTTGCAACGGTCGAGAAGAACGTCTCGAGATCGGCGACGCTGTCACCGACGGATCGTGGTGCCATCAGCATGATGGCTGCCGCCCCACCCTCCGCCGCCTCCGTGGCGAGGCCCGCCGACAGTTCGGGCGCAGCCGCCGAGACGCCTATGATCATGGGTAGCCCGCGTTGTCTGCACGCAGCGAGCGCCACTTCGACCATTGCGCGCCGCTCGTTGAGATCCAGCGTGGCGAACTCGCTGGCGATGGCGGGATAGACAGCGCCATCCGCACCCGCGCGCGCAACGTAGTCGATCAGCCGCTCGAGCGCGGGTGCGTCGCACCGACCATCGTCGTGGAAAGGGGTTGAGACCACGGGAAATACGCCCTCGAAGCGGAGCCCGCCCCGATGCTCGGCTGAACGATCCATTTGCAACCAATCCGCTCCATTTCGCGGCAATGGTTGACATGAAACCGCATATTGGTCAACATTGGGCAGAATTGGAGGCCGAGACCGAGGGTAGGATGGCAGCCGTCGAACTGCATGATGTGCGCAAGAGCTTCGGGAGCGTTGCGGTCCTTCACGGGGTCGACCTCTCATTCGCTGACGGCGAGTTCGTTGTGCTGCTGGGTCCCTCGGGCTGCGGTAAGTCAACTCTGCTCAGGCTGATCGCGGGGCTGGAGGATACCGACAGCGGCGAGATCCGGATTGAGGGCCAGAACGTCACCAGCCTCGAGCCACGCAGTCGTGGCGTCGCAATGGTTTTCCAATCCTATGCGCTCTACCCGCATATGACAGTGGCGAAGAACATGAGCTTCGCCCTGCGGCTCGGCCGACGCAGCCCACGCGAGATTGCAGAGCGCGTCGGGGAAGCGAGCCAAATGCTCGAGCTTCAGGATTACCTCGATCGCTATCCGCGTCAGCTCTCAGGTGGCCAGCGGCAGCGTGTAGCTATGGGGCGCGCCATCGTGCGTGATCCCAAAGTATTCCTTTTTGACGAGCCGCTCTCAAATCTCGATGCAAAGCTACGTGTTCAGATGCGCATCGAGATCAAGAAGCTGCATCAGAGGCTCCGCAATACAGCAATTTACGTCACGCATGACCAGATGGAAGCCATGACGATGGCCGACCGTGTGGTGGTGATGCGGGCAGGCAAGGTCGAGCAGGTCGGGACCCCGCTCGAAATCTACGACAGACCCGCCAACGACTTCGTGGCCCAGTTTATCGGCTCGCCTGTGATGAACTTCATTCCCGGCCGGCTGGAGCAGGCTGGCGGAGGTGTCGACTTCGTCTCGGATGGCATACGTGTGCCGGTCAACCCGACCGATTCCCGCTCGCGCGAGGTCTGGCTTGGCATTCGGCCGGAGCACGTAACCTTGTCGCCACACCGGGATGGCGTGCCCTGCGAGGTTACGCTGGTCGAGCCGCTTGGCCGTGAAACCCTGATCTATGGGCGCGTCGGTGCCTCAGAGATCTGCATTGCGCCGAGCCGGCGCGCCGATTTCCATCCCGGCGCGATAATCCATCTCGATCTGCCCCCTGATCATCTCCACCTATTCGACCGCAAGACAGGTGCACGTCTGTGACGGCCCTCGCCCGATCCGAATGGTCGGCCGATCGACTGTTTGATCTGTCCGACCGGCGCGCTCTCGTGACCGGCGCAAGCCGGGGCATAGGGCGGGCCATCGCGCTTGCACTCGCCGGCGCTGGCGCTGATGTGGTCGTGCACTATGCCCGGCGGGAGAGCGCCGCTGCCGAAACTGCAGCAGACATAGATGCACTCGGTCGCCGCGCCGTCTGCATCCCCGCCGACCTCTCGCGCCCAGGAGCCGGCGCCGAGTTGGCTGATGCGGCGCTGCAGGCGTTCGGCGGGATTGATATCCTTGTACTCAATGCAGCAGAGCAGGTCCGCCAGGCCTTCACCGAGGTGGACCCGGGCTCGTTCGATCTTCAGATCAATACCGGCTTCAGGGCGAACTGGGAGCTGGCCCGCCGCCTCACGCCTCTGATGGCCGAGCGCCGGTGGGGCCGCGTGATCACGATCGGGAGCGTGCAGCAGGTGCGGCCAAACCCGGAGCTGACAGTCTATGGAGCTGTCAAGTGTGCGCAGGCCCATCTCGCGCGCAATCTCGGTCGCGCCTTCGCGGGCCGTGGCGTCGCCGCGAACAACATCGCACCCGGTCTGGTCGACACTGATCGTTGTGAGGATCTCAGGAGCGATCCAGACCGGTGGCATGCGCTAGTTGAACGCATCCCGGTCGGCCGACCGGCCGCGCCCGCGGACATTGCCGGGATCGTGCTGGCCCTCGCATCTCCTGCGGGGGCGTATGTGACTGGAGCGGACATCCCGGTCGACGGAGGGCTTGGCATCCCATGACGACTGCGAGCGCACACGTGATGACGCCTGCGTTCACGAGGTCCGAGCTGATCCGTCGGTCCTGGCGAAAGCGGCTGCGTCCATACTGTCTCATCGCGCCTGCCTTCCTGCTCATAGCGGCGGTTTCATTCAGTCCACTCGGCTACGCGATACTGCAGAGCCTCTACCGCTCGCAGTACATGGACCTGGGCGAATTCGTGGGGCTCGCCAATTACCACCGCTTCCTGTTCACAGACGCCGGGGTCAACCGAGCGATCAATTCGCTCGTTTTCGTATTGGGCACCTTGGCACTCGCAATGCCGCTGGGCTTCGGCTTGGCGCTGGTGTTGAACCGCCGGGTGCCCTTCCAAGGCTTCTTCCGGACCGTCCTAATCCTGCCTTGGCTGGTGTCCAACACGGTGGCGGCTCTCCTGTGGGCCTGGATTCTGAATGTGCAGTTCGGCCCGGTCGCGCACCTCTTTTCGTCCTTCGGTGTCGCAATGGCGAACCCGCTTAGCAGCCAGACGGGGGCTATGCCGGCGATCATCGTTGCCAACGTGTGGGGCTCGTTCCCGTTGGTCATGGTGTTCGTGCTTGCAGCGCTACAGACCGTGCCACAGGACCTCTACGAGGCCGCTCGCATCGATGGAGCAGGCGGCTGGCAACGGTTCTGGCATGTAACGTTCCCCCTCGTGAGGAACACCACGCTGGTTACGCTCGTGCTGACGACTCTGCACACGTTCAACGGCGTGACAATCGTCCTCATCATGACCGGAGGCGGCCCCGTCGGGACAACCGACGTGATGGCATTCCGGGTGTTCGAAGAAGGCTTCAAATTCTTCCGCATGGGATTTGCCAGTGCCGGGGCGATGATCATTTTCACCCTCAACATCGCTTTCACAATCGCCTACATGCGGGTCCTTCGAGGTCAGGAGAATGCATGAACGACTTCTCCTTCTACAAGCCGCGCGACGTCACCGTTTTCCTCTTCCTTGTTGCAGTGAGCGCGTTCGCACTCATTCCGATCCTGTGGGGACTGTCCACGTCCCTCAAGACGGCGCAGGATGTTCACGCCTTCCCGCCGACCTGGATCCCCAACTCGGTCACGCTGGAAAACTGGCATGGCGGCGTCTTTTCCGAGCGCTTCGGCCGCTACCTTCTCAATACGGCGCTCGTCGTGCTCGGATCGCTGGTCCTCAGTCTCACGCTGTCCATTCATGCGGCCTGGGCAACAGTCCGCTTCCGCTTCTTCGGACGCGATACGGTGCTCCTGCTGATGTGGGCCACGATCATGATTCCGGGCGTGTCGATCGTGGTGCCGCTGTACATGGTCGCTGTGGACGTTGGCCTCTACGACACGCTCTGGGTCCTCGTTCTGGTCTATAGCGCCTGGCTCGTCCCTACGCTGGTCTGGCTCCTGCGCGGGTTCGTCGCGAGCGTTCCAGCGGAGCTCGAGGAGTCGGCGCGGATGGATGGATGCACCGTCCTGGGGGCCTTTTATAGAGTGACGCTGCCGTTGACCTGGCCCGGGCTCATTGCAGGCTCGATCCTCGTTTTCGTGATGATCTGGAATGACTTTTTGATCGGTTACAGTCTCACACTCTCGGATGAGAACAGGCTGATCCAGGTCGGCATCTACTACTTCATCACGGAAACAGGTGTTCAGTACGGACCTTTGATGGCAGCGGCGATTGCCTCCGTGATCCCCGTTCTCGCCCTCTACGCGCTCCTGCAGCGCTACTTCATCCAGGGCCTGACCGGCGGCGCCGTGAAGGGCTGAGATCTCACCAAGGAGGAAACAATGAAATACCTACTCCGATTTTGGGCAGCAGCACTGCTCCTACTGACGGCGATGTGGCCGGCTCAGGCCCAGACGATCGAGCTTTGGAGCTTCCTGGACCCAAACGGCAAGGGCGTCCGCTCCGAACTCCTGCAGAAGATTCTGAAGGATTTTGAAGCCAAGAATTCCGGTGTCACCGTCAAGACAAACGTCATCCAATGGACGGAGCTCGGGCCGCAACTCCTGCGCGCGGCCCGTGCCGGCAACGTGCCGGACGTCGTCATGCTCTACTCGCCGTTTATGCAGCCTCAGATCGGGGCAGGCTCTCTCATGCCCCTCGACGATCTTGTCAAGAACTGGTCCGAGGACGATCGCAAGGACACCATCACCCTGCCGATAGCGCGGGACCGCAAGGGTCAGCTCTTCGGGATACCCTGGGAGCTCCGCGCGTACGGCCTCGTCTACCGCTCCGACCTCATCCAGAAGGCGCCCACGACGTGGGAGGAGATGATCGTAGCCCTGCAGAAGGCCCAGGCAGATGGCCGGCAGGGAATGGCTGCAAGCTTCAGCGCGACGACGTCGACCGCTCCTATCGAGTGGCTTATGCCAACAGTGATCTCGCTCGGTGGCAAGATCCTGAAGGAGGATGGTTCGGCAGCCTTTCAAGGGCCTGAGACGGAACGGGTGCTTCAGCTTTTCCACGATCTCGCCCACAAGCATAAGCTGATGCCCGTCGAGACGACCCTCTTGCAAAGCGACGATGCTCAGAACCTCGCGATCGCCGGCAAGGCGGCCGCTCATGCGCAGGGATCTCATCGGCTGACCACCATTCAGGAGCGATCGCCTGCGGGTGCGCAATGGACCTTCGCGGCCTTCCCGGCCGTCGAGAAGGGCCAGCCCACACCCCTCTCGATCCAGGGCTGGAACCTGGCGATTCCGCGTCGGGCCAAGAACCCGCAGCTCGCCTGGAAGCTCATCGAGCACTGGATCTCCAAGGAGGTGCAACTCGAACAGGCGGTAAAGGCCGGCTATCTGCCGATGCGGCGCTCTGTTGCGAAGGATCCCTCGTTTGCAACGGAACAGAACATGAGGTTCGGCCTGCCCGCCCTTCTCGACTACGCGGCTGCCAATCCGCTCGACTTCAACTGGCCTGAGAACACCGATGCTCTCAACGACGCGCTCGGCCGAATGGTCCAGGAGGTCCTGACGAACCGAATGAGCCCCAAGGAGGCGACCGTTCTGGGCGAGAAGACCTATAACGAAAATCGTCGCTGATATGGTGGTGGACCGGCGGACCGGCTGGTCCGCCGGCAGCACCCTTGTCACAGCGCCAGATGCCTGAAGATGCTCGGAGGGGAGGAGCCCTCCGGGGACAACTCGTTGCGTGCGCCGTGACCGTCAGGGTCCGGCTTGTTGCCACTTGGTTTGGCCGAGGAGAAGCCCCTATGAAGATCACAGCGGTTCGCGCCATTCCCCTTGAGGCTCCTCTCGACCCCAAGTCTCAGGTGACGGCCTTCGGGCCACGGGCAAAGGCCGCTATCGTCCTCGTTGAAGTCGAGACGGAGGACGGAACCGTGGGCTACGGGGAAGCTCTCGCCCGCTACAGCCTGCGCTCCTACGTGGGTGTGATCGAGGACCTGCTTGCGCCCCTGCTCATTGGACGCAACCCATTCCACGTGGAAGCGCTTTGGCAGGAGATGCTGCGTGTGTTCACGGGGAAAGCAGGTGGGCTCCTCCTCGAGGCGCTGGCAGCCTGCGACATCGCCCTGTGGGATCTTATTGGGAAGGCCTCGAACCAGCCCCTTCACTGCATCCTCGGCAGCATGGGGCGGGAGCGCGTGCAGGCCTATGCATCGTCGATTTCGTGGGGCGACGACGATGTTGCGATCGCGCAGACCGAGCGCGCGATGTCCGCTGGATTCAACGCGATCAAGATCAAGATCGGCATGCCGGTGAGACGTGCCCTCGACCGCGCTGCCCTGATCAGGCGAGTGACCGGAGATACAATCGAGCTGACGGCCGACGGCAACTGGGCTTTCGACCACGACTCTGCCGTCCATGTCGGGCGCGCCCTCGCCGATCTCGGCTACTCGTGGTTCGAGGAGCCGCTGATCGCGGAGGACCTCGAAGGCTACCAGCGCCTGCGGCCGCTGCTGCCGCTCCGACTGGCCGCCGGGGAGGGCGAACATACGGTCTACGGTTGTCGCAGCTTGATCTCCAGCGGAGCGGTGGGCGTCATCCAGCCGGATCCAGCGAGAGCCGGCGGCATCACTGAAACGCGGCGCATCGGCATGCTGGCGTATGCCTTCAACATTTCCTTTGCTCCTCACATCGGCTTCTGTGGAGCAGTCTGTGCCGCCGCCAGCCTGCAGCTTGCCGCCTCATTGCCGAACTTTCTCACCTACGAATCTATGATCTTCGACAACGTGCTCCGCCAGAAGCTGGCGACAACGGACGTGACCGATCCGCAGAGATTGAAGGATGGCACATTACCAGTGCCGAGTGGGCCTGGACTAGGGATCGAGATCGATCCAGATGTGATCCGTCATTTCAGAGTAGACAATCGGTGAGATCACGCCGAAGTCGACACATTTTTGAGACAGAGTGCTCCAAGGGGCTGCGCGAGAGCATCGGCGCCCAGCGCCGGGCAGACCCCGGTCGGACCTGAACGATCGGGACGGGGCAGTATTGGTTCTCAGCATGCAGCCCGAGCCAATGGCAGCTTTCCACGATCCCTGTGTCGAAAGCTGCCGGGCCGCTTGCGGCCACGACCGGCTGGTCGGCTTTGCGCCCATACTCGCCGTTTCCGTTACTTGATGCTGCGCTCGAAACGAGACGTTCGTTCAGGAAGTAGGCTCCGGCTGCCCGAGATCCTTTTCTAATTACGCATACTGCTCAGGCGACGGGAGATAATGACCGAAGGGAGACGTTCGTCGGCGACGCAGGAGCCGCAATTGACCACTCAGGATGGTCCGATCATCTTCTTATACTCTGACCTACCGCCAAGCTGGCTCGCGGTTGCTGAGGTCGGGCAGGTGGGCCTAGTGACTCACCGGAGGCAGGTCAGCCCCGGATTCTAGGATCAAAACTCACGCAGCAATCGGCCGGCGCCGCGTAGCACGCTGTCGATGCCATTCTCCCTCAGAGCATACCAGAACAATACCGCATTGATGCCCAGCATAGGGATGCCGATCTTTGGCTCCAGTTTCTCAGTCACATCAATCAGGCTCATGTTGGTTCCGCATTGGACCACCGCATCCAGCCAATTTGCATCGGTTGCAAGCAACTCCATGACAGCCTTCTCCTTGGCCCAGTCTGGCACATGCGCAATATGCAGCGCATTCGCACAGGAGAAGCCAACGCTTGCCGCCACATGGAATCCCATGTCCTCGAACATCCGGGTTGCATTCTGATTGCCGACCCTGTCAAACGGCGTGATGATCCCAATCCTCTTCGCGTTGTAACAATTCAGCGCTGCCGCCACTGCGTCGTGCCACGTGGCCCAAGCCAGACCGCAGTAACTCTCGATCTCGACCATCGCGGCGCGGATGCCCTCAAGTCCGCTGATGATGTGTTCCAGGCTCATGCCCATGATCAGGTACTGGGGCTCGGCCAGGAGAGCAGTGTCCACTGCCGCTCTTAAGCCACCCAGAAATTGCCGCTTGTATTCCAGAAGATCCTCTTCCGATCTAAGCTGCGGCTTCGGGGTCAGGACATTGGAGGTGTGAAGTCCAATCCCGTCGAGCCCGCCCGGCCCCCGATTGTTGAGGATGATGCTCCAGAGCTCGTGCTCCATGCTGGTATTGGTGGCGGGAAGCAGTAGCCCGAACTTGCGCCTGAAGCTGCGCACATCGGGGTAGCCGCGGGAGGAGTCGATCTTGAAAGCTTCAACTTCCTGCCCGTTGAGGATCACGCCATGCTCCGTCAGTGCAGGCATTGGGGGCGCGTTGACATCCGGAAGCACGATTCTCCTGTCGAGGAGCTTGTCGATCACAGCTGAGGTGCCGCGCAAGTCAGGTTTATGGTGCTCATTCATAATCCAACTCCAGCGAGTGGGACGGAGGCCAAGCGGCCGGCAACTCGGTGGAATGCTACCGCCGAGGAGGCGATCCTCGTCTGATACGGACCGGCCTCGCCGCCGCTCCTTGCATCAAGATGAATTGCCGGTCTGGGTTTGATAATCTGCTTTGAACAGAGCAGACAGTTCATTGAGGGCGAACAATCGTCATGGACAAACTGGCAGCCATGAGCGCTTTCCGGCGTGTCATCGAGCGTGGAAGCTTCAGGGCTGCGGCTCGCGATCTCGGTCGCTCGAACGCAGCGGTGAGCCAACAGATCATCGACCTCGAAGCGGAACTCGGAGCTACGCTGATCACCCGGACGACCCGCCGCCTCGCGTTGACCGAGGTCGGCCGGACTTACTACGAGCGCTGCACACGCATCCTAGACGACATTGCTGAAGCGGAGACCGCAGTGGCCTCCTTGCAATTAGAGCGGTTAGGAGTTGCGTGGAATCGGGTGATCTGATTCCAAGGCTGTGGGGGTGAGAGCCCAGGACCTCACCATGACGGCCCCGATGTCTCAGGACCTGCGCCAGCGGATTGTCCGCGC
>JAESFL010000997.1_pt1 | contig 12547 bp, 13 predicted proteins | sample 9269401 | NCBI WGS metagenome assembly JAESFL01 (sample SAMN14506025, study PRJNA617098) | algae metagenome | isolation source: Gloeocapsa sp. UFS-A4-WI-NPMV-4B04 and co-occurring heterotrophs from desert... | place: USA: Utah | collected 2006-10-01 | reverse complement strand
TCTTCACACGGACCTTCATGGCGAAGTGTTGAGCCCGAAACAACCACGCGGCAAGCCTGGAGGTGGAAAAGGCGTGGAATTCATGGGGTAAAGCCCATGGATTTCGACGGGCTCAACCCTCTGGCTCGAAGCCGAGCGCGACGCCGTTCATGCAGTAGCGCAGGCCCGTCGGGGCCGGGCCATCCTCGAAGACGTGGCCGAGATGGCCCTTGCAGCGGGCGCAATGCACCTCGGTACGGGTCATCCAGTGGCTGCGATCGACCTGCGTCTCGACTGCCCCTTCGAGCGGCGCGAAGAAGCTCGGCCAGCCGCTGCCCGACTCGTACTTGGTGACGCTCTCGAACAGCGGGGCGCCGCATCCGGCGCAGGAGAAGGTGCCGGGGCGCTTCTCGGCGTTGAGGCCGCTCGTACCGGCCCGCTCGGTGCCGTGCTCGCGCAGCACGCGATATTGTTCAGGCGTCAGCGCCGCGCGCCACTCCGCCTCGGTGCGGATCTCGGGATCAGTCCCGATCAGATCGGATCCGGCCATGGTCGCGTTCCTCGGTTCGTTTCTCGTTCGGCAAAATGGTGCCGGGGATCGCTTGTCACGAGTGCGACCCGCGCGCGCAAGATCGGATGATGCACCGGTGATGCCTTGTCCGCGGTTCAGGCCGCCGCGCCGACCGTGTCGGCCATGCGCGCGCCGCGCTGCCCCAGCGGCTTCTGCGGGCTGGTCGTCGAGTCGCGGGCGGTCTGGTGCTCGATCTCGGCGTTGATCTCGCCTCCGAGCAGCACGATCGTCGCCGAGATCCAGATCCAGGTCATGAAGCCGATCACGGCGCCGAGCGAGCCGTAGGTCTCGTTGTAGTTGCCGAAATTAGCGACGTACCAAGAGAACAGGATCGAGGCGACGAGCCAGAGCAGGCCGGCTACGACGCTGCCCGCGCCGACCCAGCGCCAGCGCGCCCGCTCCCGGCTCGGGCCGTAGCGGTAGAGCACGGCGAGCCCGCCGAGCAGGACGAGGAGCAGCGCCGGCCAGCGCGCCATGGCGATGAGGCGGGCCCCGTCGCCGAGGCCGAGGAAGTTGAACACCACCGGCAGCACGACGATCGACATCAGCGCCAGGATGATGAACAGCAGCGCGCCCGCGGTGAAGGTGAGCGAGCGGACGTTGAGCCAGAAGAAGTTGCGCTTCTCCTCCTCCTCGTAGACCACGTTGAGCGCATCGAACATCGCCTTCATGGCGGCGTTGGCGCTCCAGAGCGACAGCGTCAGGCTGGTGAAGAAGGTGAAGCCGAGCGCGCCGCCGCCTTTCGCGGCAATGCGCTTGACCTGTTCGCCGATGATGTCGATCGCGCTTTCCGGCAGCACACCGTGCAGGGTGGCAAGGTGGACGTTGATGGTGTTCACGTCGGCCACGAGCCCGTAGCAGGTGACGAGCGCGGCAATCGCCGGGAACAGCGAGAGCAGGGTGTAGAAGGTCACGCCCGCCGCGACCGAGAGCACTCGGTCCTTGTTGAACTCCAGATAGACGCGCGTGGCGATGTCCCACCAGCCGGGGGACGGAATCTCGCCGGGATGGTCGGCGGCGCGCCCGCGGTCGGCCTGCGTCGCCGCCACCCACCGGGCCGCGCGGCCTTCGTGGGAATGGGCGCCACCGTCGGACTCCTTCGCTTTGGGCGGCTCCGGCACCTCGTCGTCGGGCCGGCGCCGCGGCGCGGCGGCGAGCGCGACCAGAGCCGCCCCCATCATCAGGGTCCAAAGCACGGGGGCCGTGCCCTCCGCAGGCAGGCGGGGCGGGGTCTGAGGGGAGGACGGCATGGCTCGCGGGGTCGGGCACGCGCGCTTCGGGCACGCACCTTGGGTGAGACGCGGTTCAACCCCGGATCAGGCTTGGCCGTTCCCTCGAAGCACGCACCATCCCCCGGAAAAATCCAGAGGAGAGAAGGCGATGGCGCGCGAGGCAGCTTCGAAAAGCCGTCAGCCGACCTCGCGCTCCGGCAGCGGCGCTTCGAGGGTGAGGACGAGGCCGCGGCTGCGGTAGTCGATCCTGGCCTCGCCGCCGAACTCGGCGGCCAGCACCCGCTCGATCATCCGCGTGCCGAAACCGACCCGAGACGGCTTCTCCACGGGTGGGCCGTCGAGTTCCTCCCAGCGCAGCGACAGGCGCTTGGACCCCGGCCCCTCGATCTCCCAGTTGAGAATCACCCGGCCGGACTCGTTCGAGAGGCCGCCATACTTCACCGCGTTGGTGGCGAGTTCGTGCAGGGCCATCACCACGGCCAGCGTCAGGCGCGCCGTGAGGCGCACCTCCGGGCCGCCGAAGCGGATGCGGTTGCGCGGGGTGACGCGGAACGGCTGCAGCGCGCTCTCCACCGCTTCGGCGAGCGTCGCGCCGTCAGTGGCCTCCGAGGTGAGGATGTCGTGGGCGGTGGCGAGCGAATTGAGGCGCGCGTCGAGCGTCCGGCGGGCATCGTCGAGCGAGGCGGCGTTGCGCAGGGTCTGGTGGGCGATGGACTGGACCGTGGCGATGGAGTTCTTCACCCGGTGCTTCATCTCGGCGGCGAGCAGGGCGCGCTGCTCATCGGCCCGCTTGCGCTCGGTGACGTCGAGCGAGATGCCGGCCATGGAGAGCGGCGCCCCGTCGGCCCGGTAATAGGCCCGGCCGCGCAATTGCACCCAGCGGACCTCGCCGCAGGGCGCCGAGACGCGGTGCTCGACGTCGTAATCGCTGCGGCGGTCGATGGCGGCCTTCATCGCCGCCTGCATCCGCTCGCGATCCTCCGGAACCACGGCCTCGACGAGGTCGTCGTAGGTGAAGGGCTCGCCGAGCGGTCGGCCGAAATTCAGCTTGCACAGGTCCGACGCGACGAGCCGGCGCTCGGCGAGGTCCAGCGTCCAGGCGCCGAGGCGGCCGGCGGCGAGCATGAATTCGAGGCGGTGCTCGCTGCGGGTGAGGTCGTCGTTGCGGCGCTCGACCTCCTGTTCCAGAGCGTCGCGGTCGCGCTGGAGGCGGACCATGCGGTCGCGCTCCAGGGTCACGTCGAACTGCGAGGCAAAAAAGTAGGTGAGATGCCCCTCGTCGTCGAAGACCGGCGAGATCAGGAGGCGGTTCCAGAATACCTCGCCGCTCTTCTTGTGGTTGAGTAGTTCGAGTTCGACCGGCACCCGCCGCTCGATGGAATCGCGGATGCGCGCCACGTCGCGGGGGTCCGTCTCCTGCCCCTGCAGGAAGCGGCAATTGCGCCCGAGGATCTCGTCGCGGCCGTAGCCGGTGAGCTTGATGAAGGCCTCGTTGACGAAGATGATCGGATTGTCGGGCTGGTGCGGGTCGGTGATGAGCATCGGCATCCGCGTCGCCTTGACGGCGGCGGCGAACGGATCGGAGCTGTCGGAGACGCGGACCAGCTCGGCATCGATCCGGTCCTGCTCGGTACTGCTGGTCACGTTCGAACGAAACTCCGCGGTTTGGAAAATACACACCGTGGGCGCATAGCGCCCCGCATGCAACCGGGACAGATCACCTCCCCGGTACCTTACGGCCCGCTCTTATCACCCGCACAGCGAAGCATCGCATCACAGGAATGAGAGCGCCAGCGCCCCCGTATGAGGTCGGCATTCCGGTTCGGGAACACTCGGGTCGCGGTCCTTTCGCGCGAGGGCCGAACCGCCGGCCGCCGAGCCATCCGACGATGCGCCCTCAGCCGCGATAGAGGTCGGCGTGCGCCTCGCGCAGAAGGTTCTTCTGCACCTTGCCCATGGCGTTGCGGGGCAGTTCGGGCGCGAAGAGCACGCGCTTGGGACATTTGTACTTGGCCAGCCGCCCCTCCAGCGCTGCCAGGACCGCGGCCTCGTCGGGCGCGCCTTCGCCCGGCACGACCACCGCGGTCACCCCCTCGCCGAAATCGGGATGGGGGAGGCCGATCACCGCGGATTCGACGACGCCCGGCAATTCGTCGATCTCGGTCTCGACCTCTTTCGGGTAGACATTGTAGCCGCCGGTGATGATGAGGTCCTTGCCGCGGCCGACGATGTGGACGTAGCCGTCGCGGTCGATCTTGCCGAGATCGCCGGTGATGAAGAACCCGTCGACCTTCAGCTCGGCGGCGGTCTTCTCCGGCATGCGCCAATAGCCCTGGAACACGTTCGGGCCCTTGACCTCGATCATCCCGACCTCCTCGGGGCCGAGCGCCGCCCCGGTTTCGGGATCGACCACCCGTAGGGTCACCCCCGGCAGCGGGAAGCCGACCGTGCCGGCCCGCCGCGCCCCCTCGTAGGGATTCGAGGTGTTCATGTTGGTCTCGGTCATGCCGTAGCGTTCGAGGATGGCGTGGCCGGTGCGCTGCTCCCATTCCCGGTGCGTCTCGGCCAGAAGCGGCGCGGAGCCCGAGACGAACAGGCGCATCTGCGCCGCCACCTCGCGGGTGAGGCCGGGCTCCTTCAGCAGGCGGGTGTAGAAGGTCGGCACCCCCATCAGTGCGGTGGCCCGCGGCATCAGCTCCAGGATCTTCTTCGCGTCCAACCGGGGGAGAAACAGCATCGTGCCACCGGTGGCGAGCACGATGTTGGTGGCCACGAACAGGCCGTGGGTGTGGAACACCGGCAGGGCGTGGATCAGCACGTCGCGTTCGGTGAAGTGCCAGTACTGCGCCAGCGTGAGGGCATTCGAAGCGAGGTTGTCGTGGCTCAGCATGGCGCCCTTGGAGCGCCCGGTCGTGCCCGAGGTGTAGAGGATCGCGGCGAGGTCGTCGGGCCCGCGCAGCACGTCGGCGAAGTCGGGGCTCGCCGCATCGGCAGCCTGCGCCATGCTGCCGTGGCCGGCGGCATCCAGGCTGCGCAGGTTCGGCACGCCGGCCTGCGCGGCCACCGCCGACAGATCGGCCTCGCGGGCCGGGTCGCAGACGAACAGAGCCGGCTCCGCGTCGCCGAGGAAGTAGGCGATCTCAGGCGCCGTATAGGCGGTGTTGAGCGGCAGGAAGACCGCGCCCGCCCGCACCGCGCCGAGATAGAGGAAGATCACCTCGGCGCTCTTCTCGACCTGCACCGCGACCCGATCACCGGGCTTCACCCCGAGGGCTTGAAGCGCGTTAGCGTAGGCGCCCGAGCGGGCCATCAGGTCGGCATAGGTGTACCGCGCCCCGTCCGCCGTCTCGATGAAGACCTTGGCACCCGGCTCGGCCGGGGCATGGCTGCGCACGAGACCGAACAGGTGGTTGACGGGTCGTTCGGCCATCGCGGGGTTCCTCACCGAATGTCCTGTGGTGGATTTTTGCGCCCGATCCATGCGGATCCTTGCGACGTTTCCTGTCCTCCGCATTGGCGCGGGCGTGCGCTTCGTTCAAGCGGGAACGATCGGGAAAGATCGCCGGCGACGTCTCAGGCCGCCCGCGCTGTCAGCCTCACTCCGTCGGGATGCGCCCGACCGAGCAGAGCGTGCGCAGCGCCCCCGCGCTGTCGGTGTAGCAGCTCGCCGACCAACCGTTCTGCTGGATGAAGGATTTGCGGCCTTCCCGCAGGGCCGTCTGGTAGGCGCGGGCCAGGATCGGCTCCACGGTCGCGGCCGGCTCGCCGACGACGAGTTCGGCAGCGATTGTCAGCTCGCGAAAATACTCCGCGGAGGGCGAGGGATCGCCGGAGGCCGCCTGCACGATGGGCTGGGCACGGCAGGTGAGATCGAGCCGGACGCCGCTTGCCGCGCGGACGTCGATGCTCGGACCGACCCGGCGGCCGGCCTTCCTCGCGCCCGTCGCCTGGGCGATGCGGGCCGCGAGCGCGTCGCATTCGTCGGCGCGCGCGGCGGCCTGCATGACGGGGGACAGGAGAAGCAGGGCGGCGAGGAGCGGGCGGAGCATAGCGGCAGGTCGGTCTCGGGGTCGCACGTCCCGGCTCGCCGCGTCCCGATGGGCCCTCGGCGGATCGGGCACTTCGCCGGTCTTCTTAAGGTATCGCCCCGCCCATGGCTTCCGCTTTTCTACGGCGGCTCCCGCGCCGCGCTGCCAACCACGGTCGTCGCCCGTGAGGATCTGTGGACCGTCTCACAAATAGCCAGACGTGCGAGGGTCTTGGCTTGTGGATACGCATTGTGGACGGCTGTGGACGATCCCGCGGGGTTGACCCCCGCCGGCCGGCAACCGAAACCTGCTCGCCGCCGCGCCGGAAGATGCGCGGGTCAAGATCGGAGGAGCGAGGATGCGGATGAAGCGGAGCCTGGTCGGACGGACGCCGACAATCCGGCCACAGCATCCCCGAGCCTTCCGGTCGATCCTCTCGCCGTTCTTGATCGCGCTCGGCCTCGCGCTCGCCGGGCCGGCGGCAGCGCAGGGCGAGCCCGCCGCATCACCGTCACGGCCGGCCCGCGCTGGCGCGACGGCCGCGCGCGCGCCGGTCCCGCCGATCCAGATCTGGGACGCGCGCATCGAGGGCGGCAACCTTCAGGTCACGGGCAGCGTGCGCAAGAGCGGCGTGACCTTGACCCTCGACGACGACATTTCCGTCCTGTCCGACCGGCGCGGTCGTTTCGAGTTCCGGCTGCCCTACCGGCCCGCGACCTGCGTCGCGGTGATCAAGGTCGGCGAGGACGAGCGCGAGGCCGTGGTCGCCAACTGCGCGCCGGAGGGACCGGCCGGCAAGCCGGGCGAGCCGGGCCCGGCCGGGCCGCAGGGGACGGCGGGGCTGCAAGGACCGCCCGGTCCCGCGGGGCCGAAGGGGGACGCCGGACCCAAGGGCGATCAGGGACCGAAGGGAGAGGCCGGACCCAAGGGTGAAGCGGGCCCTAAGGGAGATGCGGGTCTCGCCGGAACTCCGGGCGCGCCGGGACCGAAGGGTGAACCGGGCGCAAAGGGCGAGCGCGGCCCCAAGGGCGATCCGGGCGTCAAGGGTGATCCGGGCGCGAAAGCGGAGGCCGCCGCGACGGCGCCGGCCCCATTCCGGGTCGTGCGGGCGCGCGCCTGCACGGACACGGGTTGCACGCTCACCTGCGAGGCGGGCGAGGTGCTGGCCTCGGCCACCTGCCAGACGGGCGGTGCGGCCGCCCTCGACGGGGAGGCCAAGGCCTCATGTCCGGCCGGCAGCGGCGGCATGGTCGGGATCTGCGCCCGGCCCTGAGCCGGGCTCAGGGCTGCCGATCGAGCCAGGCAAGCATCCCCTTCGCGGCCGCCCGGCCGCTGGCGAAGGCAGCCTGGAGCAGGTAGCCGCCGGTCGGCGCCTCCCAGTCGAGCATCTCGCCGGCGAGAAACAGTCCGGGCCGCGCCCGCAGCATGAAGTGCGGGTCGAGTTCGCTGAAGGCGACGCCGCCGGCCGTCGAGATCGCCCGCGCGATCGGGGCCGGCGCGCCGAGCCGCAGGGGCGCGGCCTTGATCGCGGCCGCCAGCGCGGCGGCCTCCGACGGCAGGGCGTTGGCATGCGCTTCGCGCAGCAGGCCGATGGCGGCCGGGCTGAGCGAGGCCGCCTTGCGCAGGCGCGTGGAAAGACTTTCGCCGGAGCGGCTCTTGGCGAGACGTGCCGTCAGGGCGCCCGCATCGAGATCCGGACGAAGGTCGAGAACGAGTTCGGCGACGCCATCGCGCTCCACCGCCTCGCGGATCGGCCGCGAGAGCGCGTAGATCACGCCCCCTTCGATGCCGTCCGCCGTGGCGACCGCCTCGCCGCGGGCGCTCAAAGCACCAATGCGCGCGGCAAGGCGCTTGAGTGGCTCGCCTGCGAAGCGCCCGGCGAAATGCGCGGACCACGCGACACGGAAGCCGACATTGGCGGGTCTGAGGGGCGCGACGGCGACACCGCTCTCCTCCAGCAGCGGAACCCAGGCTCCGTCCGACCCGAGCCGCGGCCAACTCGCGCCGCCGAGCGCGAGCAAAGCCGCCCGTGGCCGGACGACCTGCCCCCCCTCCGGCGTCTCGAAGCGCAGCGCGCCCTCCTCGAGCCCGACGAGCCGGTGCCGGGTGCGAATCACGACGCCGAGCCTGTCGAGGCGGGCGAGCCAGGCGCGCAGCAGCGGCGAGGCCTTGAAGCTTTCCGGGAACACTCGGCCGCTCGAACCGACGAAGGTGGTCTGCCCGAGCCCGTCGCACCACGCTCGCAGCGCGTCGGGCGGATAGGCCTCGACCGCCGCCGGCAGGCGCGGATCGACCGGGGCGTAGCGTTCCAGAAAGTCCGGCAGCGGCTCGGAATGGGTCAGGTTGAGCCCGCCGCGCCCGGCAATGAGCAGCTTTCGGCCGACCGATGGCATGCGCTCGTAGACCGTGACCGGCCGTCCCGCGCCGGCCAGCCACTCCGCTGCCGCCAGTCCCGCCGGGCCCCCGCCGACGATGGCGATTCCGTTCTCTCGATCCGCATCCATGGTCCGCGGCAGGGCCCGGAGTGAGCCCCGCTGTCAAGCGGAACGGATTCGAAAATCCGTCATTCGCTTTGTGGATGATGGCCAGGGATGAAAATCGCGCTGCCCTTGATTCGACGCGATCTCCTCTCTAACTGCCCGGCATCGGCTGCGGGCCCCTCTGGCGGAACGCGCACCGTGCTCCTCGCGACGCTCCCGGACCTCCGGTGAGACCCTTCGTCCGCCGGTCCGGCGGCCCGTTCGAGAGAGGCGCGGCAGACGCTTCCGCGATGTCGGAGCCGATGCTCTCCCGAAAGTGAAGCATCCGGTCCCGCGCGATGATGATGGAATTTTTCACCCACGAGTGGCTCGGCAAGCCCGTCTGGATGTGGCTCGGCTTCCACGCCTTGGTGGCCGGCCTGCTCGCCTTCGATCTCGGCCTGCTCCACCGAGACAAGAACCACGAGATCGGCGTGAAGGAGAGCCTGCTCCTCACCGCCTTCTACTTCACCCTCGGCCTCGCCTTCGGCGGCTGGATCTGGTGGATGCTCGGGTTCGACCCGGCCCAGGAATACGTGACCGGCCTGGTGATCGAGAAGTCGCTGTCGATGGACAACGTCTTCGTGATTGCGGTGATCCTCACCTCGCTGGGTGTGCCGCGGGCGGCCCAGCACCGGGTGCTGGTCTGGGGCATCCTCGCCGCCGTGCTCCTGCGCGGCCTGATGATCGGGCTCGGCTCTGCCCTCGTGCAGCAGGCGCACTGGGTGCTCTCGGTCTTCGCCGTCTTCCTGCTCTATATCGGCATCAAGATGCTCGTCTCGAAAGAGGAGGACGAGCAGGACATCCAGAACAGCACCTCCATGCGCCTGCTCAAGAAGTGGGTCCGCATCACCGAGAAGCCGGAGGGGCAGCACTTCATCGTCCGCAAGCCCGACCCGAAGACGGGCAAGACCGTCCGCTGGCTGACGCCGCTCGCCGTGGCGCTGGTGCTCGTCAACATCGCGGACGTAATCTTCGCCGTCGACAGCGTGCCGGCGATCTTCGCGATCACCACCGACCCGTTCATCGTCTACACCTCGAACATCTTCGCCATCCTGGGCCTGCGCGCGCTCTACTTTGCGCTTGCGGCGATGGTGGACCGCTTCGCCTACCTGAAGACGGCGCTCGCCCTGATCCTGCTGTTCATCGGCACCAAGATCATCGTGGCCGATACGTTCGAACTCGTTCACCTGCCGCCGTGGGTCTCGCTCCTCGTCACCCTGGTCCTGCTCACCTTCGGCGTCGTCTACAGCCTGTGGCGCACCCGCGCGGCGGCGGAGCCGGAGAACCAGAAGCCTCCGGCGGAAATCGCCCACAGAACCTGAGGCGACTCGCGATCCGTGCCGGCGCCTTCCCGATCCGGCACGCCGCGCCGGCAGGGTCTCGGACGGTTCGTTCACGATCTTGCGCGATGCTGGGGACAGGCCGGGGAACCGGCTGCGTCCCCAGCGTTTTCGGGCTCGACCATGCGGCGTTTCCTGACCGGCGGCATCAAGGCGATCCTGGCCATCGCCGTCCTCTCCACCGCCGCCCATTGGGCGATGCGGGTCCAGCGCGACCCCGCTTCTCCGGCCCTGCCGGTTGTGGCGCTGGCCGATCCCGTCACCACCGGCTCCATCAGCTCCCAGAAGTCCGAGCGCCCGGGCGTTCAGGCGGCGGTCGTTCCGGCGAGCCTCGGTGGCGGTCTCGACCAGGACCACCTCGCCAAGCTGATGGCCGGCGCCGCCTCGGACCGGCCCAAGCTGCAGAAGGCCGTCGCCAAGCGCTGATAACACAGCGTTGCGCATCGATCCGGCGTTTCATCGGGCATGAAAAAAGCCGCCGGCCCGAAGGTCGGCGGCCTTGTCGTGCGAGAGCGTGCGATCAGGCGGCGAGTTGGCGCGGCTCGTGGCGGCCTTCCTTCACCTCCTCGACGATCTTGTCGCAGAAGGCTTCGAGATCGCCGGGATTGCGGCTGGTGATGATGCCGTTGTCGGTCACGACCTCCTTGTCCTGCCAGTCACCGCCCGCATTGATCACGTCGGTCTTGATCGAGGCGAACGAGGTCAGGGTGCGCCCCTTGACCGCTCCGGCCTCGATCAGCAGCCACGGGCCGTGGCAGATCGCGGCCACGACCTTGCCGGAGGTGACGAAGCTTCGCACCACCTCCAGCGCCTTCGGCTCGAGGCGCAGCTTGTCCGGGTTGATCTGCCCGCCCGGCAGAACCAGGGCGTCGTAATCGGCCGGGTTCACGCTCTCGAGGTCGAGATCAACCGGCACGTCCTTGCCCCAATCGGTCTTGTCCCAGCCGCGGATCGTACCCTTCGACTGGCGCGATTGCGGGCTGGCCACGGTGACCTTGGCGCCGGCTTCCTTCAGCTTCGCCTGCGGCACCGTCAGCTCGCTCTCCTCGAAACCGTCGGTGGCGACGATAAGGATCTTGGCCTCGCGGATATCAGGCATTGCGTTGGCTCCGTCTGTGTCGGGGAATTGCCGGGCCAACCAATCGCCCGGAGCGAGGTTCCGCTCACGGCGACAGCGTCGCACCCGAGCCGGCGGCGCGACGAACCAGGAACGGAACCGGACCGACGGGCCCGTGTTGGACCGCCATTGCCCGAAGCCAAAAAAGGAGGCGGTCCATGGCCAATCCCGGCATTCCGACCCCCGAGCCCACCCCCGGCGGCCAGATCCCCGGCGATCTCCCGCCCCCGCCGCAGCCCGACGACCAGCCCGATATCGGCCCGACCGGCCCGCGCACCCCTTATCCGGTCGATGATCCCGGTATCGACGAGCCGCGTGGTCCGGGCTCCGAACCGGACTACCTGCCCGGCGGACCGACGGATCCGGGCATTCGGCTCTGATCTCAAACCGACGCAAACTGCGCCGCGCCTCCCACGAATGGGGCGCGGCCCTTTTATGTTACATTCGCGGCACGACATCCTGAAGCTGCGGGATTTTCCCGCCATCCGGCACGTTGCACGCTCGCGTTGATGCAAGGCCGCCTCGACAACCTTTCCCACCGTACGCACAGGCGGCTGGGGGATGTGACATCATGGTCAAGCAGGGTCTGGCCGCTGCGCTCGTCGCGGTGAGCGTCGCTGCGTGCGGAAGCGTCACCCGCGGCACGAGCGAGTTGATCGCCTTCACCTCCGAGCCGGCCGGTGCCACGGTCGCAACCACAACGAACCGGTTCTGCCCGGCTACGCCCTGCTCCCTCGATATCCCGCGTTCGGAAGAGTTCGACGTGACCTTCACGAAGCCGGGTTTCCGGCCGCAGACGGTGCCGGTGCGCACCAAGGTGGTCGGCACGGGCAGCGCCGGCTTCGCCGGCAACGTCCTGGCGGGCGGCGTGATCGGGATGGGCGTCGATGCCTATACCGGCGCGGCCATGGATCACACGCCCAATCCCGTCGCCGTCACCCTGGTGCCGGATGCCCTGCCGAGCGCGGAGCGCACGCGCCGTCGCCGGGGCAAGCCGGAAGTCTGATCGAAGTCAGTTCGATCGGAGGCCTCAGAAAACGGCCTCAATGGCCGCCATGCGACGTCCTGACGTCCCGTGGCGCGGCCAGGATCTCGCTGAGGCTGGAGGCCACGTGGCGGGCCTCCTCATCGGTCAGGCGGAGCTGGAACGGCGGCAGCGCGCCGGCCTGGAGCGCCACCACCGCCTGCCCCTGCTCATCGGTGCCGACCTCGATGGCCGAGGAGGTCACGTCGAGCATCGCGACTTCCTCGTCGCCGTTCTCATCGGGCAGGTCGACCTCACCGTCGTCGTCGATGGCGGTAAGGAGCTGGCCGACGGCGCGCACGAGGGCGCGGGCGGCGCGGGCGTCCATGACCACCGCCGTCGACTGGTCGTCCTTCTGGAACGAGAGCTGGATGTTCGCGCCTTCGAGGGAAACCGAGATGCCCGCCATGAACCGCCTGACCGCACTGCCTTGAGGGCGGTCCCGTAACCGCCTGGATTGACGTTCATATATGCATCGGCCCCGCGCTTTGTCACAGGGTGGCTGAGGCGGGACTCCGGGGCCGGATCGGCAGGGCGGCGCGGGGCCGCGCGCCGTCGGCCGCTCATTCTGCCTTGTTAAGGCCGCATCGGCGGCCTACATACAGTTCTGACGGCGGCGGCGAGGCGAAAGGCTTCGATTGATCCGCACACCGCCCGTCATCCCGCAAAATCGGCGGACGATGCCACGTGCTCGCTTCGAGTAGATGCTTGCGCTTGGCGTTTGAAGAACGAAG
>JAESFL010000996.1_pt1 | contig 12565 bp, 7 predicted proteins | sample 9269401 | NCBI WGS metagenome assembly JAESFL01 (sample SAMN14506025, study PRJNA617098) | algae metagenome | isolation source: Gloeocapsa sp. UFS-A4-WI-NPMV-4B04 and co-occurring heterotrophs from desert... | place: USA: Utah | collected 2006-10-01 | reverse complement strand
CACGTGAAGAATCGCGACACGCTGATCATGACCATGACCGCGACCATTGCCGGCGCCATTTCCTTTCTCGCCAATTTCGGGCTTTTCTTCCGCGGCGGCGACAATGATCGCGGCAATATGCTGGCCATGATCATGGCCGTCATCGTCGCGCCCTTTGCAGCGATGATCGTGCAGATGGCGATCAGCCGCACCCGCGAATATGGCGCCGACCGGGCCGGCGCGGAGATCAGCGGCAACCCCCGCGCGCTCGCCTCGGCGCTGGCCAAGCTCCACCGCGGCGCCGCCCGGGTCCCGAACCCGGTTTCGCTTCGCAATCCCGCCGCGGCCTCGCTCTACATCGTCCCCGCCGGCACCGGCCGGGACAACCTTTTTTCGACGCATCCAGACACGGCCAATCGTATCGCCGCGCTCGAGGTGCTCGCCGATCAGATGGGGCTCGCATCGCCTCCGCCCATTGCCTCTTCGGCCGTGCCGCGTTCCGCGGTGCCGAAGACGAGGCGCCGCACCAGCGCGCTTGATCCGTTCGGAAGGCGCGACTGAGCATCGCCGAGCCAGTTGGCACGGCCTCGCGCCGTGCGGCCCTGCGCCTCCTGGACGCGGTCCTTCGCAAGGGGCTGCCGCTCGAGGCCGCGCTTGACGGCGCCGCGCGCGAACTCGACCGGGCGGACGACCGCGCCTTTGCTCATGCCATGGCGGCCGAGGCGCTGCGCCGCCTCGTCGATCTCGACGCGCTGATCGACAGCGCCACCAAGAAGCCGCTTCCCCACGACGCCAAGGCTCGCTTCGCTCTGCGCATTGCCCTCGTTCAAGCGCTGGCGATGGACACGCCGCCTCATGCCGCAATCGCCACGGTCCTTCCTTTGGTCGACGGCGGTCCGCGAAAGCTCGTTCACGGCGTGTTCGGCACGCTGATCCGCAACGGCTCGGCCCTTCCGGAAGTCCCCACTCTCCCGCCGCAGGTGGAAGAGCGCTGGGAACGCGCCTGGGGCAGCGCGGTCGTCCGGGCAGCGGCGGCCGCTTCGGCCGTTCCGCCGCCGATCGACCTTGTTCTTGCCTCCGAAGCCGCGGAGCAAGGGCTGGAGGGCTTCAGCCTGATGCCGGGCCATCTTCGCCTCGGTCGCGGAGTCGCCGTCGCCGGCCTCACCGGCTATGGGGAGGGTGGGTGGTGGGTGCAGGACATCTCCGCCTCGATGCCGGCCAAGCTGTTGGGCGAGGGCAAGGGCCGCTCCGTGCTCGATCTCTGCGCCGCCCCCGGCGGCAAGACCATGCAGCTTGCATCGGCCGGGTTCCAGGTCACGGCGATCGATGCCTCCGAAAGTCGTCTGGCACGACTTCGCGAGAATCTGGAGCGCACCCGCCTCAGCGCCGAGGTGCGCGCCGCCAACGTCATGAGGTGGAGCCCCCCCGCTCAGGCCGATGCGATCCTGCTCGACGCGCCCTGCTCGGCAACCGGCATCTTCCGCCGTCACCCCGATGTCCTCCACCGCGTCCGGCCGCGCGTCATCGCCGAGCTGGCGGAGGGGCAGAAGGCGATGCTGGTCCGCGCTGCCGGCTGGCTGAAGCCGGGCGGCACCCTCGTCTATTCGGTCTGCTCGCTCGAGCCGGAGGAAGGCGAAAAGGTGCTCGACGCCTTTCTCGCCGCCCGCCGCGATTTCGAGCTTGTGCCGATCGAGCCGCACGAGCTTCCGGACGGGATGCGCCCCAATAACGGGATCCTTCGTATCCTCCCCGGCACTTTTGGCGATCGGGGCGGCGCGGACGGCTTCTTCATTGCCCGCTTGACAAGAATAAGCGGGGGATAAGTTTCCGCCTTCCTTGCTCCGCGACTCGCGGAGCGTTAGTGATCCGATGTGCAACAACCCGCCCGCATCGCGCCTTCCATTCTCTCGGCCGATTTCGCGCGCCTCGGTGAGGAAATTCGGGCCATCGACGAGGCGGGCGCCGACTGGATCCATGTCGACGTCATGGACGGTCATTTCGTTCCGAACATTACGATCGGCCCTGCCGTCGTGAAGGCGCTCCGCCCGCACACGGCAAAACCATTCGACGTCCACCTGATGATCTCTCCGGTGGACAGCTTCCTTCAGGCCTTCGTCGACGCTGGTGCGGACATCATCACCGTCCATCCCGAAGCCGGCCCGCACCTCCATCGGACGATCCAGCTTATCAAGTCATTGGGGAAAAAGGCGGGCGTGTCGCTGAACCCGGCGACTCCGGCCAAAATGCTCGATTACGTGCTGGAGGAAATTGACCTCGTGCTGGTCATGAGCGTCAATCCCGGCTTTGGCGGCCAAAGCTTCATCGAAAGCCAGCTTCGCAAGATCGAGGCGATCCGTAAGCAGATCGACAAGATCGGAAAACCCATCGACCTGGAGGTAGACGGAGGCATCGACGCGGAAACGGCGAAGCGTGCCATCGCTGCGGGAGCCGACGTGCTCGTGGCCGGCACGGCGACGTTCAAAGGCGGCAGGGATCGTTATGCCGACAACATCAGGGGGCTACGCGCACAATGAGCCTTCTTGAACGCATCGAGACCGCAACCGGCGAGGACGAGATCGAGCCTGGCAAGCGACTGATCCGGGTCGGCGACGATCGAGGCGTGTCCTTGTCGGAGCGGCTGAGCCAAGCGCTCCACCGCCTCGCCTGGCGCACGCCCTTTCACAGCCTGCGCCTTCGCGGGCGCTTCCCGCTGAAGCTGCTTGCCGTTCCGAAGGACCCGGTGGCCGGTGACAAGGCGGTTGGCGAGGCGCTCCTTCGCGGCGCTTTCCTTCACGAGGGGCATTCCTATCCGGTGAAGGGGCTGGATTTCGGCACCGTCGATGTCTCGGCCGCTTTCTTCGATTATTTGCAGGGCTTCGCCTGGCTTCGCGATCTCGCTGCCGCCTCGACACGGGACCGCGGATCGAAGCTGGCCGAGCAGATACTGCGCAAATGGCTCAATGCCCATGCCGGGCAGGTTGGCGATCCGAGCTGGCGCCCCGACCTCTGGGGCCGCCGCATCCTCTTCTGGACGGCCTATGCCCCCTACATCCTCTCGTCCAGCGATGCCGTCTACCGCTCGACAGTCCTGAACACGCTGGCCCGCGGCGCCCGTCACGTCGAGCGCAGTGCCGACAAGACGCCGGCTGGCCTTCCGCGCCTTACCGCCTGGGCCGGCGTAATCACCGCGGCTCTCGTGGTCCAGGGTGGCTCCGCCCGCCTCAGCAACGGCGAAGCCGGGCTCTCCCGCGCGCTGGCCAGCGCGATCCATGACGACGGCGGCCTCGTCAGCCGTTCACCGGTCGAGCAAGTCGCGCTGGTTGAGCTGCTGGGCCAGCTGCGCGCGGCCTATTTTGCCGGACGCCGCGAAATGCCGGAGCTCCTGCAGGAGGCCCTCGCCGGATCGGTCGCTGCCTTGCTGTCGGTGACGCTCGGTGACGATGGGCTTTCGAGCTGGCAGGGCGGTAACATGCTTTCCAAGCGCCGGATTGCCGCCGCCATCGAAGGCACCGGCGTGCGCAGCCGTCCGCTCCGGCAGGCCCGCGGCTGGGGCTACCAACGGCTCGCCGCGAAGAGCAGTGTCCTTGTATTCGACGGCGCGCCGCCGCCGCCCGGCCGCGCCTTGTCCGGCGCCTGCGCTTCGACGCTTGCCTTCGAGTTCAGCGAGGGCGCGGATCGTGTCATCGTCAATTGCGGCGGCGTCGGGCCGGCAACGGCCTTGCTTGCACCCGAGCTTGTTCGCGCCCTTCGCACCACCGCCGCTCACTCGGCGCTGACGCTGGGAGACAAGAATTCCACTGCCATTCATGACGACGGCACCCTCGGCAAAGGCGTCACCCAGGTGGAGCTCTCGCGCGACGAAACGGCCAATGTCGCGCAGGTCGAGGCGAGCCACGACGGCTATGTTCGCCGCTTCGGCCTGATCCATCAGCGTCAGCTCGCGCTCAGCAGCGACGGCAAGGAGCTGACGGGAGAGGACAGGCTTGTTCCGTCGGGCAAGAAGCGGAGAGCCGAGCCGATCGGCTTCACCGCCCGCTTCCACCTCGCTCCTGCCATCGAGGTCACCAGCACTGCGGACGGCAAGGGGGCGCTCTTGCGCATCCGCGGCGGCTCCGTTTGGCAGTTTCGCTGCCGGGGCGGAGTATTGGCGACCGAGGATAGCCTGTGGATCGACGGCGAAGCCCGCCCGCACGGCACGCTCCAACTCGTCGTTACCGGCGAAACGCCGCCGGAAGGTGCCACTATAACCTGGTCGCTCCGCCGCGTAGGCTGAGGCGCCCGCGCCGGCCAGGTACGTCCCGGATTCGGCGCCAGTGGCTTCCTCACGGAAGCTCGCGGTTCCATGCTGAATCCGCCTGCCGCTGCCGCTATGCGGTCGCATTGCTCGCCCCGAACCTCCGAATCGAGAACAACCATGTCTGACGTGAAGATCGCCCGTGCCCTGCTTTCCGTTTCCGACAAGAGCGGCCTCGCCGACCTCGGCCGCGCGCTCGCGATGCATGGGGTGGAGCTCGTTTCGACAGGCGGCACGGCGAAGGCGCTGCGCGAGGCGGGACTCGAGGTGCGCGACATCGCCGACCTCACCGGCTTTCCGGAAATGATGGACGGCCGCGTCAAGACGCTTCACCCGAAAGTGCATGGCGGCCTCCTCGGCGTCCGCGACAATCCCCAGCATGCGGCTGCGATGGCGGAGCATGGGATTGGCGCGATCGACCTGGTCGTCGTCAACCTCTACCCTTTCGCGCAAACCGTCGCCCGCGGCGCCGAACGCGACGTGATAATCGAGAATATCGATATTGGCGGCCCATCGATGGTGCGTTCCGCCGCCAAAAACCATGCTCATGTAGTGATCGTCACCGACCCCGCCGATTATTCCGAGCTCATTGAAGCGCTGCAGCGAAATGGAGGCAGGACATCGCTGGCGTTTCGCAGACGCCTGGCCGCCAAGGCCTTCTCCGCTACGGCGACTTATGACGCGATGATTTCGCAGTGGTTCGCCTTCGCCGATCAGGGGCAGATGTTCCCCGACACTTTGGCGCTGACGGCGCAGCGCCGTGAACAACTTCGCTATGGCGAGAACCCGCACCAGAAGGCGGCGCTCTACGTTCCCGCGGGCCCCCATGTCCTTGGCATCGCGCAGGCCGAGCAGGTGCAGGGCAAGGAGCTCAGCTACAACAATTATAACGACGCGGACGCCGCGCTCGAACTCGTTGCCGAGTTCCGCGGCGACAATCCCGCCTGCGTCATCGTCAAGCATGCCAATCCCTGCGGCGTCGCTACCGGCGGCACCTTGCTCGAAGCCTATCGTCAGGCGCTTGCCGGCGACTCCGTCTCCGCGTTCGGCGGCATCGTCGCCGTGAATCAGCCACTTACCGGGCCCGATGCAGAGGCGATCACGGCGATTTTTACGGAGGTCGTCATCGCACCGGGCGCCGACCAGGAGGCAAGGGCCGTCTTCGCGCGCAAGAAGAACTTACGCCTGCTCCTCACCGGCGAGTTGCCGGACCCGGACCGGCCGGGCCTTGCGCTGAAATCGATCGCCGGCGGCTATCTCGTTCAGTCGCGCGACAATGGCCGCATCGGTCGCGAAGACCTGAAGGTGGTCACCAAGCGCGTCCCGACGGATCAGGAACTCGCCGACTGCCTGTTCGCTTGGACGATTGCCAAACACGTCAAGTCGAACGCCATCGTCTATGCCAAGGGCGGCGCCACGGCCGGCATTGGCGCCGGCCAGATGAACCGGCTCGAATCGGCGCGCATCGCCGCCTGGAAGGCGCGGGACGCGGCCGAAAAGGCGGGATGGGCGGAGCCGCGCACGATCGGCTCGGCCGTTGCTTCCGATGCGTTTTTTCCATTCGCCGACGGGCTGCTCGCCGCCGTCGAGGCCGGCGCCACGGCCGTGATCCAGCCCGGCGGCTCGATTCGCGACGAAGAAGTCATCGCCGCCGCCGACGCGGCAGGATTGGCCATGGTCTTCACCGGCATGCGCCACTTCCGTCACTAAGCTCCCCTCGCCTGGTCGAAGCAGGGCCGGAGCCAAACTCGCGATCCTTCCGGTCACTCTCCCCTTGGGCCGAGTCGAGACCCTGAGCACAAAGCCCGGGCCCGGAACAGTTTCGCTCGAACGTCCGTTCGGCTGCCAAATCCATCGGGAGGCCAGCATGAACGTCGGCGACGAGAGAAGCACATCATATTGGATGCACGAATCTCCGGTGATGGACGCGCCGCGGCTCGAACAGGATGCCGAATGCGACGTAGTCGTCATCGGCGCCGGCATTGCCGGCCTTTCCACAGCTTATGAATTGAGTCGCTTCGGGCGCTCCGTCATCGTCATCGATCGCGGCGGCATCGGTCATGGCATGACCGCCCGCACCACGGCTCATCTCGCGACCGAATTGGATGATTTCTATTCCGAACTGATCCGTGTCCGGGGCGAGGAAGAGGCGCGCGTCTACCACGACAGCCAAGTCGCAGCGGTCAACCGTATCGAGGCGATCTGCCGCGACGAAGGCATCGACGCCGACTTCGCCCGCGTGGATGGCTATCTCTTTCCAGCGGAGGACGCGCATCGTTCCTGGCTCGAGGAGGAGTATCAGGCCTGCAAGTCGATCAATGTGGATGTCGAGTGGGTCGACAACGCGCCCGTGCCGGGCATCCAGACCGGCATGGCGCTTCGCTTCCCGAACCAGGGCCGCTTTCACCCGACCAAGTATCTGCGCGGCCTTGCGCAGGCGATCCTCGACCGCGGCGGCCGCATCTACGCCAATACCGCGCATGTCGGCGACAAGGAGACGGATGAGGGGGTGGAGGTCACGACCGAAGCCGGCCCGGTCATTCGCGCCCGCGCGGCCGTTTTCTGCACCAACTCGCCGACCAACGACAAGGTCGCCATCCACACCAAGCAGCTCCCCGATCGCACCTATGTGGTCGCGGGCCGAGTGCCCAAGGGGTCGGTTCCCGACGCTCTCGTTTGGGACACGTATGAAGCCTATCATTATGTAAGGATCCAGCCGCTCAGCGAAACCGAGGACCTGATCATCGTCGGCGGCGGCGATCATCGTTCGGGCGAGCAATATAATCAGGACGAACGGCTGGATGACCTCGAGCAATGGACCCGGGAGCGCTATCCCAGTTTCACCACGGCCGAATATCGCTGGTCCGGCCAAGTGCTGGAGCCGATCGATTTCATGCCCTTTTCAGGGCGCAACCCGGGCAATGCCAACATCTACATTCATACGGGGGATTCGGGCCAAGGTATCACCAACGGGGTCGCCGGCAGCCTTACCATCATGCCGCTCATCATCGGCGAGGACAGCCGCTATGCTCCCGTCCTGGACCCGAGCCGCAAATCCGCCGCCTCCACTTCCTCGATCGGCGAGTTCGTCCGCGGGCAGGCGGGGGTCGTCAAGAACTTCGCGGAATATGTCGGCCCCGGCGACGTCAAGTCGGTGGACGAACTGCAGCCGGGCGAGGGCGCCCTCATTCGCAGCGGCCTTAGCCAGATCGCCACATACAAGGCCGAAGACGGCACCGTCATGCGCCGCTCGGCGGTGTGCACGCATATGGGCTGCCTGGTGCACTGGAACGGATTCGAAAAATGTTGGGATTGCCCCTGCCACGGCTCGCAATTCGCACCGGACGGACAGGTGCTCAACGGCCCGGCGGTAAAGCCCCTGGCGGAGGTGGAAGACTAGGTTCGACCGCCTCCCCCTTCCGCATGCGGAAGAGAACCCGGTCCTCATGCGTGAAGCCGAAGCGCCAAAGTACTAGGCCGAACGTGCCGAGGATGAGCGGGATGCCGACGATCAGTTCGAGGAATTCGAAGCGGGCCGGCAGCAGCATCGCCAGATAGCCTACCGATGCCGCGGCCGCGGCGGACCAGATGAGCGGCATCCGCCAGCCCTGCACCGGCGCGCCCAGGATCCCCCCAAGCAGCCTTGCCTTCAGGATCGAAGCCATGCCGAGCGCCAGCAGCAAGGCGATCGCCGGTCCTGCCGCGGCAAATTTTTCCGGCAGCCGGTCGGTCGGCAAGTCGAACAGATTCACCATCGGGTCGGGCACGCGCACGGCGCGAAGCGCGAAGATCAGGGCGACGCTCAGGGCTGCCTGTACTCCGATCATCAGGATCGAAATCATCAGGTTGCGATGCCGCGCGACATAAACCAAGGCCGCCTCCGAAACCGCCGCGGTCGCCGCGACGACTTCGGCGGCCAGGAGAAAGGCCAAAGCCGCCGTGCCCCCCACGAAGGCGGCGCCGACCAGGCCCATCACGGCTTCGCCGGGGATGCCCAGCGCCAGCGCGATCCCCGCCTGCGCGCCGATGATCCAAAAACCGACCTGCCGCACCTGTTTGGCGACGGCCTGTTTGTCCCCCTCGGCCAGCTTCTGCGTGATTACGGGGCCGAGGATGGGATCGAAGCTGGTCTTCAGCTTCTGCGGCAAAGATGCCACCTGCTGCGCCACATAATAAACGCCGACGATGGCGGGGGAGAAGAACAGGCCCAGGATGGCGATGTCGAGCCGCCGTGAGCCCCATTCGATCGCGTCCGCGGCTGCCAAGGGCGTGTTGCGCCGCGCGATCGTCCAAAGGCCGACCGGGTTCGGGCGCCAGCCCCGAGCGATGCCGTAGCCCCGGTACAGCGGCCAGATCGACGCCACGAGCGCAGCGACCATCGAGATAACGTAGGCGATGATCAGCCCATCGCGGGAGGAAACAAACGAAAGCAAAAAGGCGGCGATGCTGATCGTCCACGGCTCGACGATGGCCCGCGCCGTGACGGTTGCCTGCACATTGTGCTGATAAGCGAGCGCCGCCAGCGCCACATCCGATCCGGCAATCGCGAACACCACCAGCGGCAGCAGCCATTCCAAGCCATGCATCGGGCTGTTCGGAAACATGAGCTCGGGAAAGGCGGAAAGGATGAGCGTCGCCACTGCCGAGGCGAGGAATGCGACCAGCATCCCGTCCCAAACGACGCAGACATGGGGCTTCTCCGTTGCCGACAGCTGCTGTGCCAGCCCCCGCTTCAGACCCAAGGTCGCGATCTGGGCGGCGAATTCGACGATGAGGATCGCATAGGCAAACCGGCCGAGCGCCTCGGCGCCATAGATGCGGCCGGCAATGAATAGAAAGGGCAGGCGCGCGGCGAGGCGAAGCAGGAAGCCGAAGAAGTTGGTCCGGCCTCCCCGCGCAAGCGCCGCGATGTCGTCGCCGCCCGACGGGGGCTCGCTCAATGCGCAGCGCCCCAGTTCGGCCCGGTGCCGATGTCGACCCCCAGCGGCACCGAAAGCTGCACGGCAGGCTCGGCCGCTCGCTCCATGACGCGGCGGATCACCTGGCTTGCACGCTCCACGTCTGCTTCGGGAACCTCGAAGACCAGTTCGTCGTGAACCTGCATCAGCATGCGCGTGCTACGGAGGCCCTCAGCCTCGAGCGCGGGGCACATACGCACCATGGCCCGCTTGATGATGTCCGCGCTCGTCCCCTGGATCGGCGCGTTGACCGCTGCCCGCTCCGCGCCCTGCCGCTCGTGCTGGATCTTGCTCTTGATGCTGGGGAAATGAGTCTTGCGCCCGAATAGGGTGGTCGTGAAGCCGGTGTCGCGAACGTTGGTGAGGGTCGTGTGGATATAATCGCGGATGCCTGGAAAGCGTTCGAAATACCGATCGATCATGGCCTGAGCTTCGTCCGCCGTGATCGACAGACGCCCTGCCAGACCCCATCGCGAAATGCCGTAGAGGATCGCGAAATTGATCGTCTTGGCGCTTGCCCGCGTGTCGCGATTGACCTGACCGAACAGCTCCTGCGCCGTCAGATTGTGGATGTCCGCCCCTTCCGAAAACGCTTGGCGAAGCTGCGGCACGTCCGCCATGTGCGCCGCCAGCCGAAGCTCGATCTGGCTGTAATCCGCGGCAAGGATGACGTAGCCGGGCTCGGCGACGAAGGCATCGCGGATGCGGCGGCCGATCTCGGTGCGAATCGGGATGTTCTGCAGGTTCGGATCGGTTGATGAGAGCCGCCCCGTCTGCGCGCCCGAAAGGCTGTAGCTGGTATGGACGCGCCCGGTCTCCTTGTTGATCTGCTGCTGGAGCGCGTCGGTATAGGTGGATTTGAGCTTGGTCAGCTGCCGCCATTCAAGAATGAGACTGGCGATCGGAACGCCCTCGCGCGACAGGCGCTCGAGTTCGTTGACGTCCGTCGACCAAGTGCCGGACTTGCCTTTGCGCCCGCCTTTCAGCCCCATCTGGTTGAACAGCACGTCGCCAAGTTGCTGGGGGCTGCCAATGGTGAACTGGCATCCGGCCTCACCGCAGATCCGATCCTCGAGCGAGGCGATCTGGCTCGAGAATTCCTGGCTGAGGCGGCCGAGCTCTTCCCGATCGACCTTCACGCCCTCGCGCTCCATCCGCGCCACGACCGGGACGAGCGGGCGGTCCACCATCTGATAGACACGCTCCACCCGCTCGTAGGGCATTCGTATCCTGAAGCGGTTCCATAGCCGCAGCGTGACGTCGGCGTCTTCGGCCGCATATTCGGTTGCCCGATCAAGCGGCACCTGGTTGAACTTGATCTGCTTCTGGCCCGACCCGCACAGCTCCTTGTAGGTGAGGCATTGGTGGTCGAGATGCTTCTTCGCCAGATCGTCCATCGAGTGGCTGTTGAGGCCGCCGGCATCGAGATTGAAGCTCATCACGAGCGTGTCGTCGATCGGCACGACCTTGATCCCGCGGCGGTCGAAGACGATCCAGTCGAACTTGAAATTATGGCCGATCTTGAGCGTCGCCGGATCCTCGAGCAGCGGCTTCAGCTTTCGGAGCACGAGCGCCGCATCGAGCTGCTCCGGCCGCTCCGACAGCAGATCGTGCCCGCCATGTTCGAGTGGAATGTAGCAGGCCTTGCCGCACGCCGTGGCGAGGCTCACGCCAACCAGCTTTGCGGTCACGCAGTCGTAGCCGTCCGTCTCGGTGTCGAGCGCGACCAATCCGTTCCGCGCCGCTTCCGCAATCCAGCGGTCCAGCGCCTCCTCCGTCGTCACCGTCTCATAGGCGGTGCGGTCGATCTTCGGCTCCGGACGGACTTCGCGCTGCACGGGCGTATCGGATGCCGTTTCCGACGGCGCCTTCACCTGCGAAGTGCCGTTCAGCCGGGCAACCAACGATTTGAAGCCCTGATCCTCGAGGAATTCGCGCAGCGGCCCGTCGGGTATGCCCTGCATCTCCAGCTCGCCGAGCGGTCGCGGCAGCGGTGAGTCGCACACCAGCCGCACCAGCTCGCGGGAAAGCCGCGCATCAGCTGCAAATTCGACGAGGTTCTGCTTCAACTTGGGCTTCTTGATCTCGTCCGTGCGGGCAAGCAGGGTCTCGACATCGCCATATTGCTGGATGAGCTGCGCGGCCGTCTTGGGGCCGATGCCGGGCACGCCGGGGACATTGTCGACGCTGTCGCCCATCAGCGCCAGCACTTCGCCAAGCTGTTCCGGACCGACGCCGAACTTCTCGATCACATAGTCGCGGTCGATTCTTCGGTCGTTCATCGTATCGAGCATGTCGAGGCCAGGCTCGATCAGCTGCATCAAATCCTTGTCGCTGCTGACGATCGTGACCTTCCAGCCCTCTCCCAGCGCCGCTTTAGAGTAACAGGCGATGATGTCGTCGGCTTCCAGGCCGTCTTCCTCGATGCAAGGCAGCGAAAAGGCGCGGGTGGCGTCGCGGATCAGAGGAAATTGCGGAACGAGGTCGGGCGGCGGCGGCGGCCTGTTCGCCTTGTACTCGCCATACATGTCGTTCCGGAAGGTCTTGGCCGATGCATCGAAAATAACGGCAAGATGGGTCGGCCCGTCCTGCTTGTGGAGGTTTTCCGCCAGCTTCCAAAGCATGGTCGTATAGCCGTAGACCGCGCCGACATTCAGCCCGTGCCGGTTGGTGAGTGGCGGCAGGCGGTGATAGGCGCGGAAGATGTAGCTCGATCCGTCGACGAGGTAGAGATGCGGGGAGGCCATTTCCAAGCGATTTAGCCCAATTGCGGGGTGAAACAACCATCGAGCCGCATCGTTCGTAGGCGGCCAAGGGGGAGGAGCATTGCAAGAATTCGATTTCTGGACGCTCGGGCTGCTGCTTTTCGTCGCTTCGCTCGTGGCGATGATCACGCGCCGACTGAAGCTGCCCTATAGTGTCGGCCTGGCCGCCGCCGGAATCGCGCTCGCGCTTCTCCCGTTCGGGATCGAGCTGCCGCTGACACCCGAACTGATCTTCACGGTTTTCCTTCCGCCTCTGGTGTTCGAGGCAGCGATCCAGATCCCATGGCGCCCGTTCCGGCGTGAGCTTCCGCTCCTGCTGCTGTTGGTGACGCTGGGCGTCCTCCTCGCCGCGGGAATCGTTGCCGCCGGCATGCATTATCTCGTCGGCTGGAGCTGGCTCGGCGCGGCTTTTTTCGGGATATTGATCGCCGCCACCGATCCGGTCTCGGTGATCGCCATGTTCAAGCAGATCGAGGTTGATGAACGGCTGCATTTGCTGGTCGAGTCGGAAAGCCTCCTCAACGACGGCGTCGCGGCGGTCGGTTTTGCCATTCTGGTCGGCATTGCGG
>JAESFL010000995.1_pt1 | contig 12601 bp, 11 predicted proteins | sample 9269401 | NCBI WGS metagenome assembly JAESFL01 (sample SAMN14506025, study PRJNA617098) | algae metagenome | isolation source: Gloeocapsa sp. UFS-A4-WI-NPMV-4B04 and co-occurring heterotrophs from desert... | place: USA: Utah | collected 2006-10-01 | reverse complement strand
TCTTCGGCCGGCATGATGGGCTTCAAGGGCAGCCGCAAGTCGACGCCCTATGCGGCCCAGGTCGCCGCGGAAGATGCGGGCAAGAAGGCGGCGGAGCACGGCGTCCGCACGCTCGAGGTAGAGGTCAAGGGCCCGGGATCGGGCCGCGAAAGCGCGCTGCGCGCTCTCCAGGCGGTCGGCTTTCAGATCACGTCCATTCGCGACGTGACGCCGATCCCGCACAACGGTGTGCGCCCTTCCAAGCGCCGCCGCGTCTAAATTCGGGATCCTGCTTATGCAGGAACCCGCTCAAAATGCCGAAATCAGCGGGCTGATTTCGAGTTAACATAGGGAAGATCATGGCCGTCAACGCAAAGAACTGGCAGGAAATGAAGAAGCCCAACGCTCTCGAGAAGCGCGCCGCAGGCGACGCGCGGCGCAAGGCGACTTTTGTCGCCGAGCCGCTCGAGCGCGGGTTCGGCCTGACGCTGGGCAATAGCCTGCGCCGGGTTCTCCTCTCCTCGCTCCAGGGCGCTGCGGTTACCTCCATGCGCATCGAAGGCGTGCTGCACGAATTCTCGTCGCTCGCCGGCGTGCGCGAAGATGTGACCGACATTGTCCTCAACGTGAAGCAGATCGCGCTCCGGATGGAAGGCGATCAGCCGCGCCGGCTGGCGCTCAGCGCCACCGGCCCCGGCGAAGTCACCGCCGGCCAGATTGCGACCACGGGCGATATCGAGGTGATGAACCCAGATCTCGTCATCTGCCACCTCGACGAAGGTGCGACGCTCAACATGGAGCTGACCGCCGAAGCCGGTAAGGGTTACGTCCCCGCCGCCGCCAACCGCCCGGCCGACGCGCCGATCGGCCTGGTGCCGGTGGATGCACTTTACTCGCCGGTCCGCCAGGTCAGCTACAAGGTCGAGAATACCCGCGTCGGGCAGGAGCTCGACTATGACAAGCTGACGCTGACGGTCGAAACCGACGGCACCATCTCGCCTGACGACGCGCTCGCCTACGCGGCGCGGATCCTGCAGGACCAGTTGCAGCTCTTCGTCCACTTCGACGAGGGCATGGCGACGGTGCCGATGACCGCGGGCATGGCTGCCGCGCCGTCGGTCGACAGCGAGGCCGACGCCAACCAGCTCAACCGCTACCTCCTCAAGAAGGTGGACGAACTGGAGCTTTCGGTGCGCAGCGCCAATTGCCTGAAGAACGACAACATCATCTACATCGGCGACTTGGTTCAGAAGACCGAGGCCGAGATGCTCCGCACGCCGAATTTCGGACGGAAGAGCCTCAACGAGATCAAGGAAGTGCTGTCCAGCATGGGTCTTCGTCTCGGCATGGACATCCCCGGCTGGCCGCCGGAAAACATCGAAGAGATGGCCAAGAAGCTTGAGCAGGAAATGATGGGTTGATCAGATCCAACATTGCTTTGATCTGAGGCATCAAGAACAGGAAGGGCCGCCGAAAGGTGGCCCTTTTTGTATGTGAGGGAGACCGGGAACGCCCAAGCCTTATCCGTCGTCGCCTGTTCAGCGGGCGGCCACCGCTGCGGCGTCCGTACCTGCCGAGCCCGAACGACACGGCGCTGGCGGCAAGGGTCACGCTTCGAACGAACTCAAGATCGGGCAAGGCCCCTCGCTTCCCCCTGCGCATTCCTGAGCGAGCCGCTGGAGCACGTCGCGGGCATGCTGAAGCTGGGCGATCTTGCCGTTCAGAATTTCCACTCTCGCTTTGGCAAGTTCGTGCACCCGGCGGCGATCCTGGCCGGAGTCCAGCGCCAGGAGTTCTTTGATTTCTTCAAGGGTGAACCCGGCGGCTTGCGCCTGGCGGATGAACCGTAAGCGGCGCACGTCCAAGGCTCCGTAGCGCCGCGTTCCAGTCTCGCGCGCCGGCGTCTCAATGAGGCCTTTGCGCTGGTAGAAGCGCACCGTCTCCACGCCGACACCAGCGGCGGCTGCCAGCTTGCCGATGGTCAGCGATTGAACCCCTTGACTCTGTACCATGGTACGGAACCTATATACATGCCGACGGGTTAGCAAGGAGCATCAAATGTCGGAAATGGCCAATCATCCGATAGCGGCAAAGAAGGCGGTCATTCACCGCATGGTGATGCCGCATCATATCTGCCCTTACGGCCTGAAGGCCAAGCACCTCCTTCAGCGTTCGGGTTATGAGGTGGAAGACTGCCATCTCACCACGCGTGAGCAAACCGACGCTTTCAAGGCGAAACACGAGGTTGCGACCACCCCCCAGATCTTCATCGGCGGGAAACGCATTGGCGGCTATGACGACCTACGCCGGTTCCTTGGCAAAAAAGTCGCCGATGTCGGGAGCGTAAGCTACCGCCCGGTCGTGGCGCTATTCTCGATGACGGCCTTGCTGGCGCTGGCCGCCAATTATGCGGTGGGCGGGAGCTTCGTCTCCGTTCGAGCGGCCGAGTGGTTCATCGGCTTTTCGATGGTTGTACTGTCGCTGCTCAAGCTCCAGAACATCGAAACCTTTGCCACGATGTTCTTGAACTACGATCTTCTGGCCAAGCGCTGGGTGCCTTACAGCTACCTCTATCCCTTCGCCGAGGGAGCCGCCGGCCTGTTGATGGTGGCGGGCCTGCTGACTTGGCTGTCGGTGCCGATTGCCCTCTTCATCGGCACGGTCGGGGCGGTGTCGGTGTTCAAGGCGGTGTATGTCGACAGGCGGGAGCTGAAATGCGCCTGCGTCGGCGGGTCCAGCAACGTGCCGCTCGGCTTCGTTTCTTTGACTGAAAATTTGATGATGGTGGCGATGGCACTTTGGATGGCCTTCATGTGAGGGACGTGCGCGAGGCGGATAGGCAGGTATCGGCAGGGGCCCCTCCACTTCGAATCCAGCCAAGCTCAAGAAGACGAGGCGTGGCCGGTCACGAAGCCCGTTGAGGATGCTCTGAGGACGCAATCGAGCCGTTTCGCGGGGCACGAGCCTTGACTTTGAAGCTCGGTTCGGCTTTGGGACGGCGACGAGGCGGGGCCGTGGCTCCGCCTTCGCATTTTGGGGTCTGGGCGATCCCCCATTCGATCGCCTGGCCGGGGTTACCTTGCACGGACTCCGGACGAACGGAAGGAAGATAGCATGCGTCATCGCGTCGCGGGCAGGAAGCTGCAGCGTACCTCCAGCCACCGGGCAGCCTTGTTCAGGAACATGGCCGCCGCGCTTATCAAGCACGAGCAGATCACGACCACGCTCGCCAAGGCGAAGGAGCTCCGCCCTTATACGGAGAAGCTGATCACGCTTGCCAAGAAGGGCGGCCTATCCAATCGCCGCTTGGCGCATGCGCGGCTGCTCGACGATGCGCAGCTCGTGAAGCTGTTCGACACGCTCGCACCGCGCTACGCGGACCGGAACGGCGGATATATCCGTATCATCAAGGCGGGCCTTCGCGCCTCGGACGCGGCGCCGATCGCGATCATCGAGCTGGTCGATCGCGATGTTTCCGCCAAGGGCCAGGATTCAGGCCCGGTGCAGGGGGCCGACGAAGACGAGTTCGAGGCGGCATAAGCCGCTTCGACGGGTGACATGAAAAGGGCCTCTCCGGAGGCCCTTTTTTGTTGCCACCACGCCAAAACGCCCCGGCGATACTCGTGATCCGGGGCGCCTCGGGAGAAGTTATGCTGGGGGACGAACGGCCGAATGCCTGCCTCGTTCCTTTTGAAATCGCCATGCTTTTCAAGAGGCGATGAGCCGTTATAGGGCAGCGATGATGTGCTTCAGCCTAAGAAAGTCCCCACGTCCATGCGTTTCGCTGCCCTGCTATGCCTTCTGCCCCTCTCCGCCTGCGCGATGAACGACGCCAAGCCTTCCGAGGCTGTTGCGGCGGCTCCGCGCGCATCGATCGTCTACCCAGCGACGGAGCGGCAGGATCTGGTGGAGCGCCAATTCGGGGTCGCGGTGGCGGATCCGTACCGGTGGCTCGAAAATGACGTGCGCGAGGACGCCAAGGTTGCCGCATGGGTGGCCCAGCAAAACGCGCTGACGGACTCCTATTTGGCGACGCTGCCCGGGCGCGCCGCGTTCCAGGCGCGGATGCGGGAGCTGTTCGACTATGAAAGGTTCGGCGTTCCGGAGAGGAAGGCGAACCGATATTTCTACACGCACAATAGTGGTCTTCAGAACCAGAACGTCCTTTACGTGCGGGAGGGGCTGAACGGGACGCCGCGGATGCTGATCGATCCCAATGGCTGGTCGCAGGACGGCGCGACGGCGCTCGCGGAATGGGCGCCGTCGGAGGACGGGAGGCGAGTGCTTTACTCCGTGCAGGAGGGCGGCACGGACTGGCGGATCGTGCGCGTGCTCGATGTCCACACGGGCAAGGTATTGCCGGACGAGGTGAAGTGGGTGAAATTCTCCGCGCTCGACTGGGCGAAAGACGGCTCCGGCTTTTATTATTCGCGCTTTCCCGAGCCGAAGGCGGCCCAGCAATTTCAATCGCTGAACGAAAACCACAGCATCTACTTCCACCGGCTGGGCACCCCGCAGAGCCAGGATCGGCTGATATTCGCCGAGCCGCAGCGGCCCAAGCTGAACAACGTCGCGCAAGTTTCCGACGACGGACGGTGGCTGATCGTCACGAGCTCGGAAGGCACCGACGAGCGCTACGACATCACGCTGATCGACCTCGCCACGGCGGGAGCATCGCCGCGGCGTTTCGTCACCGGTCTCCAGAACCAGTGGGACTATGCGGGCAATGTCGGCAACAATTTCTATTGGGCGACCAACGCCGCCGCGCCGCGGCTGCGGATCGTCACCACCGACATCAGTCGGCCGGGTCTCGAGGTGAAGGAGTTGGTGCCTCAGGACGAGGCGACGCTGCAGAGTGCGTCAATCGTCGGCAATAAGCTGATCGCCTCCTATCTCGTCGATGCCAAGACGGAGGTGCGTACGTTCGAGCTCGACGGCCGGCCCGGGGGCAAGGTGGCCTTGCCCGGCATTGGAAGTGCGGCCGGCTTTTCAGGGGATGCGGAGGAAACCGAGACCTTTTTCTCATTCTCCAGCTTCAACATGCCCGGCACGATCTACCGCTATGACAGCCGCACCGGCGAGATCAGTCCGTTCGCCCAGCCGAAAGTGGCGTTCAGCCCGCAGGATTATGAGGTCAAGCAGCGCTTCTACCGTTCCAAGGACGGGACTCGAATTCCGATGTTCATCGTGCATCGTAAAGGCCTCGATTTGTCGGACCCGCGTCCGACCTTGCTCTACGGTTATGGCGGCTTCAATGCATCGATGACGCCGAGTTTTTCAGCAACGCGGCTGGCCTGGATGGAGCAGGGGGGCGTGTTCGCGCTCGCCAACATCCGCGGCGGCGGGGAATATGGCAAAGCCTGGCACGATGCCGGGCGGCTCCAGCACAAGCAGAACGTGTTCGACGACTTCATCGCAGCGGGCGAATTCCTGATCCGCGAGGGAATCAGCTCCAAGAGCAAGCTCGCGATCCAGGGCGGATCGAACGGCGGCTTATTGGTAGGCGCCGTGGTCAATCAGCGGCCGGACCTGTTCGCGGCGGCGCTGCCCGCGGTTGGCGTGATGGACATGCTGCGTTTCGACCGCTGGACCGCCGGCCGCTACTGGGTGGACGATTATGGCTATCCAGATCGGGAGGCGGATTTCGGGGCGCTTTGGCGCTATTCGCCCTACCATAACATCCGCTCCGGCGCGGATTATCCCGCCGTGCTGGTGACCACGGCGGACACCGACGATCGCGTCGTGCCCGGTCACAGCTTCAAATATGCAGCCGCTCTGCAGGCCGCCGCTACGGGGCCGAAGCCGAAGCTGATCCGCATCGAAACCCGGGCTGGACATGGTGCCGGCAAGCCGACGGACAAGATCATCGAGGAATATGCCGACATGTGGGCCTTCATCGCGCAGCATACGGGGCTTGAGGTCGGGCAGCCGGTCCGAACGGGGCGGCGCTGAAAGCCCTCGCGCGATCTGCTTACATGGGCAGCCCATGGATGCGGTTGGAAAGGGGACTGAAGACAGGCGACACCGGTGCCGCGGAGGCTTAGGGAAGCGTGCCTGCGATCCCTGAAGCTATATTGGAGCCTCGTAGCGTGGCGGCGCGTTGCACCTCCAAGAGCTCCGCCTCTTCGGCAGTGAGCGACCAGCAAGAAGAGGCATGACATGGCCAACAAGGAAACGCCCAACCGCAGCACCGACAGCCCGGACAATGCCGCCTCGTGGGGTCAGTCCGGCGATCTGGCACGCGGCGATCCCGAAGAAATCGAGAAGCTGAACGGCCGCCTCGGCGGTGGAGACTCCGGCGGGGGCGCTTATCCCAACCCCCATAGCGGCAAGAAGGGCGCGGGCGGCCGTGAAGGTTATATGGGCCATGGCGGGCAGACGGAGATGCCTTATCACGGCACCGGACAGCTCGGCCGACAGGATGTCGGCGGCACGGACAATTCCCCTGCGAAAAAGACGAGCCCAGGAAAGACAGACTGAGGGGTGCCCCCTCAAGCTAAGCGAGCCGTCGGCTTGCACCTGAACCCACCCCGGCTAAAGCCATATCCGAATAGGGCCCGCTGGCGACGAGAATAAGCGTAAATCATGCGTCTCACGGGCGCGACACGCCCGGCCACAATCCTGAACGGCAGCCGACAGGTCGGTTCAGCCTCGGGTCAATCCCGATTCGCTAAACCAATGATGTGCCCGTGCGAACGGGTGGTTTGGAGGAGGTTGTCATGAAAAAGCTTTCCAGGATTGTGGCCGGTGCGGCTGCTGCGGCGGTTGCAACCGTTTCGTTCGCGGCCCCGGCCGATGCCCAGCGTTATCGCTATCGCGATCGTGACCGCGGCATCGATGCCGGCGACGTTATCGCCGGCGTCGCCATTATTGGCGGGATCGCCGCCATTGCTTCGGCGCTCGACCGGGACGGCCAGCGTTATGGCTACGGCTATCGCGACCGCTACCGCAACGATTACCGCAGCGCCGTCAATGCCTGCGGCTATGAGGCCGACCGCTACGGTCGTGGCCGTGTCAGCATCACCGATGTGGACCGCAGGGGCAGCGGATATCGCGTCCGCGGCGTCATCGACGGCCAGGGCGGCTATGGCGGCTATGACCGTAATGGCGACTATGACCGTTATGACGGCTATGATCGGTACGACCGCTACGACCGCTACGACCGTTATGATGCGCGGGTGAGCTTCACCTGCAAGACCGATCGCTACGGCCGGATCCGCGACTTCGACGTGAACCGTCGCGGCTGGTAAACTTCGTCCAGCCTGTACCTGCTGGACACGAGATGCGCGCGGACCTCCCGTCCGCGCGCATTTTTCTTTGCGGCCGGGCCGATGACGCCGGCGCCTTTACAGCCGGGGAGGGTCTGCCTATCGCCCCGCCATGACGCTCCGGCCCTCCGAATCCATCCTGATCGTCGACTTTGGGAGCCAAGTGACGCAGCTTATCGCGCGCCGGGTGCGCGAGGCGGGGGTTTATAGCGAGATCGTCCCCTTCAGCCGCGCCGAGGAGGCGCTGGATCGAGTCCAGCCCAAGGGCGTGATCCTGTCGGGGGGGCCATCATCGGTCACTTACGAGGACAGCCCGCGCGCCCCGCATTCCTTGTTCGAAGCCGGCGTTCCGATGCTCGGCATCTGCTACGGCCAGCAGCTGATGGCCGAGCAACTCGGCGGCAAGGTGGTGACGGGCGATCATAGCGAATTCGGCCGCGCTTTCTTGGAAGTGAAGGAAGAATGCCGCCTGTTCGATGGGTTGTGGGCGCCCGGCGAGCGGCACCAGGTCTGGATGAGCCATGGCGACAAGGTGGACGCCATTCCCCCCGGCTTCCGGATCGTCGCTCAGTCCACCGGCGCTCCCTTTGCCGCGACCGCGGACGAGGAAAGGCGCTTTTACGGCGTCCAGTTCCACCCTGAGGTCGTGCACACGCCGGACGGCGCGAAGCTGATCGCGAATTTCGTGCGGCATGTCTGCGGCCTTGCCGGCGACTGGACCATGGCGGAGTTCCGGGCGACCAAGATCGCGGAGATACGCGAACAGGTAGGAAAGGGCCGAGTCATTTGCGGCCTCTCCGGCGGCGTCGACAGCGCCGTTGCCGCAGTCCTCATTCATGAAGCGATCGGCGAGCAGCTCACCTGCGTGTTCGTTGATCACGGACTGATGCGCTCGCATGAGGCCGAGCAGGTCGTGAGCCTGTTCCGCAACAGCTACAACATCCCCCTGGTGCATGTTGAGGCGGAGCGGCTTTTCCTCGGCGGCCTGGCTGGAGTGACCGATCCGGAAGCCAAGCGCAAATTCATCGGCAAGACGTTCATCGATGTGTTCGACGATGAGGCCACGAAGATCGGAGGCGCCGACTTCCTGGCGCAAGGCACCTTGTACCCCGATGTGATCGAAAGCGTCAGCTTCACCGGCGGACCTTCCGTGACGATCAAGAGCCACCACAATGTCGGCGGGCTGCCCGAGCGGATGAACATGAAGCTCGTTGAGCCGCTGCGCGAGCTGTTCAAGGACGAAGTGCGGGAGCTTGGGCGGGAGCTCGGTCTTCCCGAGGCCTTCGTTGGGCGTCACCCCTTCCCAGGGCCCGGCCTCGCCATCCGCATACCCGGCGAGGTGACGAAGGAGCGCTGCGACATCCTGCGCAAGGCCGACGCCATCTACCTCGAAGAAATCCGCAACGCCGGCCTATACGACGCCATCTGGCAGGCCTTTGCCGTGCTGCTGCCGGTGAAGACGGTTGGCGTGATGGGCGACGGGCGGACCTATGACAATGTCTGCGGCTTGCGCGCCGTGACGTCGACGGACGGGATGACTGCCGACATCTATCCCTTCGATGCCGCCTTCCTCAGCCGCGTGGCGACGCGGATCATCAACGAGGTGCGGGGGATCAACCGCGTCGTCTACGATTACACCTCCAAGCCGCCGGGCACGATCGAGTGGGAGTGAAAGGTAGTAGAAACGGCAGTGATCGGCGGCTCTAACGCGTTGAAGCGTAAACTTCGTCCTCGAATGTTTGTAATAGGTCCTGGATGGTCCGATGCCGCAGACTTAGGTCAGGCCGTCGTGGGCGGGCGTAGAAAGGCGAACATGTGCGCGACGTAATCAGCCTTGCCGAGTTCGACGCCTTGAGCTCGTAGGATCGCGTAAGCAGCCATCACGTGGAAGTAGAACTGCGGCAGCGCCCAGTCCCGCGCGTACTGCTCCGCGGTCAGGTCGAAGGTCATTCCGATCGGCAGTGAGTGAGCAATCGGAGTCCCAGGTTCGATCGAGATCGCCTTCGCCGCGGCGGCCTCTATCACCGCCAGGGTCTCTGCGATCCGAGCCTGTGCGTCCGCGATCGTGCCGGGCCGCTCACCGGCATTACGCCCCTCGTCGACCAGGGTTTGAAGGGAGGGCGGGAACTCCTGCCCTTGCAACCGGAACACGCCCTCCTGCGCCTGGACGCACGCGAAGCGGACCTGCGTCGCTAAGGGAAACATGTCGGGTGCAAGTCGCGCGGCGAGCAGCGCCTCCGCTTCCTCTGTCGGCCGCTGCGCCTCCCCCTTCGCCAGCCACCTCGACAAGGCCCCCAGCATCTGCACGTAGGTGGGCAAGAGCAGGTCGGGCAGCGTCATGGGGAGTTTCTCTCTGGCTTGGATTGAACGAATATACGGAGCCGGGAAAGCGCTCAGCTTGCGCCGATGTCTGTAAGTGGGTCCTCTCGGCCGCGAAGGAAGCACCCTAGTTCAATACCGGCTTGTTGGCTTGCGCGCCGAGCTGCCTTACATGATTGCGCATGGAAAGCATCGGCGGTGACCTCAACACCATGGCACCGCGACCCTTTGCGGAAGGGCATCTGGCGGCGATCCGGGCGATCTCGACATCTCGAAGTTATCGGCCTGGCGAGGTGGTGCTCGAGGCCGGTGATGCTTTGGATCGCTTCGTCCTGGTCGAGGAGGGGGAGCTGGAAGTGGCCGATCCGGTCACCGGCGAGCGGCTGCTTCCGGCGACGCTCAAGCCCGGCCAGTTCATGGGGGAGCTCTCCTTTCTGAACGGCGGGCCAATGACGCTGACCATGCGCGCATCCGCCGCGACCCGCACGCTCGAGGCGCCGCGCGCGGCCATGCTGCAACTGATGGGCGAGGTGCCCGAGATCGGCGATCATGTGCTGACCGTCTTCTCGGCTCGGCGGCGGCGCATTTTCGAGGCGGGGGACAGCAGCCTGGTGGTGCGCGGGGCCGAGCGCGACCCCGCCGTCGCCCGCGTGGCGAGCTTCCTCAACCGCAACCGCATCCCCTTCCGGGAGGAGGTCGAGGGCGAGCCGCAGGTCAGCTGGTCGGGCAAGAAGCTGCCAGACCCGACCCCGCGTGCCGTCGCCCGGCACCTCGGGCTCGACCTCAAAGCGACTCCCCCCGGGGCGCTGGACCTCGTCATCGTCGGTGCCGGGCCGGCCGGGGTGGCTGCGGCGGTCTATGCGGGGTCGGAAGGATTGAAGGCGCTGGTGGTCGAGGACAGCGCGATCGGCGGGCAGGCGGGGACCAGCTCCAGGATCGAGAATTATATGGGCTTTCCGACCGGCATCTCGGGCGCAGACCTGACCTTTCGCGGGCAGGTGCAGGCGATGAAGTTCGGCACATGCTTCGCCATGCCGCGCAGGGTCGAGGGGCTGTCGCGGCGCGGTGAGGGCTTCTGCGTCACGCTCGACGATGGCGAGGAGCTGTGCGCCCGCTCGGTGCTGGTCGCGACCGGGGTCCAGTATCGCCGTCTGCCGCTCGACCGGCTCGAGGAGTTCGAGGGCGCCGGGATCTATTATGCCGCCACCGAGATGGAGGCGCGCCTCTGCGTGGAAACGGAGGTCGTGGTCGTCGGCGGTGGCAACAGCGCGGGCCAGGCGGCCATGTATCTCTCGCGCGTGGCAAAGCAGGTCCATGTGCTGGTGCGCGGCGCGAGTCTCGCCGAGACCATGAGCGCCTACCTGCGCGAGCGTCTTGAGGCCGATCCGCGCATCACCATACACACAGGTAGCCAGCTTGAGCGGCTCGACGGCAAGCTTCACCTCGAACGGGTGGTGGTCGCGTCACCTTCGGGCAGCGTGCCAATCGAATGCCGCGCCCTATTCATCATGATCGGCGCGGCGCCGAACACCGGCTGGCTGTCGGGTCTGGTCGAACTCGACGGCCACGGCTTCGTCCGTACCGGGGCCGAAGTCGGGGCGCCCTCGAGCTTCGCCACCTCCTGCCCCGGTGTCTTTGCGGTCGGCGACGTCCGCTCGGGTTCGGTCAAGAGAGTGGCGAGCAGCGTCGGCGAGGGCTCGGTGGTGGTCAGCGCCATCTGGAGCCACGTCAACGCGCCGCCGCCCGCCTCGGTAGGGATAGGCGGCTGACTGCCCAGGTGGGCCGAACAAGGTGCAACAAGCCGGGCCACAACTGACGCGAGTGCGTTCGCTGGTCCTCAGTTTCGCCGCGGCGGCGCTTCGACGTCTGACCAGGCTTGAGCCGGCGGCGGCATGCGCGCCCCGCGGATCTGGATCGCTCGGACCGCGCGGTCCAGCTCCGCCAGCTCATCGGGCGTGAAGCCCAGGGCGGCAGCGCACGATCGAGTGGAATGAGCGGCCGAGCTTAGCAATGCTTGATCGCGTCGGTTCAGACGGAGCGGCCCTCGAATATTCGTGAACAGCTGCGATGGCAGGCGGCATTCGCATCGGCTCGGGCGTGGCGAACGTCCGTGGCTGCGCTACAGGTCCGCGCGATGGATTCCACCTTGCTTGCCATATGTCTCGGCCTCTTTTCGGCCCTGACGCTCGCTTCTGCCAACGTTTCGGTGAAGATGGGCGGCGACATATTGCTGTCCCGCGCCATCCTGTCGGCCAGCGCGGCGCTGCTGATCCTTCCCGCCACCTTCTTCGTTCCCGCGCCGGACGCGGCAACCTGGAAGGCATTGGCGTTCGCGATCCCGGCCCATTTCTTCTACCAGATCTGCATGATCAGCGCCCTGCAGCGGGGGGATCTGTCGCTGGTTTTCCCGGTGATGCGCGGCGCCGCTCCGCTGCTGACTGCGTTCGCGGCGCTGCTGCTGCTCGGCGAAGAACTCGCGCCGCTGGCATGGGCCGGGCTCGTGCTCGCGACGCTCTCGGTTGCGGTGTTCGCGCTTCCGCCCAAGGGTGTCGCCATGCGGGATCATCCGCATGCGGCGGCCTTGTTCTGGGCCGCGGGCACGGCCCTGGGCATTGCGTTCTACAACGTCACCGATGCGCGGGGCGTCAGAGTGGCGCCGGACCCATTCACCTACATCGTCTGGCTGTTCCTGCTGGACGGGATGGCCGTCATCCTCCTGGCGCTGCTGCTCAGGCGAAACGTGGTGGCGGCGACGCTGGCGTCTCGATGGCAATACGGAGTCGCCGGCGGGGCGCTCTCCATCCTGTCCTTCGGGGCCGCTCTCTATGCCTTCGGCCTGATGGAAACCGCCAAGGTCTCGGCGCTGCGGGAGACGGCGGTGGTGTTCGCCGCCTTGATGGGATCGATATTCCTGGGCGAGAGCTTCGGCCGGCGGCGCATATTGGCGGCGACGGTGCTGGCGGCGGGCCTCGTGCTGATGCAATTCGGCGGGCCTTAGCCCACGGCGCGCGCGCGAAAGCAGCCGGATCGTTCCG
>JAESFL010000994.1_pt1 | contig 12661 bp, 13 predicted proteins | sample 9269401 | NCBI WGS metagenome assembly JAESFL01 (sample SAMN14506025, study PRJNA617098) | algae metagenome | isolation source: Gloeocapsa sp. UFS-A4-WI-NPMV-4B04 and co-occurring heterotrophs from desert... | place: USA: Utah | collected 2006-10-01 | reverse complement strand
CCTCAATTATATTTAGGTTTTTCTCAACTCAATAAGAGTGTCTATAGCCTAACCTCTCCAATTTTTCTTTTCCTGTCTAACCCTGATTTCTCTTTTTCTTCTGCCTAGAGTGACAAATGAGGGATAAGAACTCAGATTTTGTCGCTGTTGAGACTGATGAAGCGCTCCTGATGTTGCTAAAGCCTACGATAGCGAAATCGGGGTACAAACAGCAATCTTCAGCGAAAGTGTTGAGCATGAAGATAGCCCTAATAAAATTTACAATGCTGCCTTGGAAAAGACAGTAATTGTCAATCTGGCAGCTAGTTCGCTCCAGCCAGTAATTAACTGGATTCGCAAGCAGGATTTACTGGATCTAGCAGCAGATGAAGGAGTGCAGTTTTACTTTTGGTTTGTCTGCTCTGGTGAGGTAGAAAGTGTAGAGCTATTGCACAAGTCTTTGAAAGAGTTTGGTAAAGAAATTCCTCACATTTTAGTAAAAAACTGGGGAATGACCAGCAATTGGGATCTATTGGAAGTGCAAAAGGAAGATACAGAAAGAGACAAAGAAAGCAGCACGACAAAAAAGCTAGTAGAGCTACCAAGAATGTTAAAACAGCTAGATGTCAAGGTGTGCGACTTTCCGGAATTTGTTGGTAAGTCTACTTGTAACAAAATCAGGGACAATCACTTGAGTCTGGGATATGCGCGGGAAACTCAAGAATTCAGTAGCATCGAAAGGCAACGAGTCAAGAAGTTTTTAAGACAAGCCTATGAAGCCTTTGAAGGTGTAGGAGTGTTGCCTAATGTTAAATAGTAATAACGGCTCGATTGCCAAGCGTGAGAGAGCTACCAAAAATTTGCAATTGGCACTCCAGGGTGAGTCAACTGAACATATTAATCGGGTGTTATCTCTAATCATCAAGTTTGGGATAGACCCTGATGAAGAGTTCTTTTTAATTATTGCAGCAATCGGGCATTTGAAAGTTTTGGTGGAGGATGCACCGAAAGAGTGGCAGCATCTATTTGAATTGTTTAGTGGTGAATTAGACCAATGGGCAACAACGAACGTAGAACATCTGAAGCTGCTAGCCTCGAAAACGGAGACAATCGAGCATCTAGCTCTAAGTTGCGAGAGGCTAGGGAACAGCTTGGAGCTATTGCAGATAGTCTCGCAAGAACAAACCAATCAATTGAAAAGCTCAATCAGTCTCTCGACCGAATTGAGGGAACTCAAGCAGGAGTTGAAAGAGGTCAAAGAATCGAAGCAGGAATTAACCAGGCAGATTCTCACCCTGAAAAAAGAAATAATCCCAGCCGTAAATCGGCTCAACGAGAACAAGGTTTTGACATGGAGCGGTAAATGGGGGAAACGGGTAGTAGTTGGATTTGGAGTAGCATTAGGACTGAGTTTGTGGAACTTATGGCAGATGAATACTGCTTTGACTCAAACTCAGCAGCGTAGTGATTGGGCTTTCACAAAACTTGGGCGGATTGAAAAGAAACTGGGTATTAAGTAAAAATAAGCGCAGCCTGGAGGTAATAGCAGAGGTTCTTGCACAGCTGTTTATCCATTGGATAAAAACTTCTGCTCTCATGCAGGTGTCACTTGGTAGCCTGGAACTCTGGCAGTTGCAAGCAGAGGCACATTGGGCGATCGCCCAACCATCTACGGCTCTCAACCCTAATACCAACCTAGTCAAATTCATGGTATCCGTGATGGTGCTGGTGGCATTACTTTGGCGGCTAAGGCTAGTAATCAGGGTAATATGACCAATGCCCCATTCCCAGTAGGTAAGGCGGCTATGTTTTACATTTTGCGTCGTTAAGGTACCAGAGGATCTTCCTGCTATTTCCTGTTTTAGCAGGTGGCTCAAGCAAATTGTAATTAATCTCTTGCACAACAGCATCAAGTTCATACCCACTGGCGGTCAAGTTTGAGTATGAGCGCGTCTCCAAGGCGATTATACCCAATTTGAATTTCGTGACACAGGTATTGGCATTGCACCTAGCGATATTCCAAAAATCTTTGACCGCTTTAATCGCATCCGTCCAGCAGCCAGTGAAGATGTTGGCGGCGCTGTTTGACTATTGTTCAGCAACTTTTATAGCGCTGCTGTAGCTCAATTTCAGTTAAAAGTAAATTGGCAGAAGGTTCTAGCTTCAAGGTACTATTACCTATTGCAATTCTTGAAATTAATTTACAACTACCCCACTGAGTTAAGTGTACTAATTTTACAAAGCTGTTAATCGTAATCGAGCCACACAGATGCACTAACTGGTCGTAATTACAATAGTGCTTACTGTTACAGTTATCAACATCCACAACAGGCAAAATTGAATATTCATGCCTGCCCAGCCCAAACGCCAGAATTTAAAGTGCTGAAAAGTGAGGCGGGAAGCGGCGTGGGAGCAACTGCCAAATAAGTTCTGAGTGGAGCGGTAAATGACGCAAACTAGCTGTGTATCGAGGGAAGGACACGGACCTGTGGTAGCTGTAGCACTTCACGATGGTCATGATGTCCGGGCGGATGTGGCTGCACTTTTTGCGCTCACAGAAACCGAACGCTGGCGCGAAGAAGATCCTTTTACCGCGACCTGGACAGCAATTGGGGACACTAAAATTGTCGGTCGGCGCTCGCGCTTTGAGTTTGACCTGAATCGACCCAGAGAAAAAGCAATCTATCTTAAACCAAAGGATGCTTGGGGTTTAGACATTTGGCATTCCACACCGTCTTTGGACATAATCGCGCGATTACTTGCTGAGTACGATGCTTTTTATGCCACCATTGAACGAGTTTTTGCAGATTTAGAGCGCCGTTTCGGTCGCTTTGTGGTCTTTGACCTGCATACTTACAATCATCGCCGCTTAGGTCCGCACGCCCTACCTGCTGACCCAAGGTACAACCCAGAGATCAACCTTGGCACTGGCGGCATGATGAACCGATACTGGAAACCCGTGGTAGAGAGTTTTCTGAGCGATCTGCGAGACTTTGACTTTCTCGGTCGCCGGCTGGATGTCCGGGAGAATGTTAAGTTTCAGGGTGGTCACTTTCCGTACTGGGTTCATCAAACATTTCCTCACTCAGCCTGCGTGTTATCGATTGAAGTGAAGAAGTTTTTTATGGACGAATGGACAAATAATGTGGATCTCACACAGCTAGATGCCATCCGTTGTGCGCTCCAGTCCAGTATACCGAGTGTGTTAGAGGCTTTGAACCAAGTTGATGTTGGCACTAGACCAAAGTCTCCAAGTTTGGTGTTTTAAACAACAATCTTTTAGGAAACGAGTAGGATAGCCTGAAGCAGAAGCTGATTTGCAGCGCAACAGAGGTTTGGAGTATGGCTGGAGCAGACCGTCGTAAAGGTCTTGAGCAAGAGTTCTTCTTGGTAGATGAAGCAGGCGTTCTGTCCAATCGAGCCGATGAATTTTTGCAGCGTTGCCAGGAGGTGGCAGAAGCGGCAGACCGTAGCCCGGATTACTTTGCTGCGGAATGGGTCAAGAGCATGATCGAGATTAAGACACGTCCGGTCTACACTGTCACAGACCTGGCAAAAGAGTATCTGAGCAATTTGAAATTGGCTTTGCAGGTTGGGCGAGAGATGGGTTTAAGACTCTATCCTCTGTCTACCTATCCAATGCACGTAATGCCTGTTATCCGTGACAAGCTGTGGTATCACGTCCAGATTCGCACTATTGGATACGATAGGTTTTTGCACGCCGGAAGATGTACTGGTACGCATCTGCATCTGGATCTACCGGAGGGAACAATTGACTCGCGCGTAGGGGTATCTTATGATGCAACTCCAGCGGCGCGGGAGGAACTGCTAAACACTTACAACCTAGCCACTGCCCTAGATACAGCGCTGATAGCGCTATCGCGTGCCTGCCCCTTTTATGAAGGACGGGGGATGAATATGTCTGCTCACACAGTTCATTACCGAGGTAGTGATACCTTCGGTTGGGAGGGGGTATACACGCATCTACAACCAGTAGGTGGTCTGCAACCTTACGCCGCTAGCATTGAGGAATTAGTTGAGTTACAATTTGCCCGCTACTATGCCTGGCTGGAAGCGATGGACAATGCAGGAGTAGAGCGTCATCTTTTCTCAGAGGCGGGAGGAAACCTGCTAAAAGCTGCCTGGAATCGGGTGCGGCTCAACAATATTGGAACAGTGGAGATGCGAGGCACAGACAGTAACTACCCTGATGTTATCCTGACGCTCGCCGCTCTTGTTTATAGTGCGGTAGAGCGAGTCAGACATGAGAATTTGACTGTAATCCCAGCTAAGGAAGCCCGTACCTTTGAAGTTAGTGGGAATAAGCTTTTTGTACCAGACTTCAAGTATCTCGATGGAGACTTACTTTATGCTGTCGTTACCGAGGGAGTCAAAAACCCGGAGGTAAGAGCTTACCTGGATTCGCTGTTGGAGTTCGTTGTCCAAGACGGTTGCGAAGGAGCGCATTACCTTGCAAAACTGAGATCATCATTGGGTGAGTATCAGACGACAGAAGCCGATATCTTACAGGAGTTTGCAACGGCAACTGGTGAGATATCCAGGGATGAAGGCTTGCGGCTTGTGCTACAGTCCTGTGACAAGCTAGAGGAGCAAGTTTCTTCGCTCGATGAGCAGCCTCTTTTAGCGGTACTAGAGGCGAAAATTGATCCAGGTTAATAAAAGTCAAAAGCGCAAACTTGCGGTGCGTATTTTCCCCCCGTTGAGCAAAGTTTGTAAGAAGTTAACAGTCAAAAATAAGCTCCAAAAAAATACTTTGTTTCTTTGCACTGCGTGCGACGCGCGAAACAAATCTTTCCATAACTCCATAAATAAATTTAGGAACGCAAAATTTGGGTAGGGGTCTAAGTAGCATCCCTAATTATTGTTGCTCTGGTAAGCCGCTATCACTCTGGTTTTTCTTGAGCTTAGGTGGCTCTTTCGGTGAAGCTGCGGCTTCGACTGGTTGCTTGACTGCACCATCACCGCCCTTTTGCTTACCCTTAGTAGATTTCCCTTTCTTTGTTTTCTTCTTCTTGGGCTTCTTCTCGCCAAGGTAAGCGATGCGCTCTCCATCCTCGACTACAAGGTTGTTACCCTCGCGCTGGACGTGCAGATGCCAAAAGTTTTTGACTGGCCTTTCTGGTAGAAATCCCTGTAACTTCAACTTAAAGTAGTCAGGTTTCCCGCCCTCAGTGCGTGGCTTGCGTCTAATCCGCACCACTAGCCAACCTTCTTCTTTATGCTGATATATAACTTCACCTTGAATTGAAAAATAATCGGGCTTTTGTTCCAGTGTTGGAGCAGGTGAATCGGGGTGCAACGTTTCTGGTTCCCAAATTCCTGCTAATTGAACGTGCAGTTTTGGCTCCTCATCCCGTGTTTTTGGATACACCACCCACAGATGCTCTCTTTCTAGGTCTATACGAGACTTAACCAACCCTAAGAGCTTACCTAAAATAACTGCTTCTATCTGAGTACCATCAGTAGTATGCAGCGTCCCTAATGTAAGTTCACCTTCATCTGGAACATATCTACCTTGCAGCAAACCAATAGCCCGATACTGTAATGCAGTATCAGGGGGTTGAATTGGCTCGTTGGTTTCGGTCTTTGGAGTCTGCTCGGTAGTGGTTGTCATCGGAACTGCAAGTGGCGCGTTGGACGTTGCTCTATTTTAAATATGTACCAGATTACCCGTCACTATAGTTATGTTTACAGATTGCAACGCATAGCAAGTTAAGTACGAGCGTACTGATGTGATGCTGCGATCGCTTGCAACAATGGGGCTATCTGCTCATTGCTCATGTTTTGTACAGTCTCGCTTGGCTGTGGATCATTAGCTTCATCAGGCGAATGATTTGGCTCTGATGAAGGCATAGCGGTATCCTCAACAGTATCGACAAAAGGCTGCTTAATTTCTTGTACTGCCTGGGTGATATGGTTGGCGTTACGCTTCTTCCCCAACGAAAGCGCGGTCTGTTCTGCCTTTATCAGCCCTTCTACTTGCTGCTCTGGCGGCAGTTTGGCTAGAGCAGTTAGGTGGCTAACCGGAATATTGTCCAAGTCCACAATTGTGGACTTTTCTCTGAAAGAAGTTAAATTGTCTTCAACTTCGGCTGCTGCAACCAGTTGGAAAACATAAGAGCGAGACTTGCCGAATTCTGCCTTCGCGCAATCTTCCCAACTGGTATACCCTAAAGCCTCCCAACCTCTACGTCTGTGTAGTTCGAGTAACATCAGGCGTAATGATTCTAAATTCCCCTTGATGGCATTGATGCACTCCCGCGCTTCCGTTGCAGACATGGGAGTAACGTTGATCAGTGGTGTGTCCATTTTTCTGATGGGTAATGGTAATGGTGGATTAGTGCAGGGGATACAAGAGGCGCATCCTCTTGGTGGCTATTGATTAGCTGGCTAATCAATCTCGAACTGCTAGAATTGCTGTTGTAGGCAGTTCTTGAGGGTGCTGTAATTTCGCTTTAATCTGCGCTCTGAGCCAAGAAAGTTTTTGGTCACGTCCGTTAACTTTTTGGAAATGCCTAATTCTTTAGCAATCTTCCTGGCTAGTCTTAGTTGCAACTTGTCGATATCAATGTTTAAGAAAAGCTCATCTAGGTTTGGCGCGGCGGTAATTGGTACTGAGCTTGCAATTTCTTCCTTGGCTGCTGGTAAGAGCAGTAGAGGCTTTTGTTTGTCAGGCGGATAGCGTTGAGGTATGGATATTTCAGCTACTTCATCTATTGGCAGCATCCAAGGGTCAGGCAACACTAATGCGATCGCAATATTTTCTGGTCGTATCTGTGGCGCGGTGGGTGGTGCTTCTAATTGGCGGGGGGAAGATAACTTAATAGCTGATGCTATCCAGCAGTTATTGAGTGCGATTGCTAGGTCAAGCAGGAATGCGGCGCTGAAAACAAGAACGATTAGTTCGGCTGAAGCGGTTAGTAACTCTTGCATTTTTTAAAATCCTTAATCTGTGGCGGTCAGTGCGGGTGGTTAGCGTGTAGAAATGCTTTTTCAACCTATCTATATACTAGCAAATGCCTAGTATATTGTCTAGCATAAATAGAATAGTATTAGTGATAAAACTTGGCTAGCTAATCATACTAGCTTATGTCTAGCGCAATTAACTTATAGCTAGTAAAATGGCTAGTGTAAAGCTAGAACAAAAGCAATGACCGAACGCATACAGTTGAACCTACGGTTTGACAAACACAAAGACTTATACGAGGCAATCAAGGCTGAAGCTAAAGAACAGAACATTAGTATCAATCAGTTTGTAGTGAACGCTCTCAAGAGGACTTTAGGGCGAGATCCAGAAAGCATTTCTAGCCCAGAAGCTTTATCAGAATTAGAAGTACGGCTAGAAGAAAGGCTAGTACGCCGTCTAGTGGATATAGTCGATCAAAAGATTGAGCAAGCGTTAGCTAAACAGGAACTCGATTCGGGGGAGTTGGTCGCCTGAGAGAGCAGTTGCAATCTTTCGGGCAACAGAATCAGCAACAACAAGATTTAGAGGCAATACGCGATCGCGTTCTGAGCAGATGGCGGGTGGTTAAGCGCTCGGAAAGTAAACAGCGCATCAAGGAAGCTTTGGATCGGTTTATTGCAGAACTAGATGAGTAGACTCGCCTTAATTCCTTTTCCAAGCAGCTATTTTTTGAAAAAATTGACGCGAAAACGTGATGACGCGGTTGTTTTTTAGCAAAAAATCAACTGGCAAGCGATAAGCTTGACAAACTCGGCTATTTTGGGTTTATGCTTTTAACAACTCGGTTTTTCGTTCCCAGTTAATTAGTAGCGTGGTATACCGTATCAACGCCAAAAGGACTTCGTTATGCAGATTTCTCAGAGGCTACAAATAGTCGCCTCTCTCGCCCTCAGTTCAGATCAAAGAAAAAGCGCCAGCATACCTGTCAGGGTGGCTAGCGCTTGTTTGTTTTGTAAGTCGATGTAAACCCTAGTAATGAAAAAAGTCAGAGTCGGGGACTAAGCAGCAAACTTTCGCCCAACACTGACAGCTAGAAAAATTTAATTAATTTTCTCCAGGATAACTTGATTTTTGCGATTTTTGCGAAAAAAATTATCCTCCCCTGGCTGTTAGGCGATCTATAACGATCGCAGTGCATAAGGCGATCGCATACTCAGGCTTGGTTCTCGGCTCCGGCAAAGGAGTTGAGAAATGTTAAAAGAAACCGAAAATCAATCCACCATCGCAACAGTACAAGTAGCCCCTGAAACTTCGCAGTTGACGGCGCGGCACTACAAGGAATGCACCGAGAAGCGGGGCTTAAATCCTCAGTGGGTTTTAGCTAATTGCTTATCAGTCATAGCAAACTATGCCACCCAATACTTGGGGTATACCGCCAAATCAGACGGTATCTGGCTCAAAGGCTGCAATCATCAAAGCCAATACAAGCCAGATAAACCCTGGAAGTCAGAAGGTGACAAGAAAGCAGCCAAATATCGCTCACCATTGGGTGAATATGATGCCATGCTGCCCACGCATCCAACTGAACCTCATTACTGGGATGATATTGAAACACTTAAGAAGATAGCCTACAAGATTGAGGGGCATCCTTGCTTAGTGCTGACCGAGGGATTCTTCAAGGCGATCGCGGGTTGCTCCAACGGCATCCCCACTATCGCCCTATTAGGTGTAGAGATGGGACTGACATCAAAGGATGCTGATCCACAAGGGAAGCGCTATTTAGTGAAGACGTTGGAGTGTTACGCTCGTGCTGGTTTCGGATTCATTTTCGCTCTTGATGCCGACTGTGCCGACAATAAGAATGTCTTAATAGCACAACACAAATTAGCTCATCAGCTTAAGCTGTTTAAAGCCCCACTTTATAGTGCAACGGGACTTTGGACAGTGGCAGAGGGTAAGGGTATGGATGATTACATTCACAATCATGGCGGTGAACAGTTTAAGCGTAAGGTATTGGGCAAGGTTATTGATATCACTGCTTGGGAAAAGCAGTTTCAAGCTCCTGAACTACCCAAGACGGGTAAAGTGCCACCTGCTGATGTTGTCGCCCATGGAATCGCCGATCAGTACAAAGACCAGCTAGCGTTCAACAATGAAATCGGGCGGTGGATGCGCTATGGTGCTGACTCTCCTGGGATGTGGTCGCTGGAGACTGACGAATACCTTGAGGCGATTGTTGGCACGGTTCTAGACGGGAAAAATATTGTTGGCTATGGTTCTTACAGCTATTTAACTAACGTAGTCAAGACGCTACGCCGATTATTAATCGTGCGGCGGTGGCAAGAGAGATCGCCTAAAGAGTTACTACCCTTCATCAATGGCGTTTTGGAAGTATCTACAGGCAACCTACTAGACCACTCCCCCGGCTATCGTCTGACGTGGCAATTGCCACGTAACCACGATTCTAATGCTACGGACTGGAGTACCATCGACGCTTATCTAGATCACCTTTCTAATGGCAAGGTAGCAATTAAAGATATTTTGGTGTGTTTCTGTAATGCTGTGCTTAAGGGGCGCGGTGATCTCCAGAAATTTCTGCACTTAATTGGTCTAGCAGGATCTGGCAAGGGAACGTTCGCTCGGCTGCTAACTGAACTCATCGGGTCTGACAATATTTATAGTGGCACTCTGGATGATTGGTGTTCTAACCGCTTTGACTCTGCTAATGCCTACAAAAAACGCTTAGTCGTGTTTTGGGATGAAGATAAGCAGACTGGGAAACTGGGTAAATTCTTGTCCCTGACTGGCGGCGACTGGATTCGAGCCGAAGAAAAAGGCAAGAAAGCATTTCAATACCGCTATGACGGCATGGTAGCAGTGCTGTCTAACATCCCCATCTTCACAGGCGATGCTGCCAGCCGCATAGCGCGACGGGTAATTACTATTCCTTGTAATAGCAACGTTCCCCTCGGTCAGCGCCGTGACCTGAATGCTGAATTTAGCCCAGAGCTAGACGCTTTCACTAATCATGTCCTATCTATTCCAGATAGCCACGTTACTAAGGTGCTGATGGGTTTAGCAGATATTCCAGAATGCACTTTGGAATTTTGGGAAAACCGGCTCAGGACTGATTCGATTGCGGCATGGATCAATGATTGGATTATTTACGATGTGTTGGCTGAGACTCCGATTGGCAGCAATAAGGAAGAGGGTTTAGAAGGGAGTTTACCTCAAACACTATATGGCTCCTACTGCTTGCACTGTAAGCAGTCTGGTACTCAACCCAAGGCTAATAAAAACTTCAGTCCAGACTTGCTGGAGTTATGCCGCAGCGTTGTGGGTTGGGAGACTGAGCGCAAAGTCACCAAGACTGGCAAATTCATTAAAGGATTGAGGCTGCGAACCGATGGCGACGGTAATATCCCGACCCATGACTATAACCTAATGCAACGGGTGACGGGTGGTGACGGGTTAGGTGACGGGTTGGGTGACGGGTCAGAACACTTGCTAGATAAAGTTTTCAGCGAAAGTGACGATTCAACCTTAACTTCTAATGAAAATCACCAGCCTGAATTACTATTGCAAGCTGAACACAGTTATGAACAGGAGATAGACAGTAACTCGTCATTAACGCTCGATTCCTTGCCTGAAGAGGTTATTGACCCGTCACCTGCACCCGTCACTGCACCCGTCACCGTGAGCGCACCTACAAAAGCACCCCAACCAGCCCAAAGAGAACTAGTGCCAGCAACACCGACAAGGCAACCGCAAGTTTTCCGAGTAGGCGATCGCACCCACTACTCAGGAGCAAAAGGGGCGATGGCTGTCACTTGTCGCGGTAAAGAGTTAGAGGTGTTGAATACTCGTGTTAATGACCAAGGTGAACAAGAGTGCGAAGTAAAAGCGTCCAGTTGGTGTGCAAGTTACTGGTTGCTGTCGCGTTGCCTCAAGAAAGTGAGGTGATTGCCGAGCTAAAGCTGAATTAGTAATGTTTTAGATCTGGTGCTTGACTATAGAACCCATTTGATATCTTTGAGGATGCTGGATTAAACTAAAGCAAAAATGGCATACTCCAGTAACCTGACCGACGCAGAATGGAAAATTATTGAGCCGCTCCTGCCGTCCAAGAAGCAGACTAGACCCCCGTTGTGGAGTAAACGTCAAATTCTTGATGGCATTTTCTACCAGCTCAAAAACGGCTGCAATTGGTGTGACTTACCCAAAGATCTACCTTCTTACTCAACCGTATTCTGGTACTACAAATAGTGGCGAGCCGATAGCGTTCTAAACCAGATTCTAGAGATCCTCCACAGCAAGGTACGCCAACAAGCCAAAAAAAACCGAAGTGGACAACCCTGATCATGATTGATTCTCAAGCAGTTAAGAACACCTGTAATGCCAGTAATGCCTCCAAAGGATTTTGTCATTACAAGGTAACCAATGGTATCAAACGTCATTTGGCAGTCGATACCTTAGGATTTCCCTTTTTTACTCATTGCACCAAAGCGAACATCAGTGATGATCAGGGACTCCCATTCGATGCTCTAGGACAATATCGCCTACTTCAAGTGCAAACCTGTGAATATTCCAAAGATTACGATTTTGGTAGACCACGGGTATCATCCAGAGAGCATCCAAAAGGCACTTGAGAAGGTTTATCCCCAAGTGATGACTAAAATTCGCTTTGAGCTTTCTCCAAAGCCTTCCAAGAATGAGAAGGAGGCGCGGGGCAAGTCTGGCTTTGTTCCAGTGGCAACTCGATGGGTCGTTGAGCGCTCGAATGCTTGGGTGGAACGGTGCAAAAGTTTAGTGAAAAACTTTGAGTGGACTTTAGACCATGCTAGGGCTAAACTCAATCTTTGCTTTATCAGGCTCATGCTTAAGCGTTTAACTGAAGCCTAAAAAGATATCAAATGGGTTCTATAATACATATAAAAATTACGGTGTAGACACTTTTGGCAAGGTGAGGGTAGAAAAATTGGATTGCTTGTAGTAATGGTGCAATCGCTAATCCCAGACAAGGCTGCTGGAAAGGTTAGTCGATTATAGCCCAAAGCGGTTAAACGGAAGCAAGTAGCAAAAATCATCGTTATGACTACGCCGCTTGGCTCTATCGGCGCTCGATGGTGGTGAGATGGATTTCCAAGCGCTGATTCAGGGCTTGAGCAATTCTCTGGAGCAATGACAGCGAGTGTCCCTCGTAATCCGCATCTTCCAGCCGTGCAATTACTGGCTGTTTTGTGCCAATCAGATCAGCCAGCTGTTGCTGCGTTAATCCCGCCTTGATCCTTGCTTCGTAGATTCAGCTGCGCCACCTTAGCATTGATGAAAGCAAGAGCCACCATCCCTTGCAGATCTGGGTCGGTGCGATTGATTTTCTCAATTATTTTCAATGCGTCACTTGTCTTTGCCATCTTCTTCCTCCTCCATGCAGGTGTGAGCCTCTGGATTCTCCTCAAATAAACGCTTGCGCCTTAGCGCCCGCTCAATATCAATTGCTGGTACTGCCTCTTCTTATGCGCGTAATCGCGTGTGCGAGTATTGCTACGTTTTGCCCATAAAAGAAGTACAAGATACGGTACTGCACGCGAATATGCTTGGCTCGCAGCTCATAAATCCCATCCGTCAGGCATTGGTGACAAGTTAAGGCTGTAACGCAAATGTCAAGGAGATTTTAGGAGAGGCTTGAAAGAAAAATTGGTCAGAGCCTCGTTGTTTGTCAGGAAAGGGTGCAACAATTAGTTTAAAATTCGG
>JAESFL010000993.1_pt1 | contig 12663 bp, 11 predicted proteins | sample 9269401 | NCBI WGS metagenome assembly JAESFL01 (sample SAMN14506025, study PRJNA617098) | algae metagenome | isolation source: Gloeocapsa sp. UFS-A4-WI-NPMV-4B04 and co-occurring heterotrophs from desert... | place: USA: Utah | collected 2006-10-01 | reverse complement strand
AACGTCGCCGAACATCTGGCGTGGCGCGGGGCCTTCGCCAGCCGGCTTTGGACGGACCGGACCGGCTTCGTCGAGCTGATTGCCGCTCGCGCTATCGAGTCCTTGGGCTGCCGCTTCCCACTCCGCCTCCGTCGGCAGGCGCGCGCCGGCCCAGCGGGCAAAGGCATCGGCCTCATAATAGCTGATGTGGCAGACCGGCTCGTTGAGGTTGACCGGCTTCAGACCATCCAGGCCGAACCGCCGCCAGCCCCCATTCCCGCCTCGCCAGTAGAGCGGCGCCTCGACGCCGTTCGCCTGAACCCAGTCCCATCCGTCCGAGAGCCAATGCTCGGCGCGTTCGTATCCGCCCTCCTCCATGAAACGAAGCCACTCGCCGTTGGTGATGAGGCGGTCGGCAAGCTCGTGCGGCCGGAGGAACACCTGGTGCCGTGGCCCTTCGCAGTCGAAGGCGAAGCCGGCGCCGGAATGGCCGACCTCGATCAGCCCTGTCCGGCCCCTGACGCTGCCGATCGCCGGGCCGGCCCCGCCGTCGATGGAGCCGAAATCCGGCCAAAGCGCGGGCGCAAGCGGGATTTCCGCCATCGCCGCCAGCATATCCATGAGCATCAACTCCTGATGCTGCTCTTCATGATTGAGCCCCAGCTCGACGAGCTGCCGCGCCGCGAACGAAAGCTCCGCAAATGCGCCGAGGATCGCCGCGTCGACATGATCCCGGTAGGCGAGCAGCTCGATAAGCGTCGGCCGGCTAAGCATGCCCCGCCGGGCGCGCGGCAAGCGCTCCCCTTCCCCCTCGTAATAACTGTTGAAGAGATAGGCCCAGCGCTCGTTGAACGGGCGGTACCCGCGCCCATGATCGCGCAGGACGAAGGTTTCGAAGAACCAGCTGGTGTGCGCGAGGTGCCACTTCGCCGGCGAGGCATCCGGGTGGGGCTGGATCGTCGCGTCGGCGTCGGACAAAGGGGCCGCAATGGCACGGCTCAGAGCTCGGACCGTTCGGAAGCGCTCGGCGAGATCGTCCCCGCTCGGCATGACCTGCGTTGCCATAGAAACCTCCGCTGCGCATCTTACAGGAGCCTGGCCGGACATCCCAAGAAGATAATCTGGATCAAGCGCCCCGCGTCGCGCCCGGCTGCCAAAGGCTGTCACCGTCTTCGTCCTTGGCGGCGAGCCGGGCGAGCACGAAGAGATGATCGGAAAGCCGATTGATGTAGATGAGCGCCTGGGGGTTGAGGCCGACCCCCGATGAGGCCGCTACCGCCGTTCGCTCGGCGCGGCGAACGATGGCGCGGGCAAGGTGGAGGTGCGCCGATCCGGCTCCGCCGCCGGGCAGGATGAAGCTGCGGAGCGGCTCCAGCGCCTCGTTCATCTCATCCATTTCGCGCTCCAGTCGCGCGACCTGCTCGGATGTGATGCGGAGCGTCATCTCGCCCGGCGTGAAATCTTCGCCCGGTGTGGCAAGGTCGGCGCCGAGATCGAACAGCTCGTTCTGGATGCGTCGGAGCCTGTCGGCAAGCGCCTCTTGCCGAACGTGGAGCAAAGCTAGGCCGATGGCGCAATTGGCTTCATCGACGTCGCCGATCACGGCAATCCGGGGATCGGCCTTGGACACGCGTGACCCGTCGACCAGGCCGGTATCCCCTTTGTCGCCCGTGCGCGTGTAGATTTTGGTGAGCTTAACCAGCTTAGGCGCCCGAGCCGCGCGCGACGAGGATGAACAGGATGATGAAGATGATCGCAACCGCCTGCAGCATCACGCGCTGGCGCATCAGTCCTTGCGAGCGGACGCCGGTGACGTCCTTCCCCTGCGCCATTCCGATCACGCCCTTCACCAGCACGAGCAAAGTCGCCAAGGCGGCGAGGATGATCAGGACCATGAGGAAGGTTTGCATGGACACTATCTAGGGTGCGGACACCGAATATCCACCCGGCAATTTGCCTGTACGCAGGTCCAGGGCGAGCTGGTTCGGATCGACGCCCGCCATGCGCATTCCGGCAATGGTCGGCGCCCCGTGACGCTTGGCGAGCCTTCGTCCCTCCGCGTCCAGCAGCAACGGGTGGTGGTGGTAGCGAGGCGTCGGGAGATCGAGCAGCGCTTGCAGGAGCCGATGAATGTGGGTGGCGGCGTATAAATCGCGCCCCCTGACCACGTCCGTCACGTCCTGCGCGGCATCGTCAACCGTAACGGCAAGGTGGTAGCTGGTCGGCGCATCCTTGCGGGCGAGCACGACGTCGCCAAACTGCTCTGGCTCGGCCCGCACCTCCCGATCCGAGTCCAGCCAGCGGAGCGGTCCAGCTTCCGCCTTGGCCCGGGTGACGTCGAGCCGCCATGCATGCGGCTCGCGGGCTTTCCGCTGCTCCCGCTCATCCGCCGAGAGCCGCCGGCAGCTGCCCGGGTAAATGGGTCCGTCCGGACCGTGGGGCGCTGCGGCGCTCGCTGCGATTTCGGCGGCGATGGCCGAGCGCGTGCAGAAGCAGGGATAGACGAGGCGGCGCGCCTCGAGCCGCTCGAGCGCTTCGGCGTAGAGCGGCAGCCGCTCCGATTGATAGAAGATCTCGCCGTCGGGCATCATGCCCAGCCATTCGACGTCTTCGATAATGCCGTCGACGAATTCCGGCCGGCTGCGGCCGGGATCAATATCCTCGATGCGGAGCAGGAAGGTGCCGCCGCGTTCCCGCGCATGATTGTGCGCCAGAAGCGCCGAGAAAGCATGCCCCAGGTGAAGGCGCCCCGTCGGGCTCGGCGCGAAGCGGGTCACCACATTTTTCATGAGCACGGGCCTTGACCGCGAGTCGCGCTTCGTGTTGTCATGACGGCGTCACGCTTGGCAGCCAAAAGCGTGGCCGAACAAGGAGAAGAAGGCCCGAAGAGCCGAATTCTCCGCGACGTTGAGTGCGACAGGGTCCGGGGGCGGCGTTTCGAGGAGAGATTCTCCGACAAACGGAAGGCCTGCGCCGGTTTCATGTACCACCCCGATCTTATCCGCCATCCCGACAGCTGCCCCGCACTCGTCCTCAACGCCGATTATACGCCGCTGAGCTATTATCCGCTCAGCCTGTGGCCGTGGCAGACCGCGGTCAAGGCGGTGTTCCTGGAGCGCGTGGACATCGTCGCCAGCTATGCCCGTGAAGTGCACAGCCCGACGCGGACGATGCAGATCCCGTCAGTGATCGCGCTTCGCCAATATGTGAAGCCTTCGGAATACCCGGCCTTCACGCGGTTCAACCTGTTCCTGCGCGACAAGTTCGTCTGCCAATATTGCGGCGATCCGCGCGAGCTTACCTTTGATCACGTCATTCCGCGCGCCCAGGGCGGCCGCACGACCTGGGAGAATGTCACGGCGGCCTGCGCCCCGTGCAACTTGAGGAAAGGCGGCCGTACGCCGAGACAGGCGGGGATGAACCTCAACCGCCGCCCGATCCGCCCGACGAGCTGGCAATTGCAGGAGCACGGCCGAAGCTTTCCGCCCAACTTCCTGCACGATAGCTGGCGGGATTATCTCTACTGGGACGTCGAACTGGACGCTTAGCGCTTTCGCTGCCGCGTCGGAGCGCTAAAATCAGGATCCTTGCCCCCGATCCATCGTAGGAAGGTGGCGATCTCGGGATGCGCCTGCAGAGCAGACGCCGACGCATAGCCGCGCTCAAGCTCCTTGTTGCTGAGCGTTGCGTGGATGGTGCGGTGGCAGATCGGGTGAACCGGCACCGTTTCGCGCCCGCCTCGGCTCCTGGGGACCGGGTGGTGCCATTGCAGCCGGCTTCCGATCGGACGTCCGCACAGGAAGCAGGCGAGCGCTTCCTCACCCCTTAAGCTATCATGACGCTTCAACGCCTTAGCCAGTGGATCCTCGCGAAATAAGCGATAACCGCCAGCCCGATCAGAATGCACACGCCCACCACGCCCCAGAACGCCCAAGGCTCCTGGGCGTAAGGAATTCCCTCGACGTTCATGCCGAGGAGCCCGGTGATGAAGGTCAGCGGCAGGAAGATGAAGGCTACCACGGAGATGTAGAGCGAGCGTGCTTCCATCTGCTCGCCGCGCATGTCGGTGATCTGCTCGTGGAGCAAGGCGGCACGTTCCCGGACCGCCTCCAGCTCCTCGGTCATTCGGGCAAAGCGGTCCGCAGCCTCCCGAATGTGCAGCCGGTCGTCTTCCTCCAGCCACTCGAAATCGAGATGCGCCAGCGTCGTCAGCGCGTCGCGGTTGGGAGCAACGAAGCGCCGATAAGCAATCGCGTCCGAGCGGATCTGCGCGATTTTCGGTCGGAGGCGGTAGATTTCATGGGCATCGAAGCCGCTTTCGCACTCGTCCAGCGTGTCGCCAAGGCCCGCCACCTCGGGATCGAGCTGGGTGCTGATCGCGCGCGCGAATGCCGCCACCAGATCTCCGGGATCGCGGATCTTGTCCGATTCCATGCTCGACCGCACGTCGAGGGTGGCTGCGAGTGGGCGGCGCGTGACCGAATTCACCTTCCCCTTCCGCACCCACATCCGGATCGAAACGAGCCGATCGCTATCGTCCGTCTCGATAACGGCCGGGCCGCGCAGATTGACCAGCGCCCCCTGCTCGATGCGGTCGCAGCGGGGGCGTGTCTCCGTGGCGACGAGCGCATTGGCAGCGACATCGGGTATGTCGGCCTGCCCCTTCAGCGTCGCCAGATCCTCGGGATCGCCATCTTCGATGTGAATCCAGACAAAGCCGGGGCCGGCATAAACGGCGGCCTCCCGCGAGCTGATTTCCCGGATGGGACCGTCGCCGACGATAAGGGCGGCGCAGGTCATCCGATCAGCGCAGGTCGGCCACGAACGCCCGAACGGCCGGGCCGACATCCTCCCGCTCCAGCGCAAGCGCCAGGTTGGCGGTGATGAAGCCGGCCTTGTCGCCGCAATCGTATCGCTTTGCGCTTACCGTCACGCCGTGGAACGGCTGTGTCCCGATCAACTGGGCCATTGCGTCGGTCAGCTGGATTTCGCCGCCGGCGCCGCGCTCCGGATTGTCGAGGACGCGCATCACCTCGGGCTGGAGGATGTACCGGCCGATGACGCCAAGGGTGGAGGGCGCCTCCTCCGGCTTCGGCTTTTCAACGAGGCCTCGTATTTCGGTAAGCGTCCCGCGGCGTTCGCCCGGGGTGATGATGCCGTAGCTTGCGGTTTTTTCGGGTGCCACGTCTTCGACGCAGATGATGTTGCCGCCGACCTCGGCATAGGCATCGACCATTTCGCGCAGGCAGCCGGGCCTTCCCCACATGAGGTCGTCGGGGAGCAGCACGGCAAACGGCTCGTCGCCGACAATGTCGCGCGCGCACCAGACCGCATGCCCAAGCCCTAGCGGCTCCTGCTGCCGCACGGAGGCGAGCGCACCGGCCGGAAGCCGCGTCGGCTCCAGAACGTCGAGCGATTTGCCGCGCCCGCGCATCGTTGTTTCGAGCTCAAAGGCGATGTCGAAATAATCTTCGAGCGCGCTCTTGCCGCGCCCGGTGACGAAGATCATCTGCTCGATCCCGGCCTCGCGCGCCTCGTCCACGGCATATTGGATGAGCGGACGATCGACGATCGGAAGCATTTCCTTGGCAAAGGCCTTTGTGGCGGGAAGGAAGCGCGTGCCGAGGCCGGCCACCGGGAACACTGCCTTACGTACAGCTTTCATCGAAACTCCGTTGTCAGGTGATGCCGCGCTCAAGACGGCGGCAGGTCGAAGCGATCGTCTTCCCGCTCTTCCGAGCGGCGCAATGGTTCGCCGGCTCGCTCCGGCCGCGCGATCGGCGGCGGGTCCAGCATCTCGTCCGTCGTGGGGGCACGAATTGCCATGGCCGGCGCCGGCGGGAGCGAAGCCCCCGGCTTCGGCTGCAGCGGCTCACGGCCCCCGCATGCGGTAAGCACCAGGCTTATCGTGCCGATTGCCACCGTCTGTGCGGGTCTCCTCATGAACGGCCTCATACCGGCCAACGCCCGAAAAGCGAAGCGCTTGTGATGAGCCGACGGGCCATTTATCGCCTCCATTTTTCAGGAATTCTGCTTGCCGCTCCTATTGGCCCTTCTCGCGCTCCTGATCAGCGCCTGCGATCGCCGATCGGACGCGCCGCCGACGGCGCCCGAGCCCTCGCCAGCGGTCGAGCGCGCGGCCGGTCGGCTGGATCGCTCACGCGCCGGAACTCCAGCGCCCGACACCCAGTTCGAAGGACCGGACGGCGCGCCCGCCTCCTTTGCCGAGTTCCGAGGCAAGCCGTTGCTCGTGAATCTTTGGGCCACCTGGTGTGCACCCTGCGTTGCCGAGATGCCGACGCTCGACGCCTTAGCCGCCGCGGAGCCCGCCATTCACGTCCTCGTGCTCAGCCAGGATCTGAACGGGCAAGAGAAGGTCAACGCCTTCTTCGAGCAGCGGGCGTTCAAGAAGTTGGAACCCTATATCGACCCCGAACTGAAGCTAATGGGCGCGCTTGAGGTGCAGTCGCTTCCGACCACCATCCTCTACGATGCCGCGGGGCGCGAATTATGGCGCCTTACAGGGGGGGAGAATTGGCGAGGAGCGCGTGCCGGACGCCTGATCGCCGAAGCGCGGAAGAGCTAGTCGCGCAGCAACTCGTTGATGCTCGTCTTCGAACGGGTCTGGGCATCCACTCGCTTCACGATGACTGCACAGGCCAAGGACGGCCCAGAGCCGCTGCTGGGCGGGAGCGTTCCGGGAACCACAACCGAATAAGCCGGCACGCGTCCCATGAAAATTTCGCCGCTCTGGCGGTCTACGATTTTCGTCGAAGCGCCGATGAAGACGCCCATGGAGAGGACGGCCCCTTCCTCGACGATCACTCCTTCGGCCACTTCGGAGCGGGCTCCGATGAACGCTCCATCCTCGATAATGACCGGCCCCGCCTGGAGCGGCTCGAGCACACCGCCGATCCCGGCACCGCCCGAAATATGCACATTCTTGCCGATTTGCGCGCAGCTGCCGACGGTCGCCCACGTGTCCACCATCGTACCCTCGTCCACGAAGGCGCCGATATTGACGAAGCTCGGCATCAGCACGGCGTTGCGCGCGACAAAGGCGCCGCGGCGGACGATGGATCCGGGAACGGCGCGGAACCCGGCCTGCGCGAACTGCACCTTGTCCCAGCCCGCGAACTTCGAAGGGACTTTGTCCCACCAGCATGCCCCGTCCGGGCCGCCGGCGATCGTCTCCATCGGGCTCATGCGAAACGAGAGCAGCACCGCCTTTTTGAGCCATTGATGGGTCTGCCAGCCCTCCGGCCCTCTTTCCGCAACCCTCGCCTCGCCGCTGTCGAGCCAGCCGATTACCCTCTCGATCGCGACGCGAAGGGTGCCGCCCGTGGAGGGGCCCACCTCGTCGCGCCGCTCCCAGGCATTGTCGATCATCCCCTGCAATGCTTCGTTCACGATCGCTCTTCCCCCAGAATGTCGGTCAGCCAGTCGCCGATGTCGCGCGTCGTATAATCGATAAAGGAGGGATCCGCGCCCTGGCCGGCCTGCTCGGAACCGTTATCGACCCATACGGTCGTCATGCCCAGTGCCTTTGCAGGCTTCAAATTACGGGCCATGTCTTCGACGAACAGCGCCCGAACTGGATCGATGCGCCACCGTTCGCACAGTGCCGCATAAGCGGCCGGATTGGGCTTTGGAATATAACTCATTGCGTGAATGTCGTGCAGGCCGTCCCAAAGATTGGCGAGGCCAAGCTTGTCGAGGACGCGGGAGGCGTAGTCTGCATCGCCGTTCGTGAAGACGAACTTCCTTCCCGGCAACCGGTCGACCGCCCGGACCAGCGCCGGATCAGCCGAGAGCCGGGCAAGATCGACATCGTGCACGAAATCCAGGAACTCGTGCGGATCCACCCCATGAGTGGCCATCAAACCCGCCAGGGTAGTGCCATGTTCGTGGAAGTGGCGCTTTTGCACCCGCCGCGCCTCCTCGGGATCGCAGGCAAGGAGCTGTTGAATGAACTCGCCCATGCGGATGTCGATCAGCTCGAACAGGTTAGCCGATGCGGGATAAAGGCTGTTGTCGAGATCGAAGATCCAGCAATCAACGTGACGAAGTTCCGGCGACATCCAGCGCGCCTAGCCGCCGCTGGATGCTTCAGCAATTCGAAAGGTTTAGAAGAGTATCGGCGATGAAAGAAAAGGTATATATTATAGTTCTTTGGCGGAGGGTGGGATGACTTGTCGGATGTCTGGAAAGAAGGCGCTCGTCCTCTCCGCATGCATATTCGCACTCGCGCTTGGCGGATGCGGCGGCGGTGGCGGCGGAGCACGCCCGCAACCGGCGCCTCCGCCCGTGGCGGCGCCGCCGCCGCCACCGCCACCCCCACCGCCCCCTCCGCCGCCGCCCATCTCGGCCACCAACTATAATGATAGCGAATATCAGCGATCGAACGGCGCCAATTCGTCCAATGCTCTCACCGCCTACGCGGCCGGTGGAACGGGACAAGGCGTCAAGGTCGGCGTGATCGACAGCGGCATCAATCCCAATCTCGCGGAATTTGCCGGCCGTATCGATCCCGCCAGCCGCGACATGGTGAGCAACCGGGGCGTCGTCGACACAGAGGGGCATGGGACCGCCGTGTCGGCGACGCTGGCAGCCAATCGCGACGGGGCGGGAATCATGGGCGTGGCCTTCGACGCCAAGATCATCTCGCTCAACACGGCCAACCCCAACGATTGTGACGAGGAGGATGGCTGCGACCATAGGGATTCGGACATCGCCGCGGCGATCGACGTCGCCCGCGTCAATGGCGCCAAGGTGATCAACATTTCCCTCGGCGGTGACGGCGCCGCTCCGGCCTTGTTGGAGGCGGTCAATCGCGCGACCTCCGCGGGCATCGTGATCGTAATGTCCGCAGGCAATGAAGGGGAAGAGCCGGAAGGCGCCAATCCGGGCGGCTTCGCGGTCCAGTCGGCCGGGCGCGGCAACGGCCTTGTCATCATTGCCGGAGCGGTCGATGCAAACCGCCAGCTCGCCGCCTTTTCGAACAAGGCGGGATCCGGGCCCGGTGCCGCTTCCTACCTGACCGCATTGGGCTCGCGGGTGCGGTCGGTGGATGAAACCGGCGCCGCCTTTCTTTATTCCGGCACGTCATTTTCGGCGCCGGTGATCAGCGGGGCGGCGGCCTTGCTGGCGAGCGCCTTCCCCAATCTCACCGGTTCGCAGATCGTGCGGTTGCTGCTGACGACTGCGGATGATGCGGGAGCGGCGGGCACGGACGATGTCTTCGGGCGCGGCATCCTCAACATTTCGCGAGCCTTCCAGCCGCAGGGGCAAACAACGGTCGCCGGCACCCAGACGCAAGTTTCCCTGTCGCAGAACGGCCAGGGCTCGAGCACCATGGGCGATGCAAGCGCTTCGGCCATGGCCGGCGCCATCATCCTCGATGGCTATTCGCGGGCCTATGCATTGAACCTTGCGAAAACGCTGGCGAGCGCTGCCCCTGAAAGGCCGCTACTCCAATCGCTGCAAGGCAATGTCCGGACCGCCGGCGCGGCGGCCGGCGGAACCGCGGTATCGATCACGGTCAACCGCAAGTTCCACGGGCAACGGTTCATTGGCCTCGCTCAGCCCGGCCTCGACTATGAGGACGCGCGGCAGGCAAAGGTGGTCGCGGGCATGGCTGTCAGCCGGCTCACGCCCCGCACGGCGGTCGCGTTCGGCTTTTCCGAAAGCGGCCGCGCGCTGCAGCAGAGGCTGGCGGGGCACGATCAGAATGCCTTCCTCGTCGCGCGCGATCCGATGAGCCGGGCCGGCTTCTTCGCGGACGCTTCGAACAGCGTCGGCGTCCGGCATATGATTGGAGGCTTTGGCGTAACCGCGACGAGCGAGCGCGGGAAGGTCTGGATCGAGGGATTGAGGCAGACTCTGGCCGAGCCGCGCTACACGATCGGCTCGGTCATGGCGGATCGCAAGCTCGGCCCGGCGATGGTGTCGCTCGGCGCCTCCCGGCTCCAGGAGGAGAGCACGGTCCTCGGCGGCCGCTTCGATCCCGTTCTATCGGCTGCCGGATCCCGGAGCTACTTTATCGACGGCACCGCGAGTCTCCATCTCGGCAGCGGCTGGGGAGCCTTTACGAGCTACCGGCGCGGCTGGACCAGCCTTCCCGGAAGCGGCGGACTCGTGGACGAGGGCCGGCTTGCAACCGACGCCTGGGCATTCGACATCTCGAAGCGGAGCGCCTTTGCGCGGGGCGACAAGCTTGCTTTGCGCGTGATGCAGCCGCTCAGGGTCCGGTCGGGCGGGTTCAGCATGCTGGTGCCGGCCTCCTATGATTATTCGACGCTCAGCGTCGGCTTTGAGAACCGGTTCCTGAACCTGGCGCCCCAGGGTCGCGAGATCGATTTCGAGGCAGCCTATAGCGTGAGCCTGCTTGGCGGCGATCTTGGCCTCAATGCCTTTTACCGGAACGATCCGGGGCATATCGAGACTATCAAAAGCGATCTGGGCGGCGCCATCCGCTTCACGCTCGGCTTCTAGAGAGCCTTGACGGGAGGCTTGCCAAGGCGAGCCTTTTTCCCCTTTGCTGGATCGGCCACCGCCGGAGATCCAGATGCTTCTAAAGATCTTAGCTGCTCTCGCGCTGCTCCTCGGTCTTGTTTCGCCAGCCCCTGCGGCCGTGCCGGCGGAGCTTGCGCAATGGCAAAGGCAGGCGCAGCGGGTGACCATCACCCGCGACGACTGGGGCATCGCCCATGTGCATGGGCGAACCGACGCGGACGCCGTGTTCGGAATGATCTATGCCCAGGCGGAAGATGACTTCAATCGGGTGGAGACCAACTATCTGAATGCGCTCGGCCGGCTTGCCGAAGCGGAGGGCGAGCAGGCCGTCTTCCGGGACTTGCGAATGAAGCTCTTCGTCGATCCCGCCAAGCTCAAGGCGCGCTACGGGGCCAGCCCGGCTTGGCTGAAGCAGTTGATGAACGCCTGGGCGGACGGGCTCAATTATTATCTCCACACGCATCCGAACACGCGGCCGCGGGTCATCAAGCGTTTCGAGCCGTGGATGGCGCTGAGCTTTACCGAAGGCAGCATCGGCGGCGACATCGAGCGGATCTCGCTGAACGATCTGGAAGCTTTCTACGGCGGCAAACCGGTCAGGCCGACCGCGTTCAAGAGCGGCCGATGGGCGGAACCCTCGGGATCGAACGGCATTGCCATTGCTCCCGCGATCAGCGCGGGCCGCCATGCCCTGCTCTTGATCAATCCGCATACCTCCTTCTTCTTCCGTTCGGAGCTCCAGATGCAGAGCGACCAAGGCCTGAACGCCTATGGCGCCGCCACCTGGGGCCAGTTCTTCATCTACCAGGGCTTCAACGAACGGGTCGGATGGATGCACACGTCGAGCGGCGTCGACGTGGTCGATGAGTTTCTGGAAACGATCGTGCGGAGGGGAAACAATCTCTTCTATCGTCACGGCGGGCAGGAGCGGCCGGTTGCCACGCGGACGGTCAGCATCCCTTACCGGTCCGCTTCCGGCGCGCTCGCGGCGCGCAGCTTCGAAGTGTACCGAACGCACCACGGGCCCATCATCCGCGAGGAGGGCGGCAAGTGGGTCAGCATCGCGTTGATGCACAAGCCCGTCGAAGCGCTGAGCCAATCCTATTTGCGCACCAAGGCGCGGGATTATGCCGCCTTCCTCAAGGTGGCCGATCGGTTTCGCGCCAACTCGTCCAACAACACCATTTTCGCCGACGGCAAAGGCAATATCGCCTATCTCCACCCCCAATTCATTCCCCGCCGCAACGACCGCTTCGATTATACGAAGCCCGTGGACGGGAGCGACCCGGCGACGGACTGGCAGCCGCTGCATGCGCTGGGCGAGGCGCCGCTGGTCCTCAACCCTCCCAACGGCTGGGTCATGAACACCAACAACTGGCCCTATTCGGCGGCGGGACCGAACAGCCCCCGGGCTGATCGCTTCCCGCGCTACATGGACACGTTCGGTGAGAATGCCCGCGGCGTCCATGCCCTCCGAATTCTCGAGAACCGGCGCGATTTCACGCTGCCTTCGCTGATCGCGGCCGCTTACGACCCCTATTTGCCGGCCTTTGCTCAGTTGATCCCCTCCCTGCTTGCCGCTTACGATCGCATGCCCGCCGCCAATCCGCTCAAAGCTCGGCTGGCCGGGCAGATCGCCCTGCTGCGCGGCTGGGACTATCGCTGGGACGTCTCCTCGATGCCTACGTCGCTCGCCATATTCTGGGGTGAGGCGCTTTGGGATGAAGTCGGTGGGAGCGACGGGCGGCCCGATATCGGCACGATGGAGCGGGCGACGCCGGACCAAAAGCTTCGGGCGCTCGGCGCGGCTTCGGACAAGCTGGAGCGCGATTTCGGGACTTGGGGTGTCGCCTGGGGCGACATCAACCGATTTCAGCGGATCAGCGGCGCTATCGTGCACCCATTCAGCGATGCCCGCCCGAGCCTAGCGGTGCCGTTCACGTCCGGCGTGTGGGGTTCGCTCGCTTCATTCGGCGCGCGCTCCTACCCTGGCACGAAACGCTATTATGGCACGAGCGGCAACAGCTTCGTGGCGGTCGTGGAGTTCGGCGACAAGGTGCGGGCGCGGGCGGTAAGCGCGGGCGGTGAAAGCGGTGATCCTCTTTCAGCCCACTTCAACGACCAGGCGGAACCCTACAGCCTCGGTAGTCTCAGGGAGGTCTATTTCTA
>JAESFL010000992.1_pt1 | contig 12664 bp, 12 predicted proteins | sample 9269401 | NCBI WGS metagenome assembly JAESFL01 (sample SAMN14506025, study PRJNA617098) | algae metagenome | isolation source: Gloeocapsa sp. UFS-A4-WI-NPMV-4B04 and co-occurring heterotrophs from desert... | place: USA: Utah | collected 2006-10-01 | reverse complement strand
AAGGGTCCGTTCGAAGCCTCGATCGCCTATCATCATACCGGCCGTGCGCTGCTTGCGAACGGCGCCGGCGAGAATGAGGACCAGTATAATGACGATCTGCGGCGGCTCGACGCCAAAGCGAGCTTTGCGGTGACGGAGAATATCGGGCTGTTCGTCGAAGCGCAGAACCTCACCGATGAGCCCACGCGCCAGTATCAGGCGGGCCGGCGCGACTGGGTCATTCAGGAGGAGCGCTACGGGCGAGCCTTTTGGGCGGGCGCCTCGCTCCGCTTCTGATGCTGCCGCTGCTCCTTCTGCTCCAGGTGCTGGCCTTGCCGGCGGCCACTGAAATTCGGCGGCTGCCGGCGGAGGAGGCGCGGCAGGGCGTCGCCGCCGATCGGCGTTTCGTCTATGCCATCGCCAATTCCGAGATTGGAAAATTTGACCGAAGGAGCGGCCGGAAGGTGGCGGAATGGGCTGGCGATCCAGCCGAGTTCATCCACATGAACAGCTGCACGCTCGCCGCCGAGACTTTGGTCTGCGCCGCTTCCAATTATCCCGATGTGCCGATGGCGAGTTCGGTCGAATGGTTCGATACGCGCAGCCTTCGCCATGTCCGCAGCCGCAGCCTCGGCCCCGGGCGCGGGTCGCTGACCTGGCTGGAATGGCATGACGGGAGCTGGTGGGCCTGCTTCGCCAATTATGACGGCAGGGGCGGCGAAGCGGGGCGAGACCACCGCCTGACGACTTTGGTGCGCTACGACCGCGACTTCGTGGAACAAGCCGCCTGGCTGTTCCCCAAGTCGGTCCTCGAGCGCTTTGCGCCCTACAGCGCCTCGGGCGGGGCCTGGAAGGACGGGCTTCTCTATGTCACCGGCCACGATCGGCCGGAAATGTACGTGCTGCGGCTTCCCCGCGCCGGTTCGCGTCTGGTGCATCTGGCGACGGTGCCGATCCCGACGCCGGGTCAGGCCATTCAATGGGATCGGACAGGCGGCACCTTGTGGTCGCTCGATCGCAAGGCGCGGCAATTGGTGGAGAGCCGGGTGCCATCTCTGCCGCCAGAGGCGAGGCGCTGACGGGGCGGCGCACGCTGATTTGACCTGCCGGCCCTACCTCTGCCATTTACGTTGACGTAAAGGAGAGGAGCTGATGGCCGAGCTGGATACTGAATTTCGCGCCGAAGTGCGTGCTTGGCTGGGGGCGAATTGCCCCTTCGAGATGCGGCAGCCGGTGCTGGACGAAAGCGATGCCTGCTGGGGCGGCCGCAATCCCGATTTCAAAAGTGACGCGCAGCGCCGCTGGATGGAGGTGATGGCGGAGCGCGGCTGGACGGTTCCCGACTGGCCGAAGGAATATGGCGGCGGCGGCCTATCGCCGGCTGAGACCAAGATCCTCCGGCAGGAGATGGCGGCGATCGGCGCACGCAATCCGCTCTACAGCTTTGGCATTTCGATGCTTGGCCCCGCCCTCCTGAAATACGGCACCGAGGAGCAGAAGAAGCGCTTCCTGCCCGAAATCGCCCGCGGCGAGATACGCTGGTGCCAGGGCTATTCGGAGCCCAATGCCGGCTCCGACCTCGCCTCGCTGCAGACGCGCTGCGAGGAAGCCTATGACGAGGAACGGGGCGAACATTGGCTGGTGAACGGTCAAAAGGTCTGGACCAGCTATGCCGACAAGGCGGACTGGATCTTCTGCCTCGTCCGCACCGATTTCCAGGCCCCCAAGCACAAGGGGATCAGCTTCCTCCTGTTCGACATGGCGAGCCCCGGCGTGTCCACCAAACCGATCCTCCTCATCTCCGGTTACTCGCCTTTCTGCGAGACCTTTTTCGACGATGTGCGGGTGCCCAAGGACCAGGTGGTGGGCGAGGTGGGCAAGGGCTGGGACGTCGCCAAATATCTGCTGGGCCACGAGCGCGAGATGATCAGCGGCATGGGGCTCGGCGGCAATGGCGAGAGCCTGGGTGCGGCGCTGAAGGAGAAGCTGGCCGAAGATCCGCTTCTGCGCGCCGACATCGCCCGGTTCGACGTCGATGCGATGGCGTTCCGCGCCATGTCCGAGCGCTCCATGGACGAACTCAAGGCCGGCCAGGCGCATCCGGCGCAGCCGTCGATGATGAAATATGCCGGCACCGAGTTGAACAAGGACCGCCACGAGCTCGTCATGGCAGCGGGCGGCTCCGATGCGCTGGAATGGGAGAGCGAGCGCTCGCAAGGCGGCAAAGCGCCGCGCGAGTGGCTGCGCACCAAGGCCAATTCGATCGAAGGCGGCACGAGCGAAATCCAGCTCGGCATCGTCGCCAAGCACATCCTTCAATTGCCCAGCGGGTGAAAGTGGTACTTTCACCCGGGAGACCGTCTGTCCGGCTCAGGCTGGGCTAGAAGCGGCGGTTGTGAAGAAACCAGTGTGGATCCCAGGCCACACTGGGGCGAAGAGGAATTTCAGAAATGCCGCTTTACCTCGACGAAGACCAGGTGATGCTGCGCGATACGGCGCGGGACTTCATGGCGGGCGAAGGATCGATCGCCCAGCAGCTGCGCCGATATCGCGACATGGACTGCAAGGATGGCTTCGGCCACGCCTTGTGGAAGCAGTTCGGGGAGATGGGCTTTACCGGCATCCTAGTGGAGGAGGCGGATGGCGGCCTTGGCCTCGGCCATGTCGAAGCGGGCATCGTGCTCGAGGAGATCGGCCGGAACCTGACCCCGTCGCCGTTCCTGATCACCGCCGTCGCGGCGGTCGAGGCGCTGCGCGGCTCGCCGCTGCGCGAGCGTTGGCTGCCCGGCATCCTCAGCGGCGACACCGTCGCGGCGCTGGCGGTGGACGAGGGCCCGAAGCACCGCCCCGAAGCCATCGCGTTGCGGGCGGAGCGCGCCGGCAACGGCTTCCGTCTCACCGGCCATAAGCAATTCGTCGTCCAGGGCGCCTCGGCGGATTTCTTCATCGTCGCGGCAAATAGCGGCGACGGCGTTACGTTGTTCGTCGTCGAAAAGGAGGCGGTGGGCCTCAGCGTCGACGGCATCCGCCTGGCCGACAGCAGCATCGGCGCGCGGCTCGACTTCAAGGGGGTTGAAGTCGATGCGGACGCGGTGATCGGCGAGGTGGACCGGGGCGGCTCGGTCCTCGACCGCGTGCTCGGCGCCGGCCGCGCGGGGGCGGCCGCGGAGATGGTCGGCCTTGGTTCGGCCGCGATGGGTATGACCATCGAATATATGAAGCAGCGGAGGCAGTTCGGCCGGCTGATCGGCGAGTTCCAGGCGCTCCAGCACCGCTCGGCACATCTTTATTCGGAGCTGGAAATCGCTCGTGCGGCCACGCTGAAGGCGCAGCAATTGCTCGACGAACGCAACCCCGAGGCCGAAAAGATGGTGTCGGTCGCCAAGGCCAAGGCGGGACGCACCTCGACGCTGGCGGTGCAGGAGGGCGTGCAGATGCATGGCGGCATCGGCATGACCGACGAATATGATATCGGCCTGTTCATGAAGCGCGACCGGGTGCTGAACGAGCTGTTCGGCGATGCCAATTACCACGCCGACAAGGTGGCGCGCCTCAGCGGCTACTAAGCCCGCTTCAGCAGCACGTTCATCTGCGCCGATGCGATCGGGCTTGCCCGGTCCTGCTGCCAGCAATGCGCCTCGACGTTGGCGACGCGCCCGCCGAGGCGCGTGATGGTCGCCGCGGCGAACGTATCGTGGTCCACTCCGCCCCGCATGAACTGCACGGTGACGTTGATCGGCTTCACCGTCACCTCTTCCTCACCCAGCGCATCATAGAGCGAGCCGAGCGCGGCGAACTCGAGCAGGCCGGCAATGGCGCCGCCATGCAGATAGCCGGGACGCCCCACCACCTCGTCCCTGAACGGCATGATCCACAGCAATTCGCCGTCCCCGCCGCGGTCGGTACGCAGGCCAAGAAGTTCGCCATAGGGAGGAAGCCGGTCGATCACGGCGTCTCCCTAACCGGCCTTGCCGGAAATGGCAGTGCCGAAAGGTCTCGGGGTTCATCCACATCCTGCAGCGTCTCACCAATGTGCAGCGACCAGCCCAAAGCCGCGATCCGCGCCATCGTCACGCGCGCGACCGAAGAGGTGCTCCACTCGATACCGCTGAAGATGGAGGGGTCGAAGCGAGCGAGGCCAAGCAGCGCATAGCCGCCGTCGAAGGTGGGATGGATGACGGCGTCGTGGCTCTCGAGCTCCCAGCAGGCTTGCCGCAGCCGCCGCTCGTCCAGCGCCGGACAATCGGTGCCGATGAAGATCACCCTTTGCCCGTCGGCCGCGACCCGCTTGGCGGCGCGGGCCAGGCGATCGCCCAGATCTCCCGGCCCCTGTTCGGTTACATGGATTTCGGGAAGCAGATCCTGCCAGGCGGCGTGCGACGGCTCAGGGTCCGCGCTCAGCTCGACTTCGGCGACGCCGACCTTCGATGCTTCGCGAAGCGTGTCGCGCAGCATCCTGCGCGCGAGCCGCGCCGCCCCCTCGTCACCCAAAGCGGAGATCAGGCGGGTTTTCACCTTCCCCGGCACCGGCGCCTTGGCAAAGATGACGATGCGGGTCTGCATCAGCCGCGGCGCCAGGCATGGTAGCGCTCGACCCAGGCGAGCAGCCGCTCGGGCTTGTGCGCCTTCTTCCACTCGCCGGCCGCATATTTGTTCGCTTCCGCCATTGTCGGATAGGCATGAATGGTGCCGAGAATCTTGTTGAGGCCGAGGCCGTGCTTCATCGCCAGCGTGATCTCGGCGACGAGTTCGCCCGCCGCGGCGGAGACGATGGTGGCGCCGAGGATCCGGTCCTTGCCCGGCTCGACCAGGATCTTCACGAAGCCCTTGCGGGCGCCCTCGGCCACGGCCCGATCGAGATGGCCAAGGTCGTAGCGCACGACCTCATACCGCACGCCCGCCTCGCGCGCCGAGAGCTCGTTATGCCCGACATGGGCAACTTCGGGATCGGTATAGGTCGCCCAGGGCAGGAAGCGGTAATCCGCCCGGAACCGCCTGAAGCTTCCGAACAAGGCGTTGACCGCCGCGAACCAGGCTTGGTGCGCGGCAAAATGCGTGAACTGAAAGGGCCCCGCCACGTCGCCGACGGCATAGATGTTGGGGAAAAGGGTCTGGAGATAGGGGTTGGTAACGATCGTGCGATCGGTTTCGATGCCAAGCGCCTCCAGCCCGTAGCCTTCAAGCCGCGCCTTGCGTCCTACGGCGACGATGATCTCGTCGAACGCAAAGGCGATTTCGCCTGCCTCGCCCTCGGCGATCAGGCTCTTGCCCTCGCAGCGTATCGCCTTGTGCCGGGTCCGGACGTCGACCCCTTCGCTGCAGAGGATCTCGGCCACGTAAGCGGACACGTCTTCATCCTCCCGCGCAAGGATGCGATCGCCGCTTTCGACCTGGGTGACCTTGGCCCCCAATCGGGCGAAAGCCTGCGCCATCTCGGTGCCGATCGGGCCGCCGCCGACGATGACCATCCGCCGCGGCATCGCCGCGCGGCCGCGAAGCGCGTCCCACATCGTATCGCTGGTGAGGTAGCCCACTTCCTTCAGTCCCGGAATGTCGGGCACGAACGGCTCCGCGCCGGCGGCGATCACGATCGACCGGGTCGTCAGCCGCTCCAGCCCGTCTATCTCCACCGCCCAGGGCGAGATGATCCTGGCGTGCCCCAGCCGCACATCCACGCCGAGGCCGGTATATCGTTCCAGGCTGTCGGCGGGCTCGATGATCGATATGGTGTCGTGCACGCGCTCGATCACGTCGCGAAAGTCGAAGTCGGGCTCCCATTCCTTCAGACCATAGGCGCTCGCATTCCTCATCTCATGCGCCAGCCGGGCGGTACGGATCAAAGCCTTGGACGGAACGCAGCCGGTGTTGAGGCAGTCGCCGCCCATCTTGGCCGCTTCCACCAACGTCACCTTCGCCCGCACGGTGGCGGCGATGTAGGCGGTGACGAGCCCGCCTGCGCCGGCGCCGATCACGATCAGATTGCGGTCGAACTTCCTGGGGCGGTTATGGCCCTTATAGATGCGGCGCCGCCGCAGCCAGCCGAGCACCCACTTGGCGATCAGCGGAAACAGGCCGAGCAGGACGAATGAGCCGATCAGCGCGGGCGAGAGAATATCGGACGTGCTCTCGATCCGCGCCAGCTGCGTTCCGGCATTCACATAGACGATGGTCCCCGCCAGCATCCCGGCCATGCTGACCAGAGCGTAGGGAATCAGCCGCATCGCCGTCAGGCCCATGGCAAGGTTGACCAGAAAGAAAGGAAAGGCGGGGATCAATCGCAGCGTGAGGAGGTAAAAAGCGCCGTCCTTTTCGATGCCGCGGTCGATCGCCTGCACGCGCCGCCTGAACCGCGCCTTCACCCAATCCCGCAGCAGGTAGCGGGAGGACAGAAAGGCAAGGCTCGCGCCGAGGGTAGAGGCGAGCGAGGCGATGATCGTTCCCGTGACCAGCCCGAAGATGGCGCCCGCGGCCAGCGTCAGGATCGCCGCGCCGGGGAGCGAAAGCGCGGTCACGGCGACGTAGAGAAGGAAGAAGCCGCCGGCGGTGAGCAGAGGGCGGCGCTCGACCGCCGCTCCAAGCCCCTCCCGCTGCGCCTTGAGATTATCCAGCGTCAGCCAGGATCCGAGGTCGAAGACGAAAAAGGCAGCGATTGCCGCCGCCAGGACGACGAAAAGGCCGATCTTCCCGGCAGCCTTAGGCTTCATCCCGCTCCCCCACCGCCAAAAGCCGGGTTAGCGCCCGCGCTCGAAATCGCCTATCCTGGCGAGCGAGGAGAAAAGCAATCGCGACCGTCCTGAAGCCCGATCTCTCGCCCTTTGCGGATCCCGCCGCGAGGCCGCTCGATCCGGCGAAGTTCCGGGATCCGCAGGTCACCGCCAAGGGGGAACCGCGCGCCAGCGTTGCGCTCGGGCGGCTGGAGACCTTGTGGCTGAACACGGGCACGCTCTGCAACCTCGCCTGCAAGAGCTGTTATATCGAAAGCTCCCCGACCAACGATGCCCTGGTCTATCTGAGCCTGGCCGAAGCTGAAGCCTTTCTGGACGAAGCCGAGCGAATGGGAACGCGCGAGATCGGCTTCACCGGCGGCGAACCCTTCATGAACCGCGACATGATCCCAATGATGCGGTCGGCCCACGCCCGCGGCTTTGAGCTGCTCGTTCTCACCAATGCGATGCGCCCGATGCGCCGCTTCGAGGAACAACTGAAGGCGCTGCCGCGCGAGCGGCTGACCTTCCGTGTCAGCCTCGATCATCACGGCGGGGCGGTGCACGAGGCCGAGCGGGGGCCGGGCAGCTGGGACAAGGCACTGGACGGCCTCCAATGGCTTTCCGGGCAGGGCTTCAGGACCGCCGTCGCCGGCCGCCGCCTTGCCGGGGAGACGGAGGCGGATGCCCGCGCCGGCTATGCCCGCCTGTTCGCCGAACTCGGCGTCGCCGTCGAGGGCGGGCTGGTCATCTTCCCCGCCATGGATGCGACGGCCGACGTGCCGGAGATCAGCGAGGCCTGCTGGGGCATTACCGGCGTCTCGCCTGGCGCGATGATGTGCGCGTCGAGCCGCATGGTCGTGAAGCGGCGAGGGGCGGACCGGCCGGTCGTCGTCGCCTGCACCCTGCTTCCTTATGACGACCAATTCGCGCTCGGCGAGACGCTTGCGCAGGCGAGCGGAAAGGTGATGCTGAACCATCCCCATTGCGCCCGCTTCTGCGTGCTGGGCGGCGCAAGCTGCTCCGGCTGAGTGCTTTCGCTCATCATCCCGACGCTGAACGCCGGGGCTTTCCTGCCCGACTGTCTCAACCGGCTCCAAGGTGCCGACGAGATCATCGTCGTCGACGGCGGCTCGCGCGACGATACGATCCAGATCGCCGAGGCGGCCGGTGCGCGGGTCGTGATGGCGCCGAAGGGCCGGGGCAATCAGCTTCGCGCCGGCGGCGAGGCCGCGCGCGGCGATTGGCTGCTTTTCCTCCATGCCGATACGTTGCTGGGACGCGGCTGGCGCGAGGCGGCGGCAGCGCAGATGGACAAGCCCTTTCGCCCCGCCTGCTTCCGCCTCCGCCTCGACGATGAGGCCTGGCAGGCGCGCATGATCGAGCGCGCGGTGGCGATGCGCGTGACGCTCACCGGCCTTGCCTATGGCGACCAGGGCCTGCTCGTCTCGCGCCAGCTCTACACCAATGTCGGCGGCTACCGTCCGCTGCCGCTGATGGAAGATGTCGATCTGGTCCGCCGCATCGGCCGGGTCCGGATGCTGCCGGTCGACGCCGTCACGTCCGCCGACCGCTGGCGCCGCGACGGCTGGTTGCGCCGCTCGGGCCGCAACCTCGCCTGCCTTTCCCTGTACATGATCGGCGTTCGGCCGGAGCGGATCGCCCGCTTCTACGCCTGATTCTTCAGCACCCGCCCGGCAATCGCATCCAGCTTGGCGAGCAAGGCGGGGTCGCGGGCGTCGGGCGCGGTGATCAGCGCCGTGTCGAGAACCGTGTCGATGGGGGAGGGCTCCCGCACATCCGGAAGCGACCGGGCCAGCTCCAGCACCAGCCGCCGCGCGGTTTCGGCATTGGCCTGGAGCTGCGCGAGGATGGCGGCGACCTCAACCGCTTCCTCGCCCGCGCGCCAGCAATCATAATCAGTGACCATGCCGACCAAAGCGTAGGGAAGCTCGGCCTCGCGGGCGAGCTTCGCCTCGGGCATGCCGGTCATTCCGACGACGTCGCAATCCCAGTCCCGGTAAAGCTCGCTTTCAGCGCGTGACGAGAATTGCGGCCCTTCCATCGCCAGATAGGTGGCGCCGAAGGCGACATGCGCTCCGGCCGCCTCGGCCGCGTCCGCCGCCCGCTCCGAAAGACTTCGGCACACCGGATCCGCCATGGAAACGTGCGCCACCATGCCGTTGCCGAAAAAGCTCTTCTCGCGGGCGACGGTGCGGTCGACGAACTGGTCGACGATGACGAAGCGGCCGGGCTCCAGCTCTTCCCGAAGCGATCCGATCGCCGAGATCGCCAGCAGGTCGGTGCATCCCGCCCGTTTCAGCACGTCGATATTGGCACGGTAGTCGATGCCGCCGGGGCTCAGCCGGTGCCCGCGCCCGTGACGGGGCAGGAAGACGAATTTGACCCCATGAATGCGCCCGATCAGCAAAGCGTCGGAAGGCCGGCCCCAGGGCGACTTGATGTCGATCCACTGCGGATCCTCCAGCGCGTCCATGGCGTAAAGGCCGGAGCCGCCGATGATGCCGATCGTCCATTCACTCATGCCGCCCACCTAGTGGCGATCGGCGGCGCGCGATAGAGTATCGCGCCATGGCGATGTCCCCGCAGCTCCGGCGCATATCGAAGACGGCCCTGAAGGCGCTCGCCATCTTCGCGGCGCTGCCGCTGACCTACTTCGTCTTGGCGCTCGTCGGCGGTCTCATTCCCGCCAATGCCGGGTGGCAGGAAGCGGAGCGGGGGGTGCGCATCTTCGTGCGCACCAACGGCGTCCACACCTGGATCATGATGCCGTCCGAAGCGGCCGGCGTCGACTGGCGCCCGATCGCTCGCCCCGAGCATATCGACGACCCGCGCTATGCCCGCGGCAATTACGTCGCGATCGGCTACGGTAACCGCGATTTCTATCTGAACACCCCGACGTGGGGCGATCTTTCGGCCCGCACCGCATTTGCGGCCGCTTTTGGCGGCGGCCCAAGCCTTGTCCATGTCGAGCATGAGCATGATCCGCGTCCGAACGATTATCAGCAGCCGATCACGCTGACCCTCTCGGAATATCTGAGGCTTGCGGCCCATATCCGCGCCAGCTTCGACCTGTCGGGCGGCCGCTCGAAGCCGCTCCTCGGCCGCGGCTACGGCCCGGCCGACGCCTTTTACGAGGCGCGCGGCCGCTACAATGCCTACCGCACCTGCAACGAATGGACCGGCGAAGCCTTGCGGGCGGCGGGCGTGCGGACGGGTATTTGGACGCCCTTGTCGCAGAGCATCATGCTCCGGCTGGGACGTTAACCAGATTCTTACCAATGATGAGCGACAACCACCCGGCACTTTCCGAAGGCTCGCGGCCATGTACGATCACCAATTGAGCATCGAAGACGCCGCTCCGATCGCCGACCTCGACGATGACGGTGTCGGCGTGATGCGCGGCCTCGCCCTCGGCCTAGCGATCAGCGCCGGCCTCTGGCTCGTCCCGCTCTCCGCCTGGCTGCTGCTGCACTGAATCGAGTGATGCCGCAGCCGGCTGACTGACGGCTGGTTTTCCGCCAGTATCCGCATCAACCCCGCGCGACTGTGCCGGGCCTGCCGTTGTCCCGAGGAAGAATTTAGAGCCCGGACGGTGGGAGTGACGCACGTCCGGGCTCGCCTTCGGATAGCCAGAGCAGGGAGGAAGATTGCTATCCTCGGCGAATAACTACGGCCTTTCGGCCATGTTCCGGCGCGCGGCCGGGAAACCCACCTGGGTTAAGGCATTTCCCCATCAGGCAGCACTTTCCCCCCTTTCAGCACGCCGCGATGACCGGAGCAGTGACATCGTGGGAGCCTTCCGCTTTGCGCCAATGGCGGCGGTCAAAGCCGCATCAACGAAACTGCTCGTCAGACATTTTCCGGGGGGAGCGCGCATGCGGCTTCCCGGAACGTTGGCAGCGAATGCGTCGGAGAAGACAGAAAGGTCGCCTGGGGATCACCTGGAAAGCTGGCAAGATCGTTCACCCGGACTCGCTCCGATTCGGTCGAAGATGATCTTGACGTAGAAGTCGGCGAGGAGGAGCTTGATTACGGTTAGGACGAGTAGTTGCGCCGTTTGCGCCAAGCCGGCTCGCCGTACTGTAATGCCCGTCGACATCGCCCGGCATGACGCCCGCCTTACCACCGAGCACTCGAACGCGCCGATGACTATCGCCGCGCTGGGAGGTCGACATGAATCGTGATCCTGCAACAGCCCACTCGATCAGGAACCTGACTTTCGAACATCGCTTGGGAGGCCGCAGGACCGCAGCCGGCCGAGAGCGCGCGTCCGTTATGTCGCGTGCGCTGCCGCAAATCGAGTCCTACTACGAGGAGTTGCGGCGCTCGAAACAGGAGGCGCTAGGCGGCATCTCACCAGATCAGGCCGACGAAGCGCTCGACTTCTATAACGCGGTCGTCGCCGATGGGCGCTACGTGGATCTCCTTCGCGAATCGCCGAAGGAGGCAGCCGACCAGCTTGGGATGGACATTTCCGACGAAGTCCTACGTGCGGTCAGGGTGGTGTCGGACCGGTTGGGTGTCGGTGGCCCGGTGGAAGGCCCTGTGGAAGCGGTCATCGCGGTGGCGGTTGTTATCGTGCTCGCCCCCAAGCTTCCTGCTGGTGCCGAAGGCTTGGTCATCGAAGATAATGCGCGCATAACTGTTCGGCTCTGATGCTGCCGGACTTGAAAGCGGACGCCGATCCTGCGCCCGCGATGCATGTCGCCGAACCGAAGGTGGTTCTCGCCAGCCTGCCCTGGGCTCCAGTCACTGAGCCGTCGCTGGCGCTGGGAATTTTAGTAGCCGCATTGCGCGAGCGTGGGATCGATGCGCATTCGGTCCATCTCAACGTCGAATTGCTTCGCTATGTGAGTTACGAAACGTACACGACGGTTGCGGAATATTGGGGGTTGAACGAGTTTGTCTTCACCGGGAGCATTGCGCCGGAGATAGATGATGCTCAACTCGATGCACTCGTAGAACGCTGCGCCGTGCAGCTCCAGGGTGTTGGTGAGGACGCGCGTTACCCTACTATCGACAAACTTCTCGAGATGTTGCTGCGATTCCGCTCAGAAATTGCGCCAGCTTATCTCGAATGCTGCGCCAATCGCATATTGTCCACCTCACCGACGATGGTCGGCTTGACCTGCATGTTCGACCAGACGCTCGCGTCCGTGGCGCTAGCGAAGGCGATCAAGGAGCGCTCACCTCAAATTCAAATCGTTTTGGGTGGCTACGCTGTGCAAGGCGCGCCAGGCGAGGAGGTCTTGAATGCCTTTCCTTGGATCGACGCTGTGGCACGCGGCGACGGTGAAAATCTGGTGGTCGAATTGGCGGAGGCGTCGGTCGGCCGCGTCGAACTCGGCGCGATTGACGGCGTATTGGCGCGGGGCTTCGCGCCCAGGCCGCAGCGAAATGCCAATCTCGAGCGCAGCCCTGATCCTGTCTACGACGACTGGTTCGCCGACGTGGCGCGCCTGAAGCAGGAGACTGGGATCGAGATTGTCACGCAAACTCTTCCGATCGAGAGTTCACGAGGCTGTTGGTGGGGGCAGCACAAGCATTGCGTATTCTGCGTGATCGACGAGGAGACGCTAAAATTCCGACACAAGTCCGCCGGCCGTACCGTGGACATGCTCGATCACATGCGCGCGCAATATGGGGCCGATTTTGAGCTTCGCTTCTCAGACTACATTTTGCCGCGGTCCTATTTTGATGACCTCCTGCCTGTCCTCGCAGAGATTGAGCCGCGATATCGATTGAAATGCGAGATCAAGGCCAATCAATCCCGAGAGCGCGTATCCGCGCTGGCACGCGCAGGCTTCAATGAAGTTCAGCCCGGTATCGAGTCTTTCTCGTCGCATGTGCTGGCGCTCATGGACAAGGGCGTGACCGGGATTCAGAATGTTGCCTTGCTGAAGTACGGATATCTCGAGCGTGTTGTGATCCACTACAATTATATCTACGGTATTCCG
>JAESFL010000991.1_pt1 | contig 12683 bp, 14 predicted proteins | sample 9269401 | NCBI WGS metagenome assembly JAESFL01 (sample SAMN14506025, study PRJNA617098) | algae metagenome | isolation source: Gloeocapsa sp. UFS-A4-WI-NPMV-4B04 and co-occurring heterotrophs from desert... | place: USA: Utah | collected 2006-10-01 | reverse complement strand
CAGTTGGTCAACTTTTTGTGACTCTATTTTAACGGCTAGACTCTATCCCGCTTAATCCCACTTTTTCGCGTTGCACCCAGCATCTACCGAGTATCTTTACTTAGTCCGATTACGCGAATGGTGAGTGATTCTATTTCGGAAATGTCTAATTAGGGAAAAGTAGGGATATGTTTTTCTTTACTTACGTTTTAGCATAGCCCATATAGATGCAGCTACAATCATAAAACCACCCATCCAGCCGTTAAAGCTTAATGATTCATTAAGAAAGTAGACTCCAAATAATGCACCAAAGACAGGCTCTGAACCCATTAATAATGATACACGAGTTGGCGATGTTCTCTGCAAAGCATAATTTTGTGCAAAAAATGCAAATAACGTACAAAAGAATATCAAAAAAACCGTAGCATATACAAAGGCTGTATTAGTTGGTAACGCTGGCAAACCATGAGGTAAAATAAACATAGCTAAAACTAAGCAACCTATACCAACTGTACCTGTTTGAGCTGCAGTTAATGCTAATAATGAAACGTTTTTACCATGCGTTAAGCGCTTTGTAAATGTTACCATAACGGCACGCAAAACTGCAGCAATAAGTATTAAACCATCGCCTAAATTAAATGCTATTGATACACCAGATGTTAATAACCAAGTACCAATAATAGAAATTGCAGTAACAATAAACATTCTTGTATTTGGCCTAGTTTTTAAAACTAGCCACTCTACAAATGGTGTAAGAATAACACACAAACTTATTAAAAACGCTGAGTTAGATACTGATGTTAGCGATACGCCGTAAGTTTCACTGATAAAAATGCACAGCAAAATTAAGCCAAGTGGTACACCTACCTTCAATACATCTTTAATTTTTTGCCACGACAAACTATACCATGCTGGCAACAATAGCAATGAAGTTACACAAAAGCGTACAGCTAAAAATCCTAAAACAGGATAAAAAAGTACCGCTATTTTTGCTAACCCATAACTAGCACCCCAAGCGACTGCAACGCATAATAGCATTATTTCTGCAATCCGAGCTGATGCACTATAATGTATAGTTACTTTGTTATTCATGATGTTATATTGCTAGGTTTGAAGTACGCATTCGTTTAGTGAACATAGCAATTAAAACATCACGGTAGCCTTCTTCATTAGGATTGATACAAAAAATAGGTTCAACACTATGCTTCATCAAAGCATCATCTAATAATATAAAGTCGCCAGGCTCTATTAAGGTGATTTTAGCTTTTAAACTTGTACCATCTTCTGCATAAACTGAACTTTCACCACCACTAATATTCTGATATTTTATCATCAAACTTAGCACGAAATCGACACCATCTCGATGCACACCTTCAGGTGTTGGCTTACCCAAGCTTTCATTGCTAGCTATAATTCTATTTTGAAATACTTGTACTAACCATTCTTCTGAATCTTGCAATTGAAATATGACATCTGCACACGTTAACAAAACCTGCCTAAAGGCTTCATTTGTTTGTATTTCTTCTTTCATTGGAGAGTACAGCCTATCAATATCGCCATTTAAATAATTATATTTTTTGGTTTGTCGATAAGGCACATGGTCAAGCGTAGTTATTTGTTTATTTACAGTATCCAAACTAAATTCTGAATAGCGACGAAAACGATATTTTCCTTCATCAGCCATAAATGTATCTTGATGCAAATCTTCCCAGCTACGTGCAAATTCATGCCAAGATTTTGAATGAATAAGCTCAAACGCAAATAAATTTTCTGCACTACCTTGAAGAAAAAAATGGAATTGCATGGTATTGTTCGCCATTAGTAACTGATTAGAATAAATCATTTATATTATCAGGACTTACGCAAAGCCTCTATCTGTAGGGTGCGTTACGCTACACTAACGCACCCTACCCGCTATATATGGCGTAACTGCGTAAGTCCTGTTATCCTATTAACCTATACTTTGATCTGACTTAATAATTCCAATTCACGCAAGCCCCTAAATTGAGCTACCGTTTTTTCCCAATTATCACGGTCGGTTAAATATATAGCATTTTTGGCATTGATTGCACAAACATCGGCAGCACCTTGTCTTAACGTGTACTCTACCGTCCCAGATATGCGAGTTGCAGTATTTGAAATAAAACTTGCAACTGCTGAACGCAATTCTTCATACCAGCGACCTTCAACTGCTTCACGTACCCAAATTTGCTCCATGTATATTTTTACTCTAATGAGTTCTGCACCATGAATTGCTGTTTCTAGATGGCGATAAGCATCCATAATAATATGAGCAGCAGGCGCTTCTCTAACTTCTAAAACCTTTTCGCCATGCTCCAAATGCTCTAAACCAGAGTAACGCCCAATTTGAAAACTACCAATTTTTTGATTAGTCATAGCAATTAATTCAACTAATGATAGCTGTATACCATCAATAGCAACAGGCACACCATTTTCAAACTCAATGCTAAAATTATTGGTGTATAAAGGTAATGCTGGTGTAGCTGTCCAGACAAATAAATCTTCTGGCACAGCAAATGCTTCAGGATTATCCAAAGATCCAGATTCAAATTCACGACACCATAAGTTAGAATCGCCACTAATACCTCGATCTTGGAATTTCTTTAAACCTATGGTTTTGAGTTGTTCAATCTTTTCATCTCTAGTTAAAGCTGAAAATTCATAAGGCGTGCCGTAATAGCCTGTAAAACCTAACTGTTCAATGGCCCCGTTTAGTCTACGCAAAGTATTTTGAGATTGATTTGCTGTATGTACAATTGCACCACAGCCTAATTTGTCCGCATATTCTACGGCATATTTTGCCATAATTGGGCGTGATAAAGACGAGCTAATTGGGTAACTACCCATGTATCTTGCTTGTGCTTGAATTGCTGATAAAACTGCATCTTGTGCAAAGGTTTTTCTACCATCTACAACGATAGATTTAGCGCCAAAATTAGCTGCTATTTTACTTAACTCTTCTCGGTCTATAACGTCTCCTAAATCTACCGTTAAGCATATAATTTCAATTTTTGATTGCTTTGCTAATTCTTTCAGAATAAACGTGCTATCTAAGCCACCACTAAATAAGGTTAATATTTTTGTAGTGTTTTTGCTTACAAATGATAGATCATCAAGGCTGCGGATTTTATTTTTATTTTTCATAAAATCTCGTGTGTCTTTAGCTTTATTCAATTGGTTAATTACATTTGAACAATGCGCTTTTAACATGACCGCCTCCCTATACCAAGATTCAAATTGTGGACTTCTATTTATAACTCAGCCAAAACCAATAATTTTTCCGCAAATTCTGCTGTTCGTTACAAATCTTTACGCGGGGTAAATATCGGGACTTACACAAAATTTTGTAGTGCATCAAATCATGGTGGGCTAGGTAAACTCACATCTTGCACCAAGCTAAAACCCTTACAAGGCAAACTTTTTAGTTAAATTGCTATCAGGCTGCACCTTGCTTGGATTAAGCTTTTTAAGCCTCAAGGCGATCGCTTGAAAAAAGTAGGAGAGCTTGAAAATTTGACTTTTTTGTTAGGTGCAAGATGTAAGTAAAGTAAAGAGACAACAACTCTCAAGCATGATCTATGGAATGTCGGCTTTGTGGTCACTCCAGCACGCCTGGTTGACTGACAAAACTCAAGATGTAAAGCGATAGTCCTTGACTGTAAATTCGCGCTGTAATTGTTTATGAAGCTGCTTTGTAGAGGCGAAAGCGGGGTCAGGATCAAGTTGCCCTTGCAGCGCCAGGGTGATGAATAAATGCCACCCCTGATAAACTACTCCCTTGAACCAACTCCAGCCAAGTCGTAGATAGCTGTTGCCGCGCTGCCAATGACAATCCACCCATCTGCGCTTGCCACTGGCTACGACCTGTTGCCCTTGCACAGTCAGCACAAGTGTAGCAACGGCTAAAACAAAACACAATCGGGACAAGGCAATGACCGAGCGCACCTCTGAGCGTTCCAGTTGGAAGCCGTTCGACTTCTCATCAAGCAATTCTTCTTCAATCTGAAAGCGAAGCGCATACTCGCGAAACGTTTGCAGCGTTGCAGGTTCATTCGTAGCGACTAACCAGCGCTGCTGGGAAATAGGATCGCGTCCAATCGCAAGATGAAGCGAGCGCGAGCGGCTTGGTTTTGGTCAAGCTCACCCCTTGCAAGAGCACTACTTCTCCGAGTCCCAAGCGATATTGATTGAGTTGGCTCCAGCCCTTGCCGGGAGAATGAATCCAGGTACTACTTTTGATACGAATGCAGAAGTTCCAATGCAATTCGTCGCGCAGATAGCGCATTAGCTGGACATCGGCAAACCCTCGGTCTGCTAGAAAACAAACTGAAATACCCGCAGGTATAAGCTTTGCCGCACGCTTGAGCATCGCTTGGTAGGTGCAAAACCGAACGCTACTGCTACGGTGTCGAATCACTCGCCACATCAGTGGGACTGCCCGTCCGCGATACTGCACCGACAACCGAATTAGGCAGTATTCATCCCACAACATCGAGGTGTCTTCAATCAGCGCTCTGGGTCGAGCTTTCCCACTGAGCCAGTGCCGTTTGAATCAACGGGCCATACAGCTTGTGAACATTGATGCGAGGATTGTGTAGCCAACGGCTGAAGCGGCGTTGATGACTTTGAGCGCTCCCCGGCGCGAGTGCGACTGTAGATCGCCCACTTCGGTAAGCTGATACATTCTGCACAAATCACCCCAATCACCATCCAAATGAAGGTTTGTAGATGCCGTCGATCTGCCCAAGTGTTAGATTGACCCAGCAGGGTTTGCAGTTGATGATGAAGATGGGAGGTTCTCATGGTGGAACTGTTCAAGTGTGGTAACTTTCACAGTAAGCCAGAAACGCCCTTGCACAAGGGCTGAACCTCCCTTCTCCCCTAGTTTCGTCAGTCAACCAGGTTGACGGCGTTACCTACAGCCTTCTTGAAGATGTAGATGAAATAGGCTGGGAAGGCAAAGAGTCCGATGAGGATACAGCCAGTTACTATAAGACTGACTTTATCTATTTAATACTCAATACAGGGATTGTTGTAGGTTCTTTTAAAGAAGACCTAGACCCAGAAACATTAGCTTATATCAATGACTTTGTAGACCCTATGTAAAAAGCATAGGTAATAACTTAGGTAATAACTTAAGTAATAACTTGGTATAAAGTAATGACTGACTTAGAAGACATAGACTACGTAACCCTAGAAGGAAAAAAGTATTATATTACAGAGCTAGAAGCTATTACTTGGGAAGGTAAAGAAGACGGCGTTGAAATGTCTGATGCTGACATTTGGGTAGTAGAGCTTACTAATGGCGAGTTTATAGCTATTGATAAAGACTCAGACATAGATCATCAAACTGGTTATTACTTACAAGAGCTAAATGAAACCATGTAGACCGACTTAATGAAAACCAAATACCCAGTAGACCCCGTTAGACAACTAGCGGGGCTTTTGCTTTGGATATTTTCTATGACGCTTTAGGTATGTAGCTACAGACGCTAGAAACCTATCTCTTACCAGAAAAGTCAAACGATCCCCTTAAGAATAGAGCCGAACTTTACGGACAAACTTAACTACCTTGCAGACATCTATGCTGGCGGTAATAGATCGGAGCTTATCAGAGAAAACTTAGAGCGGCTGTACTTCGATAGGAAGCGTAAATATTTATTATGAAATCTTTGTTGATTGAGAATAAACTAAAATAATTGAGAATAGTCTACGTAAAAATAGGCTTTCTAGCATTATTCTTCTCAATTAAAAGAACTATTTTTACTTATTGAGAATTTCATAATAAATATTTACGCTCTCGTCGTTCATCGCGCTATCCCTAAATTTCAACGGTTACAAATAGAAGAACTCCCCCTTTTTTAAGCTGGTTAAGGTTAGAGATTCTGGATCAGCCTTTGCCTGAACGAGTTCACAGGAATAATACCAGAGTTGTCAAAAAGCGGGTATCGAAGTTTCCTTCTAAAAAGCCACTTCCCAGGGGAACTAGATGCCTAGTAGAAGCTTCCTCTTTTCACATTTTCAGTACCGCTTGATCCTTAACTGAACCGTATTGATTCTTATCCACGTTAATTACTCTTGGCATCTGAGTGTGAGTAGCCTTGAGAGTTTTCCTGAAGAACCGCTCTGCTGCTGATGCCTTACGTTTAGCACTTAGCAGAAAGTCCATTGTTTTCCCCTCCGAGTCCACTGCACGATACAGATACTTCCACTGCCCTTTCACCTTGATGTATGTTTCATCGACTCGCCATGAGTCGTTCGTTTGCTTTGCTGTGAGGACGAATCTGTTTGTCTAGTTCTGGGGCATATTTCAATACCCTCAACGCCTCGTTCTGCCATCATCTCTTCCAAATCTCGATAACTCAAGGCATAGCGGCAGTACCAACGAACGTTGAGCAAGATGATTTCAGGTAAAAGTGTCGCCACTTAAATAGAAACGGAGTAGACATGGAACAGCAGGGTGAGGAGTTTTCAACTTTCTCACCTTACCACTTCCCTGTTTTTGCGACATAACCGAAGCGAGTGTGAAATTTGGTATTATTTAATTAATCATTTGGTAGTCAGTTACTTAAGAAATTTTAAGTTGACAATACCTTGCTATGGCAAAATTTATACTAATGGGACTTTGAAAGAAACTGCCTCTTAAATTACTTCAAAAGCAGATTTAGAGCCAGTTTTACATCAATTAGCAGTATTTTCTTGCTGCACTCACGTTTCAGCCATTTTTACCCTATCGACGTATTTCCCTTGCCCAGCTTTGGCTTCAGCCTATTTTAAGGCTAGAAACTTACAAAGTCCCACTAAGCAAACCACTAGGCGCTAGTTAAATAAAATAGCCCTCTTCTGTCACTTTGGCAAAATTTTAACAGCATTTTGTGTAGTAGATAGCTCAGAACCTTGATTTTTCCTAGTCCCTTTTAAAGTTTTTAGGGTGGCTGTATAAACAATTCCTTTTTTAAGAAATTTTCTTTTTCAACAATTTCTTGCAACACAACTAAAGTTACTTACCTCTGCCGACTTTTATGCTCAGATAAAATAGACACTCCATATGAAACAACCAATAAAACCTAACCAAGAAGCGGCTAGACTTGAAGCGCTTCGAGAATACAACATCTTAGATACGCCATCTGAACAAGCATACGATGACTTTACCTCATTAGCCTCTTATATCTGCCAGGTGCCAATCGCCCTGATTAGTCTTGTTGACGCAGAGCGCCAGTGGTTTAAGTCAAAAATCGGATTAGAGGCGAATCAAACCGCTCGAAATATTTCGTTTTGTGGATATACAATCTTAAGTGATCAAACACTAGTTGTTAAGGACGCACTATGCGATAAACGCTTTTGCGATAATCCTCTTGTCACATCTGCTCCGAGTATCCGTTTTTATGCCGGAGCACCACTAATTACTCCAGCGGGATATGTTATTGGTTCCTTGTGTGTAATTGATCAAAAACCACGAGATTTGTCAGACTCTCAAAAACTAGCCTTAGAGGCTCTAGGAAGGCAGGTAGTTACCCAACTGGAGTTACGCCGGATTTCTTCAAATCTAGCAAATGCCCTTGACAAGATCAAGCAGATCGAAGGATTGGTTCCAATTTGTTCATACTGCAAAGGAGTTCGCAATGACCAAGGTTACTGGTCAACTGTCGAAAAGTTCATCCAGCAGCATTCAGACGTAGAATTTACTCACGGCGTTTGTGATGGTTGTATTCGGCAGCATTTTCCAGATGTAGCAGAAGTCTTGCTAGAATTGCCGGAAGATGAGTAATCAAGAAATTAGAAATTGGTCTGATTACCACTACTTCCGGTCGCAAGGAACGGAGAGAGCGTAAATATTTATTATGAAATTCTCAATAAGCAAAAATAGTTCTTTTAATTGAGAAGAATAATGCTAGAAAGCCTATTTTTACGTAGACTATTCTCAATTATTTTAGTTTATTCTCAATCAACAAAGATTTCATAATAAATATTTACGTTTCCAGACAAAATTTACAGAAGTCAAATTCTATACTCTGCCTACATCCCCGGATAGAGCAGTGCAAATAATAATTTGCCTCATTTGAATGATGAAGAAATTTAGGCTTTTTATTACAGTCAAAGATAGTCAAAGATGTTTGATTGTATAAAATTTTGCAAAAGTGTTACCCGAGTATCGGATATGTACAACATCCGTAGCTCTGGCTCAACTTGCCAGTCCCATGACTGAATCTGCCTTACAGGATTTACTGGCAGAGGTTCAAGCTCTCCGACAGCAATCGGTTTTGAGCGGAGCAGACCGGATCAAGCTATGGAAGAATACTGTAAAACTGGCAGAAGCACAATACCCATCGGTAGAGGCACTGGTGGCAGATGATTTAGTAGATATGCAACAGGCATTATCAGAAGCCCAAATAGCAAAGAACAGCATTGCTCTCACCGACGCACATAGGCAAAGAGTCTTCCGTAATCTGCATGATTTGGCAGAAGCTGAGTATCAGCCAGCGTTCGAGTTTCTGATGACGTGTCTTGAGCACCCAGATTCAATTTGGCGATGGCAGAGCTTGCGTAATATTGGATTTCATTATGTCACTACGTCAAACAGTTTATTCCTTAAAAAAACTCGCGAACTGCTGCGTCATGATCCGGATAGCGCTATACGCCGCACAGCCGCATTGATTCTCGGTATTCACTCTCAATGGGAGGATCAGGCGTTGGTTACGGCGCTCAGTTGCGATCCTCAACCGGATGTTCGTGCTGTAGCGTTCGCGTCCCTGCTAGAGCTAGCGGGGGTGCCAAGATGGAGGGCGTGGAAGTGTTGGCAACAGGTGAAAACAGGTGAGATTCAACCGACTTGGGAGAACGTTCAAAGGAGCGTGAGGCAGGAAGGCATTGACCTGAATGGCACAAAATTAAGTAGGAAACGGGAGAGTGAAACAAAAGTCAATTGGTAGCGCTACTCAATACCTGTGAGCAGGTGTCACGTTCCTTAGTAAATGACCAAAATCCCACGATAAATGACCACTAAAAAAAGAGACAAAGAGCTTGCAGCATGAGAATTAAAGGCTTATATCACAAGATTCCCCAAAATCCCACGATAAGTGACTGGAAATTTTCTTATGAAAATCCTCACTATTTGTCCCTCTAGAGCCAGAAACCCTTGATAAAAGCCTGTTTCCTGCTTGAGAAAAGCTTAATGACGATCGCTCAAAAGCTATCTCTTTTGAATCCTCTGATCAATATATCCTTCGCTCAAAACCCTACCTGATAAAACGAGGCAAGGCGCTACTTCCGACTCTTTTGAAATGTCTCCTCAATTAGATCCCTGGAATCCGTTAAGAGCCACTTACAAAACGGCGATCCGTAAGCGGCAAGCCAAGCGGAGCTTGGCATCGCTTGCCATCTTTTTTCGGTACAGGGCGATCACTTTTCCAGGTTTGGCACACATCTCAAACGGCCGACAAACACTGGTTCTTACCCTCTTTTAGTGAAGTTGGGTGTAATCGTTGAAGTAAACAACATAAATTAAACGGTTCGGAGGGCTTCTAAATTCTAAATCATCAAAAGAGCGTAAGAACCCAGTTAATTTGTTACTCGACACTAGCAGTAGCGATCACACCAAGCAAAACTTATGTTGCAATATACAGCATTCTAAACACTAGAATCAACCTTTAGAGATAGATGCGTTTTAAGTCTATAGGTAGGGTAACGGTTAGTGGTGGGTAGCTACTATCAAGTCATGCCCGCAATGTTTAGATTTATTAAGGAGTATTGACAATGGAAACACGCACAAATATCGACAGACCATCTATTGCTACAGCATTCAATGGCAAAGATCGTAATGCCTTTTTGTTTGGATGGAATCCCCAAGCTGAACTTTGGAACGGGCGTTTAGCTATGATCGGCTTTCTGGCTTACTTACTTTGGGATTTAGCTGGCTACAGTGTAGTTCGTGACGTACTTAACCTTATAGGTTAAAGTCATGTGTTAGCTAACAGCAATTAACTATCGTTGCTATCCGGCTAAAGAATTAACGGAAGTACAATATTAATCAGCTGAATGATAGCTATGAATGTATGTTGTAGTTGAGCTAATAAAACTCTAGGCTAGCTCACGATTTATAAGTCAAAATTGAGCTTGAAAGATTTGGTAGTAAGGAGAGCGGAACGGCATTTTTTTAGCTACTGTCAATTTAATTAAATACTAAATAAGTTAGATTGGCAGTACCATATAAATTCAGCGACCTAAATGAGTGACCAATAAGATAATACAAGTAACGGGGCAATAATCTCTAAACATCGTGCAATTCAAATGTCAATTTTAAGAAAAAATTTCTTAAGGCATTAATAAAATTGTAAATCGGTAGTGTCCCAAAAAGCTTGTTGATAGTTTGTAAGTTAGCCGAGATTAAGCGGTTTAAAATACTTAATTTCTTAATCATACACTTTGTCGATATCATTATCTAGAGATGAGTGTTGTAGGTATGTCTGCATCGTAATTACTACTAATTTTACTTAAAGCAATAGGTAAATATTAGCTATTTAGGTAGTTTTTTCTACTAAATGGACTGTAATGGTTTAAAACTGCGTTTTAAACTTAAATTATTTTTGGTTAATAATTAAGTACCTTTTTAAAAGGATTTGAAATCAGAAATAATATGCAAACATCAGAAAGTTCTATTTTGATAGCAAGCTTGAAAAATGGTATTTGGCTCTTTGGTATCGCATCTTGGCTATTTGGAATTACAGATAGAAGTATTGCTTTATTCTCGGATGGGTATTTATCTGCATTAAACATAATTCAGTTGTTTACAGCTGCTTTCTTCTTTATGAGTTGGCTTTATTTAAAGCCAGAGCAAAACCTTAGCAATAGCAGCATTAATGGAAAACAATTTCCGTAGATAACTGAGAAATAATTGTATTAGGGAAGAGGCAATCGCAATGTGGACAAGTGTAATTTATGGATGTAATGACAGCACCCAAGTTTACTAAAAATCAGCAAGTGTACTTTATTGGCGGTGTAGGGATAATTCTAGGCTGCAAATTATATTCAAGTACCTGGAATTATATTCTTGAAATGGAAATGGGATCGAAAGAGATTATGGGTAAGGTAGGCATTGAAACGAGACTTATGCTGCATGAAGAAGATACTCAGGAAGTGATAAATTAACTTCCTATGTTTCAAATACTGTATTTTCTAATTCATGCTTTACAACCTGTTTTAGTACCTATTTGCTTTGTAGCTGCTTGGTTCCTACTTGTTCTTTTATTATCGGATATTTATGCAGCTACAAGTAATGGAATTACAACTATAAAGCGGTTGCATCAAATTCCATGTGCAAACTGTCAATACTTTACAGACGACTATCGTCTCAAATGTACGGTACATCCTAATATTGCTTTAACTGAACAAGCAGTTTACTGCCGTGATTATTATCCCCAAACTAAGCTGTGAGTTATCTAAGAAAAGTCGTTTAGATAACGAAGTTTGACTTTCTCAATCATAAAAGGGAAAGGGGCAAAGATTCTACCAAATAACACATTCTGTGTTTTAGCTATACAAATCTAAAGCTTTATCCTTGTTCACATTTTTATCGGAGGATCAAATGTCTCACTTTAGCACTCTTCGCACTAAGCTCACCGATGCCGAAATCTTAAAGGCTTCTCTACGTGGCTTGGGCATCTGCGTGAATACAAATGCTGCTGTTCGTGGTTCCAATGGTCAACGAATTCCTGCTGAAATCGTTGCTGTTCTCGAAGGCGAATATGATTTGGGCTGGCTTCGCAATGCTGATGGGTCTTTTAACCTCATTGCTGATTTATGGGGCGTTGCCAACAAGCATAACCAGGCTGAACTGATTAACTCTATTAATCAGAAGTATGCAGTTAACAAAACTTTGGCAGAAGTCAAGCGCCCTGGTCTACAAAATGCCAACGTCAAGTTAGTAGTGCAATAGAGGACAGCCTTGTTGCCTTCGTTAATGCTACTGGTGCGCGACTATCCGTGTTGCCCTGTGGATTATCAAGTTCGCGGGTTAGCCAATAGTAAGTCAGCTTGTCTCTAAAGTCACATCGCAACCTTGGGCAGAAACTTGGTTTAGGAGACTAGCGTACTGTGACATGATCAACCCCTAAAACATTAGTACAAAACTACTCAACTTTTATTGGAGTGTAAAACAATGTCTTTACCTGAACAAAAGCGCTCTATCGGTGTATTTCCTAACAATTCTGCTGCGGAAAAGGCACTCAATGACCTTAAGGCAGCTGGCTTTCCTATGGACAAAATTTCCGTAGTCGGACCAGATACAAGTTCTGATGAGATCATGGCTATTGCTAACAATGACAATCATGTTGAAAATCAAGGTGACCAAGCTGCAAGAGCGGGTACGATCACAGGAGGTGCGTTAGGAGGCCTTGTCGGTGTATTAGCTGGCATTGCTACTTTGACGATTCCTGGTTTTGCTCCTCTAGCAATAGGAGGTGCTACTGCAACAGCTTTAGCTTCAACCCTCGCTGGTACTGCTGTAGGAGCGACAGCCGGTGGCTTGGTTGGGGGAATGAGTAGTTTGGGAATTCCTGCACTAAGGATCTAGGCAAAAATAAGTTGAACAATTAGGTTATTGTTCTTGGCTTGATCTGATAGTTCCATTCACCATGAAAAGCGTGCCGCTCAATTGCAATTGCATTAAACTCTTGAGAACTAACTTC
>JAESFL010000990.1_pt1 | contig 12687 bp, 10 predicted proteins | sample 9269401 | NCBI WGS metagenome assembly JAESFL01 (sample SAMN14506025, study PRJNA617098) | algae metagenome | isolation source: Gloeocapsa sp. UFS-A4-WI-NPMV-4B04 and co-occurring heterotrophs from desert... | place: USA: Utah | collected 2006-10-01 | reverse complement strand
GGAGGAGATGCTGGCGCGCACCCATATCCCGGAGGCGCCGTGGTGGGTGGTCGAGGCGGACAACAAGCGCCGCGCCCGCCTCAACTGCATCAGCCATCTGCTGGAGCAGATCCCCTACGGCCCCGTCGAGCATCCGCCGGTGGTGCTGCCGGACCGCGTGCGGCATGCCGACTACATCCGCGCGCCGATCTCGCCCGCGATGATCGTTCCCTCCCGCTACTGAGGCCTCCGGCCCGTCGAACCCATCGACAAAGCTGCGCGCATCGGGTACAGGCCCGGCCAACTCACAACAGGATGCCGAAATCCTGACGCCCGGACTTTACCGGACGGGCGCTAACGGCCGGAGCGTTTCCAATGAACATCATCGAGCAGCTCGAGCGGGAAGAAGTCGCCCGCCTCGCCAAGACGATCCCGGATTTCCAGCCGGGCGACACGGTCATCGTCAATGTCCGCGTCAAGGAAGGCGAGCGCACCCGCGTCCAGGCTTACGAGGGCGTCTGCATCGCCCGCAACGGCGGCGGCCTCAACGAGAGCTTCACCGTCCGCAAGATCTCCTACGGCGAGGGCGTGGAGCGCGTCTTCCCCGTGCACTCCCCGATGATCGATTCGATCAAGGTGGCCCGCCGCGGCAAGGTCCGCCGCGCCAAGCTCTACTACCTGCGCGACCGTCGCGGTAAGTCGGCCCGTATCGTCGAGCGCAACGACCGTCCGGCCAAGGCCGAGAAGGCTCCCGCCGCCGCCGAGTGATTTTTGGCTGAGGGCGGCTCCGCGGAGCCGCTTTCGCCCACGCGCCCGTCCCGAGATGCTCGGGGCGGGTTTTTTGTTGTCTCGGCCGTGCCGTCCTTGCAGACGGCAGCAAAGCGCGTCCGTTGGTCGAATCTCGCAAATTGAAAAGGCCGCGGATGACCCGTGCGACGGAGCGCACGGACACCACGCGGCCCGCGATCGAGCGATGAAGCGCAGCGCTATCCCCGCCGCAGCGCCTCCAGCACCTTCCCCCCCGGCCGCCCCGTGGCCGGCATGCCGAGTTGGCGCTCGACGTCCTTGATCGCCTCGCGCGTCTTGGAGCCGACCTTGCCGTCCGGCTCGCCGACATCGTAGCCGCGGGCGATCAGGCGGCTCTGGAGGTCGCGGCGCTCGGCGCGCGAGAGCGGCGGGTCGTCGGTCGGCCAGTCGGCCTGTACGCCGGGGCGCCCGCGCAGCCGGTCCGAGAGGACGGCGATGGCGAGGCCGTAGGATTCGGCGGCGTTGTAGGAGTAGATCGCGTCGAAGTTCTTGGTGACGAGGAAGGCCGGGCCGTTGATGCCGGCGGGGGCCAGGATGCCGGCGGGTCCCTCCCCCGTCAGCGGCCGGCCGTCGACGCGGGTGACGCCGAGCGAGGCCCAGTGGCCGACGGCGTGCTTGTTCTTGCGACCCGCGGCCGCGACGTTGAAGCCGCGCGGCAGCCGCACCTCGTAGCCCCAGGGCTGGCCGTTCGACCATTTGGCGGCGCGCAGGAAGTTGGCGGTGGAGGCGACCGCGTCGGCGACCGAATCGACCACGTCGCGCCGACCGTCGCCGTCGCCGTCCACGGCGAGGCGCTGATAGGTGGTGGGCATGAACTGCGTCTGGCCGAAGGCGCCGGCCCAGGAGCCGGTGAGGCGCGAGGCCTCGATGTCGCCGCGCTCGATGATCTTCAAGGTGGCGATCAGCTCGGTGCGGAAGAAGTCGCGGCGGCGGTTGTTCGAGCAGGCGAGCGTGGCCAGCGATTGCACCAGCGGCATCTTGCCGAGGTTCTTGCCGAAATTCGACTCGACGCCCCACACCGCGGCGATGGTGTGGCGATCGACGCCGTAGCGCGCCTCGGCATTCGCCAGCGCCTGGGCGTGCTGGCGCATGGCCGCGCGCCCGTCCTCGACCCGCTCTTCGTCCACCAGCGCCGACATGTAGTCCCAGATCGGCGTCTTGAACTCGGGCTGCGCCTGGGACAGCTCGATCACCTTGTCGTCGTAGGCGATGTTGGCCGTCGCCGACCGGAAGGTCTGCGCCGAGACGCCGGCAGCAGCGGCCTGCGCCTGGATGCCGGCGAGGCAGGACTGGAAATTCGCGCGGGCCGGGCCGGCGAGAAGGCTGCCGGTCATGGCAAGTGCGAGAAGGCTGGCACGGGTCGTTGGCGTCGGCATGGGTCGGCGCTCCGTCGAAATCAGGGGGATTCTCTCGCGCGATTCAGGCGATACCAGGGTTAATGAAGGGTTGAGCCTCGGGGTGCGGTCGCGTCGCGGTCCGCGCGCGGCATTGACGGTCCCGGCGTTCTCGTCTAGGCACCCGCTCGTGTACGGGGCTCCGGTTTGGGGCCCCGTCGCATTTCATGCGCACCCGTGGGCGGTAACAGCCGCCCTGTCGCCCTCACCGCTCCGGCGAAGAGGGAGAGGAGGGCGCGTTCCTCAAAAATTTGTTCCAGAGGAACAGCGATGTCAAAACGCGTCCAGGCGAAGCACAAGCTCGATCGCCGCATGGGCCAGAACATCTGGGGCCGCCCGAAGAGCCCCGTGAACCGCCGTGAATACGGCCCCGGCCAGCACGGCCAGCGCCGCAAGGGCAAGATGAGCGACTTCGGCACGCAGCTGCGCGCCAAGCAGAAGCTCAAGGGCTACTACGGCAACATCACCGAGAAGCAGTTCCGCCGCTATTACGCCGAGGCGATCCGTCTGCGCGGTGACTCCGGCGAGAACCTGATCGGCCTGCTCGAGCGCCGCCTCGATGCCGTGGTGTACCGTTCGAAGTTCGTCGCGACCCCGTTCGCCGCGCGCCAGTTCGTCAACCACGGGCACATCAAGGTCAACGGCCGTCGGGTCAACATCCCGAGCTACCAGGTCAAGGCCGGCGACGTGATCGAGGTGAAGGAAGCCTCCCGCCAGCTCGAGATCGTGGTCGTGGCCTCGCAGCTCGCCGAGCGCGACGTGCCGGACTACATCGAGGTCGATCATCAGAAGATGACCGCCCGCGTCACCCGGATCCCGGGCCTCTCCGAGGTGCCCTATCCGGTGCAGATGGAGCCGAACCTCGTCATCGAGTTCTACTCGCGCTGATTTCTTTCCGGAGCCTCTCCGGAAACGGAAGGGGCCGCCCCTCGGGGCGGCCTTTTTTTGTTGTCAGACACCCGGAACGCCGCTCGCCAGCAGGCGGGTCAGTTCGGCCGCCGGCCGTTCCCGCGAGAGTCCGACGGCCTGGCCGGACCAGAGCGGTGAGAAATCGCCCGAGCCCCGCGCCTCGGCGGCCGTACGCAAGGGCTGGAGCGCGACCGCGGCGCCGGGAAAGGCCGGAGCCGCCGCGCTGAGAGGGCCCATTTCACGCACCACCCGGTTCAGTAGGCCGCGGGCCGGGCGGCCGGTGAGTACGTTGGTGAGCGCCGTATCCTCGTCCCGCGCGGCGTTCAGGGCGGCGCGATAGGGGGCGGCAATGCCGGCCTCGGGGCAACGCAGATAGGCGGTGCCGACCTGGACCGCGCCGGCACCGAGGGCGAAGGCCGCCGCCACGCCGCGGGGATCGGCGATGCCGCCGGCCGCAATCACCGGCACGTCCACGGCGTCCACGATCTGCGGAACCAGGGCGATCGTGCCGACCTGCGAGGCGGGCGCGTCGGTGAGGAACATGCCGCGGTGACCGCCGGCCTCCGCGCCCTGTGCGATCACCGCATCGACGCCGCGCTCGGCGAGCCAGCGCGCCTCTCGGACGGTGGTGGCCGAGGACAGGATCAGGCAGCCCGCCTCGCGCACCCGCCGCAGCAACGGCTCGGCCGGCAGGCCGAAATGGAAGCTGACCACGCGCGGGCGCAGCTCCGCCACCACCTCCGCCATGGCGTCATCGAAGGGAGTACGGTTGGCCATCGTGACCGGCGCCGCCGGATCGAGACCGAGCTCTTCGTAGAAGGAGGCCAGCGCCGAACGCCACGCCGCGTCGCGCCCCGGATCGGGCGCGGCGGGCGCGTGGCAGAAGAAGTTCAGGTTGAACGGCGCGGCCGTCGCGGCTCGGATCTGCGCGACCTCGGTGCGGATCTGGTCGGGCGTGAGCGCGGCGCAGGCAAGCGAGCCCAGGCCCCCCGCGGCGCTGACGGCGGCAGCGAGCCCCGTTTTCGGCCCGACCATCGGCGCCTGGATGATCGGTACGGCGATGCCGAAGAGACCCGCGACAATGCTCGGCCCCGCTGTCGATCCGGTCACGGCGGCCTCCTCGATCCTGTGGGTGCGTGCGGGAAAGCCGCGACCGATGCGCCAGCGGCTCCAGCCCGATCCTTGGATCAGCCGTGGAGGGCGGATCCTGGATACTCCGAGCTATGGCTTGGATTTCACGAGCTTCGAAAGCCGGCAGCCCCTTTTTGGGACGGTGTTAAATCTTCGGAGCGGTCGGGCTATCCTGGGCCGGGGCGACCGGCGCGCTCGCCTCCTGCTTCAGCCGCTTGCGGTACTGCGCGGCGCCGAAGGGAAGGCCGGCGAGATAAGCGACGCTGACCGCCGCCATCGCCTCGAACGGGAAGCTGATGACGAGGCCGAAGCCGACCACCACGACGAGGAAGATCGGCACCACGAGGTCGCGCGGCACACGCTTGCCCCACGTCTTGCCGGAGAAGGTCGGCACGGTCGAGACGACGAGGAGCGCGATGACCAGCACGTAGACGAGGATCACCGGCCGACCCCAGGCGCTGAAATCGAGGCCGAGGAAATGCAGGTAGAGCGGCAGCATGCCGGTGATGGCGCCGGCCGGCGCCGGCATGCCGACGAAGAAGTCCTTCTTCCACTCGGGGCGGTTGGGATCGTCGAGCATCGCGTTGAAGCGCGCGAGCCGCAGGCACATGGCGATGGCGAAGACCAGCGCGACGATCCAGCCGACGGATTTCAGGTTGTGCAGGGTGAAGCTGTAGAGGATCAGCGCCGGGGCGCAGCCGAAATTGACGAAGTCGGCCAGGGAATCGAGTTCGGCACCGAAGCGCGAGGTCCCCTTCAGCAGGCGCGCCACGCGGCCGTCGATGCCGTCGAGGCCGGCGGCGACGATAACCGCGATCACCGCCGGCTCGAACCGTCCCTCGAAAGCGAGCCGAATCGCGGTCAGCCCGAGGCAGAGCGCAAGCAGGGTGATCATGTTCGGCGCGATCAGGCGGAACGGCACCGGCCGGAACCGGCGCGGCCGATCGTTCGCGTCCGGTGCGAAGGGCGGGAACAGATCGTCCATGTCGTCTCTCGACTCGTCTTTCGACGTGTCTCTCGGCTCGTCGCTTCTGCCCATGGCGCCCTTCTGCACGAAAGATCAGATGCGGCGGAAGGCCCGCTCGGCCCCGCCGCCGAGATCGGCCAGCACCGTCTCGCCGGCCACCGCCTTCTGGCCGAGACCGACCATCACGCGGGTGCCGACCGGCAGGTAGACATCGACCCGCGAGCCGAAACGGATGAGGCCGAAGCGCTCGCCGACCTGCTTGGTGTCGCCTGCCGAGACGAATCCGACGATGCGCCGCGCCACGAGTCCGGCGATCTGCACCACGCCGATGCGCACAGGCTGGCCGCGATGGGTCGTCTCCATGACGAGGCCGTTGCGCTCGTTGTCCTCGCTCGCCTTGTCGAGCTCGGCATTGAGGAACAGGCCGGGTGTGTAGTGGATCTGGCCGATCTTGCCCGAGACCGGCACCCGGTTCACGTGGCAGTCGAACACGTTCATGAACACCGAGATGCGCAGCATCGGCTCGTGCGAGAGGTCGAGTTCCGGCGGCGGCAGCACGGTCGAGATCAGATTCACACGCCCGTCGGCGGGTGAGACGATGAGCCCGTCGCCGACCGGCACCACCCGCTCGGGATCGCGGAAGAAGTAGCAGACCCAGAGGGTCAGGATCAGGAAGATCCAGCCGAAGAACTGCGAGAAGTAGCCGAGCACAACGGTGAGCACGATGCCGATCAGGATGAAGGGGTAGCCCTCCTTATGGATCGGCACGAGCGTCCGGCGGATCGTCTCGATGAGGTCGGTCATGGGCTCCCGTTGGACTCCGGCGGGGCGAATCGTCCCCGCCGGATGGCAGGGGGGCGCGGTTCCGTCAACCGGTCGTCAGGTCACCGTCTCCGGCACCGGACGGACGGATTCGGCCAGCGAGCGCTCGTCTTCGGCGCGCTTGAGCGCCTCGCGGGCGGCGTCCGCCTCGCGCTGGCGGTTCCACAGGGCGGCGTAGACGCCGCCGCGGGCGAGCAGGCTGGTATGGTCGCCGCGCTCGACCACGCGGCCCTGATCGAGCACCAGGATCTCGTCGGCGTTGATCACGGTCGAGAGCCGGTGGGCGATCACGAGCGTGGTGCGGCCCTGGCTGACCCGGTCGAGGGCTGCCTGGATCTCGCGCTCGGTGAACGAGTCGAGCGCCGAGGTCGCTTCATCAAGGACGAGGATCGGCGGCCCCTTCAGGATGGTGCGGGCGATCGCCACGCGCTGCTTCTCGCCGCCCGAGAGCTTCAGGCCGCGCTCGCCTACCGGCGTGTCGTAGCCCTCCGGCAGGCTCTCGATGAAGCGGTCGATCTGAGCGAGGCGCGCGGCCTCGCGCACCTCGGCCTCGCTCGCGTCCCAGCGGCCGTAGCGGATGTTGTAGCCGATGGTGTCGTTGAACAGCACCGTGTCCTGCGGGACCATGCCGATGGCCGCCCGCAAGCTGTCCTGCCGCACGCTGGCGATGTTCTGACCGTCGATGGTGATGCAGCCCGCATTCGGCTCGTAGAAGCGGAACAGCAGGCGCGACAGTGTCGATTTTCCCGCCCCCGAAGGACCGACAATGGCTACCGTGCGGCCCGCGGGCACCTCGAATGAGATGCCGCGAAGGATCGGCCGCTCCGGGATGTAGGCGAAGCGCACGTCCTCGAAGCGGACGGTGCCGGCCTCGACCTTCAGCGGCTTTGCGCCCGGCCGGTCGGCGATCTCGGGATTGCGCTGGAGGATCAGGAACATGTCGTCGATGTCGATCAGCGCCTGTTTGATCTCGCGGTAGATCATCCCCATGAAGTTGAGCGGCATCGAGAGCTGCACCAGCATCGTGTTGACGAGCACGAAGCCGCCGATCGTGGTGCGTCCGGCCATGATGTCGCGGGCGGCGAGCCACATCACCGCCGTCATGCCGAGGGTGAAGATCACCGCCTGGCCAGCATTCAGCACGGCGAGCGAGACGTAGGTCTGGGTCGAGGCCTTCTCGTAGCGCTCCATCGAGGCGTCGTAGCGGGCGGTCTCACGATTCTCCGCGCCGAAATACTTCACCGTCTCGAAATTCAGCAGCGAGTCGACCGCCTTGGTGTTGGCCTCGGTGTCGGAGTTGTTCATCCGGCGTCGGATGCCGATGCGCCACTCGGTCGCCTTCCAGGTGAAGCCGAGATAGGCGGCGATCATGCTCGCCACGACCACCGAGTAGAGCCAGTCGAACTCGTAGGCGAGGATACCGAGCACGAGGACCAGTTCGACGATGGTCGGCACCAGGGTCAGCACCATCAGGCGCGACAATTCCTCGATGCCCGAACGGCCGCGCTCCAGCACGCGGGTGAGGCCGCCGGTCTTGCGCTCGAGATGGAAGCGGAGCGACAGCCGGTGCATGTGCTCGAAGGTCTGGAGCGCGAGCTTGCGCACGGCATGCATCGCCACCTTGGCGAACAGGCCGTCGCGCACCTGCGTCAGCCCGGCCATGGCAATGCGCGACAGGCCGTAGAGCCCGATCAAGAGGAAGGGCGCCGAGACGAGGCCCGCCGGCACGGCGGCCGCGGCACCCTTCTCGCCCACTGCCGCGACCAGCGCGTCGGTCGCCCATTTAAAGGTGAACGGCATCACCATCGTCGCGGCCTTGGCGACGAAGAGCAGCCCGAAGGCGATGAACACCCGCCGCTGGAGGTCGGCGCGGCCGTGCGGCCAGAGATAGGGCCAGAGCCGGCGATAGGTCGTCAGGAGGCCGGGGCGTTCGAGGGGCGCGGACGCACCCTCCCCCGCCGGCGCAGGTGCTTTTGCCATCGTGAGGTTCGGAAAAATTCTCTCGGCGCCAGGCGGCCGTCGCGTGGCGCATATAGGCGCTCGCGAAGGTTCGCGCACCCTCCCGGCGCCGGAGCCGCCGTTCCTCCCGTCAGGTGCGGCGATCCGCGCCGCTTCGCGCTGAAGGCGCCTCCTTCGCGGGTCCGTCTTTCGGCAACACGAACATCTGGCCGGGATAGATCCGGTTCGGGTCGCGGATCTGATCCTGGTTCGCGTCGTAGATCACGGTGTAGCGGTTGCCGCGACCATAAGCGCGCCGGCTGATCTGCCACAGGCTGTCGCCGCGGGTGATCCGGGCGGTGTTGACCTCGGGCACGAACACGGCGCCTGCTTCAGCTGCGGGGGGCGTTCCCCCCGGAAGGCTCGGCGCGAGTTCGGTGGCGGCCCTGCGATCCGCCCCCAGTGTCGGCGCCGTGGCCCCAGAGGACGCGGCCAGCGACGGCGTGCCCGGTGCCGTGGGACGATCCGGCGCGGTGCGGGCCGCCATGGGCGAGGTGCCCGCGAGGCTCGGCGCGGGACTGACCTCCGCCGTCTTGGTTTTCGCTGCCGGCGCCGCCGGGCGGTTTGCGCCGTCAGGCTCCGGTGCCCTGGAGCGCGGTTCGGCCGCCGCCTGCTCTCGGTTTGGAGCCGCCGGCACACCTTCGGTCTTGGCGGTGCCGGCTGAGCCCGCATCCGCATAGCGCGTCGGCGGCACGCTGTCGGGATAGGCGAAGGCGACTTCGGCGCGGGCCTTCACCTTCCCGCCTGCCGGATCGACGGAATCGACGCGGATCCGGTAGGCGCCCGGCTTCACCCCACGCCCGATGGTGAACGCGACCCGCCCGTCGGCCCCTGACTGCCCCGAGGCCACCATGGTGTCGTTGAGATAGAGACGCAGGCTGCTCCACGCCGTCGCCTGACCGGTAACGTGAAGGCGCCCGCCCTCCTGCGCGTCCACGCTGACGATGCGGACGGGTCCCGCCGCCTTGCCACCCTCAGTCGCCCCAGCGACCGGTGCAGATTTCGCCGGGCCGGGCGTTCCCGCCAGGGCGGTCACGGACTGCTCGCGGGCGGCCTCGGGGGCGTCCGGCTGGGACAGCACCCGGGTCGGCGCATCGGGGGCACTCAAGGCGATCAGCGGCTTGGTATCGCGCTTCTCGGCTACCACGATCGTGACGCTCTCGCGTCCCGGCAGCGGCTTTCCGTCCGCGCCGGTGGTGCGCAGGGCGATCTCGCTCGTGCCCGTCGGCAGGTCCGGCGGCGTCAGGGCAAACTGACCGGCGGCATCTGCTTCCGCCGTGGCGAAGACTTTCCCGTCGCGCAGGAGCTCGACGCGGCTGTTGGGAGCGGCGCGCCCCGCGATGACGCTCGCCCCGTCCGGCTCGACCCGCACGATGTCGAAGCTCGGCGTTCCGTCTTCCGTACGCGGTTGGGCCTCGCGTGCCGGGAACGCGTCCGCCCTTGCGCCCTCTTGCGATAGGGCTCCGAGGGCGGCATGAGGGGTGTCCCTGGCAGGGGCCTTCGCCGGTCCCTCGCCCGCACGGTCGCCGGTCTCCGTTCCGGCCGAAGGTTCTCCCGGCTTGGCCGGTGTTTCGGCAGAAGGATTGACCGCCGCGTTGCGCTTGAGAAGCTCCCCGGTCCCGAACAGCGCGACCACCATGGCGAAGCCGCCGAGCAGCCCCGCCGCCGCGAGGACGATGCTTCGCCGCACCTCAGCCGTCATGGCCGGTCACTCCCGTACGCCTCGGGCTGCCGCGGGCGAGACCACTGCGCCGCCGATTGTCGACAACCCGTCTAAATCCGGTGACATATTAACGAACATGAGAAGAACACCAAAGCTCGATCACGCGCCTACCCATTTTTCCCGCAGGACCTCAGCAGTCTTTCGCTTGGACGGGCGCAGGAAGTCGGGGCTGGACGCATCCCTCGATCCCCGTCGGGGAGACGCGTGATGGCCCAGCTGACCTCCGTCTGCGTCTATTGCGGATCCGGCTTCGGCGGCGATCCGGCCTTCGCCGACGCCGCGCGCCGGCTCGGCACCGCGCTCGCCCGCGCGGGCATCAAGCTCGTCTATGGCGGTGGCAATGTCGGCCTGATGGGCACCGTCGCGGGCGCGACGCTCGATGCGGGCGGCACCGTCACCGGCATCATCCCCGACTTCCTGAAATCGCGCGAGCGCATGCTCGACGCGGTGCAGGAGACCATCGTCGTCTCCGATATGCACACCCGCAAGCGGCTGATGTTCGACCGGGCCGATGCCTTCGTCGCCCTCCCCGGCGGCATCGGCACGCTGGAGGAGCTGGTCGAGCAGCTCACCTGGGCGCAGCTCGGCCAGCACCGCAAGCCGATCCTGCTGCTCTCGGTGAACGGCTTCTGGGACCCGCTGATCACCCTGATCGACCATATGCGCGCCCACGGTTTCATCCGCGAGGGCCTCGACCTGAACTACCTCGTCGGCGAAGATCCCGACCGCGTGGTGGAGACGCTGAGCGAAGTTCTGGCCCGGTCTGAGCCGGCGCCGCTGGCGGACGAACTGATCGAGAAGCGCTTCTGATGACGGCATTGACCGAGCCCGGACACACCATCGCCGGCGAGCACCGGGGCGAGCATTACGGGTCGGTGCTGGCCCGCCTCTCACGCAATGCCGCCGTCCAGCGCTATCTGGAGGTCGGCGTCGCCTTCGGCGACATCTTCTCCGGCATCGCCTGTCGGCATGGCATCGCCGTCGATCCGGGGTTTCAGCTCAAGACCAACATCGCGGCCAACAAGGCGCGGGTTTCGCTGTTCCAGGTGATGAGCGACGTCTTCTTCGCGAACCTGAATCTGCGCCGCCATGTCGGTGGCCGCATCGATCTCGCCTTCCTCGACGGCATGCACCTGTTCGAGTTCCTGCTGCGGGATTTCTTCAACACGGAAGCGATCTGCCGGCGCGACTCGATCATCGTGATGCACGACTGCCTGCCGGTGGCCGCACCGATGGCCGACCGCGACCCGATGCAGGCCGGCATCCGCGGGCGCGGCACGCCGTTCGAGAACTGGTGGACCGGCGATGTCTGGAAGGTGATCCCGATCCTGAAGCGCTACCGGCCGGATCTCGACGTGATGCTCGTGGACGCCGCGCCCACCGGTCTCGTCATCGTCACCGGGCTCGATCCGTCCTCGCGCACGCTGAAGACCCACTACGACGCGATCGTCGAGGAGTTCTCGCGGCTGCCCAATACGGCGGAGGAGATCGCGCAGGTCTATGCCGAGCACCCGCTCACCTCGACGGAGGAGGCGTTGCGCCGGCTGGGCGCTCCTTCGCCCATGGCGGCGGTTGGCTGCAGCGATTGAGGGGCTGAGGCCCAGGGCCAAAGCCCACTCATCTTGGCTTTGTGAAAAGGCCGCGTGCCACCCGACGCGACTTTCGGGAAGATCCGCTTCCGCTCGCGATCGAGCAAGAAGCGGACCTGTGGGCGGCGATCGGCTTCTATCGCGAGCGATAGGTTCGAGAAGCGCAGGTCAGGCGGCTCGGACGGTCGCGAGGAAACGGGCGACCTCCACGCCGAGATGTTCGGACTGGCGTGACAGTTCGGAAGCCGCCGACAGGACTTGGCTGGCCGCCGCCCCCGTCTCCTCGGACGCCTGCGCGACGCTGGTGATGCTGCCGGTCACGGCGTTCGTCCCAGTCGAGGCTTGGCTCACATTGCGGACGATCTCCTGGGTCGCCGCGCCCTGTTGCTCCACCGCCGCGGCGATCGACGTGGCTACGTTGTCGATCTCGCGAATTCGGGTGGTGATGTCGCCGATCGCCGTCACGGCCTGCCCGGTGACACCCTGCACCTCGCCGATCTGACGGGCGATTTCCTCGGTGGCCTTGGCGGTTTGCTCGGCCAAGGCTTTCACTTCCGATGCCACCACGGCAAAGCCGCGACCGGCGCTGCCGGCGCGCGCCGCCTCGATCGTCGCGTTGAGCGCCAGCAGGTTGGTTTGGCTGGCGATGGAGGAGATCATCCCGACCATGTCGCCGATGCGCGACGCGTTCTGGCTCAGCGCCCGAACCAAGCTGGCGGTCTCGCGGGCCTCGCCGACCGCCGACTGGGCGAGTTGGGCCGAGCCGGAGACCTGTCGCCCGATCTCTTCGACGGATGATCCCAACTCCTCGGCCGCGGCTGCGACGGTCTGCACGTTGGCGGCGGCCTCCTCGGCGGCGACAGCCACGGTGATGGATTGCGAGGCGGTCTCGGTGGCCGTGGCCGTCATCTGCTGGGCGGTGGCCTGCAGCTCGGTGGCCGCGGACGAGACCATCCCGACGATCCCGCCGACCGCACGCTCGAAGCCGTCGGCGAGCTCGATCATCGTGCGCCTGCGTTCCTGCGCAGCGGCGGCTTCGGCGATCCGCTTGACCTCGGCCTCCTCGGCGGCCTTCCGCGCCACCATGGTCTTGATGCCCTCGACCGCCTTTCCGACCGCGCCGATCTCGTCGCTGCGGGACGCTTCCTTAATGTCCGCGTCGGTCTGGCCCTCGGCCATCCGTTGGAGTGCGCCGACCAGACGTCCGAGCGGGCGCGTGAGCAGAACCTTGGCCGATGCGAAGATCACGCCCAGCACGACAACGAGAATGGCGACGCCCCCGAGAGCTGTTTCCAGAACACGGGCAAAGATCGGCTGAGAGAACGCCTTGGCCGGCACGTCGAGCAGAAGGGCCCAGGTCGTGTTCAT
>JAESFL010000989.1_pt1 | contig 12714 bp, 7 predicted proteins | sample 9269401 | NCBI WGS metagenome assembly JAESFL01 (sample SAMN14506025, study PRJNA617098) | algae metagenome | isolation source: Gloeocapsa sp. UFS-A4-WI-NPMV-4B04 and co-occurring heterotrophs from desert... | place: USA: Utah | collected 2006-10-01 | reverse complement strand
CCTGCTGCACCTGCACCCGGTCGGCCAGCACCGATCCGACCCGCGGATCGAGCACGACGCGCGCCGTGATCCCCTGCTCGCCGGCACCCGGCAGGGTCAGGGCGCCGGCCTCCTCGATCATCATCGCCACCGGCTCGACCCGCTTCTCGGTCTCGCCGCGGGCGACGAACTCGCGCAGGCGGGAGATGATCTGCCTGGCCCGCAGCGCCTGCTGGGACGCCTTGTCGAGAACCTCCTGCGCCCTGGCGATCGTCTCGGGGTCGGGCTGAGCCAGCAGGCGACGGCAGCCGTTGGTATAGTTGCTGATGGCGCCGAGCGGCTGGTTCAGTTCGTGGGCGAGCGTCGTCGCCATCTCGCCCATGGCGCTCAGGCGGGAGACGTGTCCCAGTTCGGACTGGAGTTCCTGGAGCCGCGCCTCGGTCCGCCGCTGCTCGGTGAGATCGCTGATGAAGCCGGTGAAGAAGACCTGCTCTCCCGAACTCATCTCGCCGATGGCCATCTCCATCGGAAACGTCGATCCGTCGCGCCTCCGGCCCGTCACCTGCCGCGTGGTGCCGACGACGCGGCGCTGACGCGTCTGCCGATAGCGCGCGAGATCGGCATCGTGCTGGTCCCGCATCGATTCCGGCATCAGGAGGCCGACATCCTGCCCGATCGCCTCGTCGGCCGCGTAGCCGAACAGTCGCTCGGCCGCCGGATTGAAGGAGTGGATCACGCCCGCCTCGTCGATGACCACCATCGCCTCCGGCACGGTGTCGAGTATTGAGCGCAGATGCGCCTCGCGGGCGCGCAGTTCCGCCTCCACCTGCTTCTGCTCATCGATGCTGAAGACGACGCCCCGATGCCGACGGGGCCGCCCCTCGGCATCGAGATGCACCTGCCCCCGCGAGCGCAGCCAGCCGCCCCGCCCGTTCGGCGGCCTGACGCGGTAATCGACCTCGTAGCTGCCGCCGGCCCGCAGCACGCTCTCGATGGCCTCGGCGCGGGCGCGGCGATCGTCCGGATGCACCAGGTCCTGGGTGGCAGCGAAGCTCGTCAGTCGGTCGGATGGGACACCGAAGAGGCAGGCACAGCCCTGCGAGGCGCTGACGCGGCCGGTCGGGATATCCAGAGACCAGAGGCAGACGCCGACCTCATGAAGGGTCTGACGGAAATCCTCGACGGTCAGCCCCTCGTCGCCAACCTGAGCCGTACCGGACGCTGCAAGAGGGAGCGTCATCGATTCCATCCCGGAAGTCGCTGCACGGAACATAAAGCTCATTGCCACACGAAGCCAAAGCCAATCGTGTCATTTGATAAAGTACTGTCAGCACTTCCGTTCATCACCCATGAAAACAGAAGGCTCATCGATAAAATTTACGCAATTCTTGCTTGCATGGAAAGGCGCCATATGCGGAGAATCGGCCATCCATGTCAGATAAAGATTGTCTCAGCACAACTTTTGCTATGTGAATAGGCACTGGCGATGACGGCACGCGCCAGCGGAGCGAGCCGGTCCCGGATCGCGGTTCGCCCTTGCGCTGGATCAAGGCCGACCGGTTCCGGCCCATTCAACGATGGAGCGCTTCAGATCGGAGTCCCAGCCATGTCCCAGAAGGCCTCGTCCGCGCTCGCGGGCATCCGCGACGTCCTCATCGGCATCGCGGTCGAGAACGAGGGCGAGACGGCCTCGTCGGCCATCGGTTACGGCCTGACGCTGGCGAAGGCCGCGGGCGCCCACCTGACCCTTCAATCGGCCTCCTGGCGCCTCTCCGGTGACGACCGCTGGATCAGCGGCTTCGACGACGGCAGCGTCGCGGAAATCGACCGCCGCCTCGGCGCCCTGGCCCGCGCCATCGCGGAGCGCGCCGCGGGCGATGCGCGGCTGGCGGGCGTCGTCTGCACCACGGAGACGCCGAGCCTGCCCTATCCGGCCGTCATCCGCCGGTTGGCGGAACAGGCGCGCCTGCACGATCTGGCGATCCTGGATGCCGGGATCTGGACCTGCGACCTCGACCGCGAGGCGCTCGAAGCCACCCTGTTCGAGAGCGGCCGCCCGGTCATCGCGGTCCCGCCGGGACACGCCGTCTTCGCCGGCCGCCGGATCATCGTCGCCTGGGACGGCAGCGCCCCGGCGGCGCGGGCCGCCAACGACGCGATGCCGCTCCTGCGCGCCGCCGAGGCGGTGGAGATCGTCACCGTCGGCAACGCGGCGGAGATCCGCGACGCCGTGCCCGGTGCCGAGTTCGCGCCTCATCTCGCCCGGCACGGGGTGAACGTCATCGTCAACGACCTGCCCGTCTCCGGCTCGATCGGGGACACCCTGCGGTCGCAGGCCGGCCTGTTCCGGGCCGACATGATCGTGATGGGCGCCTACCGCCATTCGCGCACGCGCCAGTTCTTCTTCGGCGGCGTGACGCGCTCGCTGCTGCGGAGCTGTCCGGTCCCGCTGTTCCTGTCGCGCTGAGGGCCCGAACCGGAACCATCTTTTGCTAACTTTGATGCGTGATTTGGCAGCCTTCCCCTGCAGAAGCGGAGCCGCCTTCACGTTTCGGCAAGGGAGAGCGGCGTTAGTGGCTCTGTCCACCGTAGGGTTGCCGTCAAAGCACTCGGCTGGGCACGGGGGACCGAACAGGCCTGGGACACCGCTCGATGCTCGCTCTCGTCCTCGACGACGCCGAGATGAACAACCTGGTGATGGTGGCCTCCCTGCGGCCGCTCGCCGGATGCGTGCCGCACGCCTTCACCGTGCCGGCGGAGGCGCTCGCCTTTGCCGAGAGCCGTGCCTGCGAGATCGGCGTCGTCATCACCGATTACGAGATGCCGGGCATGAACGGCATCGAGTTCATCCGGGCGGTGCGGCGCGTCCCCGGCCTCGCCATCGTGCCCACGGTCATGGTCACGAGTCACGACCAGCGCAGCCTGCGCCGCGAGGCGCTGGAGGCGGGCGCCACCGACTTCCTCACCAAGCCCGCCGACGCGGTCGAGATCCGTGCCCGCGTCACGAACCTGCTCGCCCTCTCCGAGGCCCACCGGGCGCAACGCGATCACGCCGCGCAGCTCGCCCGCGAGATCGCGGCGGCAGTGGCGATGGTCGAGGAGCGCGAGCGCGAGATCGTTTCGACCCTCATGCGCGCCGCCGAGCACCGGGATTCCGACACCGGTGACCATATCGCGCGGGTCTCCGCCTATGTCGGGCTGATCGCCGAGGCGATGGGCCTGTCCGCCGCCGACACCCGGCAGATCTGCCTGGCCGCGACCATGCACGATGTCGGCAAGATCGCCGTGCCGGACGCCATCCTGCTCAAGCCGGGCGCCCTCACGCCCGAGGAGCGCCGGGAGATGGAGCAGCACGCCGACCGGGGCCGGCGCATCCTGAGCGGCAGCGAATCGCCGGTCATGCGGCTCGCCGCCGAGATCGCGGGAAGCCACCACGAACGCTGGGACGGGACCGGCTACCCCTACGGCCTGAAGGGCGAGGCCATCCCGCTCGCCGGCCGCATCGTCGCGGTGGCCGACGTCTTCGACGCGCTGACGACCGCGCGTCCCTACAAGCAGGCGTGGTCGCCGGAGCGCGCCCGCGCCCATCTTCAGGAGAATGCCGGCTCCCACTTCGACCCGCGCATCGTCGAGGTGTTCCTGAGTCGCTGGAGCGCCGTCCAGACGTTTCTCGATCTCGGCCGCGAGTCCGCCGCGGCGACGCAGGCTGCCTGAAGAGAAACGCGCTCTCAGGGCGGGTGCGTCGCCGAGCGCTCTGCGCGCCGGTCTCATTCGCCTGGGTCCGCGCAGCCGGTGGCAGGCCAAAGGGCGTCGGCTCGATTGCGTCCGGACCTTCACCCGTCTTTGCGAGGCGAAGCCATGGCGATCCAGGGCGCGACCATGCCGGAAATGTCGCGCCCTGGATCGCTTCGGCTCCGCCTCGCGATGACGGCGGCTGGTGAGAGCGAAGCGATCAACTGAGAATCGTGTGAGATCGCGTTTCGGCTTCGGCGCGTGCGGCCTTATCGGCGAGCCGGGACAGAGGCCGGCGCCGGGAAGGTAACCGGACCGCAGCCCGTCCCAGCCGTGCGACCCTCAGCCGATCCCGAGCCTGCGAGGGGTCTCCTCGCCACTCTCCTCAGCCGGCACGCCGAAGCGGAGACGGAGCGCGCTTACGGTGCGGGCAAGCAGGTCGTCCAGGTCGGACGCCGCGTCGGCGAGGCCGTCCAAGCGGCCGTCGCGCGCCTCCCGCTCGATCGCGCCCGCGCGGTCCTTCACCTGCACCGCACCGATATTGGCGCTCATCGACTTGAGACCGTGGGCGGCGCGGGCCGCGGCCGGCGCGTCGGCGCGGGCCAGCGCGTCTTCGAGGTCCAGGAGCGTTTGGGGTGCCTGGGCGAGGTAGAGCCGGAGGATGCGCTCGAGGAAGTCCCGGTCGCCCAGTTCCTCCAGATTGGCAATCGTCGGCTCGTCGAGCAGCGCATCGTCTGACGCCGCCAGCGTGGGCGCCTCCGGCACGACCGTTCCCGGATCGCCCCCGGCCGCCGAAAGGTGATGCGCCAGCAGCGCGCCGAGCTGCGCCAGGGTGAACGGCTTGGCGAGCATGCCGTCCATCCCGGCCGCCTGCCAGGATTCGGAGCCGTCGCCGACGACGTGGGCGGTCAGCGCCACGATCGGCACGCGCCCTGTCCCGTCCCGCGCCTCGCGAGCGCGGATGGCGGCGGCGGCGCTGAAGCCGTCCAGCACGGGCATGCTGCCATCCATCAGGACGAGATCGAAGCGGCCCGCGGCGGCGGCCTCCACCGCAGCCCCACCATCCTCGACACAGACGATGTCGTGGATGCCGAAGCGGCCGAGCGCCTCGGCCGCGACCTCGCGGTTGACGGCGCTGTCGTCGGCGATCAGCACCCGCGCTCCGGCGAAGGAGGGCAGGGCGGCCGCCGCGCCCGCATCCGCCCCCGGAGCCTCGACGGCCAGCGGCGCGCCCTGGGACAGGGCGGCCAGCAGCGGGCGCCATTCGGCCTGGGCGAGGGGACGGCGCAGCACGGCATCGGCGAGGCCGGCTCGCACGAGCCCGGAACCGGACGTGTCGCCGATCGGCACCAGCGCGACGACGCGGCCCGCGCCCTCGGGGCGACAGCCGTTTGCCAGCAGCTCGGACGCCTCGACGATCCAGTGAGCGTCTCCGGATCGTGCGGGATGGAAGCCGGCGGCCCGAAGATCGGCCGCGAGCGCGGCCTGCGTCGCGGCGGCGACCGCACCGAAGCGGATGGCGGCGGGCACGGCGGGCGCGCGGCGGACCGGTGCCTCGGCCCCTTCCGCGCCCTCCACCGGGATGCGCGCCCAGAATGTCGAGCCCTCGCCGACACGGCTCTCGACGCCGACGCGGCCGCCCATGGCGCCGATCAGGCGCTCGGCGATCGACAGCCCCAGCCCGGTGCCGCCGAAGCGGCGGGCGATCGACTGGTCGGCCTGGGTGAAGGCGGTGAAGATCCCGGCCAGCCGGTCCTGCGGGATGCCGATGCCGGTGTCGGATACGGCGATGCGCAGGACCGGACCGGAGGCCTCCCGCTCCATCTCCATCCGCACCAGGACATGGCCGGCCGCGGTGAACTTGAGAGCGTTCGAGACGAAATTGCCGAGCACCTGCCCGAGCCGCACCGGATCGCCGAGGAGGGTGCGCGGCACGTCGCCGTCGATCTGCGCCGCGAGGTCGAGCCCCGCCGACGCCGCGCGTTCGGCAAACAGGGTCACGACGGTGTCGGCGACATCGCGCGGGCTCAGCGGGATGCGTTCCACCTCCAGGCGGCCGGCCTCCACCTTCGCGAAATCGAGGATGTCGTTGATGATGGCGAGGAGGGACTGGCCGGAGCGGGCGATGACATTGGCGTAGCGCTTCTGGCGCGGCGGCAGATCGGCCGAGGCGAGAAGTTCGGCCATCACCAGCATGCCGTTCATCGGCGTGCGGATCTCGTGGCTCATCGTGGCGAGGAAGACGGATTTGGCCGCGTTGGCCTCGTCGGCGGATTGCTTGGCCTCGATCAAGTCGTGGGTGCGCAGCCGGATCTCCTCCTCCAGGCCCGCATTGTGGCGCGCGATCGCCCGGTCGCGCTCGTTCACGGCCCGCAGGAGGTCGTTGAAGCTCTCGGCCAGCGCGCCGACCTCGCCGCTGCCGGTCTCGGCGCGCCGGGAATAGTCGTGGCCGAGACGCACCCCGTCCATCGTCCGGGCGAGCGCCGCCAGCGGACGGGTGACGCTGCGCTGCAGCCCCAGCGAGACGGCGAGCCCGAGCGCCAGGGCGAGCAGCCCGGCGAGCGCGGCCGTGAGGCCGACCTCGGTGATGCGCTCAGCCAGGTCGCGGTTGTCCGAGACCAGGACGACGCGCCCGATCGGGCGGGCGTTCTCCAGGATCGGTACCGAGACGCGCAGCGTCCGCGTCGACATGAGATCGAGAGGCGAGACGGAGTCCCGATCGAGGTCGATGTCGTCCGAGAGCCGCAGGCCGATGCCCTGTTCGGCGAGGATGCCGCCCTCGATCCGCTCGACCGCGGCGTAGACCAGGGCCTGCCCGTGGGCGATCGCCCGCAGGGTGCTCTGCGCCGCCCCCTCGTCACCCTGGGCCGTCGCCTGCGCGGCGCTCGCGGCCAGGATCTGCGCGGTCATCCGCAGGGCTTCGCGCTTGGCCGCGGCGTAGCGATCGACCTCGCGCCAGGTCGACAGGCCGGTGAGGAGAAGGAGGGCGATCGCCACCGCGCTGGCCACGGCGAGCGCGAGCCGACCGGACAGCGAGCGGATCGGGTTCGTGAACGGGCTACGCACGGAGGGGGTCTCGCGGGAAGGGGCGCGCGGGATGAGCCGCGCGTGTCACTGGCTGATGACGAGCCGCCCCGAGATCGGGCCGACCCCCTGCGGGATCGGAACGCTCGAACGGTTGTAATCCGCGTTGAGGTAGAGGTTCGGGCCCTCGTAGAGGTTGATCTGCTGAGCCACGACGACGGTGTAGGCGGAGAGATCCGCCACCGGCCGCTTCGAATCGATCACGAGCCGGCCGGCGGGCAGATAGATGGTCCCAAGCATAGTGCGGGCGTTGTCGCTGATGATGCGGTAGGTCCGCATCGGCTTGGTCGCACTGAGCGGCGGGGGCGTCGGCGTGATCACCTCGCCGACGAGCAGATCGACGGACAGGGCCGGATCGATCGGCAGGGTGACGGTGGGGTCCTCGGCCATCAGAAGGCCGGCCATCACGCCCGTCGTCGGCGCCGACAATTCGACCGTGGTCTTCTTGTCGAAGAGCAGGCCGCCGTTGTTCCCGTTGAAGTAGAAGCCGACATCCTTGCCCGTCATCGTCGCCTTCTTGTCGACGATGAGCGGGCCGTCCTTCATGACGTAGATGCCCGGCCGCAGGGTGACGACCGCGTTCTTGGTGATGTGCAGGCCCCCGCAATAGGTGCCGGGATCGAGCGTGACCGACTCCGCGACGACGTTGCTCCCCTTGCTCTTGCCCGTCAGCGCATCGGCGAGGCGGAGGATTTCGGGAAGGTTCACGCAGTCGCCGACCGGCGGGGCAGGGCGGTTTCGGAGCGGATCCTGGATGACGGGGCAGCTCGTCTGCGGGTTGGGCGTGAAATTCGCCCGGTCGTCCTTGAACCCGCCTGCGGAGCAGATCGTCTGGGCCCGCGCCAGCGCGCCGTCGCGGCCGACCATCCCCGAGTTGCTGGTGGAGTTCGAGTAGAGGGCGCAATCGTAGGCCGTGACCTGTGCGTTGCGCTCCAGGTTGAACGCGCCGGAGGCCGCGGGGTCGAGCGCCAGCATGCACAGACGCATCCGGCCGACGACGCTCGCCCGCGCCCGCGCGGAGACCGGCATCGACGCCACGCCGACGAACGTCCCGAAGGTGAGCTTGATGACCTGTTCGGCGCGCGCCTCGACGCTCGTCTTGTCGGCGGCGACGCTGACCTCGATCGCGACCGGAGCGTCGGGACCGGCTTTCGCCTCGGCCTGGATCGTCTGGGTCGTCAAGCCGACGATGGATTCGGTGCTCGAGACGACCAGCTTGAGGGCATTGCCGCCGGCCAGGACGCCGGCATCGACCGCGCTCTGGAGATGCGTGCGGGCGGAGACGACCTTGGCATAGTCGATCGCGCCGCCGACCAGGCCGATCAGGACGGAGGCCGCCAGCCCGAAGATCACCGCAACCGAGCCGTCATTCTCGCGAGACAGGCGCGACAGAGGCTTTTTCCACCCGATTGGTTTCGTCTTCGCCTCACGCGTCACCATCGTGACTTTTGCCCCGTCTCCCGTCGCACCCCATCCCCTGAGTAATTTTCCCGAGTTAATAGGTCATACTTGGCATCGGCGAGGCAGTGACGGTACGGTTTACGCACAATTGACAATGACCGCGCCTGATCGACGTCTTGCCGAATGCGGCGATGGGCCGAGCTCGAACACGGGCAAGCCTGCCGCCGGCTCCCGGAAAGCGGGCTTCAAGCCTCGGGACGGGATCACGCCGGACAGGGATTTCCGCCCGGCAGGACGACTTCGACCTGCCCGTTCTTCGCGATGCCCTCACGCACCGGCCACACGGTCTTTGCGGTGAACGTCAAATCGTTGAGGAACGGGAAGAAGGAGAACAGCGGCCGATAGGGCAGCCGCGTCTCGGCCATGACGAAGCGATCCCCCTTCGACGCCGTTCCCGCCGGCGGGGGACCGATATCGGAGCCGACGGCGCGGGCCGTGTCTCCCTGCTGGACGCTGGAGCAGACCCTGGCCACGAAGTCGTTTCCGGCTTGATAGACTCCCCCGGCCGTCAGCACGATACCGATGCCGGTCAGACTGTAGGGGGACGCCACGACCTGGGCAGCCGAGAACACGTCGTTGATGTCAGCGTAATCGCTCTTCGAGGCGAGGTCGGCCATCGTGATCGTGGCCTGGGCAAGACGATTGTTGGTGGCGATGGCCCGCGGGATTTCGATCGTGGCCACGAACAGGAGCAGGAGGACGGGCGCGATGAAGGCGAACTCGACGGCACTCGCCCCGCCCTGCGCCCGGCCGACCCGGACGAGGACTTGGCGGAGCCGATACCCCCCCGGGACCAGACGGCGCAGCCTCATGGACACGCGCCTGCCGCGTAGTTTTCGGCGCGGAAGACTGCGGTCGAGGTGAGGAGCTGCTTGCCGCCGGGCATGCGCTGGCCGGTGTAATCGAGGAACCGGAACGGCCGCAGCATCGGCACGGCGGCGCGCAGAACGTGGACGGCCCCGCCCAGCGGGCAATCGAGCTGGCTGCCGAAGCCGGCGGCCCAGTCGCCGCGGCTGGCATCGTAGGCCGGCGCGATCTGCTTGATGGCGAAGGTGGCGGAGCGCACGAGATCGAACCGCATCTCGTCGCACTGATAGAAGCGAAGGCCCGAACCGCAGAGGAGGCCGCGCATCTGCTGCGCGACATCGGCGCCGGCATCCTCCTGGAAAGCCCCCGTCCGGACGAGGCGCGCCGCCCGCTGGACCGAGACGTCGAGTTGGTGCTGGGCGAAGGCGAGGATCGACGCCTCCATGATCACCATCACCAAGACGAAGAGCGGCAGGATGACGAGCGAAAGTTCAACCGCGGCAATGCCGTCGACATTACGGACGAACCGAGACCTCAGACCTTCTGCTGCTGAACAGCGCCGACGATGCGGGATGAGCTGAGAGGCTTTCAAGGCTTGGTCTTCGTCGATGCCGCTTCCCCCGCGGTCTCAGCACCACCGGGCTTTTCCCCGATTTGAGACGGGCTCGCTCAAACACGCTACGGCGACGCGCCTTTATGCTCCGTGAATCCGACCGCGAAGACTGCACCATCCGGCGATCTGCCATGCCTGTCGCGGCCTCTGCGCGAGCATGCGGCTCATCAATTGGTCGTGACCGCCCGCAAATGACCGATTTCGCCGATCTCCGGCCATGCGCCGCGGTCCTCATGACTTGGTTACTGGCAATCTATTCCTTTTCCCGAAGGGTGAGCCCATCGTCCCGCGATCGAGGAGGGAAGCCGCCGGGATGCCAGTCCGACCAGGCGGTGGACCGTCAAGCGGCGCGCGACCGGGCTTCGATCGCGGACGCGATCGGCGCGAGGCGCGCGGCCATCGGCGCGGCGCGAACGCCGATCATCCCTTCGCGCCTCCAGATCTTACGATCGATCAAAGCGCGCCCCGCAAGGCCTGTCATGGTCGAGCCGCGGGAAACGGCTCTGCGATTTCGGCCGGCACCTTCGCGGCCGATCCACATATCCAGCCCATCCGACAGCATTCAAATAGCGTTTTTAACATCCGATCTATATACAATCAGCGCGATACAGGCTAGCATTCCCACAATTCACCCTATTTGATCGCTGGGTGTACTGATCCTACGCACGGTGGTATACGCATAAGTCAATGCAAGCGGCGCCTCATGCCAACAAGGCGCGCCCAAACCATCGTGCCTGCGAAACATACTCGCGGAGATCCATTCCACACGTCTGCCTTACGCGCCCATTCGGCGAGCCCGAACCGGAGAAACGCCGGTGGCAACATTGGTCACGTCACCAAGCGGCACAGACGAAAAAGCCAATCAGGTTCTCTGGACAAGCACCGCGGCCTTCACGGCCAGCTTCGCGGTCTGGACGATCTTTGCCATCATCGGCATCGGGATCAAGGAAGAGCTGAGGCTGTCCGAGAGCCAGTTCGGACTTCTGGTCGGCACCCCGATCCTATCCGGCTCCGTATCGCGGCTGTTTCTCGGCATGTGGTCCGACCGCTACGGCGGCCGCAAGATCTTCGCCGCGCTCATGTTCATCTCGGCGGCTGCCACCTACGCTCTGATCTGGGCCGACAGTTACGTGACGATGCTGCTCGCCGGCCTCGTCGTCGGGCTGGCCGGGGGCACCTTCTCCGTCGGCGTCCCTTACGTTTCGCGCTTCTTCTCGCCGGAACGGCAGGGCACCGCGCTCGGCATTTTCGGAGCCGGCAATGTCGGCGCCGCCGTCACCAAGTTCCTCGCGCCCTTCGTCATGGTCGCCATGGGCTGGCGCGGCGTCGCCGAGGTCTGGGCGGCCGGCCTCGCCATCACCGCGGTGCTGTTCCTGCTCCTCACCCGGGACGAGCCGCGCAGCGCCGCCGACGCCCAAGCGGCGCGCGAGCCGTTCCTGGCCCAGTTCAAGGTGCTCGTCCACGCCCAGGTCTGGCGCTTCTCGCTGTATTACTTCTTCGTCTTCGGCGGCTTCGTCGCGCTGGCGCTGTGGCTGCCGCACTATCTCGTTGCGACCTACGGGTTGTCCCTGTCCTCGGCCGGCATGCTGGCGGCCTTCTACTCGGTGCCGGCCAGCCTGTTCCGCATCTATGGCGGCGTGCTGTCCGACCGCTACGGCGCCCGGGCGGTGCTCTACTGGACCTTCGGCGTGGGCATCCTGTCCACCTTCATGCTGTCCTATCCGCCCACCACCTACATCATCGAGGGAATCCGCGAGCCGATCCGCTTCTCGACGAGCCTGGGGCTCACCCCGTTCCTCGTCATCATGTTCGTGCTCGGCTTCTTCATGAGCCTCGGCAAGGCCGCCGTGTTCAAGCACTGTCCGCCGTCAGCACTCCTGAGACATACTGAGGGTCTTCACGAACGGAGGATGGCTGGTTCATCGTCGCCTCCAGGAGCGAAGATGAAACAGACGTCCGGGCCGGTACGGAAGCCGGCAGAAGCCGTGATCAAGGACATCCGCCGCGCGACACGCCGGCAGTTCTCGGCCGAGGAGAAGATCCGCATCGTGCTGGAAGGCCTGCGCGGTGAAGACAGCATCGCCGAGCTGTGCCGGCGTGAGGGCATCGCCAGCTCGATGTACTACGGCTGGTCCAAGGAGTTCTTGGAGGCCGGCAAGAAGCGGCTGGCCGGCGACACGGCCCGCGCCGCGACCGCTGATGAGGTCCAAGATCTGCGCCGCGAGGCGGGTGCGCTGAAGGAAGTCGTGGCCGACCTCGTCCTGGAGAACCGCCTGCTGAAAAAAAGCATGACCGCGGCTGGGGGCGACGAGGCATGAGGTACCCGGCCTCTGAGAAGCTGGAGATCATCCAGTTGGTCGAGCAGTCTCACCTGCCGGTGCGCGCTACCCTGGAGAAGCTCGCCATCCCGCGCGCCACCTTCTACCGCTGGTATGACGCCTTCCAGTGCGGCGGCCCCGAGGCATTGGCGGATCGTCCCTCGCGGCCCAGCCGGGTCTGGAACCGTCTGCCGACAGAGATCCGCGAGCAGATCGTCGCCCTCGCACTGGAGGAGCCAGAGCTCAGCCCGCGCGAGCTGGCGGTGCGCTTCACCGACGAGCGGCGCTACTTCGTCTCGGAGGCAACCGTCTACCGCCTGCTCAAAGCCCAGGACCTGATCACCAGCCCGGCCTACATCGTCGTCAAAGCCGCCGATGCGTTCCACGACAAGACGACCGCACCCAACCAGCTCTGGCAGACGGACTTCACCTACCTGAAGGTCGTGGGATGGGGGTGGTACTACCTCTCGACCGTGCTCGACGACTTCTCGCGCTACATCGTGGCGTGGAAGCTGTGCACGACGATGCAGGTTGGCGACGTCACCGCCACGCTCGACCTTGCGCTGGCGGCGGCCGGGCTCGACCATGTGCAGGTGGCGCATCGGCCACGGCTGCTCACCGACAACGGATCGAGCTACGTCGCGGGTGATCTGGCCGACTGGCTCGGCAGTCAGGGTATGACCCACATCCGCGGTGCCCCGCGCCATCCGCAGACGCAGG
>JAESFL010000988.1_pt1 | contig 12741 bp, 13 predicted proteins | sample 9269401 | NCBI WGS metagenome assembly JAESFL01 (sample SAMN14506025, study PRJNA617098) | algae metagenome | isolation source: Gloeocapsa sp. UFS-A4-WI-NPMV-4B04 and co-occurring heterotrophs from desert... | place: USA: Utah | collected 2006-10-01 | reverse complement strand
GTCGTTGCAACGGTCACCTCCCAAGGGGCTGTAAAAGGGGGTGCCGAACGTGGATCGATTAAGGCAGAAGTGGCAGGCCGTCTGACGGGAAGCTCAGGTTCCGGCACCTGGGCACTCACCGGTTCGCGAGCCTGCACCGGGCGGTGGCGGGCGGGAAAGCCTGGATAGATTTAAGCTGCGGGCCGAATACCAGCCAGTTGTGCACCCCACGGCGAGCGACGCGAGTACTGCTCTATGCAGGCGACCGCCCCTTCGTAGCGCTGGCTTTCTTATGCCGAGCCAAGCTCCAGATCCCCAACACCAACGCCCACCACAACAGAAGCCCGCCGAGAATGCTCGCTGCGATCACAGCAGCCGGACCCTGGATGCCGCTCCCTGCCAGGATGCCCGAGGTATCGACAACCCAGTCCAGCACTGCGGATGCCGCGATAGCGACCATGGTCCCCGGTAGGACATAGGCGAGCGCGAAAGCCTTGGGCTCGATAAGGAACAGGACCGCACCCACTCCGAGAGCGGCGATACCGGAGGCGAGAACCCTAAGTGCCGGATGCATCTGAGGTGGAACCCCGCTTCATCGAGGTCTGATCCCGTCGCGCACCTCTGACTTCCCGCCGAGCCACGCCGGGTGCAAGGGACGTGGCGATCAAAGAAAAGGCCGCCTAGCCAAGCGGCCTCTCCCCATCACATCTGCTAAAGATCATGCAGCCTTCCTGCGCCCGCGCTTCTTCGGAGCTTTCTCGGCGACCGTCTCAGACGTGTCAGCGCTCTTGGCCGCCGCCTTTGCTCTATTCGAGCGTATCTGCCCCAGGCCCAAGCTCTTGGCGAGTTCTGAGCGCTTGGCGGCATAGCTGGCCGCAACGAGCGGATAATCACTGGGGAGGCCGTAGCGTTCTTTATACTGCTGGGGGGTGAGCCCGTGCTTGTTGAGGTGCCGCTTCAGCGACTTGTACTTCTTCCCGTCAATCAAGCTCGTGATCGAATCGGGCGTGACGCTCTTCTTGATGGAAACCGCCGGTTCGAACTTCGGCGTCTCCTGGCGCACAGGGTTGCTCACGCTCTGAAGCGCGCCATGAACATTGGCGATCAAAGCTGGAAGGTCAGCCACTTGAACCGAGTTGTTGCTCACGAAGGCCGACACGATGTCAGCCGCGAGTTCGATGTAGTTCGGCTGCGCGCCGGGTGTGGAGATTTGGTCGGTCACTTGGGTCAGTCCTGCTTGAGGAATCAATGTCCCTCCGCCAGCATTCAGAAGAACACGGGAGAGATACGGCCACTATGCAGATGCGCAATTGGTCCACAAGGGCATCTCCTGTGGTCAACACAATATAGCTGCACGATCCCTGCTGACGTGATACTTTCTCCACCGTCGATCAACCCCGCAGGGAGAAGTTATGGACCTATTCCGGGCTGACCACATCCGTACTCCCGTTCCCTTCGGCTCTTGGGCATTGACCCGAGCCGCTACTCTCGACCAGTGTAACTCCCGAGGACTTGTCGCCGACCTTGCAGGCTCGGGTCCCCTCAAACGGCAGGCTGCTTTCGCGGTCATCAGCACAATCGATCCCGCTGATCCCGTAACCTTCATCTCCCGCCTTGCCGATCCCCGCCCGAGCAACCTCGGTGAGGCACTCCGCACCCGGCAGGCGCGGGACCTCGTCGCCGCTGCCTTCAATACGGACCGGGTCCCAACCGGCTATCTGCGGGCGCTGACCCGCATCGGCTTCAAGCCCCTCGATGAGCTGCACCTCTACCGCCGCCTGTTCGGCATCTTCACGGACCCGGCGGAGCACCGGAAGGCTCACGCACTCCGCTACTGCGGCCCGATCACCACCACGACCGTGCAGGTCGTGGACGTGCTCGATCCCATCCTGATCACCCCTGAAGTCGTGGGTAGGATGCGCAGTGTCGGGCAGGCCAATAAGGCAAACACAATCCTGCGCTTTCTACGGAGCGTCTGTTCAACCCTCGACGATGAGGACCTCGCGGCAGGCATCCAGCAGTCGATGGGCCAGGGCGGTATTGAGCGATTTGCACAACGTATGATCCAGAAGGCAGATCGCGTCCCAACACCACCCCTGCCGCTGCAACGCGAATTCACCCCGATCACCAGTGGCCCAGAGATGATCAGGCTCGGACGGGAGATGAGGAATTGTTTGGCCTCCCGTATCCCGCACGCGCTTCTCGGGCTGGCCAGCTTCTACCGCACCGAGGTCCGAATTGGCGGTCGGGATCATACGGTCGTGGTAGAGCTCACCCCCCTTTCCAACGGCACCTGGGCCGTGGAGGGGCTCTTCCTGCGGGGGAACACCAAGCCTCCTGCGCCTGTAATGCGCTCCCTGGTTCGGCGGCTCATGGAGCTTGGGGCAGTGGTGGCCATGAACCCTGCCATACACCGGCAGGCGGGTGAACTCGCCTCCTCTCTTGGTGTGTGGGGCTATGGCGAGTTCCAGCTCCTGGCCCTGGAGGATGAGGAGGGCGACGCACCTGACGATGGTCTGGATACCGCTATCCTCGATGTGGTGCTGGAGGACGTGGAGCGCGAATTCGGCTTCGCATAGAGCGTCGAGCATGCGCTCCGGCTTTTGCGGCCCATCATGCTGATGGCCTCAGGGGTGGCGCTGGTGCTGACCCGCACCGCCTCTTCTCGTGTCCTTTAGATCGGTGGTCTCAGTGCTGCCCAAGCCCTACCAGGGTCAACGCGATCTTATCCACCTATGACAACCAAACCAGCGCGTCGGTATTCGTCCGGAGGCTCTGGAGGGTGGCTCGCTTCGAGCGTCATCTCGGATTGGGCTTCATCCAGGGCCACCAGCATCCGGCAACCCAGCCCCTCGACGGCAAAGTCGAGGTGAATATCACCATTCAGATCGCGGGCGATCCCCTTCTGGAGCAGCTTGGACCCAAACCCTTGGCGCGAAGGCGGTGCCACCACAGGCCCACCACTCTCCTTCCATGTCAGGTGGAGGTGGATGCCGTTTACATCCTGCTTCACCTCCCACCGGACGTGGACCCGCCCTTCCGGCCTGGAGAGTGATCCATACTTGGCCGCGTTCGTTGCAAGTTCATGGGACGCCATGCCCAGAGCCACCGCCACACGTGGAGCCAACGGTACCACCGGCCCATCCAGCCGCACCCGCTTGCCCGAGCCGTCATCATAGGGTGCGAGTTCGTTCTTCAAGAGATCACGCAACGAGACGGTCTCCCAGGCCGCATTCGTGAGGAGATCGTGCGTCTTGGAGAGCGCGATGATCCGCGCCTCCAGGGCTTGCTTGTATCGCTCGGGATCGGGCGTCGAGCGGGCCGTGAGGGTGGCCATGGACTGGATCGTGGAAAGCGTGTTTTTGACGCGGTGGTTCAGCTCATTGACGAGCAGGTCCTGCCGCCTTCTCTCGTCGCTCAATTCACGAGCCGCTGTCATGAGAGCATCGGCGACCTGACCGACCTCGCGCGGACCCTTTTGAAGGATGCGGATGGGCTCGCCACGGCCAAGGGCCTGGGCTGAACCGGCAAGGGCCAGAAGGGGATGAGCTACATACCCAGCCGCAACCCAGCCCAGGAGGGCGGTCGCACCAGCAACCAGAAGCCCCCAGAGGGCGATCCGCCCCTGGAGGGCTCCTACAGGCGCGAAGGACGCTTCCGCCGACTGACGCACCAGCACGGACCAGCCGAGCCCTGGATAGTCGCGGTAGCCGCTCGTTCGTTTGTAGCCTGTCAGATACTCGGTCCCGTCCGGCCACCGCCCAACCTGTGACCCCGCTTCTCCCCCTGCCACAGCCGTAGCGCTTGCGGTCTGGAGGACCGTGCGATGCAGGTTCTTGGGTCCAAGGAGAACGGTCCCGTCACGGGCCAGCACCAGTACGTCGATGTTAGGGTATCGTGCCCGAGCCGCACTGCGCAGGGTGCCTTCGATCTCCTCGGCCCAGGTCCAGTACAGGTGGGCTCCAATGACGCCTACCAGCGCCCCATCCTTAGCTTTGACCGGTGCGACAAGGTCCACAAACCGGGGTGGGTTGGCAGGATCGTCGCCCAGCACCTTTGCGAGCAGGATGGCATCGTGAACGTCACCGACGAAGGGAGCCTTCCGGCCCTCGATGAAATACTCACGGTCGGCAACGCTCACGCCCTGCATCTGCGGGATCGTAGCGATCTTCACCCGCGCATCGGGGCCGATGAAAGCGATGGCCGCGTAGTCAGGGTAGGTGGCCCGAAGCTGATCGATGACGACGCGCTTAGCCTCCAGGCTGGCGTTCAGATCACGCATGGTGTCGAGGGAGGCGGCAACTTGGATGTCGCGCCAGCGTTCGAACATGCCGCGATCCAGCTTGTCGGCCATGTGAGTGGCAAGCTCGGCGAGATCGGCTCCAATCTCACGCCGCAGGCGATTACTGGTCTCCTGGCTCGCGAGAATGCCGAGGGAGATGGTCGCGACAAAGCCGATGCCCGCAAAGGCAAGCGCGAAGGTGGCCCGCAACGATGGCCGGAGCCCTGAAAGCATCGAACCACCTTTCAGGTTGCCGAGCCGGAATGGCAGCAACTTACCCTACCTTGACCGTTGTTGACAGAGGGCGGGAAGACCATCCTGAAGGCTAGGCGAGCCTACAACCCATCGTGACGCTGGTGAACCGGTGTACGCGTCCTCTGGTAGCCTCCAACGGATTGGTTTGCCCGACCCATCTGCTCGTCCATCAAAATGGGCTGTTCCCCCTCTGGTCGAGGTTGTCCTGTCCTCCATCTCCCCCGAAACACCGAAACAGGAGGGATGCGCCCATGGGCATGGCTCGCTTGGCAGGCAGCTACACGAGACCCAAGACCTCCGTGGCGTTCTCGGTCCAGTATCAGGATGGGCGGACCGCCTACCTGTTTCTGGAGGGCCATGGTGGACCTGAGCGGGACTTCCTCGTCTCCTCTATTGCGCACGAGCGGCAGCGAACGGGTGCTCTCCCGCAAGGTGTCATTGTGAGTGTGAGGCGGGTCCGCTAAACCCAGCCGGTGGGCTCCCAAGGGCCGGAGCTGAAGCTCAGGGCTTGTGCCGTGCGCTGCGGTCCGGCGAGGGCTCATCAGGATAGGGCAACCAGTGGGTCGGCTGTAGCTCTACCTTTGGCACCATCACCGCCCTCCAGCCCTGCCGGAACCAGACCCAATCGTAGTCTCCAGTGCTCTGCAACTCGACAGCCAAAGCTGATGGATAGACGAGGAGATGCAGATCCCACGCACGAGCATCCAGGCCGGTCAGTGCTACCTAACATTCAACGGTCAGATGGCTCGCGTAATGAAACTCTTCGCGCCCCAATTGCCCCTCCGATATACTTAGCCTGACGTAGGGGTCGCACCATGATCTTCACGGTCAATTCAGGTAGCTCAGTCGGGATCGCGGGTTTCGCGCGTGACAGCGCCAGGGCTGCAATCGACAAGGCACTGGAGCTTCTGCGCGATGGCGAGAAGGACGTGGCAATCACCACACCGGATGGCGAAGTTTACGCGCACGACAGGTTGGACGACTTCGCCCTCCGATACGAATTGAAGACTACCGACCAGACCTAAACGGCAGTGGCGGCCCTCATCCCCTGAAACGGACCCAATGGGAAGGTCACTACAGGCGACGTGATTTGATCTGGAGACCTCAGCAGTGTTCACAGGGCGCTCCTACACTGCGTGTCTTGCTGATCACGGATTGTTCTGGAGGCCCTTAGCTCTACATTTCTGAGTGAATTCCCTCTCGCGTTTATGGTCGCTGACCTACCTCAATCCCGAGCCCAGGCTTTGTGGGAGGCACTATCAACGCGGTTTCAAGGACCGAAGCGTGACCGCTGCCGTAAACAAGACCGCGCCGGAACCAGCATGGATCGAAGAGGATCGGCTCGCAGCCTTGCGCTCCTATGGCATCCTCGACACACCGCCTGAGCCCGCCTTCGACGAGATCACCCGCGTGGCAGCTCTCGTGTGCAAGGCTCCCATCGCGGTCGTGAACCTCATCGAGGACACCCGCCAGTTCTTCAAGTCCAAGATCGGCTTGGGTGTGCGCGAGACACCCGTCGATGTGTCGATCTGCGCCCATGCCATTCTCCAGCGTGACCTCTTCGTGGTGCCGGACACCACCAAGGACCCGCGTTTCGCCTGCAACCCTCTCGTCACAGGCGAGCCGAACCTGCGCTTCTATGCCGGTGCCCTGCTGGAGACCCCGGAGGGTCTGCCCCTCGGCACCGTGTGCGTGCTCGATTACGAGCCCCGCCCGGACGGGATCACCCACGAGCAGGCCGAGGTCCTACGGGCGCTCGCCCGAGCCGCCATGGCTCAGATGGAGTTGCGCCGCTCCAACACCGCACTCGCTCAGAGCGAGGGCAAGTTCAGGGCCATCACAGACTCGGTCGATCAGATGATCTGGTCCACGCGCCCGGACGGGTACCACGACTTCTACAACCAGCGTTGGTATGATTATACCGGCGTGCCGGAGGGCTCCACAGACGGAGAGGCGTGGAATGGGATGTTCCACCCCGACGATCAGGAGCAGGCGTGGGCGCGCTGGCGGCACTCGCTCAGCACAGGCGAGCCTTATCAGATTGAATACCGGCTGCGGCACCGCTCGGGCGAGTACCGGTGGGTTCTGGGCCGTGCACAGCCCATGCTCGATCAACAAGGGCGTGTCACCCGCTGGTTTGGCACCTGCACCGACATCCACGACCTGAAGCAAGCCGAGGCGGCCCTGCGCGAGAGCGAGGAGCGCTTTCGAACCCTGACCGAGGCGATGCCTGCCCTGGTGTTCTCGTGCGACCGGCACGGTCACAACGACTACACCAACCAGCAGTATCAGCGCTTCACGGGGCTCACGGCTGACGAGCTTCTCGGGGATGGCTGGTTCAGGGCTCTGCATCCAAAAGACCACGCCCGCACCATGCAGGTCTGGGAGGACGCCCGCCAGTCTGGTCAGCCCTACGAGGTCGAGTACCGCCTGCGCCGCGCCGATGGTGCGTATCGCTGGTTCCTCGGCAGAGCCATTCCCCTCCACAGTAGCCGTGGGCGTGTCGAGCGATGGCTCGGGGCCGCCATTGACATTCACGACCGCAAACAAGGGGAGCGTGCCAATGCCCACTTGGCAGCTATCGTGTCCTCCTCGCCTGATGCGGTTATCAGCTTTGCTCCTGAGGATGGACATGTCCTGACGTGGAACAGGGGGGCGGAGGACACCTTCGGCTACACGGCGGACGAGGCCATCGGTGCTCCTGTAGACCTTCTTCTCCCGCAGGGCGCACTGACCCAGGCCGAGGATGGAACCGGGGTCTTTGGTGCCGCCATGGCCCAGGGCGATGTGCGCCTGGAGAGCCGCAGGCGGTGCAAGGATGGCCGGATCATCCACGTCTCGGTCACGGCCACCCAGATGAAGGACGAGCAAGGCAAGGTGCTCGGCGTCTCGGGTATCTTCCGCGACATCACGGAGCGCAAACGTGCCGAGGAGCGCCAGCACCTCCTGACGCGTGAGCTTCACCATCGGATCAAGAACACCTTGGCCACGATCCAGGCGATTGCCGGGTCTACCGCTCGCTCCGTGAGCAGCATCGAGGAGTTCAGTACCCGCTTTGCCGACCGGCTAATCTCCATGGGCCGCACCCACACGCTGGTGACGGAGAATGCGTGGAAAGGGGCCAGCCTGCGCGATCTCCTGCGGCTGGAGCTTGATCCCTATGATGATGGCTCGAAAGGTCGGATCAGGATGGTCGGGCCTGAGGTCTACCTTTCAGCGGATACGGCCTTGGCGCTCGGGTTAGGCTTCCACGAACTCACCACCAATGCTGCCAAGCACGGGGCACTCTCGATCTCTGGCGGTCAGGTCGAGATCACGTGGACAACACATCTCCAAGGATCGGTCGAGAACTTGCGGCTCACCTGGGTGGAGAGGAGCGGACCGCCCGTGAGCCTGCCGTCGCGGCGGGGGTTTGGTTCGCAACTCCTCCAGCGGGTGCTGGGGACGCAGGTCGATGGATCAGTGGACGTGGTCTATGACCCAGCGGGTCTTCAGGTGCAGATCGACCTTCCCCTCAAGATTTGAGCAACAGTGATGGCAGGCAGAGGGCCAGGATGGGTCCTCACTATGGTCACGCCGTAGGGGGCGGAACTGGGCTACGAGGCTCAATGGTCGTCTACCCTTCCAAGCTTTTTCACTTAGGGCACAAGGTGCTGGGGCACGCCCTCTTCGACCACAGTCCCATAGAGAGATTGCCCAGTCGGGCGATGAACTCGACCCTGGAGGCACACCTTGCTACTCGTTGGCCTTATCCCCACAGTGGCATGAGCCCACCCCAATAGTGGAGGGAGGATGCCCCGCCGCTCGACCCGAGGTGACGTGATCGCAGCCCTGAACAAGCTGGTGCAGGAGGGTGTCATTACCTCCTTTCAGACCCGGCTCTTCGATAAGGTCCATGCCAACGAGCCGGAGATCAGGGTCACCGTCCCTGACCCGAGCACCTCGGATGACGCTCTGCGGCAGGTCCGGGCCGCTCTCAAGCCTCTGGGGCTCCACCTCACGGTCGAGATCGGCCCACCCCAAGCCACACCACCTCAAGCGGCACGGCCCACAGAACCTTGACGGGAACAGGCGAGATCCACAGGGGTTGTTTGGAGCTACCCGCCCGTCGATGCGCCCCAAAAACTGCGTGAGGCTGTGGCGGCAGGGGATTGTCATGGACCAGCCTCCGGCCTCGGTCGGCTTACTCAGCCCAGAGAAGCGCCTTCAGCTTCTCATCGATGCCGTCACGGACTACGCCATCTACATGCTCGATCCGACCGGGATCGTGGTGAGTTGGAACTCAGGCGCACAGCGCATCAAGGGCTACACTGCCGACGAGATCACGGGTCAGCACTTCTCTCGCTTCTACACCCCAGAGGACCAAGAAGCCGACCTCCCAGCGCAGGCACTGACGACTGCTGCCCGCGAGGGGCGCTTCGAGGCCGAGGGCTGGCGCGTCCGCAAGGACGGCACCCGCTTCTGGGCCAACGTGATCATCGATCCGGTCCGGGGCGAGCAGGGTCAGGTGATCGGCTTTGCCAAGGTGACCCGTGACATCACGGCCAAGAAGAGGGCCGAGGAAGCCCTGCGGATCAGCGAGCAGCGCTTTCGTCTTCTGGTTCAAGGGGTCACCGACTACGCCATCTACATGCTTGACCCCCAGGGCGTCGTCTCAAGCTGGAACCCCGGAGCCGAGCGCTTCAAGGGCTACGTCGAGGAGGAGATCATCGGCCAGCACTTTTCCCGCTTCTACACCGACGAGGACAGGGCCACCGGATTACCCGCGACTGCCCTTAGCATTGCATTGCGGGAGGGACGCTTCGAGCGGGAGGGCTGGCGCGTCCGCAAGGACGGCACACGCATGTGGGCGCATGTCGTCATCGACCCGATCCGAGATCAACTCGGTACCCTCATCGGCTTTGCCAAGGTCACGCGCGACATCACAGAGCGTAAGAAGGCCGAACTGGCGTTGAGAGAGAGTGAGGAGCGGTTCCGGCTCCTCGTGCAGGGGGTGACCGACTACGCCATCTACATGCTCGATCCAGAGGGCTACATCACCAACTGGAACTCGGGTGCGGAGCGCATCAAGGGCTACGCGGCAGACGAGATCACAGGACACCACTTCTCGCGCTTCTACACGCCAGAGGACCGGGAGGCGGGTCTTCCTGCCCAGGCGCTGGAGATCGCAGCTCGCGAGGGCCGCTTCGAGAAGGAGGGATGGCGGGTGCGCAAGGACGGCTCACGGTTCTGGGCCAACGTGATCATCGATCCCATCCGCGATGAGCAGGGCAACCTCATCGGTTACGCGAAGGTCACGCGCGACATCACCGAGCGCAAGCAGGCCCAGGACGCCCTGGAGGTTGCCAGAAGCGAGGCCCACCAAGCGCAGAAGATGGCTGCTATCGCACAGCTTGCCTCCGGCATTGCGCACGACTTCAACAACCTGCTCACCGTCATCATGGGTAACCTCGACCTGCTCAAGCGCGCCAAGGAAGAGCGCCGCCCGAGGCTGATCGACAACGCCCTTCATGCGGTGGAGCAAGCCCGCAAGCTCACCGGCAAGCTCCTTGCTTTCAGCCGCCGTCAGCCCCTGTTTCCCGAGCCTGTCGATCTGAACGCCATGATCGCGGGCATGGATGACATGCTGGCGCAGTCGCTGCGGGGCGACATTCGCCTGGAGCTTGATCTCGCCGAGGGGGTATGGCCGATTGAGGTTGATCCCCTCCAGCTTCAGATCGCGCTGATCAACCTTGCGGTGAACGCACGCGATGCCATGCCGAAGGGTGGAACGTTGCGCGTGAAGACCGAGAACACGGTCTTGCGCGACAAAGCTATGAGAGAGGCCGTTGCGATCAGCCTGACGGACACGGGGACCGGCATTCCCGCCGAGGTGCTCTCGCAGGTGTTCGAGCCCTTCTTCACGACCAAAGCGGTGGGCCAAGGAACCGGCTTAGGTTTAGCCCAGGTGTATGGCTTTGCCGAGCAGTCGGGTGGATCGGTGGACATCAGGAGCGAAGTGGGCCGGGGGACCACCGTCACGATCTATCTGCCGAAGTCGCAGGTACAGCCTGGAACGAGGGTCGAGCCGACTAAGGCTCCAGAGACCGCGACACGCCCGCTGCGCATCCTGCTCGTGGAGGACAACCTGCATGTGGCCGAGATTGTCGGTGCGCTGCTGGCCGAGCACGGACATACACTGACGCATGTCGCAACGGCAGATGAGGCGCTCAAGCGGCTCTCGTCCGGTCAGACCTTCGATCTGGTGTTCTCCGACCTGATCATGCCGGGCGAGCTTGACGGTTTGGACTTGGCTCGCACGGTGCGGGGGAAATGGCCTGCTTTGCCGGTGCTTCTGGCCACCGGCTACAGCGATGTTGCCAACCGTGCCTCAGGCGAGGGCTTCACGTTGCTGAACAAGCCCTACCAGCCTCATACCCTGACGAGCGCGATCCAGCAGGTCACGGCCCTGAGGGCTCAGGCTGGTTCCGGAGGCTCAAACGTGATCCCGCTGACACGGACCTCGCCATAGGGAATTGCCCTGTACGAGCACGATGGCTGGGTAGGTCTAACATACCCCTGTTCTCGCCCACACATCCCCATCATTGCGTTGACCCCGGCTGAACCTCGTCGCGAACGGAGCGTTGATGGCCGTTCTCTCACAGGGGATGTGTCATGCTGAGCGGCTATCGGGTGCTGGTCGTCAAGGACGAGCCCGTGGTGGCAGAGGACATCAGCGCAGCCATCCGAGAGGCGGAAGGGGTGGTTCTTGGTCCGTGCACCGGTACCCGCGAGGCTTGGGTCAGCGCCTAATCAAGTCCTTTGTGGTGCAACTCGGCGGGGGTCAGGAAGTCAGCACCGGAGCAGCAGGAACCAAGACCGTGATCTGTTTTCCGGCTTTAGCGACTTGAGCCTTCGTTGCCCACTAACAGCCAACCGGTCGCAAGAGGTGCGGTTAGCGGTTGATTGGCCGGAGGGGTGACATTCCTCAGGGAACGCCGCATGCAAATGACGCGTTGAACCAGCGTGATATAGGTGTGTGAGTAAGAGTTGAAGCTGAACCAGCAAGATCAACGATCAAATCTGAACGCTGATCCTGAGGTCGAAGGCAAGCGGCTCCACGGGAACGTTTTGGCCGATGCGCTGGTACTGTCGAACTTAGGCAAGGGTCTGCGGGCGATCTACATGGATGCTGTTCGCGAGCCGCTGCCTCAAACCTTCATGACGCTGCTCAAGCGGGTCGAGGAGGTCCACAAAGGCACCGTTCGTCAGCTACGGCGTCGGTAAGGTCCATGGTGGCCATCGGCCTCGGAGCACATGTCGGATGGGACCGTTCAGGACGCTGAATAGGAGAGCCCCCATGAAAGCCTCTGTTGCTGCTGGCGTGCTACTTCTCAGCTTGTCAGGGCCAGCCCCGCTCTTGGCCCAAGCCACCCCGCGCGTACTTCCCAGAACGGACACGCCCCAATCCGAAAGCACCGGTCCGCAGGACCCGCGCTCGACGGGCTCCACCACCCGCTCGAATGAGCCCCTGAGCGAACGGCTGAATGAGACCGGAGGGGTGATCCGGCCACATGAGGATGTCGCGCCTGACATCGCGATCCGCCCCTCCGATCCCGGCACCACACGCGTGATCCCGCCGCCCGGCACGCCTGGAGGCTATCAGACCATCGAGCCGAAGTAGACCTCTGGCAGGTCAGCGATGCAGGAGAAGTCGGACCTCTCACCGCTCGACAACATCATGGAGCTTGCCCATGCGATCATCGACGAGTGCCCTGCCTGCACGGGCAAAGCCTCTGAGATCATCATCTGGGCCGAGCAGGTACGGGAGCGGCGGCCCAGCCGGGACGAGTTGGCCGCCCTCGTCGATGTCACCTGTGCGATGATATAGAGGACGGGGCGCAGATAGGGTGGCGACCATGAGGCAAGGGCGAACCGCTCTGGCGCAGCCATGAGGTTCATGGCTCGTCCTGCTCCGTCCCGAGCAAAAGGGCCTCGCCCTTGCGAAGGTCGCGGTAGGTGACCAGCGCAATGACGTTGTCCCCTGGTTCAACCACCGTCTCGGTCGTGGGGATGATCACCGCATCGCCTCGAACGACCGCTCCGATCAGCATGCCTGCCGGAAGCCCCACCTGACCGAGGTTGCCCCGGACGAGTCGAGAGCCCTGCTGGACTGTGGCCTCGATGACCTCACCGAAATCCTCGCGCAAGGTATAGAGCGCCGACACGGAGCGATGTCGGACATG
>JAESFL010000987.1_pt1 | contig 12749 bp, 16 predicted proteins | sample 9269401 | NCBI WGS metagenome assembly JAESFL01 (sample SAMN14506025, study PRJNA617098) | algae metagenome | isolation source: Gloeocapsa sp. UFS-A4-WI-NPMV-4B04 and co-occurring heterotrophs from desert... | place: USA: Utah | collected 2006-10-01 | reverse complement strand
GCTTGCCGAAATGCTGCCGAACCAAGGTAGAGACTACTTGCCACAAAAGGGCCGAGCCTCCTTCAATCGCTGGGCCGTAACGTTCCATGACCTGCTGCTCGGAGACGCCGTTCTCTGTCCATGTGCCTCCGTCAGTGAGAGTATTGAGAAGCAGCGGCTGAAGGCGGTCCAGGGCCTTGGCAAAGCGCGCATTTGGCGTCTCGCCTGCTTCGAATTCGAGCCACAGCGAGAGAAATTCCTGGCCCTGCTCGGGCGGCAACAGGCCAAAGATCCGCTCGGCTGCCGCACGCTCCTCTTGTGCCAACACGGCTTTGTCCCTGCCTATGGCGTGGATCGGTGCGTCTCCGGCATCAATCTCAACAATGTCATGCAAGAGCAGTAGCTTGGCAACGTGCAAGGCATCCACGTCCTTGGCATGTTCCGATAGAACCAAGGCAAACATTGCAAGATGCCACGAATGCTCGGCTGAATTCTCCCGGCGGCTGCGATTGATCAGTGGTGACTGCCGCATAACAGACTTCAGCCGATCGAGCTCAGACAGGAAGGCAAGCTGCCTTCCGATGGTTTCTAATGCTTCAGTCGTCACAATAGGCGCCTTACTCGTACAATCGGACGGTTAAGAGGCCCTGAGGCAGTCGGTACACGGGCTCCGAACGAGTGCCGACTGCTTCAGGGTTGGTCTTGAAAAGTGCTCAGCCGTCGTTCCTCTGTTCGTTGAGGGTCAGAAGGAGTTCATCCAGACGTTCCAGGGTTGAGGTCAGACCTTCCTTCATTCCCATATCGATGACCTTCAGGAGGTCATCGGATGACTTGTAGGTAACGATCGTCTGTACCAGGGTGCGCCCGGAAGCATCCGTGAATGTGACATCCCAGCTCGATCTCGGCAATTCGGTGTTCAGGGCACCGGTTTCGTCACTGAAACCATCAAGAGCCGTGTAATGATCGATCGGGCTGATGGTCTGATAATCCATGCGGCCCCAGTACTCCTGCTCATCAGGGTCGACCATGGCATAGTGCCAATGCCCACCTTCTCTGAAATCCATGGTCTTGGTTTTCGTCGTGAACGGTTTGGGCGCAAACCATTGGTCGAGCAGCTCGCTTTTCGTATGGCAATCCCAGACCAGTTGCCGTTTGGCGGCAAACTCCCGCCTGATCGTCATGGTGTTGTTATCATTGTCGACAAGGAAGGCAAACTGCAAGTCAGCTTTCATTTTTCCTCTCCGCTCAGCCCCGATAACAGATTGTCAAGAGTGGTATATCGGCTTTCCCAAAGGACGCGCTGTTCACCAAACCACCGTTCGGCAGCAGCCAGCTTCCTAGGCTTTAGCGTGCACGTGCGCACACGGCCGATTTTCTTGGAGCCAATCAGGCCCGATGCTTCGAGCACTGCGATATGTTTCACGAACGATGGCAGAGCCATGTCGAATGGCTCGGCCAGCTCACTCACTGTCGCCGGTCCTTGACCGAGCCGCTGAATGACAGCCCTGCGGGTTGGATCGGCAAGCGCGTGAAAGACGGAGTCCAGTGCGGCGTGATTGTTTCCCATGTGGCTAACTATATTAGCGCTCTATAGTTAGGTCAATGGCTAAGTGTTTCTGCCTCGGAGCCGCTGTGATGCCTTGCAGAGGCCTAGGAGGATCAGCGCCGAAGGTTATAGCCCAAACGATCAGACTTGATCCCGATTCCTGCGACTGAACCGGTTCCTCTCGTCGAGACTGCCTGTTAGCGGCTGGCCAGGAAATCGATGACGGCCCGGACGGCCGGGAGCTGGCCGCGTCGATGGGGCGTCAGGATCGTGGAGGTCACGCTGCCGGCAGTCCAGTCCGGAAGCACCTGGATCAACTCTCCGCTTTCCATCAAGGCCGTCGACATGGCTTCAGGAAGGCACGCGATGCCAAGTCCGGCAGCCGCCGCCTTCAACAGCACCGAGGACTCGTCGGCTGCAAGCCGCGCCACCGGGGTGACCTGAGCCTGTCGGCCGTCGTTGTCCTTCAGATGCCATGTCCTCGCCGCTGGACCCGTCAGGAGCCCGTTATGTCCGACGAGGTCTTCAGGGCGCTCAGGCGTGCCCCGCCGTGCCAGGTACTCCGGCGAGGCGACCAGCGTGATCCGCTCGACCTTCATCCGGCGCTGCATGAGATCCGAATCGGGCAGCGGCGCGAAATGGCTCCTGATCGCGATGTCGAAGCCTTCCCGGACCAGGTCGACGAAGCGGTCGGTGATTTGGAGTTGCAGGTCCAGCTTGGGATAGGCCCGCGCGAGAGTCGGCAGACGGTCTGCAAGGTGGAACTGCGCCACCGGCACGGAGGCCGTAATCCTGACCGTACCCTGTGGCTCCGCCTGCCGCTGCTGCACCACGCTCTCGGCGGCCTCCGCCTCAATGACGGCTGCCCGGGCATGGTCATAGAAATCCTTCCCGACATCGGTCAGCACGAAGCTGCGCGAAGTGCGATGGATCAGGCGCGTGCCGAGATCCACCTCGAGTTCGGCGACGCGCTTGCTGATCGTCGACTTAGGAACGCCCAGGTGACGTGCCGCGGCCGCGAAGCCCCCGCTGTTCACCGCCTGGACGAAGATATGTAGATCGTTGAAGTTGAACTTCATGTGTCAATGTTCACGCTTGTGGACTTTGGGTTTCAAAAGTAGCCGCTACAGCCTCAAAGTCCATGGTGCCATCTTGGTGTCGTCACAGACATAAGGAGACACCCATGGTTCAGACCCTCATGTATGGCGTCCCGACCGGATGCTCGTTCGGCTCGATCGTTGCCCTGGAATGGCTTGGGGAGCCGTATCGGCTCTGCCGCATCGAGATACCGGAAGTCGTGCAAAGCGACGCCTACCGCCAGATCAATCCTGTCGGCGAGACCCCGACGCTGGTGACCGCCACGGGCGAGCCGATCAGCGAGAGCATGGCCATCCTCCACCACCTCGGAGCACGGGGGATCGGCAAGGGACTGTCCTATGCCCAGGGCACGCCCGGGTTCGACCGGCTCAACCAGGTCCTGGCGTTCCTCAACACGAGCTTCTTCGCCGCCTTCGCCCCGCTCTGGTACGCTATCGAGCATGGCGTGGAAGGATCGGACAGGGACGCTCTTAGGGCGTTCGGGGCGGCCAACGTCGCCAAGGCGCATGCCGACCTGGAACGGATGCTCGGCAGCAATGACTGGCTGCTGGGCGATCAGCGTACATTGGCCGATGCGTACTTCATCGGCATCGCGCGGTGGACCAAGTACCATGACGTTGTCGACCGCCGCGACTATCCCGGTTTGCAACGACTGTTCGAGAGGCTGGAGGCGGATCCGGCAGTCCGGTTTGCGCACGCGATCGAGCGTGGCGAGCCCGCCGTCAGCGTCGGGCGCTTTATGGGTGAGGTTAGCCTGGACGATGTTCTGCGCCAACAGGGGCTCGCAGCCTAATGATCTAAGAAACAGTCCACGTCACAGACTGAGGTGGGCTCTTTCGGTGTGATTTAGATCCTTTCCCGCCTTTCGATCTTAACTCAACCGTCACCGGATAGCAGCCGCGGCGCGGCCTGATACAGCACACAAAGCCTGCCTCACACCATGAGGTGGGCTTTCGGCGCTATTTACGCCCTTCCTCCTTTCAAGAACCACATCCATCCCGATCGCTTACCTCCGACGTAATCGACGCCATGTTCTGCTTCGGCCATGGTTCTCACGCCGGAATTGATCCGGCCATCGAGCAGGAGACCTCCCCATGACTGGCGCTGCCTCCATCGCGACGCGCTACATCGCCCTCTGGAATGAGACCGATCCGGATCACCGCAAGACTCTGATGGCGGACCTATGGACCGAGGCCGGCACCTACCGCGATCCTCTCATGCAAGGTGAAGGCCATGACCAGATCGATACCCTGATCGCTGGCGTGCAGGGACAGTTCCCGGGCTTCCGTTTTGCCCTCGTGGGACAGCCTGACGGCTACGGCGATCAGGTGCGCTTTTCCTGGCAGCTTGGTCCGGAGGGTAGCGACGGCCCCATCAAGGGCACCGACTTCGCGACCTTGGAGAACGGCCGCCTCAGTAGCGTGGTCGGCTTTCTCGACCAGGTGCCGGCCGCAGCCTGAAGCCAGAGGAGGGACTGGCGCATCGCCTGCATCGCCAGTCCTCGCAGAATCTTCCAACCCACGTGACGACTGAGTTCCAGACCAAGGAGCGTACGATGGCCGTCACCTACCTGATCAAGTTCGATGTCGTGCCGGACCAGCGCGATCGCTTCCTTGCTCTGCTCTACGGGGTTCTCGACGCGATGCGCAGCGAACCCATGTTCCATCAGGCGTTCCTGCACGAGGATCCCGAGGCGGCGAACCGGTTCATGCTCCTTGAGACCTGGGAGAGCCACGAAGACGTCCTGGAAGCCCAGCTCCAGCGATCCTATCGTGAGGCCTGGCACCAGGCTCTCCCGGAGCTTCTCAGCAAGCCACGCGACGTCACGATCTGGGAGCCGCTGCGGGCGGATATCCAGCGGGCCTGAGCGGAACCCAACGTCTCGAAAATGGGGCCGGATCCAAGTTGGCGGCCTTGTTACCGAAGGCATAGGGAACTATGGCGGGTACAAACTATGCTATATCGGCACAGCGAGAGTCAGCTCTGAATCACGCAGGGAAGTTGCCGATCCCTCGGGAACGTCCGCTGTTCCTTGCTTGAGCCGACGTCCGGTCCATTAGTTGTGCAGCAGCCCGCCGATGGCCAAGGTTTCAGTTCTGCAATGGCGAGGCTATGACCTGCCGACCCTGAAACTGGCCGCAATGAACAGCATGGCGGCCACGAGGAGGTAAAAGGCGGCTCGCAATTCCGTTTGGTGGGCAACGAACCCAATCAGGGCGGGACCGACCAGGATGCCCAGATATCCGAGCGTCGTGACCGCAGTCACTGCCAGGCTGGCCGGCATCGCGCGGGTGCGTCCCGCGGCGGAGAACAGGACGGGCACCACATTCGAGGCCCCGGCGCCCACGAGCAGGAAACCAAGCAGGTTTGCGGAAACTAACGGAACGAGAACGACCACGAGGAACCCAGCCGCCGCCAGAAGGCCGCCGATAATCAGCACCCGCTGCTCGCCCAGGATTGTGCGCAGCCGGTCTCCCATGAGGCGTCCAAGGGTCATGGCAATCGCGAACGCAGCATAGCCCAAGCCTGCGAGCCCGACGTCGCTGCCCCGCTCTGAGATCAGGAAAACGGCACTCCAATCCAGGACCGCTCCTTCCACCAGGAAGCATAGGAAGCAGAGAAGGCCGATGAACAGCACGATCCCTTTGGGCCATGCGAACGGTGGAGCCGTGTCGGCGCTGTCATCGCCGTAGGGCAGCAGGCCCGGCAGGGCAATCACGAGCAGGACGAAGGATGCGGCGCTGATCACACCCGCGGCGAGAAAAGGGCTCATTGCCCCGCTTCCAAGCAGAAGGCTCATCAGCCCGGCGCCGGCAATCCCACCAACACTGTACAGGCCATGGAAGCCGGACATCATCGCTCTACCGCTGCTACGCTCGACGATGATCGCCTGGATGTTCATGGCAACGTCGAGGGTTCCTAAGGCCGCACCGAAGACGGCGATCGTAATCGCCATCGCAAGCCAGCCGTCGAGCACGGCCAGCAGCGGGACAGTCATGAGGGTCAGCAAGGCTGAGGAAGTAATGACGGCCTTGCAGCCGATCCGAGTCGTGAGAACACCCGTGATCGGCATGGCGGTGATCGAGCCAAGACCGAGGCAAAGCAGGAGCACACCCAACGCTCCCTCGTCGAGGCCGAGCCGCTCCTTGGCCAAAGGGACGAGCGGGGCCCATGCGGCCGTGGAGAAGCCGGCAATGAAGAACGCAAGCCGCGTGGCGATCTGCTCGCGTATCCGTGCAGGGTCACGTGCCAAGGTCGGAGCAAGGGAGGACGGCATTTGGGTAGAATCACTTTCGGGAAGGCAGTTTGTGGTGATGGGCGGATTTACCTCGCCTGAACATACGATCCCTCGGTCCGATCCCTAGGCCTACACCGATGATGTGCACCCCAGAGGCAATGGCGCACTATGCCCGACCTCTTGAGTCTGCTCCGGGTCAGGTAGTGAAATTCGTTCACTGACAGGAACGTCCGATGTTCCTGTCCAAAGCGGAAGTTCGACCCACGTCCGCCTCGTGCCACGAAGAGACCTTCCCGGAAGGAGGGCTTGGCAGCAATAGGATCGCGATATTCCTTGAACGCAGATCCCGTGGGCAGTCACTGCCCTTCGCTCACGAACCGTATGAAGTTGCGGAGCTCGGTCAACCTGCACTCCACCTCAGTGACCTGCCCATCGATCCCAAGAATCCAAGCAAGATCTTTTCGGCGAGGAGCTTCGTGGAGGGCTTCGACCATGGAAGCATATGTCTCAAGAACCTCAGGGCTGCTCGCATATCCCTCGCTCACAAGTTCATCACCCTGACGCCGCAGGGCTCCCGCTACTTCATACAGGTCAAGCTCGGGATGGTACTGCACGCCCCAGAACACTCCAGCTCCATGCCGGATCTCAACCGCTTGCACTTCGGTTATCGTGTTGAGGGCCAGTAACGTCCCTCCTTCCGGCAGCGTCTCAACCTCGTCGGAGTGGAACGCCGGAGCGTCGAACGAGGCGGGCCTGCCCGCAAGAAGCGGATGGCGATGCCCTGCTTCCGTCAGCGTGATGCGGCGGGCAAAGCCAGCTTCCCGCCCTCTGAGGCTGGGGCGAACCGTTCCACCGGCCGCCACCGTGGCGACCTGTAGGCCGGCGCAGGATCCGAAGGATGGGACACCCGCTTCGAACACGGCTCGCATCAGGTCAACCTCGCGGCGTGTCTCGGGCGTGTCCTGGTAGAGGTGAAGCGGCGAGCCTGTCACAAACACCGCATCATAGCTCTGAAGCTCTGCTTGATCGGGCAGTGCGGCACCTCTGTCCGCAGGCTTCACCCGATGGCAGACAGCCCCAGGTGCGAGATGGCGCAAGGTGTCGATGTAGGTTTCGCCGGAGCTGCGCCCTACACTCTCACGACGGGTTTCACGGGCTTGCGGCGGCTCACTTTCGGCAACGAGGAAACGCAACTGTTCTGGCAAAGGGAGCTTTCCGAAGAGAAGGGCCGAGATGGCAAGGAGGTCGAAACACCCCAGACTACCCTCTGGTTCCAGCCTGCTCTGATTGGATTAGAGACTAGCCGGCAGCAAGACGACAGGCCGCCGACCAGATAATGCCATTCGCTGCTACAGCAGCGGGGTTCCGCCGGTGACGGCGTAGATGCCCCCGGTCATGTAGCTGCCCTCGTCGGAGGCGAGAAGAACGTAGATGCCAGCCAATTCCTTAGGCTGGCCAGCACGGCCCAGCGGCGTGTCCTGGCCGAAGCTCTTCACCTTCTCGTCTGGCATGGTGGAGGGGATCAAGGGTGTCCAGATCGGCCCCGGCGCGACTGCGTTCACTCGGATACCCTTGCTCCCCAGCATCTGCGCCAAGCCCGCCGTGAAGTTGGAGACGGCGCCCTTGGTTGAAGCATAGGCGAGGAGCATAGGACTGGGCTTATCGGACTGGATCGAGGTCGTGTTGATGATGGAGGAGCCCGGGCGCATGTGAGGAACGGCCGCCTTGGCCAGGTGGAACATGGCTTCGATGTTGGTGCGGAACGTGTAGCTCCATTCCTCGTCCGGAATGTCCTCCAGGTTCTCGTACGTGCGCTGGAAGGCAGCGTTGTTCACCAGAATGTCGATGCGGCCGAGCTCGCTGACCGCCCGATCGATGATCGCACGGCAATGTGCGACCTCGGCGATGTCGCCTGGCATCAGCACGCAGCGTCGCCCCGCCGCCTCAACATGGCGCGCGGTCTCGCGGGCATCCTCGTCCTCCTGCTCGTTCAGGTAGCTGATCAGGATGTCTGCGCCCTCGCGGGCGTAGGCGACGGCCACCGCCCGACCTATCCCGCTGTCGCCTCCGGTGATCACCGCCACACGCCCGACAAGCTTGTCGCAACCCTTGTAGCTCTTCTCGCCGTGATCAGCCTGGGGCGTCATCTCGGCTTCGGTGCCAGGCGGCTGGATGTGTTCCTGGTCGGACTGGCTCATGCGGAACTCCTGTTCGTGAGAACCCTTCAATCACCGGGTACCCGGGATGTTCCCCGCCACCGGCGACTACTCGGTAACTGCGCCCGAGAGGTCATTTGGACTGTCGAGTACCTGCATCAGGGCCTTGCAGCACTGGAGGAGCATGGCGTTCACGACCAAGGTCCGCGACGGTCGGAACGTGTCACCAGTGGAGGCAGACATGGCTCGCTACCAGGCCAAGGCGGCTGGACGAAACTGCATCCGGCAGCATGGGACACCACCATCCCTGATGCCTCCGTCCACGCCCTCCGCGCATGACATCCTTCCGAGGGAGGTGGAAGCCACCCGTGCGGCTTACAGGCGTTGACTGCAAATCGAAAGCTCAGCTCTCGCTAGGAGCTGTAGTGAGAGCCTTGATCGAGGACGTGGTGGTCGACGAACAGTACTGTGGGCAGGACGTGGCCGAGCTGCTGACCCGTGAGGCCTTGGCCCACGCGAAGACCGCCGGAGCACGAACGGTCGACCTGACCTCCCATCCATAACGGGAGGCGGCCAATCGCCTCTACCAGCGGCTGGGTTTCGAGCGGCGGAAGCGAACACCTACCGAATTTCGCTGTAGGGTGGTTCAGCCGGAGCGCCCTCCGAGCTGTCGCAGGGCCTCGTCGGGCGACGCGAAGACCCGGAACACGCGGTCCATGGCAGTCAACTTGAGAAGCTTCTGCACCTGTGGGCTCGGAGCAACGATGCCGATGTCGCCGTTGGCCTTCCGCACCGCCTTGAGGGCCGAGACCAAGGCACCCAGCCCGGTGCTGTCCATGAAGGGCACGTGGGCGATGTGCAGGGCGAGACGAACGTTACCCTGGGCGATGGCGTCGGTGATCCTCTGCTTGAAGGTCGGGGCGGCTGCGGCGTCCAGGCGGCTTTGCACGTTGACGACGGCGCCGCCTTGGTCGCGCGGCTCCAGTTCGATCTGCATGTGCTCCTCTCGTGTGGGCTAATCCGGAAGGTACAGATGCTAACGCCGCGGCCGCGTATCCGATCCCGCCATCTGCCAGGGGTGGGACACGCCGCATCGCCCCTCGCCGTGGGGATGGGTGCGCGCGCCGGGTTGACCTTTTCCGGCAGTGAGCGCATTTCCCTCGTGTGCAGCCCGCTTCGGCGGGACGCGCCCCACAGGAACCCTGAACGAAATGCCAAGCGACAGTCCCAGTCGATTGACCACGCCGTTGCCGGCCCACGCGGACGCCTGATCGCTTGATCGGCTCACCCGCCACCGGCCTGCGACGGCTGGTCGGAACCGAGGTGAGCCATGACCCTCCTGAACCTGTTCTCCTCCCGTGCCCGCATGGGCAACGAGGAAGCCTCATCGGACGACCGCAGCATCCTGCTGATGGTGGTCCTCCTGCTCGGGCTCGTCTTCGCGCCCGTGATCGGCCTGCACGTTGCGGCCGTTGCTCTCGGCCCGCCCGCCGCGGCGTCCTCGCCTGAGAACCTCGCTCATCACACCACGCCGCCCATGAAGCCCACGCGCGGCTAGCCGTTCCCGCCTGAGGACTGCCTGATGATGAACTTCCATGGTCTGCGCCAGGGCCGGCTCGTGCGCCTGTCGCAGGACGGCACTACACTTCCCACACCTTCGGACGTGCTGTGGATCGACCTTCTCAATCCCACACACGAGGAGGAGAAGGCGGTCGAGGCACTGCTCGGGCTTCAGGTGCCCACCCGCCAGGAGATGGCCGAGATCGAGGAGTCCGCCCGCCTCTATCAGGAGCACGGCGCCCTGGTGATGACGGCCGTGATCATCAACGGCGTCGCCGAGGGCCGACCCGCCCGCACCCAGGTCACCTTCGTGCTGACCCGAACCCATCTGGTCTCGGTGCGCTATGCCGACCCGGTGCCCTTCCGCACCTTCATGGCCAAGAGCCAGCGCCAGCCGGAGGCCCACACCACCAGCGACAGCCTGCTGGCCTCGCTGCTGGAGAGCATCGTCGAGCGCGCCGCCGACGTGCTGGAGATGGTGGCGGCCGACCTGAACGAGGTCTCAACCCGGCTGTTCGTCGAGGATCGCGATGCAAAGCGCCGTAAGGTCAAGCGCGTGGAGGACGAACTCCAGGTGCTGATCAAGCGGCTCGGGCGCAAGAACATGACCGTGGCGATCCTGCGCGAGAGCCTGCTGTCACTATCGCGGCTCATCCCGTATGTGCGGCAGGGGGCGGAGAGTTGGCTAAAGAACGGCAGCCCGGCGCGCCTGAAGCAGGTCGAACGCGACCTGCGCTCGCTCTCCGCCTATGAGGGGCAGTTGTCGTCCGAGATCGTGTACCTGCATGAGGCGACGCTCGGGCTGATCAACCTCGACCAGAACCGCATCATCAAGGTGTTCTCGATTGCCGCCGTGCTGTTCCTGCCGCCGACGCTGGTGGGCACGATCTACGGCATGAACTTCGAGGTCATGCCGGAACTGCGCTGGGACTACGGCTATGTGGTCGCCCTGGTGCTGATGGTGATCTCCGCCGTGCTGCCCTACCATTGGTTCAAGTGGCGGGGCTGGCTCTAGCGATCAGCGCTTCCCATCGAGGACCGTGTGGGCTGCCCATCGTCCGCCTGCCAATCCACGGCCCCGGCCTGAGCGTTCAGGCAGATCGCCCTCACCCTGAAGCGCAGGGCGATTCCCGTCAGGCGCCGAGCAGGTTCGGGCCGGCCCGCGGCCGTCAGGAAGGCCGCCAAACCGATCAGATGCTCGGCCGCACTCTCCTGCCCCAGAGCCTGCCGTTTCAGGGAACGGCGGTGTTGCCACAGGGCAAAGCGAAGCCGTCGTGTCGTCATCTCCACCTCCCCAGGATCGGGGATCGCCCTCTGCGATCTCGGCCCTAGCTTCACCGATACCAGGTAGTCCCTGAACAGGAGCTTAGGATGCCAAGCCTGCGGTGCTCCATCCTTGCCCTTCTGCTGACGGTCGGCATGTGGGCTTCGGGGGCGTGGGGTGCCCACGCCGAGACCGAGGTCGATCTCGCGCTCGTGCTGGCCGTCGACGTCTCCCTGTCCATGGAGCCGGACGAGCAGGAACTCCAGCGGCAGGGCTTCGTGGAGGCGTTCCGTTCCTCGGAGGTCCACGAGGCCATCGGCAAGGGCATGCTGGGGCGCATCGCGGTCGTGTACGTGGAATGGGCTGGCGACGGATACCAGCAGGTGGTCGTGCCCTGGACCGTGATCGAGCACCCGGCCGACGGCCAAGCCTTTGCGGCCCGCTTGGCCGGGAGCCGTATCCAGCGTTTCGGCTACACGTCGATCTCAGGCGCCATCGACTTCAGCCGCAAGCAGCTTCGCGAGAGCGGGGTCACGCCCGCGAGGCAGGTCATCGACATCTCGGGCGACGGCGCCAACAACCAGGGACGCATCGTGACCGCAGCCCGGGACGAGGCGGTGGCGCAGGGCATCACGATCAACGGGCTGCCGCTCATGCTGAAGCGGCCGGACGGCCTGTGGGACGTCGACAATCTCGATCTCTACTTCCGTGACTGCGTGATCGGCGGGCCGGGAGCCTTCATGATCCCGGTGCGGGAGAAGGCGCAGTTCGCCCAAGCCATCCGGACGAAGGTCATTCGTGAGATCGCCGACAGACCCCAGGTCCCATCACTTGTCCACCCGGCACAGGCCGAAGAACGCGCCAACTGCCTGGCCGGGGAACTCCGGCGCCAGCAGCGGTCGGGGAACTGACGAGAACCGGCAAGCGTGGTTTGCGGTGGGTTGTTTCGCGGATCACGCCGCCTTGTTCGACGCGGATGGATGAAGGAGGTGTGCACGTGAACGAGCCGCGGGGAACGCTTCCCACCACCTACGGCAGCATGCCCGGCGGCAGTGAGTGGCCGGGATCGCCCCGACGCCTGTCCAGACCCGTGACCGGGCGGTAGAGCCGATGCGCCCGCCATCGAGTACATGGGGACGGTTCCGGGTCCGGCTGCGGCGCCTGTTCTACGGTCATCGCCCGGCCGCGGTGGCCTTCCAGGCCGGGCTGCTGGCCATTGACATCGCCGCCATCGGCTACTTCATCGCCACCAGCTTCGTGGCCGACGCGACGTGGCTGCGCGTGGGCGACCTGCTGCTCGGGATCCTTCTCGCCCTTGAGTTTCTGGGCCGGATGCTCGCCCACCGCCATCCCATGGCCTATCTGGACAACGGCGCGGCGCTCGTTGACCTCGTGGTCATCGGCTCCCTGTTCGTCTCGGCGCTCGGCGGCAATCTCGGCTTCCTGCGCGTCCTGCGCACGGTCCGGCTGATCCGCTCCTACAACGTGCTCGGCCAACTCAAGCGGCGCATCCCCGCGGTGCGCCGCAACCAGGAGGTGATCCACGCCGCGCTGGATCTTGCCGTCTTCGTGTTCATGATCGCCTCGGTGGTCTACGTCAGCCAGCGCGGCGTCAACCCGAAGATCGAGGACTTCATCGACGCCCTCTACTTCACGGTGGCGACGCTCTCCACCACGGGCTTTGGAGACGTCACCCTGATGGGCAGCACCAGCGGTGAAGTGCTTTCGATCCTCATGATGCTCGTGGGCATCACCCTGTTCCTGCGCTTGGCGCAAGCCGTGTTCCGCCCGGGCGGCAAGGTGATGCACCCGTGCCCGCAATGCGGATTGCAGCGTCACGAGCTTGACGCCGTCCACTGCAAGGCCTGCGGCCACGTGCTGAACATCCCGAACGACAATGACTGAGGG
>JAESFL010000986.1_pt1 | contig 12760 bp, 16 predicted proteins | sample 9269401 | NCBI WGS metagenome assembly JAESFL01 (sample SAMN14506025, study PRJNA617098) | algae metagenome | isolation source: Gloeocapsa sp. UFS-A4-WI-NPMV-4B04 and co-occurring heterotrophs from desert... | place: USA: Utah | collected 2006-10-01 | reverse complement strand
CATCCTGGTGGAGACTGCCAACCGCTTCGCCCGTGATCTCATCGTGCAGGAGACGGGCTACCGGCTGCTGCGAGAGCAGGGTACACCCTCATGGCCGCCGGCAGCCCTGAGGCTTTCCTCGATGATAGGCCCACAGCGGTGCTGATCCGGCAGGTGCTCGGGGCGGTGGCGCAGTTCGAGAAGGCGATGGTGGTCTCGAAGCTGTCGCCGAGATGGTTCGGGATCGGCTCCCGCGTGGCGACACTCGCGACATCATGAGCGCGGTTGCCTTTGCCCAGAGCGCGAATGACGCTCCTAAAGAGAACCTCGCACTGGTCCTCATTGAGCCGCTCGACATGGCGAACGGCGTTGACGAGGGCGTAGACGCCGCACAGCCCGTCCAAGTCGCCCTGTCGGTAGGCTCGGGCGCGGCGGGACGGTTCGCAGCTCTGCTGAGGCGACAGGGTCATGAGGGGCTCCTGAAACAGCAAAGGGAGCCCTGAGGCTCCCTGGAATGTGCGGTTGGAGGTCGGCGACGAGGCTGACTGTTCTTCGCTGGGACTGGCTATGGGGTCATCCGGACCAATGTGGTTGAGAGCTGGGCCCGGGTGACCTCAAAGCGGTTAAGCAGCGAGCTTCAGGAGGTCGCTAAAGGGGCTTACGACTTCTCTAAACTCGAGCACCTTCTGCCTGTGCCAAGCGAGGAGGACGGTGAGGAGGATGAGCGCGATCAAAGACCAAAACGGCATTGATGGGCCGCTGTCCTCGTTCCCTGGTGACGCCGCAACTGAGAGATGCGCGTAACCTAGGCTGTTTGTCAGCTTGCTACCGCAGGGCGACAACGATGCCTTGGGTGTTCAGGCGACAGCTGATGCGGGCCTGCCTGACTTGGCTCACCCGTCCGCGTGCATAAACCACTCGCGCGTCGATGGGCACGGTCGTGATCCCTCGGCTCGTCCGGGTAGCGGGGCCGGCTCCGACCGCCTCCACTTGCTTTACCCTATAGGGCGCGGCCGCAGCCTGGATCATGGCACGACAAGCCCGCACGGCATTAGGCGGAGCGGCAGCAACGGCTGGGAGCGGCCGGGTCAATCCCTGCAACACGGCTGGACTGCCCTGCACCGGCCCAAGCCGAGGTACAATGAGCACAGCCGTTTTCTCGTCCCGATCCGCTCGATCGGAGAGCGGAAGCAGCACCGGCGGCAAATCCAATCGTACAGCTGGATCGACAACTACAGGGATCACTTCCTCAACCGCAGGTCTGGTCGCAAGTGCCGGTGCGGGGCTGCGCAAGGAGCCTCCGAATAGCCCTCCAAGGCTGCCGGTCGTGCTCCCGTTCGTCACGCCTCCAGGGTTGCTGCCGGCAGTGCTGCCAGAACTGCCAATGCTACCGCTTGAGACGCCCGGATTGCTCCCCCCCTGGTTCGCGCTTGAGCCTCCGGAGATGCCACCTCCGCCGCCTCCGGCGTTGCCGCCCGCATTGCTGCCCCCGCCGCTGGTGCCGCTCCCACCTCCAGAGTTACCACCGCCACCGGGGCCACCGCCGTTGCCACCCCCAGAGTTGCCACCTCCTTGACCGCCTCCGCCGCCGGAGTTGCCCCCACCGCCGCCAGGGCCGCCGGGGCCACCACCGCCGCCAGGGCCGCCGGGGCCACCACCGCCGGGGCCACCACCGCCGCCGGAGTTGCCCCCACCTCCCGAGTTCCCGCCGCTATTACCTCCGCCGCCGGAGTTTCCTCCGCCTCCACCTCCAGAGTTGCCACCTCCAGAGTTGCCACCGCCATTCCCGCCTCCGTTCCCTCCGGCATTTCCACCGCCGCCGGAGTTACCGCCGCCATTGCCTCCAGAGTTGCTACCCCCGGAGTTGCCGCCACCGCCATTACCACCGCCGGAGTTGCCGCCTCCAGAGTTACCACCGCCGTTCCCTCCGCCGCCACCGTTACCTCCGCCTCCGCCGCCGGAGTTGCCGCCACCACTATTTCCTCCGCCCCCGGAGTTACCACCTCCGTTGCCGTTGCCTCCGCCGTTCCCACCTCCCGAGTTCCCGCCGCCATTACCTCCGCCGCCACCTCCGGAGTTGCCGCCACCGTTCCCGTTCCCGCCGTTGTCCCCTCCGCCGCCGTTCCCGCCACCGTTACCTCCGCCTCCGCCGCCGGAGTTGCCGCCGCCATTGCCTCCGCCGCCATTGCCTCCGCCGCCGCCACCTGGCGCAGCTTGTGCAGCATCTCCTGGATCAATGAGGGTGAGGGGCAGCGATGTGGATAAGAGGAGAGCGGCGAGGAGGAGCGGCTTGTACATGGAGAGGGGACCATCTGCATGAGTCTGACGTTACGTCAGCCTATGCTCTGCCGCGCTTGAGCACTATGTCGAACGCTATTCTCCAGATGGAGAAGAAGTCGCAGTCATAGACAGCCACATAGGCGCAGAGTGCGCACCCGACACACCTTGAGGAGCTATTTTCGTCAGTGCGCTACTAGACCTTGAGGATGAGATTGCCTTTATGCAACACGGGATGGCTGAGAGCGTCTACTGCAACCACAGCTGGACGGAACGCTAGGTGATGAGCGCTGCGGCGAGAGTCATAAAGGCGAAGTGGGTATCGGCCATCGCCGCGATAGCCTTCACGCCCAGAGCTGAACCCTGCTTCGCCACGGCTGAGGCGCTTGGCTATGCCTGGGCGGTTCGTCCGATGAGGAGGATCTCGCGAAGCTCAAGACAGTACCTCGTCCGGCTCGCCCGAACCGTGCAGCGGGAGCGCCGGAGCCGAGTTCGGCCCGACGAGTCCAGAAGCCACAGCATCTTGGGCGTGATCCGATAGACTACACACCAGTGGTCCGTCGCCCCTGTGATACCAATCAGAGCCACACAGGTCGGCGTGAGCTCCTGAGTGAGACCTGACCATAGCCGTGGCAAATTCCGCTGGTTGCGTGGGAGCCGCAGCGGACGAGCCCAGAAGGTCTGATCGCAATCCAAGACTCTACAGGTTTGGGTAGCTTCAATCAGCCGTTTGAGCGTCGAGAAGGGAATGCCCCAGAGAATGTGCTGGTGAGGACGTCGGCAGCGGTGATGGAGGGCTTTGACCAGGGCTGCAAACAGCGCCCGACAGTCCTCCTCGTTGAGCTGGAAGAGATAGCGCAAGGCATTGACGACGGCATAGACGCCGCACAGCCCGTCCAGGTCCCCTTGCCGATACACTCGGGCGCGGCGAGGCATTGTGCACCTTCAGGACAGGGTAGAGCCGGTCACTCAGCAGGAGAGAGCGGGTCTGACGTGTGAGTGCGCGCATGGATGGGCCGCAGCCGGACCAGCCGGTTGCCGACCACTAGGAGGCGCAAGACCGGGACGAGTTCGGGCGAGAGGAGAGGGATATGAACTTGTCGGCCCACCAAGCGCCCCCGGGGAAGCCTCAGGGCAAGGTCGCACTCCTCATCGGTGGTCACCCTCACGCTGGCATAGCCGATGGCAGCGGAAGCCCTCTCTGCTGCGAGCAACTCGGTCTCAATGAACCAACCTGCCTGTGGGCGAGAGGCATCGTCGTTGCCGAAGAGGATCAGAGCCGGGGCGAGCTCAGGCGGTTTACGTGGAGACTGGGTCATGAAGGGTTCCTGAAACAGCAAAGGGAGCCCGGAGGCTCCCTGGAGTATGCAGTTGGAGGTCGGCGACGAGGCTGACCCATGGATGCGGTCGAAAACGACCGGCTTCACGATCCCCGGCGCGGCCTAGCCGAAACGGGCAACGTGGCCGGTATCACTGAAGCATAGCGATGATACTAGGAAAATAAGCCCTTGTCAAGTGAATATGCCGCTCATGCCCAAGCTAATGCTCAAGCTTGTAGCCAAGGGGTTCGGCGACCACCACGTCAGAAGCGGGAGGTTGGTGATCCAGCGCGTACGAAGCGGTCTTCATCGAAAGTTCTGCGCGTTGGCGGATCGCGCCGTCCGCACGCGCGAATATCAGCACCGGACCTACGAGGTTGCTGCCGCATCCAGCAACCCCCAATCCGATCAGACTCTCGACACAACCCTGAACGGGGACAGTGACAAAGCCAAGCGGGATAGACGCGCTTGACCCTTGGCGGCACACGTTGCCTTTGCGTACCCCCGCGCATCTTTGCGGCTCACGCTGGCATTCGCGTGGAAATGCAAAGGCGAAGCTGCATCCTATGAAGAAGCCCGGCGATATTTTTCCGCCATCATTCGCAATCCAGGTGCACACTCCGTTGGCAGGAAATGCAAGGTCATGGCCCGTACCGTCGTTAGTCGGACAAGCTGATGCGGGGCTGCATTCAATGCATCCCTCGGCCGTGCAATCACCGAGTACGCTTTGTGCGACGAGTCGTGGCCGGGTTGTCGATCCTCTGCGTCCTCGGCCGCCGTGCCAGCCGGGAGCCTGGGTAAGCGTCCGAACGAGCGTCTCGCAAGCTCCGCTCTAGAAGCTCAATTCCTTCACCACCCGCGAGCGCCAGCTGCGCTAGTGTTGCCCGTTTCAAAGCAGCGTATAACCTGACGGAATTGACGCCGTTGATCGCGCGCTTGTACTGCTTGAGAGTTCCTGTCCTGGTGCGCTGCCAGAGCTGGTATTGGCTCCGGGGAGCCTTGGTCGTGTACCAGATAACCTGCAGCAGATCGCCGGAACGAACGCGTCTAACGTCCACTGAGGTGGCGTAGGAAAGCCCCGCTCGCATGCTCGGTCGCCATTCTTCGCAGTATTCCCTTATTTCTTGCTCCTTGATCCCCCACACCAACGCATGAGCGTGGAACTGAATAAAACGATCAACGTGATGAGTGCGCCGGGCAGAAACGTAGAGGGCAGGATCCACCATTCCGATATAGTTAAGTCCTATAAGGGTATTCCAGTAGGCGAGTGCTATGTCTGTGAGCGACTTGTCCTCCCATTCTTCAGGATCCTCGTCATCGGGGTAGACGACTTGCTGATTATCAATAACGGTCAAAAAGTAGACTGGAGTGCGTGGGATGAAGTGAGGTGGTTCGGCGCCGAGGTGCTCGCAGAGGTGGTCTGTAACCGCTCGGAAGAAGTTGGCCCGGGCGCGGGGATTATGAGCGTTTAGCGTCTTCTGAGCATCGGGGCGAAGCGGCTTGAGGGCCTCACGCACATCGGTGAACGTTTTCTGGTGCCGTCCACGCAAGTGTCTCTGCAAATGTCGCCCCTGTCGCCGAATTCGCCTAAGAAAGCGGAGCCTAGACCTTCCCCACATTTTCTACTCTCCTCCGCTTATTTCCCTATTATGCCCAGCATTATACAGCTGAAAACCGTCATGTTTTACCATGTTGACACAGTTGTATGTTATTGATGGTGATATCCGTCGCTAGATAGATAAGTGTATCATAGATAATTGTATTGTCCGTATCATGGTGTATGTACATGTATCATAGCTAATCGTATTATAGCGTATGTACAAGCGATATTTTTCGAGATGATGCAGCATGATTTGATGTGAAAACAGTATTTGTCATTCCATCAGGCGCTTCTACTGTCAAACTAGCATCATTTCTGGCATGCCAGGTTTCAAACGCTGGGTCGCAGATGAAGCCGGAGCTTACGAGCTCCGGCTCCCGCTTCTTTAGTGTTTGGGGTAGCGGACGACCCTAGTGGTGACAATGCGCTTCCATTCCTCGCCGCCTTCCCCCCGCTGCACCACGATTTTGGCCTTTTGGCCGACAGAAAGGCCAAGAACCCGCTTGAGCCGCTCCTTCGTCATTTCCACCTCAAGGATCGGATTACCGCTCTCCGGAACGCGCTCACTTGGGGCGACTGATTTGCCTGAACGGCCACTGTCGCTCGTGAGGGAGGACTGCCCCCGTCCGCGAGCCGAGATGCCGGAGCTGCTCGACTTCACACGCCGCGGGTGCTCTTCGGCTTCAAGGCGAAATGCGTAATCGGCACCCTCGCTGGCGAGCTTCTCAGCATTTTTAGCCCGTTTGACGATCCGAGGACGACCAAGGCCCCGCGCGGCCTGGTTTACGGCATCCCAGTTCCCTTCGAGCTTGCGCCGACTTTCTTTTCCGGTTTCTTGGGTATCGAGACCATCTCCGCTGATGAACGCACGCAGTTAGGCAGACTGCTCGGAGTGGAGCTGACCGAGAGCTGCTGTAAGGACCTCGACCTACAAATCCAAAGGTTTGTGGCTGGCGTTGCCTTGGCACAACAACTGCCAAGCTGGAAGGATTATGCGGGGCGCCTGAAGGAGATTGCCGCCATTTGTGACCAGCTCCTTGAAGCTGCTCGGCGCTTTCATGATTTGATCTTTTGGAAGCCCAATGATGATCCACCGAAGGCCGGAGCCCTTTCGCTCGACAGCTCGGTAAAGCACTATTTTTATCTTTCCGGCGCCCGTCCTGAAATAGTCGTCGATCTAAGTACAGTACCCGCTCTTTGTGCCGACAATCTCAAAACAATCCAGCCGCTCGCGTCGCGACGTGGGACAAAACAAAATCTGAATTTCTACCTGTTTATGCAGTCTCTGTTCCACTTGGCACAGGAAAGTGGCGCTGATATCACACTACCGTCAGGCCAGATCAAAGAGAAATTCAACTCTTCTGATCGACCGCCTTTTTTCAAGTTTGTCAGAGAAGCCCTTGACCTAGCACTGCAGAAGGGTCGCGCTGCCATTGAGCAATCTGATCTACCACCTCTAGAGAAGGATGAAGCACTCCGAAGGCTGGCTCACTGCCGCAAAACGGATGGAGGCATCCTAGGTTACCTCAACCAAGTTCGCGCGGCTGCGGCAGCTTCAGAAGAACAAAGCGTCTCGGAGAAGTGACCGCTTTGGTGTGCCAGACGGAATTGCCGGTGGACCAAGGGAGGCGCCAACAGACGGAACAGGAAGAAGGAGGTTGAACGAGAGGTTTGGCGTCAGGGGCGGCGCGGGAGCGAAACTTGAATGGGTGAAATCTGGACGCATTTCGCCCAAGCGTAGGGGGAAAGTGGGAAGCTTCTCTTGCCCGCAGCGAAGCGGAGGGCAAGGACAACTGGAAATTAAGAGCCTAAACCGGAGGTATCGGCTGACTCATTGGCTCAGCACCACCAAGCTGCGCGGAGCGCAATTGGTGTGGTGAGCGTGTGGATCATCGTTTTAGGGGAGCGGTAGCCCGCTCCCCGCCAAGGGCTCACGCCCTTGGCTCTGGTCATACTTAAAATGACTTGACCCCAAGCTGTCGCTTCGCTCCGCTTGGGGTCGTCCGTTTCAATCCTTCTCCAGGTCTACCTTATCCCGCTGTCCCATTGTCCTCGTACCAGGGGCCGTTTGGACACAGCTTCGCCATTAGGCCAAGCTGTCATGCATTTTTCGATGCCGATGGGGCATGTACTCGCTGCATTACAGACCTTTTGAGCACAACCCAACTGCTCAGGATCAGGTCTGATTTCAGTTGGGGAAGATAGGGTTCAGCGATCCTCGTTGGGACGAGACCTTTTACGTGCCGCTTACAATGAACGCAGTTGAGTGACGGCCTGAAGGCACCATGTGTCAGGCATTCTGAGACAAGCCAAAAGGTCAACCTGTCTCTCTCAACTCGTGGGTTTAAAGCGTTCCCACTCCGTCATCTTCGACCCACCCAGAATAAGGCCTTCTTCAAGGCCCCTTCAGGAACGCACCTTCCTACAGTGCTCAAGGCGAAGAATTTCTCCGATGCCCTTCGGCTCCACGGTTTATCCCCTTTGACTCGCCTGGCTAGCGTCGAGGACCGTGCCTCAAGATAGGGAGGCTGGCTATGTCATCCGCTGCTGCCGCTCTAAACCTGATCCAAGCGGTGACGACGGTGCCGATACTTTACCGAGTTCGGCTTACGGCTAAAATTAGCTTTTGATTTTTCAGGATTTTAGGTTGGATTGAACCTGCTAACCTCAGATCTCTCTATGGATCTGGGGCCTAATTCGTATGAGCGATATGCACTAATTGCTGCATAAACCCGCAAAGGGTTCGATCTCACGCGCCAGTATGAGCCTATATATGACTAGCATACAAACAAAAAGGCGGAGTGTCGTGACTCCGCCCTCGGAAACCAAAATACACCGTTAGATCAAGAAGCTGTATCCATACGTATTGTGTATTTTCTTCCCAAGACAAAGACGCTCCAATTGACGCCGGACAATTTTGACTTATAGAAATTCCGGCACACAGATAGTTCTTCCTAGTTTTTATTATTTTTTCAGGCTATCGAATCAGATGCATATGGATTATAATTGTAAGTTTCAACATCGGCAAGTATGATTACTTCATTTCGGACCAGGGCATAAGCTCTTTCGCTATTAAGGTACTCTTCATGGTAAGCATAGCTATCATTGAGAAGTCCATCATCCTCAAATCTATCAGGATAAGCTACCGTCGTACCTAGAGGATCAGTATTGATAAAGACTATTTTATCCAATCCGGGTTCAAATCCCACAATATAGGCCCCGTCAGTTTGGCCTATTGGTTGTCCATATTCATCATATACTTGTTGCAGGTCGAAAATGAAATGATCTTCTTCCCCGGTAGTTCCCGTAAGTGTTTCCAGGTATTCGCCACCATTGATATTTCTATTATCGTCATAGATCAGATTGGGTGTATCTTCTTCTGGTGGTGGGGGAGGAGGAGGAGGGGGGGGAGTATCATCTTTCGGTTTTACAAACTCTTGTGCATTGCTTTTCTCAAGCTTTGTCTCCGCCTCCGTCGAACGATTATCTTGGGCTTTGGGTTGCAGTGTTTGTGGCTTTGCCATTTTGCTATCCTTTATTTAGATTAGATAGTCATTGCCGTAGCGCATACCTTCGCCTAGTGGCTCGCCTTCTTCGCTTGGCAGGGCCGTCGGATCAAGTACACCCAGAAGCAATGTAATTTGGGTTCATGGCAGGTTATTTAAGTTACTGCAACACAATAAGCTTAGAAATTTGCGAAGCTTGAGTATTAGCTTGACGTGAAAGAGTAGATTGGGAAGCGTATGAGAAGCGACAGCCAGTACCTCATCCACCTTAGGACTATTGGTCAACATCAAAGGATTGGTTCAAAGCTGGCTCATAAGCTTACCTACAATTATAAATATTATAAATTTCTAATTTAAAGCTGAGTATGCATCTAAGGCCATGATTAGATTGGAAGCACACTACTAAAGTCGCGAGCTTAACATTTACTTTCGCTAGATGGCTATTATGTCGCATTCACTTGAAGCTTAGCCAAAAGCTGGGCCGATCAGAATACTTTTGACAAATACTCAAACTGCTTCACGATCATTGCGGATGGACAGTCCATCACGGGGGAGACCAATGGCACATTTTCGGAAAATCGCGCTTTATGCAGCAAGCGCCACTGTAGTCTTGGCTGTGCTTGCTCCTGCGGCCAATGCCGCTAGTTCTGACAAGAGCGGCTTTCGTAAAGTAAAGTTCGAGGTGGCGATGACCGCCAAGAACAGCGATACGACCGTGCAGGGTCGCACCGGCAGCCGCACTCAACAGTGCCCATTGCGCTACAGGTAAGAAGGGCCAATACCTCTGGGGCAGTGGAGAACGCTGGTAAGCATCGTCACTCATCAAAGTGGAACGAGTAATGAAGCCCCCACTCGGGGCTTTTTCTTTGTGCCAGTGGCCAGTATCGGCCTAGTGTGTGAACCTAGACAGGCAGCACCCGATCCAGTGCCTGATGTACGTCGCGACACCTCCTGTGGCTGTAACACAAGGCATACCCCATGGGTACATCGGCATGTTACATCCCGCCCCGTAGCAATAGGGTTGCTTTCTGCATTTTGTGACAGCATGGTGAGTAGGTTGACCCTAAAGTGACAGGATCGCCCTTCTATGGCTCGCTACGGTTATGCCCGCGTCTCTACCCTTGATCAGGACCACGCCACCCAGGAAGCTCGGCTCAAGGCGGCAGGCTGTGGGGTTGTGCGCGCCGAGAAGGCCAGCGGCAAGGGCCGCGAGGGGCGCGACGAGCTAACCTCGCTCCTGGAGTTCGTCAGGCCGGGCGACGAGTTGGTGGTCGTGAAGCTGGATCGACTGGGTCGCTCAACCCGCGACGTGCTCAACCTCGTTCATGAGCTTGAGGCAAAAGGGGCGGCGCTGACCGTGCTGGAGCCTGCCTTTTCGACCAAGGAGGCTACTGGGGCGGTGTTGGTCACTGTGCTCGGCATGGTGGCCGAGATGGAGCGCCGGTTCATTCGTGAGCGGCAGCAGGCGGGTATCGAGGCCGCGAAGGCAAAGGGCATTTACAAAGGCCGCAAACCCTCAGTGCCAGTGGCGAAGGTCAAGGCGATGCACGCGGAGGGACACGGTTCCAGCGCCATCGCCAAGGCCCTCGGGATCAGCCGCATGAGCGTACATCGTGTCTTAGCGCAGGCATAGGACCAAAACCGAGTGTCATCCGCAGAAGGTCGGTTATGGACTGATCCTGGTGCGACCCCGAGGGTCATGCGACTTCGCGCGGCTGCTGGTGCAGGTAAGTCGGGTCGAACTCGCCCCGTGCCTTGAGCCTCTCCCAGTCGGTCACCGTCAGGTGCGTCTTCGTCAGCGTGATCAGGTTGGCTCCCCGCAACTGCTGCAGCGTGCGGTTCACGTGCACCGTGGACAGGCCGAGCGCGTCCCCGATCTCCGTCTGGGTGAGCGGAAGCGGGCAGCGGTTCTCATCAGCCAAGCCGACCGCACGCAGGCGCACCAGCATCTTGCACAGGAAATGCGCCACCCGGGCCTCTGCGTCCCGCCGGCCCAGGCCCATCATCCACTCGCGGAAGATCGCCGCATCAATCAGCGTCTCGCGCCAGAGAGACCCCGCGCGGGAGCAAGCCTAGGTCTGATGCAGGATTATGCGGCTGCTACTTCGTTAGTGTGTTAGCGGCGCACTGTCGTAAAGCGGGTCCCGTGATAGGCCGCCGTGTAGGGCACTTGAACGTACTCAAACGTCTTCTGCACGGCACGGGCGGGGAGCGTGTCCTTGTACTCCGCAAGGTTCGGAAGGGGGCCCGCTCCAAAGAGGAGTTCGTTTAAGTTCAAACCGATCCCAGCATAGAACGTCCGTGTCATGGGATGACCAAGTTCACGCTCCTTCTGCTCGAACCCCCGAGCATCGAAGCCGGCGTGCAGTTCAACATAACGCAAAGGCGTGTTCTTGAGCGTGTCGAACCCGCTGCCCTTCAGGGCCATAATATAGCGTTGACGCTCATAGGGAGGAACGATGCTGTCCGCTTCCCACGATGAGATGCCGGGCAACTCATAGCTCGCGGGCGTGTACATGATACGCCAGTCGAGTTTTTCGCGCATCCCAGGAACAGAGTTCCGGAGGATGGAGAAGGCCGCACCGAAGGCATTCGCGGCGATGTCCTCGGGCGAGAAGCGATGTTTGCCCGTGAAGCCGTCCAGGGTCTCGACGGCTGACATAAAACCAAATGCAATGAGTGCCCCTGTGATCTGGGCTCCTGTGGGATCGGCCGCGTTCGCCCTGATCCTGTCCGTCAGGATGTCTGCGATGACGTATGTCGAGAAGGCGTGGCCGATCTTGTCCATCCCGCCATGTCGGGTTTCATTGCCGAACCATCCTTCCTCGATGACCTGAAACTTCGAGCCACCCCAGTCCCAGTCCCGAACCCCGACGAAAGCCAAGGCGCCGCCGACAGCAGCGATTTCCCAGGGTATGGACAGCACGTGGTCAGCAAGGTGTCCCACGGAATAGAAGGATGGGGGAACGGGCGGCAGGACCTCATTCGTCGTAGCAGCGGCTTTCGACAGACTGGTCCGGGGAGGCTTCGGCTTAGCCGTATGGGCTTTCGCCCGGAACACGGGCGATGGTTCCCATGTCGCTGCTGTCTGAGCGAGGGCTCCTGTGGGGCGCAGTGCGCCGGTCAAGAGTGCCAAACAAACAGTTAAGGTAACAATTCGCACGAGAAGTAGCATTCAGCCCACACGTTAGTAGGATTTCATTACTCCCTGAGAACAGGGAACTGCCGGGTCGGCGACTTTGTGCAACGGTGTCTAAATAAAGATCTAGAGTCCATCCGGAATTTTGGCTCCTGATCATCGGCTTCCTGGAGATGCCGCTACGTGAGCATCGAGCATGACGCCTGCGTGAGCGCCGCAGGCGCATCGACCAAGAGGTGAATGCCGTAGTGTTTCACGCTTCGGCCCCCATCGAGGGGCGTCCTCTCATCACCCTTGTCCTCAGCCAGAACGGTGTCCCGGTGGCCGAGCAGAGCCCCGTCTTCTTCCTGGAGCCCACCAAAGAGGTCGAACCCGATGAGGCTGTCCTCGTGGCGCGGTTTCTCTCCAAGTCCATCGCTCACTTCGGTGTCATGATGCCCGCAGAACCAACTGACCCAGAGGGTTAGATGTGGCTGTTAGACCAGGTCCATCGCCCGCTTCGGCAGCCTGATGGCGCAAGCGCCTGCAACAGGGGTGCCTCATGAAAGAACCCGGCCTAGGGGCCGGGCTCCTCGCTGAGGACGGTCATGGGTACTAACACGTCATAAGAGCAACACTCAGACCGTGCCGTCGTTCCTGAACGGCTGCTATACCCCGCCCTGCCGGCGCCCACGAAAGTACCAGAGCGCCGCGATCACGATGATCACCACGAGAATGATCCACCAGTAATCGGCGATGCCGCCGCCCGTTGTTCCAGCAGGCGCACCAGCTCCAGGCGCTGGAGTGGCGGTCGTCGCAAAAGCTGGCGAGGTGGCCAGGAACAGGACGGTGATGAGGGTTGTGAGCTGGCCCATAGACTCCTCCTCAGGATAGAACCGTGGCCAGAATAGCCAAGGTCACGCTGACAACTCCCTGCCCATGGTCCGGTTCAGAGAGAAGG
>JAESFL010000985.1_pt1 | contig 12763 bp, 13 predicted proteins | sample 9269401 | NCBI WGS metagenome assembly JAESFL01 (sample SAMN14506025, study PRJNA617098) | algae metagenome | isolation source: Gloeocapsa sp. UFS-A4-WI-NPMV-4B04 and co-occurring heterotrophs from desert... | place: USA: Utah | collected 2006-10-01 | reverse complement strand
CGCCGGCGTGATCATTCTCCACGTCTGGGCGCTTCACATTCCCGGATCGGGCAATCCGACGGGGGTCGACGTGAAGGCACCTCAGGACACGATCCCGTTCCATCCTTATTACACCGCCAAGGATGGGTTCGGCGTGGGCATATTCTTGATCGCGTTCGCGGCGGTGACCTTCTTTGCGCCCAACTATCTCGGCCATGCCGACAATTACATTCCGGCCAACCCGTTGGCGACGCCCGCGCATATCGTGCCGGAATGGTATTTCTGGCCCTTCTACGCGATCCTCCGCGCCTTTACGGTGGATTTCATCCTGCCGGCGAAGCTTTGGGGCGTGCTGGCGATGTTCGCCTCCATCCTGCTGCTCTTCTTCTTGCCGTGGCTCGACCGTTCGCCGGTCCGTTCGGGCAGCTACCGCCCGCGCTATAAGCAGTTCTTCTGGTTGCTGGTCGTGGACGTGCTGATCCTGGGCTATTGCGGCGGCGCCCCGGCGGAAGAGCCCTATGTGATGATCAGCCAAGTGGCGACCATCTACTATTTCGCGCATTTCCTGATCATCATGCCGCTCCTTTCCAAGACGGAGCGCACCCTGCCGTTGCCGAACTCGATCGCGGAATCGGTGCTGCATGGCGAGAAGGCGGAATCGGCACCCTTCGGGACTCCGGCCCGTGAGGGCTCGCGGCTCGCGCCGGCCGAATAAGGGGGTATTTTCAAGTGGTTCGTTTGATTGGCGCCCTCGTCGGCCTCGGCTTCATCGTTGTTCTCACGTTTTCGCTGATCGTCGGCGCGAGCGGTTTCATCACGGAGCCGCCCACCGAGAGCATCGAGCACAAGTTCCACGAGGAGGCGAAGCATGTCAGCTTCCCGAGCGATGGTCCGTTCGGTCGTTTCGACCGCGCGCAGCTGCAGCGCGGCTTCCAGGTGTACAAGGAGGTCTGCGCCGCCTGCCACAGCCTCGACCTGGTGGCGTTCCGGAACCTTCAGGACCTCGGCTATAACGAGGCCGAGGTGAAGGCGATCGCTCAGCAATGGGCGATCGAAGTGCCGGATATCAACCCGGAGACCGGCGAGCCGACGACCCGCAAAGCGTTGCCCGCGGATCACTTCCCCAGCCCCTATGCCAATGAGATCGCCGCTCGGGCCGCAAACAACAACGCGCTGCCCCCCGATCTGTCGCTGATTGCCAAGGCACGCGAACATGGCGCCGCCTATGTTTATTCTCTGCTGACGGGCTATCAGGACCCGCCGGGGAATCTCCCCCCCGAGGCGCGACCGGGCGAAGGCCTATACTACAATCCCTATTTTCCGAACCTCAACCTCGCCATGCCGCCGCCCATCGTGGCGGACGGCCAGGTGACTTATGCGGACGGAACCAACCCGACCCGTGAGCAGATGGCAAAGGACGTTTCGGCATTCCTCGTGTGGACGGCCGAGCCTTTCCTCGAGAGCCGGCATCGCGCGGGTATCGCGACGCTGCTCTTCCTGCTGATCGCCACAATTCTCGCTTATCTGTCGTACAAGCAGATCTGGGCTACGTCGAAGCGAGAGGTGAGGCCCGCCGGTCCCCTGGATCCTGAGAACATGGCCCGGCGCGAGTTCGTCAAGGCCGATGCGGCAGCCGAAGGCCGCGGGGTGGAAGGCTGACACAGCCCGGGGAGGGCGCGACGTTCGACAATACCGACCTGCGCGCCTTGATCCGCACGATTCCGGACTTTCCAAAGCCCGGCATCCAATTTCGCGATATCACCACCTTGCTTCTGGACGGGGCTGGCTTTGCCGCTGCCGTTGAGCGGCTGGCCGGCGGGATCGGGGAAAAGCCGGATCTCATCGCGGCCATCGAGGCGCGCGGCTTCGTCTTCGGCGCGGCTCTCGCCCAACGGCTCGGCGTGGGGCTCCTCCTTATTCGTAAGGACGGCAAGCTTCCGGGCGGCATCATCACGGAGGAATATGCGCTGGAATATGGCACGGACAGGCTCGCGATCCACATCGACGCCTGCGCTCCCGGCGCCCGCATCCATCTGGTGGACGATCTCATCGCCACCGGCGGCACCGCACTGGCTTCCGTGCGGCTGATAAGGCGGGCAGGAGCCAATGTCTCGGGCGCTTCTTTCGTAATCGATCTTCCCGATCTCGGCGGCGCCGCTCTCCTCCGCTCGGAAGGCGTTCGGGTTGACGTGCTCGTGCCCTTTTCGGGACGTTAGCCCCCGAGAACCTCGTTACGCTTCAGGAACTTAGAAGATGAGGCAAGCGTTTACAGGCGGTTAACGGTTCAGTCACCGTTCACTGGCTGGGCGGAATCCTCCCAGCATCACATGTTGTTATCGGGAGAGTCGCATATGTTCCTGCCCCGCATCCGTACCGCCGTGCTCGCCCTGGCCGGCGGCCTGTCACTTGGCGCCTGCGGCTATGACGACGGCTATGGCTATGGCGGCCTGTCCGTCGGCTATGGTTCCGCCGGCTATTATGATGATTATTATGATCCTTATCACCGCGGCTACGGCTACGGTTACCGGCCATCTCATTATGGCTGGTACAATGGCTTCTATTACCCCGGCACCGGCTATTATGTTTACGACCGGTATCGCCGCCCGCACCGCTGGAACGACAACCAGCGCCGCTATTGGAGCGACCGGCAGCGTACGTTCCGCGGTTATGACAACCGTGCCGAACGCCGCGAGCTTCGCGAAAATTGGCGGGAGTTTCGCACCGAGCGCCGCGGCGACGACCGCGCCTTCCGCCAGGAGCGCCGTGAGGATCGCCAGGCCTTCCGCCGCGGTGACGTGACTCGTGAGCAGTTCCGCCAGGACCGGCGCATGGACCGCCGCGAATTCCGCCAGGATCTCCGGCAGGACCGCCGCGGTCTGCGCCAGGAAAATCGTCGCGACCGGCGCGATTGACTTAACCGGCGGCGGTCTCGCCCTGAGGCCGCCGCCGCATCAATACGATTGAGGTGAAGGTCAGCACCGCATCCTTCTCCTGGTTGGTTACGATCGTGTCCGATCGGAAGGAGCCGATGGCCGGCTTGCTGCGCGAGGGGCGGACCTCGGTGACGGTGCTCGACACGTGCAGCGTGTCACCCGGGAAGACCGGCTTCAGCCACCTTAAATTGTCGACGCCGGGCGATCCCAGCCCGGCCTGCTCCGTCTCGACCACTTGCCGCGCGATCAGCGCCATCGTCATTGCGCAGGTATGCCAGCCGCTCGCCGCCAGGCGACCGAAATGGGTTTTGGCTGCCGCTTCATCGGAAAGATGGAAAGGCTGGGGATCGTATTTGCGGGCAAACTCGATCACTTCCTCGCGGGTGACTTGGTAACTTCCAAAATAGGTCGTTTGGCCGACTTCCAGGTCGTCAAGATAGATCAACTTGCCCTCCATCGCTGGCCTCGAGCTAGCAGAGTGAAGCTCACTTGTCAGAGCCATTGCCGCGGGGGGCTTGCTGCGGCAATGTTTCGGTCGAGCGAGGGAAGCGAGATGGCGGGCAGGATCAGCATCAACAGGCGCGAGGCGATGGCGTTGGGGGCAGGGGGGATAATCCTCGCCTCCCGCCCTGCGTGGGGCTTTGCCACCGATGCTTCGGGGATCGATGCGATCGTCGGCCGCTTCATGCGCACCTTCGAAATTCCGGGCATCGCCGTCGCCATTGTCGGGCCGGGCCAATCACCCTTCACCCGCGGCTACGGCGTCCGCCGCCTCGGCCGCCCGGAGCGGGTCGACACCGATACCTTGTTCGCCATCGCCTCGAACACCAAGGCCTTCGCCGCGGCGGCGCTGGCAATGTTGGTCGAGGAAGGAAAGCTCGGATGGGACGAGCCGGTGGTCAAATATCTGCCGAGCTTTCAAATGTCCGACCCTGCCGTCACGCAGATGCTGACCGTGCGCGATCTGCTCGTTCACCGGAGCGGTCTCGCACTCGGTGCTGGCGACCTCATGCAATTCCCCAAAAGCGATCGGACGGCCGAGGAGCTGATGCGCGCGCTTCCCCACCTGAAGCTCGCCCGCGGCTTCCGTTCCGGCTATGCTTATGACAACATCCTCTACGTCGTCGCCGGGATCCTGACCGAACGGATGGGCGGCCTGAAGTGGGAAGATTTCATCGACCGGCGCCTCCTCCGCCCGTTGAAAATGCCGAACGCCGTGGCCAATCTTCCGCTCGTGCGAAGCGCCAACGTCGCCGCCCGGCATGCGCGCTTGGGTCCGCCGTTTCGCGGCATGGGACAATTGGCTGTGGTTGAAGCCGATGAATCGACCGTCGTGGCCGCCGCCGGCGGCATCCAGGCGAGCGTCGCCGACGCCATACCCTGGCTTCAGACCCAGCTCGGCAAGGGGCAGCGTCCCGGCGGTTCACGCCTGTGGAGCGAGGCGCAAGCCGAAGAAATGTGGACGCCCCAAGTCATCACCAACGTCAGCACAGGGCCGAGCGACACCAATCCAGTGCGGCCGGTGATGCAGGGTTATGCGCTCGGCTGGCTGGTGCAGGAGTATCGGGACCGACGGCTCGTCTGGCATTCGGGCGGCCTCAGCGGCCAGATCACCCACACCGCGCTTTTACCCGAACAGGGGATTGGCCTCGCCGTCTATTCCAATACCGAAGACGGTGCGCCGATTTCGTCGCTGCGCTATGCCTTGCTCGATCATCTGGTTGGTGCACCGCCGGTCGATTGGGTGTCGCTGACGCAGAAGAGCATCGAAAACTTCCAGGCCGAAGCGCGCAAGCTGGCCGCGCAAGGGAATGTACAGCCTCCGGCAGGCGGCCCGACGCTTCCGCTTGGCCGCTACGCCGGCCGCTACCGCGATCCCTGGTACGGCGACATTGTCGTTGGCGAACGGCGCGGCCGGCTTGCGATCGACTTCACCCGGACGCCCGTATTCAAGGGACCGCTCGAGCCCTGGGGGACGGACACGTTCCGCACCCGCTGGTCCAAAGGAGTGGGTGAGGATGCGGTCATCACCTTCACCGTTGTGAACGGAATTGTCACCGGCATGAAGATGAAGGCGCTCTCGCCGCTCGCGGACTTCAGCTACGATTTCCACGATCTCGACTTGCGGCGGGTCAACTGACGCCGGTTCAGCCATTTAGATGCTTTACGGGACGGTAAGGAATTCCGGCTATTGAGGCGCCGCAACAGGAGCCCAAACCATGTCGGCCAATTCGATCAACCCGCGGCGGATCATTTCCGCCATTGTCGCCATCGCCTTTACCGTCGTCCTTCACGGCGGCTGGCTGAGCGGCATGGATCGGGACGCACTCGCCGTCACTTCCCAGCAGGCCTAAGGTCTGCCGGTTGCCGCTTCAGACATTGAAGCGGAACAGCATCACGTCGCCATCGCGCGTGACATATTCCTTGCCTTCGGATCGGAGCTTGCCCGCGTCCCGCGCGCCCGCTTCGCCGCCATGCCGTACATAATCGTCGAAGGCGATCGTCTCGGCGCGGATGAAACCGCGCTCGAAGTCGGTATGAATGACGCCTGCGGCCTGCGGCGCTTTCGATCCTTTCTCCACCGTCCAGGCCCGTGCTTCCTTGGGGCCTGCCGTGAAGAAGGTGATCAGATCCAGCAGCTCATAGCCGGCGCGGATGATCTGGGAGAGGCCGGTCTCCTGGAGGCCGAGATCCTTTAGGAATTCGGCCCGGTCCTCTTCCGGCATCGTCGCGATTTCCGCCTCGATCGCGGCCGAAATGACGACTGCCTTGGCTCCGTCGGCAGCCGCTTTTTCGAACACGCGCGCGCTGTGACCGTTTCCGGCCGCGGCGTCACCCTCGTCGACATTGCATACGTAAAGCACCGGCTTTGCCGTCAGCAATTGTGCCCGCTCCAGGGCCTTCCGCTCTTCCTCATCCTTGGGCTCCGTCAGCCGCGCCGGCTTGCTGTCGCGGAGCAGTTCCAGCGCCTGCCCAAGAACCGACGCCTGCACCTTTGCCTCCTTGTCGCCTTGCTGCGCCTTCTTGGCGAGGTTCGGCACGCGCTTCTCCAGGCTCTCCAGGTCCGCCAGCATCAGCTCGGTCTCGACCGTTTCCGCGTCGGCGATCGGGTCGACGCGACCTTCAACGTGGGTCACGTCTCCGCCCTCGAAGCAGCGCAGCACATGCACGATCGCATCGACCTCGCGGATGTTGCCAAGGAATTGGTTGCCGAGCCCTTCGCCCTTGGATGCGCCGCGGACGAGACCGGCTATGTCGACGAACTCGAGCTGCGTCTCGATAATGCTCGCACTCTTGGCGATGCGGGCAATATCCTGCAGCCGTGGATCGGGAACGGCGACGCGGCCGACATTCGGCTCGATCGTGCAGAAGGGGTAATTAGCGGCCTGCGCCGCTGCCGTTTCAGTCAAGGCGTTGAACAGAGTCGATTTGCCCACATTGGGCAGTCCCACGATACCGCAACGAAAACCCATCTTGTTCGCACGCCTTCCCGATTTGGTGGATGCGGGGCTCCTAGACGCTCAATGAAGCAGGCGCAAAGCCTCCGGCTGCCGGCGCGGCGGATGCGGTGAAACCCTCTGCCGCCACCAAGATTAGCTTCGAAGCGCAGCCGGCCGGAGCAGCAGGAAGGCGGCAAGCCCTGCCATCACGGCGGCCGCCGCCGCGACAAGCGCAGCCCCGTCGAAGGCGTCCGCCAGCGCCGGCCCTCGCGCCGCCAGTGCGGATCCGAGCAAGGCAGTAGCGATCAGCCCGCCGGTGCGGGCCACTGCGCTGTTGAAGCCGTTGGCGGTGCCGACATGGTTCCCGTCGACCGAAGCCATCACCGCCCCGGTGAGCGGCGCGACGGCTCCCGCCATCCCGATCGCGATCACCAGCACCGCCGGCAGCACGTCCGTCCAATAGGAAGCTCCCTCGCCGATTCGTGTCGCCAGCGCAAAGCCGCAGCCGACGATCAGCGGCCCGACGGTGAGGGGCAGGCGCGGTCCCGTTCGTGCCGCCACCGCGCCCATCAGCCGCGATGCCAGGCCAAGGACCAAGGGCAATGGCAGCAAGGCGCCGCCGGCCGCCACGGGCGAATAATCCAGCAGCTCGATGAGCATATAGGGCAGCAACACGAACAGCCCGCCAAGCGCTGCGTAGAGGAAGAAGGTAAGGATGGTGAGGCCGGCGAAGCTCGCCGTCCCGAACATGGCTAGCGGCATGATCGCACGGTCGCCTCGGCGGCGCTCAACCGTCACGAAAGCCAGCAAAGCCGCGAGCCCCAATGCCGTCGCCGCCCAGCCTCCGCCTAGGCTTTCCCCGCCGGAAAGAACCGTCAGCCCCCAGGTGAAGGCACCAAGCGCCAGGGTCGCAATGGCAACTCCCAGCCAATCGAGCGGCGCCTGCTCCTCCTGGCGGCTTTCGCCGACATAGCGCCAGCCAAGCCCGATCGCTCCTGCGCAAAGCGGCAGATTGATGAGGAAGATGGCGCGCCATCCCACGGCTTCCACCAGCCACCCGCCCAGAAGGGGCCCCACGGCCCCGGCAATGGCTCCGGCCGCGGCCCAGGTGCCGATCGCCCGCCCGCGCTCCTCGCCGGCAAAGGCGGTGCCGAGCAGGGCCAGGCTGTTCGGCATCAGCATCGCTGAAGCGACGCCCTGCAAGGCGCGTCCGGCCAGAAGAAGCGGCAGCGTGGCCGCCAGCGCGCACAAAGCCGAAGCGATGCCGAACAGGACGATGCCGAGCAGGAAGAGCCTGCGGCGGCCGAACTTGTCGCCCGCTGCTCCGCCAAGGAGCAGCAGCGCGCTCAACGGAAGAAGGTAAGCGTTGACGGTCCACTGCAGCCCGGCGGCTCCCGTCCCGAAATCTGCCCCGATCGCTGGCAACGCGACGTTCACCACCGACCCGTCGACGAAGGCGAGCGAGGAGGCGAGGATGGATGCTACCAGGGTCATTCGGGGGTGGGATCGGGGGCGGGAAGAAGTGCTGGCGGCGATGCCGCCATCGCAGGCGGCCGGGATTGCGGCCGTCACAGCTCGTTCCGCATGATCGCTCCGTCGCGCATTGGCCCTCCCAAAGGCTCTATACCCTGTAATTGAAGCTGATGCTTATCCGTTCACCTTTGCCCGTTCCGGGCACAACTTCGTGCCGCAGCCAGCTTTCCCAGAGGAAGATGCTGCCGGGTGCGGGTTCGGCGTAGACGAAGGTCTGAAGCGGTTCGGGCGCGTCGGAGCGGCGGGGAGGGGCAGCCATCATCATCGGCAACCGCGGATCCTCCAGCTTCAGCGCCCCCGATCCAGGCGGCACAGCGACATAGACGGTTCCGGAGACGACGCTGTGCGGATGGATATGCCCGGTATGCGCTCCGCCAGGCTTCAGCACATTCACCCAAAAACTGTCGAGCTTCAGCCGCCGTCCGCCGAGATCGAAGGCGCAATCGACCGCGAAGGCTGCCACGTGCCGGCTCAGCAGCCGCACCAAGTCGGCAAAGCGGGGGTCGCGGCTGGGCAGATCGTTGAGCGAAGCGTAGGAGGTATAGCCGCGATAGCCATGCTCGCGCGACCAGCGCCGTCCCGCCTCATCCTCCCGCGAAAGCGAGCGGCATGCTTCGTCCAGCTCAAGGAGCAAAGCGGCGTCGGCGATCGATCCTTCGTAAAAGCGTGTCGCGAAGAGGGAGCGGGTGCCGATCTTACGAGCCTCCACCACGTTCCGAGATGACGCGCTCTTTGCCGGCCGATGATCGGCAAGTCCTGATCTCGTGTTCCGTCATGGGTTCAATCCTGCAGCCGCAAGGCCACTTCGTTCATGAACCGGGCGTCGTCGCCTTTGGCGAGCCACTCCGCCTCGGCGGCGACGGCGCCCAGCATCTCTGCCAGCCGATCCATCTCGGCCTTGGCGTAGTTGCCAAGGACGTGCCCGGTGACGCGGTCCTTGTGGCCCGGATGACCGATGCCGATACGGACACGGCGGAAGGCGTTTCCAATATGCGCTTCCGTCGAGCGCAGGCCGTTATGGCCGGCAGTGCCGCCGCCGATCTTCACCTTTACCTTGAAAGGGGCGAGGTCGAGCTCGTCATGAAAGACGGTGACGTCGCCTACATCCTTCTTGAAGAAGTCCATGGCAGCGCGGACCGAGCGGCCGCTGTCGTTCATGAAGGTGGCAGGCTTCAGCAGCAGGATCCGCTCAGCTCCGATCCGGCCCTGCTGCGCCCAGCCGTTGAAGCTCTTTTTAGGAGGGTCGAAGCCGTGCATTTCGGCGATCGCGTCCACGGCCATGAAGCCGACATTGTGCCGATGCATGGCATATTGAGCGCCGGGATTGCCGAGGCCGATCCAGATCTGCACCGGCTCGAACTCCCAATGCTCGGCGGCTTCGGCCGAGAGGGGCTGGCCCGGCACCTCCACGGGTTTCGAACCGAGGAAGGAGCCGAGCCAGCGAAGAAAGGACAAAGGCTGGAAGCTTTATTCCTGAGTCTGAGCCGGGTGGTCCTCGTCCTCATCGCCGCGCGTGGCGTCGGTGGCGGGGACCTCGTCGGCGGGCGCGTCATCGGCCGCGGCCGCATCGGAAGCGGCGTCCGCCTCTTCGCTTGCACGCGTGACCGTCGGGGGCGCGATGGTGGCGATGGTGAAATCGCGATCCTCGATGGCCGAACTCACCCCTTCCGGAAGAGTTATTGCCGAGATGTGGATCGAGTCGCCAATATCGTAGCCGGCGAGATCGATGACGATATCGTCAGGGATCGAGGCGGCGTCGCAGACCAGTTCAAGGTCGTGGCGAACGACGTTGATCACGCCGCCGCGGGTCAGGCCGCGCGACTGCTCTTCGTTGATGAAGCGAACGGGCACGTTCACCTTCACCTGACTATGCTCGGAGATGCGCAGGAAATCGACATGCATCGGCCGGTCTGTGACCGGATGGAACTGGATGTCCTTGGGCAGGGTGCGGGTGGCCGCGCCGGCGACGTCGATCATGACGACCGAGTTCATGAAGTGGCCCGTGCTCAGCATCTTCACGAGGGCTTTCTCCTCGAGATGAATCGCTACCGGCTCTTCCTTTGCGCCGTAGATGACGGCGGGTACCCGGCCTTCGCGGCGCATGGCTCGGGAGGCTCCCTTGCCAGCCCGTTCGCGCGCTTCAGCGGGCAGCGTAAGCTGTTCGCTCATGTGCATGTCTCCAAAAATGGAATGGTCAAAAATCCGCGCTCACGCCTCCAGGGATGACCATGAACGGGGAAGCGGCGCCTTTAACGAAGGCGGGGGCATATGGCAAGCGAGCGGCGCTGCCTGACGGGTGGGCTTGGACGGGTGCCACCAAGCCGCGGAGAGCGCGTCAGCCTGTTGCCGTCTCAGGATCCGGCTGCCGGCATTCGGCCGCTGGCCGGGCCGCTACCGCCCCTTCTACCGGCCGCAGGTAAAGGATCGATTGCTGGACGTCCACCACCGCATGCTGCGCGCGCATCACGTCTTGCCCGATAATGCCATGGACGGGCTTGCCGGCAAAGCCCTCCAGCGCCTTGGCGACGGTGCCGATGTCGACTGCCACGATATGCTTCAGCCCGGTCTTCGTTCCGCCGATCGTCAGCTCCTGCACTGGATATTGGGCGAGCGATGTCTGCCCGGTGGCTCCGATCGCAATGCCGCTTGCCGTGCTCGTCGCCTTCCCGAGGAAGGAGGCGCCGTGCGGGGTGTTCAACACGCTCATTCCCGCGCCGGTATCGACGGCAAAGGTCGCCGGTTTCCCATTCAGCGTCGCGTCCACAATGTGGTGGCCGCTCATCAGCGAGCGCATTTTGATGGCGTCAAACCCCATCCGGCACATCGCTTCGGCGACGTTCGGCGCCGGTGCCACGCCGGAAAGGCCTTCGCCGGTGCAGGCTGAAAGCGCGGCCGCAGCCGCGATGATGGTTATGATTTTCATGAGACACTCCGGGAAGCGGGCTATTGCCCCTTCAACTCGGGAGGCGTCAAACGGTTCGGGAGCAGGATAGGATGCGCGCCGCCGCCTTTCTTCAGTTTATCTTGGCCGTCTTGATGCCCTTCTTACCAAGAAAGGATTGAACGCTGTCGGGACCGGCAAGATGCCCGGCGCCGACCGCCATGAAAACGGTGCCCGGCTTCTGCAGCCGTTGGCCCACCCAGTCTGCCCACTTGGCGTTGCGGTCTACGAACATCGCCTTGTACAGCGTCGGCATCTTGTCGACGCCTTCGTTCATGATCCTGGTGAGGCCTTCGGTATCGCCGGTCGCCCAGGCATTGATCATCGGCTCGAACGTTTCCCCGATTTTGTCCATCTTGTCGATCGTCTGGCTGATCCCAAGGATCTGCTCGCTTTCTGGGATTCCGTCCATCATCGCGATCTGAAATTCGGCTGTTTCCAGCTCCCCGACGCTTTTGCCTCCGGCCTTGGCGGCCTGGGAAAGGATGCTCTCGGGCCCGAATTCCGGCTTGAGGCCCAGCTTCTGGGCGCCGACCTGCGTCAGCGTCATCGAAATGAACCACGGCTCGAGCGACTCCGCCATCTGCGGCGGCAAGCCGATCGCGGCCAGCTCCTTGTCCAGCTTCGCCTTTACGTCCGGCGCGAGTTTCTGGGAAAGCGTTTTGCCCCCCGGATCGACGGCATATTTCATGATCAGCGGCTGCAGCTCCGCCGGATTTTCCGGAAGCTTCACTTCGACGACCAATTCATTGGACGCATCGAAGGCGGTCTTCACCTCGTCGTTGAACCAGGCCCGCTTGCCATCCAGCATGTGGAAGGTTCCAAACATGTAGATGGTGGTGTCGGAATCCTTCACCACCCACATCGCCGGATCGGCGTCCGGCAGCGCGGCCGCGGGCGCCTGTGCACAGGCCGCCGACGGAATGGCGAAAGCGGCGAAGGCGGACAGCAGCAGCTTCTTCATGTTCGGATACCCCTCAGCTCAAGACGTTGAAATACCGGCGCGCCCAGCGCCTATCAAGCGCGTCCCTCGGGCAGTCGTAAACCTCACCGCTTTTCGAATGAGGTGCCTTTCTTGCGAATGAACCGGATTAAAGGCGCAGTAGAGCCGGCCATTGCGTCAGATGTGTTCACATGTTCGGTTAAGGCGGCGTCAGGCGCCAAGGCCGCTCCGCGACCGCCAGCCGACCATCGCTGGCTCCTCAACCGCCTTGCTTGACCCCTCCGGCACCATGAGCCAAAGCTGCGGCTCTTGTTGCAGGTGCGAAGGGCTCTTTCTTGGCTTCCCAGCCGCTCAGCTTCCAGAAGCTTATCCTCACGCTCCATGATTATTGGAGTGCGCAGGGCTGCGTGGTCCTGCAGCCCTATGACATGGAAATGGGGGCGGGCACCTTCCACCCTGCCACCACGCTTCGCGCGCTGGGCCCGACGCCCTGGAAGGCGGCCTATGTCCAGCCTTCGCGCCGTCCCACCGACGGCCGCTACGGCGAGAATCCGAACAGGCTCCAGCATTATTATCAATATCAGGTGATCCTGAAGCCAAGCCCGTCCGATCTTCAGGCGCTGTATCTCGGCAGCCTGTCGGCCATCGGCATTGACTTCACCAAACACGATATCCGCTTTGTGGAGGATGATTGGGAGAGCCCGACGCTCGGCGCCTGGGGCCTCGGCTGGGAAGTCTGGTGCGACGGCATGGAAGTCACGCAATTCACCTATTTCCAGCAGGTCGGCGGCTTCGATTGCAAGCCAGTGGCTGGCGAGTTGACCTACGGCCTGGAACGGCTGGCCATGTACATACAGGGTGTCGACAGCGTCTACGATCTCGCCTTCAGCGATACCGGAGTGAGCTACGGCGACGTTTTTCACGAAAACGAGGTCGAGTTCAGCGCCTACCATTTCGAAGTGGCGGACACCGAAAGCCTGCTCGACCGGTTCCG
>JAESFL010000984.1_pt1 | contig 12777 bp, 26 predicted proteins | sample 9269401 | NCBI WGS metagenome assembly JAESFL01 (sample SAMN14506025, study PRJNA617098) | algae metagenome | isolation source: Gloeocapsa sp. UFS-A4-WI-NPMV-4B04 and co-occurring heterotrophs from desert... | place: USA: Utah | collected 2006-10-01 | reverse complement strand
TCGATCAGCTCTTCCTTGCTCAGACGCTCAAGATCACTGCGGCCCATGAAGGCAGGGAATCAGCGATCCGCCTGCGTCGCAAGGGGCTGGGTAATTACCAGCAGACTAGCCTTAACCAGCATAGACGGGGCCTCCCCTGGTATTCAGTTGTGTCACTGGCCCTACAACTTTACAAAATAAACTAACTCATAGCCCGATTTTAGAATACAAAACTATCTTGACTTGGTTGAGCGGGCATGAGTACCATGCCGGAGACCGATGCAGTTCTCTCCTTCCCTCCTGAAGGATCGAACGTCTGCTCACATTGCATTTTCTACGGAAGAAAGTGTGATTTTCTAGCAGACTATATGGGCGACCTATGCCCAATGTCCGTCCAAAACCCACTTAGACTATGGATGGAAACTAATGGCCTATAGGGGCAATGATCAGAAGAAGATTGTAGAAAGCTATGCTTCCTGGTTTGAGGAACTTCATTCGAAAGGACTGTCGATTACTTCTATCGTGTTCATGTTTAATCAGCTGCCTGGCAACGAAACTTCAAAAATCGCTCAGATGCAAAAGGAAGTTGAGAATGTCTATGACATGATCAGCCGAAGGATAGATAATGTTCTGTATCCAGTTAAAACATCTGATGTAGTCCGGTTCTGGATTGTGTGCCCAGATTACCCCGTTCCGAAGAAGAGGAAGAACTCCATTCGTGATGTCAGAGTGAATGATGGACTTCACATGAATGTTGATATTGTTCATGTTGCTTCTATTACAAAAATCTTGTTTGACGTTTTAGAGGAACATGAGAGATTGTACGTTAACCCGTTGAGTAAAATATGTTCGATTACGCCTACTCAATTGAAAGAGACTCCAAAGCGCGGGATCAAATATGATTTGAAATCGATCCTTCGTCGTCGAGTAAGCCTTGATGACATCCTCATTCTTCCGAGGACAGCAAGCGAACAGGCTCCGTGGTCGAGATCAGAGTGCCGAGACCGGCTGAAGGACACCCCTAAGAGTAAAGGAACTGGAGAAGGAAGTGGAAAAACGATGGGAAAAGGAATGCCACTCCGAGCGAAAGGTAGACGTGACTGTGGATTTAAGTTCGTGCCAGAGGGCAAGGCGTCGTTCCCGTTCCGCAGCAACCTCTTCGCCTTCAACTTCACTCATGAGCCTACCCCCATTTAACTCGTGTGCTCATGCAGCCCTCCTCTCGGAGTAAGAGTGTTAGCCGCGATGAAGGCCGGGGCATACTCGGACCCAAACACAAACAGGATCGGCTTGCGGTGCAGGCCCTCCTCCGTCGCCTTGTAGCGGGAGCCTGAGGGTGAGATCGCCCGTTCCAGGAAGCCCACTGCTTCGAGGGTGCGGATAGCCCCCCGCACTCGCGCCTCCGTCAGCTCCAGGCCATCGTGGTCGGTTAAGGCGCGGCGGTCGATGGGAAACGAGCCCCCTACCCTTCCTGGCACCGACCAGAACCGAGCAAGGAAGGTCGCCAAGGCGAAAGCGGCCTCCCGGTTGCGGATGGAGTGTTAGGCGACGGCAGCCGTCCTCAGGCCCCGCCCATGCCCTCGACGACCTTGCCGGTGCCGCCGCAGGTCGGGCAGGCGCGGCTCTCCTGCTTGCCGGAGCCCCGGCAATCCGGGCACACGTTCTCGCCTGTGCCTGGGGTGCCGGGCGCGGCGTCGTCGCCGGGATTGAGCTTTGGGGTCTTGGCGGAGTCGGTGTCCTGGGCCATGGCGCAAGCTCCCTGTCAGGCAGCGCGGAGCCCGCGCCGCAGCAGACCAACTCCCCATGCCGCACGAGGTTCGAGGGACCCGGCCGCTGGGCCGGGGGTCATGGCCTACGCGCCACGCATCCAGGTAGGCCCGTGCACTCCCCGCCGCTGCAAACCGGGCAGCCCTCCTCGTGTGGACCCTCCAGCCACTCCGGAGTGATCTCGTAGGCGTATTCTTTCGGGGGCGTCGGGCCGCGGGATGGCTTGAGCCTTGTTGGGGTGCGCCTGTCTTGGCGCTTGGGTGGCTTCTTCATTCCGGAAACCCTTTGAGATGTTTGACATACAGCGCGATTCAGGAGGTCTAATAGACTCTGATGGTCGTGGGGTTCGCGGTTTTGCACCCGTAAGCCGAAGCCATGCGGACCACTCCCGCGACGCGATCCGAATAGTGTTCGGGTAGCTCATCCATGCCGTCTTGCGGCGCTCCTCGACACTCACGAGCCCCATAGTGCGGCTCCGATGAGGTGGGCAGGTCCGCCGATGAGCCCCCTTCGGCTGGGCCCCGATGCCTGCCGGTTAGGCTGTTAGCGGCGGCGCTGCTTTCCTCCCGACTTCGCCATCATCTGCTGCATCGCAGCCTCAGCTTGCGCCCGTGCGTCCGCATCATCGTTCAGGTTTCGCACCTTAGAGGGCTCACCTGGGTTCGCCATTCCGTTCTTGCGCGCTCGCCACTGCTTTGCCCGTGCGGCTTGGGCAGCTGCGTTGGCCAACCTTTCGAGCTGGTCATACTTAGTGGTACCTCTCTGCGCGGCGTCCTCGGTCTGCTTGTCGCTGTGCTCTGGTGGCTTTGCCATGGGTCTCTCTGGGTGAACTCGGGTGAATTCAACGCCTAGGCTCTCGTTTCGCGCCATCGGTCCAAAGGCCCTGCCCTTCCGGCAGCCTTGGAATGGTTCGGGCCAGAGCGCGATTCTGAGGGGTTTTTAACTCTTGTATCGGTCGGGGCAATTTTTTTCCCCCTAGGTTCTCTCGCCGTGGCCCTCTCGCGAGCCACGCTTTCCACTCTTTCGAAGCGATGGTCAGCACGTTGGTTTGCGAGACCTGTCCCGGCCGCCGCCGTTCCTCATAGGCCAACAGCCCCTCGTGCCGTGCGAGCCGGATGGCGTTCTGTGCCAGCTTGCGGCAGACGCCGGCTCGGGCGGCGAGCGGCGAGCGGCAACAGGCACGCGCCCTTGTCTCGGCACTCGTCCCCAACAATCCGGAGCACGGCCAACTCGCCCGTGGTGAATAAGCACGCGAGCGACGGCGGCAAGGGTCCGGACGATGCCAGCCGGCGGCGTCTCTCTATCGCTACGGCCCGCACTGGCGGGCGTTGCGGCTTCCGGACAGGGTAACGGTCCGCTAACCCTGATTGCCCGCCCTGGGGCTTCCTAGGGGCCTTAGCATCGGGGATGTCATTCAGCATCGCCAACAGGTCGCCCTGTGACGCGCCGGCTTATCTCACGGGTGTCGATGAGAACATGCTGGTCTTCATCCGCGAGGATGTTGCCCGCAAGTCCGATGCGGAGCGGTTCGCCAAGATCGAGGCTCTCAAGAAGGCCGTGACGGCCTCCGAGCGGGCCATCGATGGTGTGAGGCGCTTCCTGGCCCAAGACACGGCCCCCGAGACTCTGGGAAGCCGCTCCGCGAAGCGGTGGCCAGGTCCTGGCGCGACGGGAGCGGCGTGATGTCTTCTGATCGGGATGGAAAGGCTACCATCCTGAAGGGGCTGTCCGGAGTTATTGCCTTTCGCCGGATGGCCCCACCCTTTCTCGCGCTCATGGCCTCGTGGCTTATGGTGGCGGCTGTCATCATAGGGGTGCGGCTATGACGAGGCGGTCGCGCTGTGGACAGTCGCGCCGACTGGTCGTTCAAGAAAAGCTGGACGCCCTTAGGGGTCGCCGATCACAGCGACGGCAGCGAGGGCTGGGGCGGAAGACTGACTGGCCGATGAGGGGCATAGACGTGATCTTATCCATCGTCCTCACCGGACGGGGACTGCTGGACTGAATTGAGCGCCGTTCCAGTAGGTCACAGACCGGCAGCCGCCGTCGGCGCCGGCTCGCCCACAATGCACGCCGTGCAGCATCTGGATCATGGCAGGACGGCCCCGCACCCGCTCGAAGCGGACGCTGTAGGCATTGTCGTCCATGACCTTGACGTAGTCGCCATCGTGAGAGACGAAGACCTGAAAGAGGCAGCCGCCTGTTCCACAGAACCGGCTGGAGAAGTCTCCACACGCCGTGTGTTCGTAGTCCAAGATGACGTCACTGACGCCATCGCCATTGATGTCCCGCCGGGTGATGAAGCCTCGTTGCGTGGTGAACTTCTCGTCAGCGTCACAGCTCTTCTGGCTTTCCTCGATAGCCGCTCTCACTTTCGGAGGCAGGCTCTGCTGCGCCTGAGCGGCCGGGGCGACGAGGGCGACGAGGGCGAGGCAAGCCAACCTCCACATGCTTAATCTCCGGTCTCTGACTTCCGATACGGTTTGGTTATCGGACGCCAGAACCCCCGTCCACGGCCACGCCTGATGAACGGGAGCGCCTCCAAGGGTGTCGTCAGATTGTCTTCCGAGGATTGGCGAGCCTGGATCATAGGCGACGGCTACAAGTCAGCCCAGGCCCTCGTAGCTGTCGCTCATAACCTCGTGTGCGACGAGCCCGCGGAACGCACGGCGATGGCCCGCCTGATGGTGGCTTACGCTCGTGAACTCGACCCTGACGCCGTGCTCAAGCCGAGGCTGGATGGCTGACCATCCAGAGCATGAATAGGTACGTCGCTAGAGAGATGGCACCGAGCGCAAGGGCTGCAACGAGCACAAGGACGGCAACAATCTCCCACTGCCTGAGTGTAATCCTGCTTACCGAATTGTCGTTGGCGTGGCGCATGGGCCCCCCTGGGGCTTAGGCTAACTCGCTTAGGCTGACTCGCCTAATCCAAGCTAACACTCTGTAGCGGGGGGGAAGGGAAAAAGCGTGGCTGTTTCGGACCTAGACCGACTGTGGGCTTTCGCTTGCAACGCCGCGAATTTGGAAAGTTTTTTTAGGACAACCCTATGGATGACCCTGTAACCGGCCTGTGTGGTGCCAAAACTCGCACAGGACAGCCCTGCAAGCGTCCCCGGCGATAGGCAAGCGGCGGTGCGGGTTGCATGGCGGTGCTGAGGGCTCGGGGGCGCCTGAAGGTGCGCGGAATGGGAACTGGCGTGGCGACGTTCCCCATCCTCATGCCGTGCTCAATCGCAATCGGGGTCTTGGTGACGCTGCTTCTCGCCTGTCCTTGGCGAGGATGAGCTAACCCCCAGCCATTAGACTGGATCGTGTGACTGCCCCAGATCCGTACCTAGTCTAAGAGCGGGGCTCGATGAACGTGCCGCTCTGGGGTGAGCGGCTGATGCGTCAGCGCACATCACCCAGCGAACGAGACCTATAGAGATCGAGTCCATAAAAACCTTCTTCGGGGGAAGTTATGGACTGGGGAACAATTATGGGGGTTATCTCCCTTGGCGCTCTCATCGGGCTGATTATCAATGTCGTTGTTCTGCTGAGGCTGCGATGACGGACTCAATATCAAATACGTACTCCTCGCCCGTTCCTACCGCGAGTCACAACCAAGCGAATGGGGCGGCTCTTTTCACACCTGCGCGAGGCGCCCCGAGGTCCATCTAAGGGAGCCCCTGGCAGCGGAGACCCAAACGGTCAACGCAATAGGCGCTATCATCGCCATGGGCAGTTCACTTGCGAGTCCCTGGAAGGCCGGGCGGAGTTGCGCGAGCTGGTGCGGGAGATGAGAGAGTTCGCGGCTCGCCTGTGATCCGGCAGCCTGTGACGGAGTAGCCATGCCGAACCTAGCTGTCGCGCTAAAGATGCTGATGCGCCAGTGAGTGTCGCTGGCCCCTACTGCGCAGCGGCTGTCTGCTGCTGCTGGGGAAGCACTGCTCCCGGATGGCAGTGCTCGTAGTAGGCTTCTTGCGCCCGACGCAGATCAACACCCCAGTCGTCGATCTGAACAAGGGTGAACAGCGGACCGATAGCTGCAAGGAGGCGGGGTTCGAGAACATGCTCGATCCTCTGCAAGCCTGCTGCGTGCAGCGGACCTTGAACCTTGTCGCCCTCCGCGAAAACCTCCATCTCCCCGCGCCAGCGCAGGAGGGAGAACCCCTGATCTGTCTCGACCACGAAGTACCCGCAAAACGGTGTATCCGTGAGGACAATCTCCCCCTGGATCGGGTCAGGCCTTGAGAGGTCGTGCTCATGACCTGCAAAGGCAGCAGGCGCACCACACAGGAGAAATGTGGCTACGAGTACCAATAGACGATGGGGCATAGATGACCTCCATCCCCGAGAGCGGGCGGCAAGAGGCAAGCTTACGCCTGCCGACGCTCGGCCACATCCCCCGTTAGGAGGGGAGAACACGTGTCAGGGCGATGTGCGCTTTGAGGACGCCAGCACACCGCGTAGGCTTCGGTTTAGCTCAGCCCAGATCGAGGCATGAGCTTTGGGGAGAACGCGACATGATCCGCTCACTTGTTGTGTGTGCCAGTGTACTCCTTGCAGGCAGTGCGGTTCTGGCCCAGACCGACGTCATCGCAGAGCGCAAGGGCATCATGAGGGGCAATGGGGCTGCGGCTCGGACAGGAACGCAGATCGTTCGAGGTGAGGTGCCCTATGATCAGGTGAGAGCCAAGCAGGTGTTCGATGGCATCGCTGCGGGCATGACCCGCTTTCCCGACCTGTTCCCGGAGACGAGCAAGACGGGCGGAGAGACGAAGGCGAGCCCGCGCATCTGGGAAGACATGGCGGGCTTCCGTGCCGTTGCAGCCAAGATTGTGACGGAGGCCCGGGAGGCCTCGGCGGCGACGACCGATCAAGCATCGTTTCAGGCGAACTTTCAAAAGGTCACAGCCAACTGCCAGACCTGCCACCAGACCTACCGCCTGCCTTGATTGGCGGGGCGCTCTACCGGGTGAACTGGACGGGCATCGTCATCAGCGGATCCGGGCAAGCGCTAGGGCGTCCCTCAGCGCGAGCCGCAACCTTGACCATGGCATGAGCGTTCCCATTATGTTCTCAAACGAACAAGGGAGTGCTCTATGCCGGACGTCATGGCGAACGATGCCTTGGTCCTCACAGACGAGGACGATGGCCGATTGTTCGTCGTGCGGATCTACAACACGGGCGAGGAGCGGGTGGCACGCTACTATCGGCACAGGCTGGCCGGTCGGGCTTTACGCTTCCCCCGCTTCGCCGATCCAGACAGGCCGGAGGATTACAGCCACTGGCTCACGGAAGGGCTCGGCGCCGTCGCAGTGCGACCGGCTGATGGACGCTAGCGGTGCGGTCTCGGCGAACCTCCCCACGCTGGCACGACCAACACGGCAAGGTGCTCCCGCCCGCAACCGTGAGAAGCCAGCGGACGCAAGGCCTCACCAGCGTGCTTGCCTTCTGTCATACGAAGGGCTGCCACCACTCGGGCGCTGTGCCGTTCGATTACTTTCCCGACGAGTTGCCCATTCCGGAGATTGCGCCGCTGCTGAAGTGCTCGAAGTGCGGCAACCGGCGGGTCACGGTGATGACCAACATGCACGAGTTCTATGCCCTGTGTCGTGCTCACGGGATCGGGGTGGCCTGACAAGGCTCGTCAGTGGCCGTTGAGGCCGGCGGAGCAGCTTCCCGCAAGTCCGGGCTTGGGCTTTTCCATTCACGTGGCCTTAGTCTGGCTGCCCCAGGCAGTGGTTCGCTGCTTAGAGGGGAGCTACGAGTTAGCCCTTGAGGTGCCTCAATCCGACAAGCGTGGCTTCCACGCGGTTGGAAACCCCAAGCGCCCTGAAGATGACCGCCAGATGCACCTTCACGGTATGCTCCGACAAGCCTAGCTCCTGCGCGATATCGCGGTTGGACTTGCCTTGCATCATCAGCGCCAGCACCTCCTGTTGACGCGGCGTCAGCCGCCAAGAGCCTGACATCTCCAGCGTAGTCTCGGATGCCATCGTAGACGCAGCAGGTCTGTACCTCTCTGGGGCAGGGGCAGGGCCATGTATGACCGAGCGCACAAGGTGAACCAGGGTTGCGTCGTGAATGGGCTTGGCCAGGAAGGGCACGCCAAGAGGGAGCTTGCTCTGATCGGGAGCCCCCTGCCCCGACACAATAACGACCCCGATCCCCCATTGCTCCCGCACCTGACGCGCAAGGGCATACCCGTCCAAGCCCTCAGGCGTGAACTGCACGTCAGTGACGAGCGCCGCAAAGCCGGGGACGACTGCATTCAGGACCTGCAGGGCCTCCTCGGCTGAGGCCACCGCTACAGGCTGGAAGCCAGCAGCCTCCAGCATGTCGGTAAGCTCCAAGCGCGCGAGCACCTCGCTCTCAACCACCAGAACCAGAGGACGGTTGTCACCGGCCTGTCGCAACGCTGAACTCATCATGCACCCCAGATGAGGCGCACCCTGACCCTGCCCTTCGGGCTACTCGGGGTCCGGCACAGCGACACCTACCACAAGAGTAGTTCCAGCAGCGAACTTGAGTAGCTGGTGATGTGTCGCTGGCTCCCGACTCTTTCCTCTGTGATGGTGGATGCCAGGGAGGGATGCCTCCATGAGGACGTGTGCGCTGCCCTAAGGCCCATTGTTGCTGATGTGCTGGTGCGCACCGCGCGGCACGGATCTTGTCTGCAGGAGTGAGAGTTGGAGCACTTTGGCCACGCTGCTGGCCTGAGCTGGGGGAGCTGCTGTGACCGTCTACTTCTTTCATTTGCGCAGCCAGGACATGCTGCTGGAGGATGCTGAGGGGACTGACCTCCCCAACCTTCACGCTGCTCTTTTGGAGGTTATGCAGGCCAAAACCGAACTTGCTGCTGATCCAGAGGGCGATGTGGATGGCCTCGCCTTCGAGGTCACCGACAGCACGGGGCGTTTGCTCCTCAAGGTGCCCGTCGGTGTCAGCTCCCACAGCTTGCCTACCGCTGGACAGCGACCCCTCCATGCCAACGTCGCACGATGACCACCATGCACGAGTTCTACGCTCTCTGCCGGGCGCGTGGAATTGGGTGGCCTGAAGACGGCGCTCGCCCGGGACGGGCTGAAGATGGCAGGCGAGTTCGACTCCACCGACCTCCACTTGGAGAACGGGCAGGCCGTAGCCTGACGCTGTATCGTGTCAGTGCCCTCTACTGAGCCGAACAGTGAGGTTGATCCCGAGAGGCTCTAGGGCATCCCGCACCCGTTGCAGGGTCGGTTCCGGGTCATGGGCATCATGCACTGTCACCGCGACTGAAGGCGCTGACCCAGCTTCGTCCCTGTCAAACAGATCAGTTCGGAAGGAGGCAATCACGCCTTCGGCCACCAGCCTGTTGAGGGTCTCAATGACGTCACCCCGGTTTGTGAGATGGGCCATCCCGTCTCCCTGATCTAGTCGTTGCCGCAGTTGTCGCGCTGGAGCCGCACTTCCGGGTAGACCATGACCGTTGCTCTCAGGAACGGGTACAGCGCCTCCTTGACCCGCTTCCGAGCCCTTGCGGTTGCGAGTTCGTCCTGGCCCTTGATCCAGACCTGAACCTCGGCGGCCGTGCCCGTCACGCGAACGCTCTCGAAGTTGGTCTCAAAGCGGGTGATGACCCGCTCCAGCATCAGCCGGTTCAACGCTGCTGCCGCATTGCTGGTGGCGCTGAAGTCCTTTGGCATCCCGTGAACCTGTTGTTGGGCTGTTCCGGCGCTGACCGGAGTACCGAGATTCATCATACCAGCACCTCACGCAGAATGCCGGGCGCTCCGAATATCTGTGGCGGGTTTCAGAAGAGTGGTCCTCCAGGTTGGTCGATGGCGACCACTCGTGACCACGGGAGGGAAATGACACCCGGGAAGGGCGGAACGGCCGTTCCGCGCCATCCTAGGGGATTCTCTACAGCACAAGCTGCTGCAGCCTGTCGAGAAGGTCGGCATCCGATCCTTTGGGGTCCTTGCAACCACTGTCGTTGTACGTGCCCACGGGCGCGAAGGCGGCGCACATCTCATGCCAAGCCAACGTGAAGAAATCGCATGAAGCGGCTCGACTCGCTCCCGCCAAGGCGTCGCGCTGCCACAGCGACAGAGGTCGGCCCTCCAGGGCTCCAATAACGACAGCAGCGCAACCCTTGAAGTCTGCGATGCGCTGCTCTGACCAAGTGGTAACATGCATGGGGGAACCTCCAGTTTTGGGACGCTAGAGTCGTCTGCGATGCCGACCCGGTTCGTCTAGAGGGGCTGTGATAGACCTGCATTCATCTTTAGCCGTCGCTTAGTCCAAAGTGGGTGATCTAGCTTGCGTGCCCTGCGCTGGGCCGCGCTCGTGCTTTTGACCCTCGCGGTCAGAATGAAATAAGGGAAAATATTGCCGATGCGTCCTCCCTGTCCGCTCTGTCGGACGACCGCATGACTCCACCACATGGCTTGTCGCCGGCCGAAGGCCTCTTTTCCTCCTCCGGATTCCAGCGGTCTCATTCTTTGGGCCGTTCGCCTTCGGCAAGGCCGAAAGCCAAAGCAAGCCGTTGCAGGGCTTTTTCTAGGGTGGAGTCCTGAGACCTCTCAGCGGGAATGCCGCTTCCCTTTGCTATCTCACCCATAAGCACCTGTGTTCCGCTTCGCTTCGTGTTTTTGGGCGAGTTAGGCTCACAAAAAAATGGATCGGAGGGAGGCGCGGATCTCGACGGCTCGGATTGCTGCGGCGAGCGGCGCTCCCCTGCCCTGCCACGAGCTGCGGCGGCGCGTGCGTTCGCTGCCAGGAAGGCCCGGGCGAAGTCGGCCCCGAAGGTGAACCAGATCGGCTTACGCTGTAGGCCCTCCTCAGTCGCTTTGTACTTCGACCCGGGCGCGGGAATGGTCCTGTCGAGGAAGCCCACGGCCTCCAGGACCCGAATAGCGCCTCTGACCCGCGCCTCGGTCAACGCAAGGTCCGCGTGATCGGCAAGCGCTCTGCGGTCGATGGGGAAGGCGTGTCCGATCCGGCCGGGAGCGGTCCAGAACCGAGCCAGGAATGTCGCGAGGGCGAAGGCCGCCTCGCGGTTCCTGAAGGGCTGCAGTGCCATTGCCACGCGCTCCCTCACGTCATGGGGGAGCCGATAGCCCCTCCCCTCCTGTCGGGACGGGTTGAACGGCCGGCGCACGCTACGCACGCGGTTCGCGAGTGGACGGGCAAACGACAACAGCCCTTGAACCGGCGGCGCGTCGGGCTGGTGATGGTGAACGGGTAGCATGTCGGGCCCTCGTGGTAGGGCCGCGCGTCACCTTGGAGAGAACCCATGCGGGCGCTCCCCTGCCCTCTTGGCTCCGTGGTGTGCGGGTCCATTCAGGCAAAGCCTCATCGTCGCGGGAAACGGGTTCCCGCTTGACTCCCCGGCGGGAGCCGTGAGACCTTCGGAATTGCTGATGAGACCGAAGCGTCTCGACGATTTCGACGGCCTGTCCCTTGGTGGTGCTTGGGGCGGGCCGTTGGCTTTTATGGGCTACTTCGCGGCGGTGGTTTCTCCTGTGTGAGCGGCCGACTCTGCACGAAGCAGACGCGGCCTGACTGACAATGACGCCTGCTCCTCACGAGGAAGTCAATGAAGCGCCACCCGCGCTGGTAGACGTCGTCTCACGAGTGATTGAGCTTGGGGGTCCTGAGAGGGCCATCGACATGCTCCGCCTCTTCGTTTTGATAGCTGCTGGCGACCCCTATCCTTGGCAAGCCCAAGCACTCCAAGCCTATCCCTGCCCCAGCAGAAGACCCACGAGCAGAGCGGCTCGCAGCCTGCGATTACAAATCCTAACCTGTCTTACAGGCGCTGACTGAGGCCGTGAGGCGGGCTAGGGTGCGCCAATAGCGGTCTTGCCCCTCGCGCTGGATCTGCACGCAGCCGGAGCGGAAGAGCTGGGCTAGGTGCAGCTCCGCCCTGCTGGAGGCGACAGGAGCGGCCGCTGCGGGGATCCGCTCGATCACTGTGGACGACGTACCACCGCAATGGCATAGGCGGAAGGCAGTGTAGATGTCTGAAGTCCGCTCTCGAAATGCGAGGCGGCGGCAGTTCATCTTCGCTCGCCTCCGTCTGTTGGGGCTCTGTCTGGTTATAAGATGATGTCGGCTGCGGTCAGACTACCGCGAACCTGGATCTCAAAATCGGCCCTCCTGTCACCATTGGAGTCGCCTTGGAGGATGCCCCCCGCGAACCGCAACTGGCCATCAACGCCCGAGAACGCCTTTGAACCAATCCACTTGAAAACCTGGTTTCCAGCGGTGCCGTCTGTATCAGCATCGATTGTAGACAGGTCGATCTTATCTCCCTCGGTTCGCACGAAGGTAACAACGTCGCGCAGGGCTCCCACAACACTTTCCGCTAACGCGTTGAAGTCGAAGACATCTGCATGGGCGCCACCATTCAGGAGGTCCTTTCCCAATCCGCCCACCAGGAGGTCGCGACCGGAATTGCCGGCGAGGGTATCGTCTCCTGCGCCACCATAGACGCGGTCATTGCCTGCTCTCGCGTCGATCGTATCGTTGCCACCCAGGCCAAAGACGCGGTCGTTCGCCTTGAACGTGACGAAGCGGTCATTGCCGTTCGTTCCCTTGATGTTCGGAGCGCCGAGCGGGTCCACCATTTCGCTGAACCGCAGATTGGCAAAATTGCCGTAGAAGGCTACACCGACGGACTTCCAGGTCAGGTTCTTCCAGCCATCCAGGTTCAGCATCAAAATGTTGTGGCCATAGCTGCTCTTCCAGCCGTCGAACGCCGCTTGGGCTGTGGGCTCTCCCGGCCAAGATCGGTAAGTGTTCTCGAACGTGTATCCCGTGAAGGTCGAAAAGCCGATCCGCTGAGGTGCCAGATAGTCGTTGTTCCAGGTCGCACCTGCGCCGTTCGTCACGGGCGCATCGGACCAATTGTGCATCGTGTAGCTGCGATTGTAATTACCCACGCCTTTTGCAGCGTCGGGTTCAGGCCCTGACGGTAGCGAGGATGGTGCCGAAGACAGTGGCTCCTGGGGTAAGCCGAGCGGTATCGACGACGGTGCGGATCGCGGCCTCGCCTTC
>JAESFL010000983.1_pt1 | contig 12791 bp, 18 predicted proteins | sample 9269401 | NCBI WGS metagenome assembly JAESFL01 (sample SAMN14506025, study PRJNA617098) | algae metagenome | isolation source: Gloeocapsa sp. UFS-A4-WI-NPMV-4B04 and co-occurring heterotrophs from desert... | place: USA: Utah | collected 2006-10-01 | reverse complement strand
AACCGCCCGAGCACTTGGCCTAGTGGTGCCCTCTTCGATCACGGCTCAGGCCGACGAGGTGATCGAGTAGGGCCTCACGTGCACGCGAGAAGCACCGCCGTAATTCGCAGAAGGCTGTTTACGGAACGTGGTCTGGTTCTGGCTTGCTGCTTGCCGTTACATCGTCCTGGGCTTGGTCTCTGAGGTAGACGGCCCAGCAGGCATCTGCGCCGTCTGGTTCTCCCTTGGAGCTTGGCAGCTGTGAGCCTCGCCACGCGCCAGGCGAAGGCTGAACAGAGGGCGGCCGACCTGGCGCCGATTATCACCGACCTCAGAGCGGCGCCACGTCGCTGGGCCAGATCGCGGCGGGCCTGAATGCCCGAGGGATCAAGACGGCTCGTGGTGGGGAGTGGTCGGCCGTGTACCCTGGTGTGCAAGCGCAGAGCATGCGCACAGGCGATCTGCGCTCGCCGCGCCTGCTCGGCTTTTCCCAGAAGCAATCCAAGGCGCTTCAACCCACCGGGCTTGCGGAACTCGTCTGGATCGAGGGCAGCGGCTTGTTGGAACAGCACCTCAACCTGAACAACGTGCCGGCAGTACGCCACAAGAACAAGGGCCGGCACAGTCGAGAGCCATCCGGCTGGCATGCTGGCAATCACACTTCGCCAGACCGCTGCCTCCGTTAGGCTCAGTGTCTTGGGAGGATCAGACGCGTCGCTACTTGGACAGGAGATTGGCTCTCCGTACTCTGCCCCGCTCACACGTTTCCCTAAGCCTCGTCAGTGTCTTTTGACTGCGGCTCATCCTCCCCCATCTCATCCTCAACGGCTTCCTGTTCTACCTCCTCCGCAGGCTCCGGCTCTGCCTTGGCAGGGCGGCGGAAGTTTTTTCGCTCGGGTGCTGGCTTGGGCGAGAACTCGGGCTTGTCCTTAAAGAGATTGCGCAGGCGTTCGTTGATGTCCTCAACAGGCTGGGCCATCCCGGTCAGCAGGCTCTTGACCATGAAATGACGATCCTCGCGTGTGGGTGCCCAGCCGAGCAAAGAAAAACCCCTCAGGGGCTGAGCCGCCGAGGGGTTGAAGGATGTCCGGTCCGTGGGGGCAGATAGGACCGGAGATGACAGGCCAACGCGCTTCACGCGTTGCGGGTTCCGGCTGTGTGAAGTGCGTGGGAACAATCGTGCGTGACAATTGTTGACACACAGCCCTCACTGCCCAGCTTGTCCATGGCCACCGTTCGCAAGACCCGGAACGTCTCCCCCACCCCCGAACTCGAAGCCCTGGTCGACCGCAAGGTCGCTTCCGGGCGGTACCGGAGCGCAAGCGAGGTCGTCCGAGCAGCCCTGCGCCTTCTCGACGAGCGCGAGCGCTCTTTCGACCCACCTGCTCCGAAAGGACTGCATGTCGTCCCTCAGGCTCGTTGAGCCCGATCAGCCTCTGCCCGTTTGCCTGGTCGGAGAGGGCGAAGCCGGTGCACGCCTGCGCGTGCACGATTGGTCGACCTCGCCGCTCGGACTGCCCCACTCGTGGCCCCCCTCCCTGCGCAGCATGGTGGGCCTGGTGCTTCGGTCCCCCGCTCCGATGTACCTCGCCTGGGGGCCGGGGCTCACCTACCTCTACAACGACGCCTACGCCCCGATCCTGGGAACGAGACACCCGGAGGCCCTCGCGCGTCCACTCCTTGAGGTTTGGCCCGAGTTCGCTCTAGCGATCGAGCCAGTGCTCTCAGGGGCTGCCGTCAGTCGCGAGAACCTGCCCGTTACCCTGAACCGCCGCGGTTTCGAGGAGCAGGCGTACTTCACGTTCTCCTCCACGCCAATCCTCGACGAGGGCGGCGCTGTTGGGGGTTTTCTCGCTGTTGTCACTGAAACCACAGCCCAGGTGCTCAACGACCGCCGTCTCGGGTTCCTGATCGAGCTCGGGGACGTCCTGAGGGGGCTCTCGGATCCGGTAGAGGTGGCAGCCATGGCTGCAGCTCTGGTCGGGCAGCATCTTCGGGTCTCGCGGGCCGGCTATGGCAGAATCGACGAGGCACAGGGCGTCGTCTCCGTCGACCAGGACTGGACCAACGGCACCACCTTCAGCCTGGCCGGAGAGGCGCGCCTACTCGATGCGTTCGGGCCGGCCGTCATCGACGAGCTTCGCGCCGGTCGCACCCTCGTTGTTGAGGACTGCCTGTCCGACCCCAGGGCGGGTGAGGCGTATGCCGCTACCTGGGCCAGCATCGACACTCGATCACTTGTTGTGGTGCCCCTGGTCAAAGAGGACCAGCTTCGCGCAATCTTCTACCTGCATGAGCCGCAGCCCAGACGTTGGAGCGAGGCGGAGGCAGTTCTCGCCCGTGATGTGGCGGAGCGTACGTGGGACGCGGTCGAGCGAGTGCGGGTGGAGGCGGCCCTGCGCGATAGCGAGAACCGCCTGCGCTTGGCGATTGATGCCAGCCGCATGGCCGTCTGGGAGCACACCACCGCAACGGACAGCATCACGATCAGCCCTGAACTCAATCGGCTCCTCGGCTACCCCGCCGATGCGCCGCTCGATGTCACTGACATGAGAACCCGCTACTACCCAGGTGAGCGAGAACGCCTCACGGGGGCCGCACTCGCCACCCTGCAGAAAGGTGAACAGTTCTTTGAAGTCGAGTACCGCTTCATCCGTCCCGATGGGGTGGTGCGCTGGTTCCTGCTGCGGGCCGAGATGCTGCTGGCGCCATCTGGGATGCCCGAGCGGACCGTTGGCGTTCTTCTCGATATCACCGACCGCAAGCAGACCGAAACGGAACTCCGAGAGCGCGAAGAGGAGCTTAGAGCAGCACTCGATGCAGGCTCGCTTGCCATCTTCGACTTTGATCACATCAAAGGCCGCATGAACCCGTCCGCGCGCCTCAGCGAGCTGTATGGATACCCTGCAGATCATGTTCTCTCCCTTGAGAACATCCGCGCCCGCTACCATCCGGATCAGGCAGGGGAGACTATCGACCGGGCCCGCACCGAGCTTGCTGACCCGTCGGTCCGCGCCTTCGAATGGACGCTCCACCTCCTGATGCCTGATGGCAGCGACAAGTGGGTGAGCGGTCAGGGCGAGTATGTGCGCGACGAGATGGGACGCGTGCTGCGCTCACGGGGCGTCGTGATGGACATCACGGAGCGCAGGCGCCGGGAGCAGCACCAAAGGCTTCTCATCAACGAGCTGAACCACCGGGTGAAGAACACGCTGGCGACCGTTCAATCCATCGCGACCCAGACGCTCCGCAATGCCCACTCGCCTGGGCAGGCCAGGGAAGACCTGGAGGAGCGCCTCTTTGCCCTCTCCCGAGCTCATGACGTGCTCACCCGTGAGAACTGGGAGGGCGCTGGCCTGAGGGAGGTTGTGCTGCAAGCTCTTGCGCCCTACAGCCGCTTGGCTGATGACCGCCTGAGGGTAGTCGGCCCGGACGTGCGCCTTTCGCCCCAGAAGGCCCTGGCGCTCTCCATGGCTGTGCACGAGCTCGCCACGAATGCCGCCAAGTACGGGGCTCTGTCGAATGCTACCGGCTGCATCCGGATCACTTGGGCGGTTGAGGACAGCGCCACCGGCGCTCGATTACGGTTGGAGTGGCAGGAGAGCGGCGGCCCACCCGTTGCCCCGCCGAAGCATCGCGGGTTCGGGTCTCGACTCATCGAGCGCAGCCTCGCCCAGGATCTGGCTGGTGAAGCGCAGATCTCATTCCTCCCAGCGGGCGTCGCCTGCACGATCAGCACTCCGTTGCACCCCGCGGAACCGAGAAGCTGACCCAGGAAGGCTCGTTATTGAGGAGCGGGATGGCCTTTCGACTAGGGAGCCACGGTATCACGTCCCGCCCTCGCGCCCCGACTACGAAGCCATTCGCTCCGGTTCCGTGATCGGGCAGAGCACATCGGTTGTTGCTCCAGCCATCCAGACACCGCGGAGGCTCTCGACTTCCTCGGGGTCGAGGAAGAGGTAGGGCTCGGGCGTGAAGTCCAGCCGACCGCAATGATGCCATTCAACCTCGACGACGAAGATGCCGTTCGATGCCAGATGATGGCGGGCCAGCATACAGCGCAATCCCGTTGAGCCCCTGTTGTGCATGTTCTCGCGGTTGACCACGAAGGTAGCAAGGCGCCGTTGCTGGTTCTGGTCCATGGGACGTTCCGCTTCTGCAAGACACGGGAACACAGAATGAGCATGCCCTAACGTTATTCTCATGGCTATGCCATGAAACACACACTCGCCCAGTGTTGGCTAAGAAGTCGATAAGCAGCGTCTTGACCCACCTCTCGGTCACTCTCCCGGCCAGCCGTGCGGATGACTCGAGCCTGCCCCCGGTGTTACAGTAAGGACGGATTAGGCCACCCCGGTTAGACAATCTCCAGGGGTTTCTTGTGCATTGCGGCAAGCGCATAGGGAGCTGTCGAGAGCCTCAACCCAGTAGCCGAATGTCAGGTGCATTTCTCAGTGAGACATCCTTGATGGCGGTCCAGATCGTCGGGGTTGGTGCCGGGTGGATGATCATCCACTCCCTTGTCTGGCCCCGAACGCAGAATGTGGTTGTGGCCTATCTCCTCGGCTTTGCCCTGCTCCTCGATGCCATCATCATCCACTCGTACATCTACCATGACTTAGCAACGCAGGCCTTCCACACGACAGAACTCGCCCGCAAGGAGCACTTTCAGCTGGAGCAGCGCTGTGTCGAGGACCCGACGACAGCCACGGACGACTGCTCGTTCCTGAGGCGCCACTGATCTGCAGAACCGAAGCTGACCAGGACCCGGAAAGCACGGAAGGGCTTGCCCTCCCCTAGCGGGCGTATCGCAAACCCTGACGTGGGTCGCGCGAAGGGCTGATCCAACCCCGGCTTCAGGCATTGTTAACCCGCGGAAGTCCGAAGCAGAGGGCGAGCAGGCGGTTCTGCTCGCGGATGGTCCACGGGCCGGAGAAGCCAAAGCCCTTGCGCAGCCAGAGCATGGCCTCGAAGCCCTGGATTGCGCGGCGTGCTGTGGGAAAGGACTGAAAGCCGACCTGCGGCATGGCTCTCTTGATCCGGAAGTGCTCGCTTTCGATCCCCTGCTGCAGGTGCTGGGTGACGTAGTGCAGGGGAGTACGAGCGTAGAAGCCGGCTCTCCTCGCTGCTCTGATAGCTGGCGGATAGGGACCCGCCGCATCGGTGCCGATCCGGTCAGGTGAGAGCAGGGGCTGCTCCTGGAGCATCTTGCGGAAGAAGCGCTTGGCGGCCTCTAGGTCGCGCTTATCCGTCAGAAGGAAGTCGACAGGGGTGCCGTGCTTGTCGATGGCGCAGTAGAGGTACCGCCACTGGCCGCGGATCTGGATGTAGATCTCGTCGATCCGCACCAACCCGCAATGCGGCTGACGGAAGGAGCGCAGCCTGCGCTCCTTGAGGGGTGCGTAGGCCAGGACCCAACAATTGACTGTGCTGTGGTCGACCTCGAAACCTCGCCCCAGGAGCAACTCCTTGATGTCGCGGTAGCTCAGCGGATAGCGCAGGTACCACGAGACCGCCTGGAGGATCAGGGAAGCCTCGAAGTGTCGCCTGACGACAAGGGCGAGAGCGATTGGCAGGATGATCAACCAAGATAGCCGAGTACTAGGGTGAGGTCGATCGGGCTGAGGGTATAGGCGGCGACTGCCGCTGCCGCGAGCTTCACAGGCGAGGGCTCACGATGGAGAGCGATAGAACCGCAGCATATCTGGGTGTCAGCCTCGTCCTCTTCCTTCTGGTGCTTGGGGGCTGGGGCGCCTTCGCTTACAGCTTGTACTCCGCCCAAGAGCAGGATCAGGTATTCCGGGCTGCGGCAGCCCGTGCCGAAACAGAGCGCCAACACCGCCAGACCCTCACGACTGAACTCAATCAGGTGCGGTCAGACCTAACCCGCACCCAACAAGCCCTAGAGCGTGCCCAGGCGGACCTTATTGTGGCCAAAGCGGAGGCTGACGCTCTCGCCGAGCAAATCCGAACACGGCCCATACAGGCCCTCCCAGCTGCACCAGCACGTGCAGGACGGGCGAGGCGGGCGCGCTAAGTTCGGTATTGGTCGACTGTCACCCCCATAGGGTCGTTAAGCGATGCCGCTTTCACCTCCGGGCCAGCGGGATTGGATGAAGCCGCGAAAGTGAACCGTGAACCGATTAATAGGCCCGCAGATGTGGTTCTGGGTTGCAAGTACCCCCTCCCCTGCTTGCCCGCGCTGATGACCTCATCGAGTGACACACAGGAGACTGGTCCAGACCGGGTATACTTCAAGTGAACTGAACGTGAGGGAGTGGCTTCGATAGTGGTTCGTCCCGACGCGGAGGGTTTCTTCATGACCGTTGCCATCGCGAGAACCTACCGCAGTTTCGCTCATGAGGAGACACTACCGTCTGCCGTTGGGGAACCTGCCTGCTTCGTTGACACGCGGCTAGGATTGGGATGGGTCTGAAGACAAGCTGAAATAGCAGGAGGGGGAACCACAGGCTACGCGGACACGTTCGCACCGCTCCTCAACCCTCGGGCTTGGGCTGGAAGAGGTCCACGAGCCGTCGCGCCGCCTCCTGGAAGGGCTCGCCTCCAAGACGGGCCCTTCCAGCATGTCGGCCTTAAGACGATCGACACGCCCTGCGGAACCCATGAAGTGCTTTCGGCATTCTCTCCTTCAGGAGAGAATGCGCTCTTGCGTGCTGAAATACAAAACTAATACCGAGTTAACCCTCCGTTGCGAGGTGTAGCAGCAGGCATTTGTGCCAATCCTGATGAACAAGATCTTGTCTGAGTAAATCTGCAGCCCACAGCTACAAGGTTTCGGCTAGCGACAACTCCCCACGAACTTGCAAGTGGCCACACCCCCTTGTGTGCATCAGGATTGTCACGCCATGGCAAAGGACATCTGTGCCTCGATCGCTTTGACCACAGCTGTGATCCTATCGGGTCCAGCCTTTGCTGAACCAGCCAAGTTTGATGGAACGTGGAGCGTGCAGTTGGTAGCGGACGGCGGTCTGTGTGGCAGCGGGACTCATCAGATCCTCATAGTCCACAACGGCAGCGTGCGGGCGGACAGTGGAGGGGTGAGCGTATCGGGTAAGATTGGGCCGAACGGTTCCGTGAGCCTTGCCCTGCAGCGCACGGGTGTCCAGGGCTCCGCCTCCGGCAAGCTGTCGGGTGCTTCGGGCTCAGGAAGTTGGACTGTGGCGTCGCTGGGGTGCTCGGGTCGCTGGACGGCGCAGCGCCAGACCTTGACCGCTCAGGTGCGGTAACCAGTTGCTCAATGTGAGCCCGTCTTGAGTGTCCTAGCGGAATGTCTATCCGCATTTACCGCCTGTTGATCAAGCTACGTAAGTCTCAGGCATGGCGGAGCCTCATTTTCACATTGGCGATTATGTGCACGTCCGGCCAGACCGGCAGTTGGGCACGGTAGTAGGGCTCTACGAGGTGACGGCCGTCCTCCCAGAGTTCCAAGACAGGCATCGCTACCGGGTGAGGTGCTACGGCAGCTTCATTGAACAGGTGGTAGATGAGACTGATCTCTCACCAGCCGAGCCGATGACCAACACACCTCGCCAGGCACCCCACGAGCGCCGGGTCCGTCTACTCGCCCTCCGGCAGCGACAATATACGCAACGACAGCTTGCTATCGTCGCGGTGCTGTCTGCCGCTCTTGTCGCAATGTTGATCTAGAGCCTCCTCTGAGGTCAGCGGCGGAACATTAGTGGGATGCCCTTGCCGTGAGCAAGGAAGTCGTGCTGCGCAGGCACGCCTTGGGCCACTCATCGCAAGAGGAGATGGACAGGAGGATGGAGCTTGACCAAGCAGCAGGACGAGGCGCAGCATCGGGTTTGGACCTGTGATAGGTTCATCCCATACTCCCCGGCCCTGGTAACCCAGGGCCGCTTTCGTTTTGGTGCTCAACGCGCGAGAGCGAGCGCCTGTAATTCGCGGAAGGCCCTTTATGGAGCCTACTTCTCGGGCTCCTGAAGGGGTTGGGCGAGCCCGCCGTCCAAGCCAATGCCCGTGTCGGGCGGATTGATCTTGATCGCCGATGGAAGCACGGGTGCAGTCTCCGCCACAGGAGCATCGCTGCTTCTGGTCACGAGCACGATGCGTTTGCCACCATCGATGACATTCCGCACTGTATCCAGCAGGGTTGCAGGGGTGTAGGGCTTCACCAGAAAGCTGGCCTTTGACGGCAGATCGCCCTTCCTCGGGAGTGTGCGCCCGGAGGTCACGATAACGCCGATCCCTGGCCACTTCATGTCCACCAGGCGGGCGAGCGCCGCCCCATCCATGGAGCCCGGCATGTCGACGTCGGTGCACAGTACACGCACGTCGCGTCGAATGTGGAGGATGGTCAGCGCCTCGTCGGCATTGGCAGCCTCCAGCACCTTGAAGCCGCCCTCCTCTTCGAGAACCTCAGCCGCAAACATGCGCACGAGCGCTTCATCCTCGGTCACGAGAATGACAGTTGGAAGGGTGTCATTGGTCATTGTTGGCCCCTGTCTCTCTCCTGCTCACAGTCAGGAGAGCCAGGGCGCTCGGGCCTGGGGCTGATTGTTGCGCCTGCCGGAAGGAGCGGCGGCTGAGGGACCCTCTACCTCAAATGTGTTTGGACGGCGACTGAGTAAGTACCTGAGACAAAAGGGGTATGCCGCACAGGTGTTGCTGGACTCCTGCCCTTGTACGCATAGGGGTGTGCCTGTAATTCGCAGAAGGTCGTTTACGGAACGCGCCTGAAACTCTCCCTTAAACGCTCTACCCTAGGGTGAGCTCACGGGCCGCATCGCGTATCAGGTTCGACCTGAACACTAGCCCCGGCGGTCCGACCTAGCCCGCGCGGGGCTTTTCGCGTCCCCGTCGATCTAGGACCACTGCGGTTCGAGACATGGTCCATAGACAGCCCAGTGGCTCCCTGTTCCCGGCAGGTGAGGGGAGGACAAGCCCGTGCTCCCCTCAGCAGTCTAGAGCTTAACGCCGACTTGTTGGCTCACTGCGCAAGTGCCGACATTGACCGAGCCAGGAGGGGCTGCGAGGGGGGGCTAGCATGATCGATAACTGGGGCATCGAGGACGAGCGTGAGCCACCGTCCGCTTGGGTGAGGGATGACGTGGAGGAGGATCGGCTTGAGCGGCGCTTCCCGTTAGACCTTCTTCTCGCGATGGCAGCAGCAACGGCCGTCTGCGTTCTTCTTGGCAAGGTGCTGTTGGGGCCCTTATGAGCGCCCCGGCCTTGACTGCACTGAGCAGCGGCCAGCACGGGCCAGACCCAGAAGGCAGGCCCATTCGTACCCATCCCACGCTGTTCAAGCTGCGCTTAGGCCAGTGCCGCTTCCCGCTCGGCGAACGCTGGGAGCCAGCACGCTTCTTCTGCGGTAAGCCTGCCCTGACACTCCGGCCTTACTGCGCCGAGTGCTGGCAGCGGGCCTATGTGGTCACACGACCAAAGCGATGAGAGGCAGCCTCCCAGTCAGCTGGGAGGGCACGGTTCACACCTTGCCCTCGCGGGTGCTGTCACAACCGGGAAGTCAGGGGCTTATGGGTTGAAGGATCGCTCATCCTCGCCATCGAGCTGAGGGATCGGCAAGCTCAGACCGAGGTTGAGCCGACGTCGCAAGAGCACAGCTTCAAGAATGCTGCGCAGCTGACTGTCCTCCAGCAAGGGGCGCGTGATGGCCTCCACCTTGGCGTACTGCTCATTGTCCTGATCGTCGCTGTCCAGGCACTGGATCTCGCCGGTGGCATCCAGCCAAACCAAGCGGCCAAGAGCTTTGGCGCTGTCAACAAAGCCGTCTACTTGCGACCACATCAGAGGGATCATCACGAAGCCGAAAAGCACCCGCCGGTGAGGTGGGCAATACTCACGAGAACGATTGCACCGGCAGGCCGAAAAAGGAGCCCCGGCACCCACAATGGCAGGAGCGGTGCCAGGGCTGCAGTTTAGGTCGACACACAACGAAACAGGCAGCCACGTCGACCCGGGTTCAGCATTGGCTGCTCGCTCACATCCGCACAGCTAGCCAAAGGCTCTACCCCGAGCGGTCGAAGCCTTGAGGCTGAGGTGCAACACCACGAAAGCTGTTAGCGCCTCCGGAGTCCAAAACTCCATCAAGACGACGGCAGACCTCTTCGGTGTGGATCGGCGTGCAATCAGGATCCACCGGCCTTCGATGCTCAAGTCCTTGGACTGGGTTGCCTTCGCCGCGATTGGGTGGGTCCCGATTGGACGCTGACCCAACAGCCAACGTTGACCTGAGAACCTCAATGATGGTGGCATGCCGGTGAGGACAAGGAGCCCCTCGGCATGTCGAAGAAGCAGAAGCTCGACCTCGTCGGCTACGCGGGCGTCATTGTCCACGCCCCAGGTGGTGTCCTCATGACCTCGGGCCAGCCCATCCTGATGGACAAGCGGCTCCTCAAGGCTGCAACGGAGTTGATCGAGCACCTCAAGGCTGATGCCATCGAGGACGCCGTCCCTCGTGAGGACCTGATGGACTACATCGGGATCTCTCTGTCCGAGGCCGTCATTGCGACCACAAAGGCTGGTGAGCAGGAGGAGGACACCGTTTTCAAGCAGCTTACGGTGCTGCTGGCGCTGGCCGTACACAGTCAGAACTCAAGCCATGTGATCGTGGAGGGCCGGGTCAATGAGGACAGCACCATCACAGTGCTGAACTTCTTCGTTGTTCCAGCCAACGATTTTGATCATGGCCGCCAGAAGATCCTCCGGTATTTCGAGGCCCTCAACGACCTCTTGGCTATCCCGGATCACGAGGAAAGCGACGCCTCGCGGAGAGTGGTGCTGCACTGAGCGCCCGACACCGGAAGTGGGAGGTAGAGTGGGCAGGCTCCGGCCTTGTGGACCGCGTGACAGGAACGCACGTTAACCATTTCACCTGAACCCGTTCGACATCCCTCTGCCCCACAGGCACGCTGGCCTATGACGACTGGCGGAGGTGGCCGTGAAATGGGCGAGCCTCACACTGGCAACCTTCCTCCTGGCCGGGTGCGCGAACTCGCAGCAGGCGCTCCAGAACCGCCCGAGCAACACCAAGACCGCTCCTAAGCAAGCGGCAGCCGCAAAGTCTCTGTCCGAGTACAGCAGTCTTATCGCAGCCCTGCAGCACTGGAGTGAAGAGTTCACCTCATCAGTAAGGACGGCTCAAGCCGTTCGTGCCTGTCGTGAGGCACTGATCGCCATGGCGACGCCCTATCGGCCGAAGCACGTTGAGGCCATCGATGCGGGTCCAGTGAGGCGGACCAGCCGGGGGATGACGGCTGTTCCGATCCATGCACGGGTGACCTACGACTGGGGGTGGGGTCCCCGGGTTCGGCAGGCCCGTCTAACCTGCCAGCTAAACGACAGCAGCATGGTGGTCGCGTTTCGATAGCGCGAAACACGCCAGCGTCTTCGCAGAAGGCGCAGTATGGAACAGCTTCGTGAGTTTGACGTAGGCGGCGCCCGCTAGGCGCCTTACGTCCTCCACCTGCTTTCCGTCGATTAGTCGTTCGATCTTTCGCGGTGCTCCGAGCCAATCGCGTAGTCCGCAGATGCCACAGTGCGCCCGCGAGAGAGCACTTCGAGCACCGCGACGGCCCTCTCGCTCATGTCACCCTCGCACATGACGCACTGGGCATAGGCGGCGTATGCGAGGTTGAGGGCCTCGCCCAATGCCGCTTCCGACGTGCCAGACCGCCGATGCTCCTCGATCAGAGAAAGGATGTGCAGCTCCCAAGACCGACACTCTCCGATCGGCATGAGGCGGGGCTTTGCCGGTACGCTCTGAGCTATGGCGGGGATGGTGAGGGTAAATAACGCAAGTACCCACAGGGTGGTCTTCATGGGACACCTCTGGCGTAAGCTAGAGGATGATGCGGCTACGCCCGAGGAAAGGAAAGGGGCCGGGCTCTTCGTTGCTGACCTTGCGCGCACGAGGGCGATGGTTCACGCCTGAACGGTTCGCATAACCGGCCATTACGGAACACGATCTGGCTCCGGTCAGAGGCTTGCCGTTAGGTCATCTCAGGCGTAGGCTTTGGGATAGACGGCTTCTCAGCAATGTGAACCGTCTGGTTCTCCCATGGAACCTGAAAGGCCTGGTGGATTGGACACCGGGCCTTTCGCTTGTCGATCATTGATGACTGTTGGACGGGATTGGGTCGCGCTTGCTGATCATGCGGTCCAACTCGCGCCGTACCCATCGGCGGACCCGCAGGGGCTGCGGTTTGGCGGGCACCTCAATGGCGACGCGGGTGCCGGTGCAGGGATCGAGAATGGTGAGGATCATAGCTGACCTCCCTCAGATCACGATGAGTATGTTCTAACGTCATCCTCACGGCTGTGCCTTGAAACACACACTCGCCCGTTGTTGGTTAACGCCATGGACGATATAGGTTTTTGAAGGGGGAGAGTGTTGATCGCGCTCAGGAAAGGGACCACACGCAGAGCGCTGGTGATCGGCCCGCTGGCGTTCAAGTTCGCTAGGGGAGCGGTGGGCTGCCGCTGCAACCTGTATGAGGCCAAGTGCTTCAGGACAGAGAGCCCAGCCAACAGAGAAACCCTTTGTCCTGTTGTCGCCTGTTCTCATTGAGAAAAGGATGAGTGCGGAGGGCAGAGGTCAAAACCTCAGTCCTGCGCCGGGTTGATCCCGGCTCGAAGGTAGCCCGCCCTCTACACTCTAGCGTATCTACTAGGATGTCCCGCAAGCATCGTCGCTCGTTGCGGGGATTTCTTCTGAGGTGCTAATGCCTGTGTTCAGACGAGAGCTGGCCTTCCGTACTCAGGACCCAAGCAGTCTCGGAACGGGAGAGTGGTGGCACCTCGTCTTGGAT
>JAESFL010000982.1_pt1 | contig 12802 bp, 10 predicted proteins | sample 9269401 | NCBI WGS metagenome assembly JAESFL01 (sample SAMN14506025, study PRJNA617098) | algae metagenome | isolation source: Gloeocapsa sp. UFS-A4-WI-NPMV-4B04 and co-occurring heterotrophs from desert... | place: USA: Utah | collected 2006-10-01 | reverse complement strand
GCTCGATCGAAGAGGCGCGCGTCTTTCTGGAGCAGCATGGCGAAATCGTCGTGAAGCCGCTGCACGGCAATGGCGGCAAGGCGATCTTCAAGATCGGCCGCGACGGCGCCAATCTTTCGTCTTTGATCGAAGTGTTCAACACTGCCTATCGGGAGCCGCACATGGTGCAGGCCTTCCTCCCCGCCGTCGCCGCCGGAGACAAGAGGATCGTGTTCGTCGACGGCGAGGTCGCCGGGGCCGTCAACCGGCTCCCAGGCGAGGGCGAGATCCGATCGAACCTGGCCGTCGGCGGGATCGCGGCGAAGACGGAACTCACCGCCAAGGAACGCGAAATCTGTGCCGCCCTTGGCCCTGAGCTCAAGGCGCGCGGTCTCCTTTTTGTCGGCATCGACGTGATCGGCGGCGAGTGGCTCACCGAAATCAACGTCACCTCCCCCACCGGTATCGTCGCTATCGATCGCTTCAACGGCACCGACACGCCCGCGATGATCTGGGATGCGATCGAAGCGAAGTTGGCCTGACCCATGGCAGACTGGGTGATCCGCCTGATCCAGCATTCAGGCTATTGGGGCGTTGCTTTCCTGATGTTCCTGGAGACGGTCTTTCCCCCCGTCCCGTCCGAAGTGATCATGCCGATCGCGGGCGTCTCTGCCGCGGGCGGGCGCATGTCGCTGATTGGCGTGATCGCCAGCGGCACGGCCGGCGCAATGGCGGGCAATTTCTTCTGGTACCTCGTCGCTCGCGGGATCGGCCTTTTCCGCTTCCGGGCGTTCATCGAAAAGCGCGGCCGCTGGCTCACGCTGGACTGGTACGACGTCGAACGCGTCGAGCGCCTGTTCGGCCGCTTCGGCGCCGTCATCGTTGGTGTAGGCCGGATGATGCCGACCATCCGCTCGATCATTTCGATTCCGGCCGGCCTGGTTCACATGCAGCTGGCCAAGTTCCTGTTCTGGTCGACGCTTGGGACGGCCGGGTGGAGCGGGGCGCTGGCGGCGGCCGGCTACCTGCTTAAACAGCAGTTCACCGACATCGAAAAGGTGCTTGGACCGCTCTCGTCCGTCGTCATCGGAGCGATCATTCTCGGCTACGCCTGGCGGCAGCTCACCTGGCACAAGCGCCACCGGCCAGGCTAGGGCCTCAAGCGCGCGGATGCGCGTTGCGGTAGACGTCCATCAGGTGGGCCATGTCGACGGCCGTATAGATTTGGGTCGATGAAAGGCTCGCATGTCCAAGCAGTTCCTGCAGTGACCGCAGGTCGGCACCGCGTCCGAGCAAATGGGTGGCGAAGCTGTGGCGGAGCGCGTGCGGCGTCGTTCGTTCGGAAAGCCCGAGCCTCACCCGGGCCTTGCGGACCGCGCGGCGGACGAGTTCACCGTTGAGCGGCCCGCCCCGCGCACCGCGGAACAGCGGCTGGTCCTTGGCCAAGGGATAAGGGCAAAGCGAGACATAAGTTTCGACCGCCTCCCGAACCGCCGGGATAAGCGGGACGATCCGGGTTTTGCTGCGCTTGCCGGTCACGCTGAGCGCTTCCCCGAGCGGGAGCGCCGCGCCGGTGATCCCGAGCGCCTCGGCAACGCGAAGGCCGGCCCCGTAAAGCAGCAGCAGCACGGCGAAATCACGCGTCGCAATCCACGCCTCGCTCGCATCCTCCGACACCTCCTCGGCCAGCGAGACGGCCTCGTCGGGGGAAATCGGCCGCGGCACATTGCGCGCCTTTTTGGGACCCTTGAGGCGCGGTATGTTCGCGGTCGCGCCGGCGTCGGTTGCCGCAAAGGTCAGAAAGCCCCGCACGGCCGACAGCTCGCGCGAGGCCGAAGCATTGCCGAGCCCGTCGGCCCGCCGCCGAGCCAAAAAGGCCCTGAGGTCGGCCGGCTGAAGATCGAGCAGATACTCGCTCCCCACGCTCCCGCCGAGATGCTGGGCCAGAAATTCGATCAGCCGATGCGCCGTCGCGGCATAAGCGCGCACGGTGTGCGCAGAGCGCCGCCGGTCTCGGGTGAGATGGTCCTGCCAGCGAAGCGCAACCGCCCTGGCGGGATGGTGCATCAGGTCGTCCTGCCCCCCGGACAGGGTTGAACGATGCGGAGCCTCTTTCACTCGCGACACTCTAGGGTATCAGCCACCGGCCCATGCAGCGCGTCAGCACGCGGCCTAGGAAAACGAGAAGCTCGGACCCATGGCGGGTCTCGAAACCCTGCTCGCCCCGCTGCCCCAAAGCCAGCAGCCCGTTGGGAAGCGGCGCTTCGCTGTCCAACCGCACGAGCGCTTCGGCACGGATCAGGTCGCAGGCCGGCCCGAACAGCGGATGCCCGCGCTTCACGCCCCGAAGCACGACGCCTTCGAAGCCCGCGATCGAACGCTGGATCACGCGCGGGTCGACGAACTGAAGCCCGGAGGCATCCGCGCGCATGCCCTTGTCCCCCGCAAACAGCGCGACCGCAACGGCATCAAGCCCGAGGATCTGCGGCCAATCCTGAGTGACGATATGAATCAGGTGATCGAAGCCTTCGGACTCTACAGCCGCGAGCACCGCCTCATGGATGGACGCGACCGCACCCGAATGGCCGCGCGCGAAGGCGATGAGGTCCTGATTGGCCTCCTCCGCCGCCGCGACCTGGGCCCTCAGCCTCGCCACCGCCCGGTCTTCGAAGTTGATCACCTTCCCCATTACGGGGAGCCTAACCCGAATAAGGTTAAGATGCGACTGCCAAAAATCGGTAGTGCGACAGGCCGAAATCAGCCGATCTGCTGGCCCGTCTTCGCCCAATCGGCGGCAAAGGCCTCGAGGCCGCGATCGGTCAGCGGATGCTTGACGAGCTGCCGGATCACGGCCGGCGGCGCCGTGATGACGTCGGCCCCGATCTTGGCCGATTGGAGAACGTGCACCGGATGCCGGATGCTCGCCACCAGGATCTGCGTCTGGAAATCGTAATTGTCGTAGATCATCCGAATGTCGGAGATGATCTCCATCCCGTCGAAGCCGATGTCGTCGTGCCGTCCGACGAATGGCGAGATGAAGGTCGCGCCCGCCTTGGCCGCCAGTAAAGCCTGGTTTGCCGTGAAGCAGAGCGTCACGTTCACCATCGTGCCCTCGCCTGCCAAAGCCTTGCAGGTCTTGAGGCCGTCGATCGTGAGCGGCACCTTGATCGTGATATTGTCGGCAATCTTGCGGAGGATTTCAGCCTCCCGCATCATTTCCGAATGATCGGCAGCCACCACTTCGGCCGAGACCGGCCCCGGCACCAGCGCCGCGATCTCCGTCACCACCTCGATGAACTGGCGGCCCGATTTATGGATCAGCGAAGGATTGGTCGTCACTCCGTCGAGCAGCCCCGTTTCGGCCAGTTCGCGAATGTCGGCAATGTCGGCGGTGTCGACAAAAAATTTCATTTCCACGGTCCTTGATTCGTCTGGCTGACGAGGTCCTATAGCCGGGTTCGGCGGCAACGCAGCACCGCGGCGACGGCGCCTCATTGTCTTTTCCGGCAGGAGACTCGATCTAGCGGGCAATGAACCGCGCCCGCGTCCTCCTTCTCAATGCCGCCCTTGGCCCGCTCGACTACCGAATACCGCAAGGTGCCGAGGCCGAGCCGGGCTCCGTGGTGCTGGCCCCGCTCGGTCCGCGGCAGGAGGTTGGCGTCGTCTGGGATCCCGAACGGCTTCAGACCGAAGAGGTCGGCGACAATCGCCTCCGCCCCCTCCTGCACGTTTACGATCTGCCGCCGCTCCGCCCCGCGCTCCGGCGGCTGATCGAGTGGACGGCGGATTATTATCTTTCTCCGATCGGCGCCGTGCTTCGGATGACCCTGCCTTCCTCCAGCGCGCTCGACGGTGCCCGCACCGTCACCGAATATCGGGCGACCGGCAAAGTCCCTGACAGGATGACCCCGCAGCGCGAGCAGGCGCTGGAGCGGATCGGGGAGCGCCAGGGACTGGTGCGCGAGCTCGCACTTGCCGCCGACGTGTCGGACGGCGTTATCAGGGGGCTCGTCAAAGCCGGCGCGATCGAGGCCGTGGAGGTGTCGATCGACGACCCCTTCCCCCGGCCCGATCCCGACCATCATCCGCCGCGACTGGAAGCGGCTCAGCAAACGGCCTCGCGGCAGTTCATCACGGCCGTCCAAGGGGCCGATTTCGCCCCCTATCTGCTCGACGGGGTGACCGGATCGGGCAAGACCGAAGTCTATTTCGAAGCGGCGGCCGAAGCGCTCCGCATGGGCCGGCAGACGCTCGTCCTCCTCCCCGAAATCGCGCTCACCGAACCTTTTCTGAAGCGCTTCACCGCCCGCTTCGGCTGCGAGCCGGTGGCGTGGCATTCGGGCCTTCGCCAATCGCAGCGGCGCCGTGCGTGGCGCGCGGTCGCCACCGGCGATGCCAAGGTGGTCGTCGGCGCCCGCTCCTCGCTGTTCCTGCCTTATCGCGACCTCGGCCTCATCGTCGTCGACGAGGCGCACGAGACCAGCTTCAAGCAGGAAGAAGGCGTCCAATACCATGCCCGCGACGTCGCCGTGATGCGCGCCAAGCTCGAAAAGGTGCCGGTGATCCTCGCTTCTGCGACGCCCGCCATCGAAAGCCGGCAGATGGCCGAGATCGGGGTCTACAAGGAAGTAAGGCTCCCCGCCCGCTTCGGCGGCGCCCGGATGCCGGACATTGAGGCGATCGACCTCATTCAGGACCCGCCGCCGCGCGGACGCTGGCTTGCCCCTATTCTGGTGCGAGAAATGGAGGCAAACCTGCAACGGGGCGAGCAGACTTTGCTGTTCCTCAACCGTCGCGGCTATGCGCCGCTGACCCTGTGCCGTGCCTGCGGCCACCGTTTTCAATGCCCGAATTGCACGGCCTGGATGGTCGAGCACCGGCTCGTCCACCGCCTCGCCTGCCACCATTGCGGCCACATGATGCCGCCGCCGCGGGCCTGTCCCGAATGCCAGGAGGTGGACAGCCTCGTTCCCGTGGGTCCCGGCGTCGAACGCATTGCCGACGAAGTGGCGGCGCTTTTTCCGGACGCGCGCACCGCCATCGTCACATCCGACACGATCTGGTCGCCCGCCAAGGCCGCCGAGTTCGTCGGCCGCATGGAAGCGGGCGCGATCGACATCGTCGTCGGCACCCAGCTCGTCACCAAGGGATATCATTTTCCGAACCTTACGTTGGTCGGCGTCGTCGATGCAGACCTCGGTCTGTCCGGCGGCGATCTGCGGGCTGCCGAGCGAAGCTTCCAGCAGATCAGCCAGGTCTCCGGCCGGGCCGGCCGCGGCGCCAAGCCGGGCCGGGTCTTCGTCCAAACCCATGAGCCGGCCGCCCCCGTGATCAGCGCCCTCGTCTCGGGCGACGCCGAAGGGTTCTACGAGGCCGAAACCGAGGCTCGCCGCGAAGCCGCCATGCCCCCCTTCGGCCGCCTCGCCGGCATCATCGTCTCGTCCGAGGATTCGACCGAAGCCACCGAGACCGCCCGCCTCATCGGCCGGACATCGCCGCGCGTCGAAAACATGGCGGTGTTCGGGCCGGCTCCTGCGCCGCTCGCAATGCTCCGGGGCCGCCACCGCCAGCGTCTCCTCGTCCACGCCGCACGATCGCTCGACGTGCAGAACATCATCCGCGACTGGCTTGGCAAGCTCGACTGGCCGCGCGGCGTGCGGGTGGCGGTGGACGTCGATCCCTACAGCTTCCTCTGATCCGATCAACAGCTTGGAAACTTTCGGTTTTTACGGTATCCTGCGGGCGCAAAAACCACTAGGATCGGCTGGGGAAGAGGGGGAATTGCGGTCGATGCGTAGGAAGGTTTTTGCCCTTGTCGCGGCCCTTGGCGCAGCGGCGCCCGCGCAGGCCGAATGGCGGCAGGCAAGCACCAAACATTTCGTCATCTATTCGGAAGACAGCGCCAAGGTCCTTCACGACTTTGCCACGAAGCTCGAACGCTACGATCAGGCGATGCGCTATGTCCGCGACGCTCCGGACCCGGAGCTCAGTCCCAGCAACCGGCTGACGGTCTTCGTCGTTTCCGGATTGGGCAAGGTCGAGAAACTCTACGGCAAAGGCGGCGCCAACGTGGCCGGCTTCTACATGGGCCGGGCGACCGGATCCTACGCCATTACGCCGCGCACCGGCGGCGGCACCGGCATCAACGACTTCAATGAGCAGATCGTGCTGCTGCATGAATATGCCCACCATTTCATGATGCAGACCTTTCCCGGCGCTTTCCCGGCCTGGCTGATCGAGGGCTTTGCCGAATTCAATTCCACCGCCAAGTTCGAGAAGGACGGTTCGGTCGGGCTCGGCATGCCGGCCAACCACCGGGCCTACGGCCTGCTCATGGCCTCGCCGCTGAAGATCGAGAAGCTGCTCACCGCTTCGGTCGCCGAACTCAATCCGCAGCTACGGGACCAATTCTATGGGCGGGGCTGGCTGCTCACCCATTATCTGATCTTCGACGCGTCGCGCCGGGGACAGCTCAGCACCTATCTTAAGGAAATCAACAAAGGCACCGGAAGCCTCGAAGCGGCAAAGAAGGCGTTCGGGGATCTCGCGCGGCTCGACAAGGACCTGAACAAATATCTAAATCAGCGCCGAATGAGCTACATGAACCTGACCCCCGACAAGATCCGCGTCGGGAAGATCGAGATCAGGGATCTCACTCCCGGCGAAGCGGCCGTGATGGACGTCCGGATTCGTTCGAAGCGCGGGGTGGATGAAGCCCAAGCCAAGGCGCTTCTGCCGATCGAGCGCAAGGCCGCCGCGCCTCATGCCGAAAGCGTGCTTGCGCAGGTCACGCTGGCGGAGGCCGCCTATGATGCCGGCGATTATGCCGGATCCGAAGCAGCGGCGGATCGGGCCTTGAAGGCGGACCCCCAATGCGTCGAAGCCATGATCTACAAGGGCCGAGCAAGGATGGCCCTCGCCGCCAACGCGGGCAAGACGGATGCAGCGACGTGGAAGGAAGTGCGCAAATGGTTCCTTGCTGCCAACCGTCTCGAGCCGGACGACCCGGAGCCGCTGATGCTCTTTTACAGCAGCTTCTTGGCGGCAGGCGCGGAGCCGACGGCCAATGCGAGTCTGGGACTTGAGCGGGCGCTCGAACTCGCGCCGCAGGATTCGAGCCTGCGCTGGATGATGGCTCAGCAATTTTTAAGGGAGAGCAAACCCGCCGAAGCCCGATGGGTGCTCGCCCCCGTGGCCTATGATCCGCATGGCGGTGCGGCGGCCCAGTCCGCTGCCGCAATCATCGGCAAGATCGACTCCGGCGGCGCCAAGGCGGCCCTCGAAGCGTGGGAGAAGCTCGGCGAGAAACAGAAGGAGGGAAACGCGGGCTAGGCCGGATGCATCCTAAGACTGGCTGTAGCCCTCCCGCTCGAGCAAGGCAGCCTTGCGCTCGAGGCCATAGGCAAAGCCGCCGGGCGATCCATCGCCGCGGCGAGCGCGGTGGCAGGGGATGAGAACGGCGATGTTGTTGGCGCCGCAGGCCGATCCCGCCGCCCTTGCCGCCTTGGGCTTGCCTGCCCGCGCCGCCAACGCGGCGTAGCTCAGGCTTTCCCCTGGCTTTATCCGGCTAAGCTCGCGCCACACCGCCTGCTGAAAGGCGGTGCCGCGAACGTCGAGGGGAAGATCGTGGGGGCGCTCGGACGCATTCACCGCGTCCACCGCCCGCTGAACGAGCGCCGCCAAATCCGCTCCGCCGCGTTCGATCGACGCGTTCGGAAATCGCCTGCGAAGCTCTTCCTCATCCTCATCGAAGGAGAGTCGGCAAATGCCCTTCTCGGTCGCCGCCGCCAGCATGGTGCCGAGATCGGTGTCGGCGGTTGCCCAACGAATATGCTCGCCGCGGCCGCCGTCGCGCCAGACGGATGGGGTCATGCCGAGCCGTTTCTTGGCGTCGGCATAGAAGCGGCCGGGCCCGGAATATCCGGCATCGTAAATCGCGTCGGTCACTCGTCGATTCCTTTCGAGGCTTTCCGTCATGTTGATGGCGCGCTTGCCGCGGGCATAATCGCCCGGCGTGACGCCGGTGGCGCGCTTGAACAGTCGATGGAAATGGTGAGGGGAATAGCCGGCGGCTCCCGCTAGCTGCTCGAGCGAGGGCGGCGCCTCGGCGCGCTCAAGCATCGCCAGCGCCTGTTCCATGGCCGCGGCTTCGCGGGTCACGTCGTCAGGGTTGCAGCGCCGGCACGCCCTCAGCCCCGCCGCCCTGGCGCCTTGGCCGTCGGCGAAGAAGCGGACGTTTGCCCGCTTGGGATGCCGGGCCGCGCAGGAAGGGCGGCAATAGATGCCGGTGGTGAGCACTCCGGTCACGAAACGTCCGTCCATAGCCCGGTCGCGGGCGATCACCGCGGACCAGGCGCTCTCTTCGTCGATCATGCTCTCGGCTTTCATGCGATTGCTATAGCCGCCTGCGGGCGCCCTCGCATCCCGATCCTTGCGGTCAAAGCGGACGCCTTCTTGCATCGCAGCAATGCCCCTGCTAGGGGCCGCGCGACCCATTTTGGGGGGGCTCGGAAGCATCCGACGCAGCTCCATGATCAGGTGCCCAGTGCCTCCCGCGCTGGGCAGCTATTGTCCAAGGACAAGGCGACCTGATCATTCGCATGGGCAAATACCGATCTGGGAGTTGAGGCGCGCGTGGAGAATTCCGGCGGCATTCAGGCAAGTTTGGCGGGACGCTACGCCACCGCCTTGTTCGAACTGGCTCGTGACGAGCGGCAGCTGGAAGCCGTCGGCGCCAGCCTCGCGACCTTGCGCGAAACGCTTCGCGATTCGGCGGACTTTCGCGAGCTGACCTCGAGCCCGCTCATCTCGCGCGATCAGGCGACCAGCGCCATGGCCGCAACGGCCGAGGCGATGCGGCTCGATCCGATCACTTCGAATTTCGTGGGCGTGGTCGCGCAGAACCGGCGCCTTGGCCAGCTTCCCCAGATCATCCGGGCCTTCAGCATGCTCGCCGCGGATCATCGCGGCGAGACGACCGCCGAGGTCACTTCGGCCCACCCATTGACCGACGATCAGGTCGCAGCGTTGAAAACGAACCTAAAAAATCGCATCGGCCGCGACGTCGCGGTTGATCTCAACGTCGACCCTTCCATTTTGGGAGGGCTCGTCGTCAAGGTCGGCTCGCAAATGATCGACGGCTCCATCCGAACCAAATTGAACTCCCTCGCTCACGCGATGAAAGGCTGAACATGGATATCCGCGCCGCAGAAATTTCGAAGGTCATTCGCGACCAGATCGCAAGCTTCGGCAATGAAGCCCAGGTCAGCGAAGTCGGCACCGTTCTCTCCGTCGGCGACGGCATCGCCCGCATCCACGGGCTGGACAACGTTCAGGCCGGCGAGATGATTTCCTTCGCCAACGGCATCCAGGGAATGGCCTTGAATCTCGAGGCGGACAATGTCGGCGCCGTCATCTTCGGCAATGATAGCGAGATCCGGGAGGGGGACACGGTCAGCCGCACCGGTACGATCGTCGACGTTCCCGTCGGCAAGGGCCTGCTCGGCCGCGTGGTCGACGGTCTCGGCAACCCGATCGACGGCAAGGGGCCTATCGAGGCTGCCGAACGCCGCCGCGTCGAAGTGAAAGCTCCGGGCATCATCCCGCGCAAGTCGGTGCACGAGCCGGTGCAGACGGGCCTCAAGGCCCTCGACGCGCTCGTCCCTGTCGGGCGCGGCCAGCGCGAGCTGATCATCGGCGACCGCCAGACCGGCAAGTCCGCCGTGGCGCTCGACACGTTCATCAACCAAAGGCAGGCCAATCAGGGCGACGACGAAAGCCAAAAGCTTTACTGCATCTACGTCGCCATCGGCCAGAAGCGCTCGACCGTCGCGCAGATCGTCCGCGCGCTCGAGGAAAACGGCGCGATGGAATATTCGATCGTGGTCGCCGCCACCGCTTCCGAGCCGGCTCCGCTCCAGTTCCTGGCGCCTTATACCGGCTGCACCATGGGCGAATATTTCCGCGACAACGGCATGCATGCCGTGATCGTCTATGACGACCTTTCCAAGCAGGCCGTGGCTTACCGCCAGATGTCGCTGCTGCTCCGCCGCCCACCAGGCCGCGAGGCCTATCCGGGCGACGTCTTCTACCTCCACTCGCGGCTCCTGGAGCGCGCTGCCAAGATGAACGAGGACAACGGCTCGGGCTCGCTGACGGCGCTGCCGATCATCGAGACGCAGGCCGGCGACGTTTCCGCCTACATCCCGACCAACGTAATTTCGATCACCGACGGCCAGATCTTCCTTGAAACGGAACTCTTTTATCAAGGCATCCGTCCGGCCATCAATGTCGGCCTGTCCGTCAGCCGCGTCGGCTCCGCGGCGCAGACCAAGGCGATGAAGAAGGTGGCCGGCTCGATCAAACTCGAGCTCGCCCAGTATCGCGAAATGGCCGCCTTCGCCCAGTTCGGCTCCGACCTCGACGCTTCGACCCAGCGCCTCCTCAACCGCGGCGCGCGGCTCACCGAGCTGCTGAAGCAGCCGCAGTTCAAGCCGATGCCGATGGAAGAGCAGGTCGTTTCGATCTTCGCCGGCGTCAATGGCTTCCTCGACACGGTGCCGGTGAACGATGTGGTGCGCTTTGAAAGCTCGCTGCTCGCGCATGTCCGCGCCGATCATCCGCAAGTGCTTGCGACGCTTCGCGACACGAAGACGCTCGACGACGGCACCGCTGGCAATCTGAAATCGATCATCGGCGATTTCGTGAAGTCGTTCGCCTAAGCAGCTTGGGCTCCGGCGAAGGCCGGGGCGCGCAAATGATCCCGGTCCCGGCCGGGAAAAGAAGAGGATAGAATGGCCTCTCTCAAGGCACTCAAAGGACGGATCGCCTCGGTCAAGTCGACCCAGAAGATCACCAAGGCGATGAAGATGGTGGCCGCCGCCAAGCTGCGCCGCGCGCAGCAAGCGGCGGAAGCCGGCCGTCCCTATGCGACCCGTCTGCAGGAAGTGGTCGCCAGCCTTGCCAGCCGCGTGACGGTCGGTCCGCAGAGCCCGAGGCTGCTTGCCGGCACCGGCAGCGACCAGACCCATCTGCTCGTCGTCTGCACTTCCGATCGCGGGCTTGCCGGGGCCTTCAACTCCAACATCGTGCGCGCCGCCCGCAAGCGTGCCGATGATCTGATGCGCGAGGGCAAGACGGTCCATTTCTATCTGGTCGGCCGCAAAGGCCGTGCCGTGATCGGCCGGCTGTTCCCGAAGCAGATCGTTCACCAATATGATACGAGCGCGATCAAGCAGGTCAGCTTTGCCGACGCCCATGCGATCGCCAACGACATTGCCGACCGCTTCGACCGCGGCAATTTCGACGTCGCCCAGCTCTTCTACGCCCGTTTCCAGTCCGCCCTCGTTCAGGAGCCGGTGGGCCAGCAGATCATCCCGGTGCAGATGACGGAGGCGAGCAATGCCGGCGTGGCCGCCTCGGGCAATGCCGCCGTCGAATATGAGCCGGACGAGGAGGATATCCTTGCGGCGCTCCTTCCCCGCAACGTGGCGGTTCAGATCTTCCGCGCCCTGCTGGAGAATGCCGCATCGGAACAGGGCAGCCGTATGACGGCGATGGACAATGCCACGCGCAATGCCGGCGACATGATCAACCGCCTCTCGATCCAATATAACCGCACCCGGCAAGCCGCCATCACGACGGAGCTCGTCGAAATCATCTCAGGCGCCGAAGCGCTCTAGAAAGTCAAAAGGAAGAAGCCATGGCCACCACCATCGAACGCCCGCAGACCGAGGGCTCCAGCACCGCGACGACGCCGGTGACCAACAATGTCGGCCGCGTCAGCCAAGTGATCGGCGCCGTCGTCGATGTCAGCTTTGACGGAAACCTTCCGGAGATCCTGTCGGCGCTGACGACCGACAATAATGGCAACAAGCTCGTGCTCGAGGTCGCCCAGCACCTCGGCGAGAATACCGTGCGCACCATTGCCATGGATTCGACCGACGGCCTCACCCGTGGCCAGCAGGTGATGGACACCGGATCCCAGATCCGCGTCCCGGTCGGCCCGATGACGCTCGGCCGCATCATGAACGTGGTCGGCGAACCGATCGACGAGCGCGGCCCGATCGGTGCCGCCGACACCGCCCCGATCCATGCCGAGGCCCCGCTCTTCGTCGACCAATCGACCGAGACCGCCATTCTCGTCACCGGTATCAAAGTGATCGATCTGCTCGCCCCCTATGCCAAAGGCGGCAAGATCGGCCTGTTTGGCGGCGCCGGCGTCGGCAAGACCGTGCTTATCCAGGAGTTGATCAACAATATCGCCAAGGGCCATGGCGGCACTTCGGTGTTTGCCGGCGTCGGCGAGCGCACGCGCGAGGGCAACGATCTTTATCACGAGTTCCTCGATGCCGGCGTGATCGCCAAGGACGCCGAGGGCAATCCGACACCCGAAGGCTCCAAGGTCGCGCTCGTGTTCGGCCAGATGAACGAGCCGCCCGGGGCCCGTGCCCGCGTCGCCCTCTCCGGCCTCACCATCGCCGAATATTTCCGCGACCAGGAGGGCCAGGACGTGCTCTTCTTCGTCGATAACATCTTCCGCTTCACCCAGGCCGGGTCGGAAGTGTCGGCGCTCCTGGGCCGCATTCCTTCGGCCGTCGGCTACCAGCCCACCCTGTCGACCGATATGGGCGCGCTGCAGGAACGGATCACCTCGACCAACAAGGGCTCGATCACTTCCGTGCAGGCGATCTACGTGCCCGCCGACGACTTGACGGACCCCGCGCCGGCAACCTCGTTCGCCCACCTCGACGCGACGACCGTGCTGTCGCGCGCCATTTCCGAGCTTGGCATCTACCCGGCCGTCGACCCGCTCGATTCCACC
>JAESFL010000981.1_pt1 | contig 12830 bp, 9 predicted proteins | sample 9269401 | NCBI WGS metagenome assembly JAESFL01 (sample SAMN14506025, study PRJNA617098) | algae metagenome | isolation source: Gloeocapsa sp. UFS-A4-WI-NPMV-4B04 and co-occurring heterotrophs from desert... | place: USA: Utah | collected 2006-10-01 | reverse complement strand
CGCCGACGACCGCTCATAAAGTGGACATCTTGCTGGCGACTGCGCTCGATTTAGTCAATCCGACTCACTTACGAAACTGGTTCGCTAACTGCTGCTACTGTATCTCATAAACATGGAATACGCTGTAAATAGTGTGTATATAAAAAATTGAAACAATCTCAACCAACTTCTATTACAAATTTTTGCATGGTGGTTTATGAGCCTAAATCGCTACTTAGTGCATCACTTATAACATTTAAATAGTAGCAATGTACGCTTAAGGAACCAATAAGTGGGGATGCGCTATGAGAATTGTAGAGGTTTAACAACTGTGAACACTGCTATTGCAAAAGTATTTCGTCTAGGTGCTTTAGCGCTTTGTATTGTCTTAAATCCATTTATAACTGCTGAAGTAACTCTTGGCCCTCCAGTGGATAAAGCATCTAATAAATATCCCGTAGTTTCAAGCTTGGATACTGACAATCCAATTTGCTATATCCAGGAATCAAATGGCTCAACTTTGGATTTAAGTCAGTTATGCGGTGAACAGGAAATTACAACACAATTATCGGAAACTGATCAAAAATTTCTTGCTAGCTATAATAATTCGCTGAGTGCTTACCAAAATATGCAGACTCTGGTAACACCTGATACAGAGAAAAGCCCCGAATCTCCAATCAAGCTCGCACAGAATGTATGCAGCGCTCTCAAGAGCCAAGTGCCGCTAGCTCAAATAGAGACAGACCAATATCAAAGAATTATAGAAACCGAAGACCCAAGAAATCAAAAATTTGCACTTATTGAAGCAGAAATCATCGACTCATTGGCAACCAAGTTCTACTGTCCTGAATTTGCTAAATGAGCAGTTATCTAGATCGGCAACCAGACGATAAATGTAGTTCCTGGTCCGCCAGCAATTGATCCTGTATTTAACTGAGCAGGGCTGCTCGCTTCAATTTTACCTTGCATTTGCTCAATCAATTCTTTCGCGATCGCTAATCCTAGTCCTGTTCCTGGAATCTCGGACTTGCTCTGTACACCTCTGTAATGCCGCTCAAAAATATGCTCTAAATCTCCAGATGGAATGCCAGGCCCATTGTCGCTAAGAGCAACCCCCTGAAAAGAATCTTGTTGTCTCCCGGCTTGAATATAAATCTGTCCCCCAGTTGGGGTGTACTTTAAAGCGTTGTCGATCAAATTGCTCAACACCTCGCGTAACACCTTAGCATTAGCGCGGATTGGCGGCAAGTTAGGGGGAATATCTGCCTGTAAGTTCAGATTACGCTCTTGGGCAATTGCCCTAGCTGACATTAACAACGGTTCTAAAACATCAGCTACAGAGCATAATTCTGTCTCCACTGCTGGCAATAATGGCAACTGAGCGGTTGCTACTTGGATTGGTTCTCTAAACAGTGCTGTTGGAAGTAGTGGTTTTTGGAGTTCTAAATCGTCTGTTGTTAAGTCAATTACACGATCAAACTGTTGTAATAACTCACTCAAGCGATCGCTTTCCCGCACAATATTATCTGCTACTGCCCGGTTAGCATCTCCTGGAGTAAGGCGCTTAAAAAGCAGTTTACCAAACGTTCTTAGAGCCGTTAAGGGATTGCGAAACTGATGTAGTAGATTATCCAGTAAATCACGTTGCTTTGCCTGCAAGCGCTGTTGTTGACTTAGCTGCTGCTCAAACCACTCTCGACGCTGATCTAATAGCCTAGCAAGTGCCAATGTTTGCGCAATCCGTTCAATTTCACTATGCTCCTGTTCATTCCACGCTCTGTCTTCCCTAGCAGTCACTAGCAACCCCATTAACACACCCTCGTGCATTAGCGGCAAAACGATTTGTCTGCTTGGCAATAAACAATGCTCCGATTCATCAAGCTCTTTTGCAGATTTATTTTCTAGCGCTGTTTCTGACAGTAGTCTAGGGAAGTTGCTGCTTGTTTTTTCTGGTAGGACAGCTACGTTCAATCCTTCCCACGCGGCGGCTGTCTCTGGGTAACTTACTAGGGGAATCAGCTTAGTTTGCTCTTTTCCTCCCTCTACCAGTTCTTCTGTCAAGTAAACAATACTCAAAGCTGCTCCCAACCCTTGGGTTAACAGAGCTACTTGCGAGCGGCATAGAGTAACAAACTCAGAACTAGCAGACATTAACATGAAGTCAACTTTGAATGATTAACAGGAGCACAATACTTACCTGCAATTCTATTTTCTCTAGGAAGTCTTGTCAGGAAAAGCACCTCTCGGCAGACTTTCCTAGCATCATTTTTTAGCTCTAGTTTTATTTCCTGTTAAAAATTATAAACTTTTTAGTTCAAGCGATCGCTTGCTGGATATTTTAAAAATAGAAAAATTCTCTCTTATGCGATCGTTCCTGCCTCAACAGGCTTGCTCAAATGCTTAACAGCTTATTCAAGCTTGAAACCTGACTGGAACCACGCCTTTATTCCTAACAGCAAGTCGTATTTGTATCAAAAGCTTAACAAGAGTTGATTTTTAAAACTCAATCTCATATACTGGCGACGGCTTTTGTAACTCTGACTACAATCGTCAGCTTAAAATTAGGAGGACAAGAGGGTGGCAAGGAGACGGAAGCGTAAAAGTCGTCGTCGCCAAGAAGGACGCCGTATCCTCGAGCACGTGGCTCAATATAGCATCGAAAGTGGCGAAGATAAACCTGTGACAGCTGCTCGAAAATTCATTCAGGCGGAGGGGATTTTACCACCTGCACTGCTACTCGTTAAACGGAATGAACATACAACAGACCGTTATTTCTGGGCAGAAAAAGGGCTGTTTGGCGCTCAATATGTGGAAGAAAATCATTTTTTGTTTCCCAGTTTGCGGATTTTAGAAAGCCCGCAAGAGAAAGAAACCGTCGCTGTGCGTAAGTGAACCGCACTTGACTTAACAAATGGTACAGAAGCTCAGGATTTCTCAGAAATGCCTGTTTCTTACAAGTTCTAGCTAATGATTGCCAATCTGCAAAGTTAAGATAATTTGAGCATAAACCCCATTCAAACGCTTGCGTTCGGGTGGGGTAATTTCTTAGCAAAAAATTACCAAGAAGGGGCTAGAAGTCAGGGGTCAGGGGTCAGGGGAAGAGGAATCACGCCCCCTTAATTGGTAGTAGCGCCCCCGATACAGCGCGTGGAGAAGATAAGAAAGAATTGTGCGGATTGCAAGGCAGCCCGACGCACCAAGCGTCCGCAGTTTTATCCCCTGCTTTTAAGTATGGGGATTCCCTAATCCCTGATCCCTAGCCCCTGACCCCTCTTAAAGTAAGCGTTGTCAATAAAATACCGACAAACTGTGGCGTTTTTTAACGTTTCCACAACTTATCGGCACTAGGCTTCAAATTTTTTGATTTTTCTGACCCTTGGTTTAAGTTTCAGCTACTTATGCTTGCTAAAACCAAGGGACGCTTCCTGCTAAATGATAATCCGCTTAATATTCATTTCTCCTCATCCCGCCGCCACCACCGCGGCGATTGGTTTCTTCTCGCGGCTTGGCTTTATTAACTCTTAGCTGACGGCCCATCCACTCTGCACCATCTAATTCAGTGATAGCCGCATCTTCTTGGGCATCTTCATTCATATCAACAAAGGCAAAACCGCGCATCCGACCCGTTTCGCGGTCTGTGGGTAGAACAACCCGTTTAACTGCACCGTACTCTGCAAATACTGCTGTTAAATCTTCTTCAGTAGCACGGTAGGATAGGTTTCCAACGTAAATAGTCATATCGATCACGTAAGTCTGAACAGAAGCTAAAGTTCAAGCCTAAAGACAGCATCAAAAATTGCCACGAAAGCAATATTTAATCTGATTTACCAATGATTAAGTTTAAAGGTTGACAACCACAAAAGTAGGACCACCGTCTATAACTCAACCAGTGATAGGACTGAACTTACACATACCGTCTTATCATATCCTATCCATTGGTTTGTCAAAGGTCATCTGGATTACAAAGAATGATGCTTTTTTGAGCAACTTTGTTTTTAACCTATGCTTCAAATTCACAAGTTTAAAAAGGGATTGTAAGTAAGACAGGGCTTATTACTTGCAAGCCCTACAATATACTTACTTTGTTAAGCAATCAAGTCAAAGCATAAATCCGCTTTAACCATTTCTTACCTTCACTTGCAATTGTCCTTGAGAAGCCTCACACAGTACCGCGCTTCATCGGTGTGGAAGTATATTAGTCAATTGAAATTGACTGAGGACCACTGGTTTTACCATTTTGCTCTCCGTTCGTTGAAGAAGTATAGGTAGTAGAACCAAGGTGTTCTTCGAGCCAGCTTTTTACTGGCTCATCAGACAGGTTGAGTCGAAGCATACCAGAGAAAAAACCGCCCAAAAAAGAAACTGGGTGCTGGGTGAGTTGTTTGAAGAGCGGCTCTAGTTCAGTTACAAACATAAAATTCCTACTTAGTCTACTTTTCTTTACTTCTTCTGGGATTGTAGCGTGTCCTTACGTGGTAATGACCGCATAGAAGAGAGTAGAAGAGAAGGTAAGATTAGAGCCTCCTTATCTTCTAACTCTTTATTTCTACCCTTGTTTTTGTTCAGAGAATAGACATTTATCCGAATCACAACCAGCAGGACCTGACTCTGTAAATTGGTTGGAATCGTAACGAATTAAGCTAGGATAAAAATCATTTGTTTGCCGTCGGGTTTTGACTTCCTGCATTAACTGTTCATATTTGTCTTTGGTTACTGGTTCAAATGGCAAGCGCGGGAATGTTTGATGAGCGTCGAACCTAGCCAGTAGCGCTGCTGATATATATCCCTCATCATCTCGGATAGCTTCATAGATGCGAGTTCCTAAAGTTTCGATTTCGTTTTCGCGGAGTTCAATTGTGGCGCTTGTGTTATGTGCTACATAAAATTTCTGCACCTGCATATAAAAATCCATTTGAGCGATCGCATTAAACTTGCTAATGTCAATTTCATCCGCACCTGGTAAATCTGCCCAACATACAGCAACAGGAATTTCCACCAGCCATTCTGTACAACGCTCGTCAAACGGATTATTCAAAAGATTGCCATTTTCATCTTTATCCGATTGCGATGGAATGACGTTATAGCCGTAGTCAATACAAGCTAAGGCTACGGGGTCATTTTTACGGAAAGTGATCCGCCGAATAAAACGTTGTGACTTGGGGGGATGCCAACCCGGAGATGCCCCAGTCAGGAGAGATTTTGTACCTGATGGTTGGATAGTAGTACAACGGTTGGGACGTTTGAAATTGTGGCGATCGCAATAATCCCAAACAACTTGATGGACAATTTCTTTCCACTCACTCAGGTATTCTTGCTCCTGCTTCTTAAATTGTATTCCCTCTGGTGTTTGTGGTCGTCCTGCTTCCCACCACCGCAGCCAATCTACACCGAATGCCTTGACAAAAAAGTCAAATAACCCTGTAAAAGATACACCAACAATTGGATCTAATTCCCGCGACTCTTGATAGCGTTTTTCACCAAATTGATGATTAAGTAAAGCTGCAACAGATAACGCTCCGGCTGTAAAAGCTTCCTTTTGTTCTTGATAGTTATGTGGATCAATTTGATTAATATGAATCTCTGAAAGATTGCAGTGGAAATTCGCGCCAATTATTTCACCACAATTATGAGCAACTAATCCATTAGCATCAAATCTTGCTGGGCCAGGAACAGTGCAATCATAAACAGGTGTTTCGCCGTCAGGTTCGATAGTAGATACTGTAACAGCAAACCGTTCGCGGTTAAAGTTTCGCTTATAGGTTGACAATAAATCTTCTAACCGTCTAGCTTTGGCTGGATCTTGGAAACTAATTAATTCTTGAAAGACAGTAATGTTGTTATTAGCTATTACCAATTCATGTTGAGCTTTGCAAAGATATCCTGCTAATTCACGATTTGAATTTGGCATCATTCTAATGCCTTCTAATCTACGATTTTTGTAAATACAAGATGCAACGCCTAAGCGCAGTAACATTCGCTGCACAGCTTCAAGTAACTGTAAATTACTTTGAGCAAGGCGGATACTAATACCTTTATTTTGAGTACCTTGCACACTCCCATCAGCATCAAACAACCCGCGCAGAAAACCACAATAGAATTCATAACTAGCTTGTTCAACTTCAGATGTGATTGTTTTGTGTCCGTGAATTATTCCATAATTACCAGCGAGTTTAGCTAGACTAGCAGAACTTACTTCAAAGTATTTATTCTGCTGATGATAAATACCAGTTAGCTTGCTACTGGAGGGAAGATAGTTTTTTACCAAGTCAAGAGCATATTCCTTCATTTCTACTTGGTTGTCACCCCAATACCGTAATTTAGCTGGGTTCGTGTAGTTTGCCGGGTTAACAGCAAAACAACCATCACCTACCAAGTTACCTAGTAACCAACCTTCTGCTTGCGTTCCCTTACCATCCCAAGGTAGTAATTCTCGGTGGTTGTGAATTAATACATGATCGCCTGGTTCTAATTCGGAAACAGCAACCCATTCAGAATATTGTTTGTGCTGGGTTTGAGCTGTAATTTTCAGAACTTGGTGATTCTCAGTTAATCGCAGACTATAGCCTTCTTTCGTTTGCAGTTTGACTACTGGCTTAATCCCAGTAAAAAAGAATCCTTGAGGAGTTGTGCTGAACAGTTCACCATTAACATAAGTGCTGTGTTGGATGCCAATTAAGTCTTTAACTTGTCGTGCGCCCTCACCTGTGTGAACCCAAGTATCTGCCGTAACACATGGATTTAGGGCATATCTTGAGAGTCGATGTTCTACTTCTTCATGAGTAATTTCAGGACAGTGATTTTGAAGCCATGAACGAGCATTTTCTGATGAAGTTGCGTAAGTTTTGAGAAAATCTCGTTTTAATATATCTGAATGGAGAATATCCGCATTTGCACGGGCGATCGCTTCACCAGCCCATTGAATCGCACCTTCGCCAGAATAATACTGTTGGCGAACAGCATTGATACATTCTTCAAGGCTTGGTTTGTGGTGAAATACGCGGCTGTGGTTTGCCATCCGCAGTGCATCACGTTCTGAATCTATCCGCCAATTGCCATCTTCATCTTGTTGCCACAAATTACCTTTAGCATTGGCAAATAATTGATCATTACTGTCACCTTGTCTCATTCCAGCTGATCTTCTGACATTCCCAGCAACAACTACAACAGCAGCTTCATCAATTAATAAGCAGCATTCAACAGAATTTAGTTGTCGTCCTACAGCCTTATTCAGAATAGAGGCACAACGTTCATATAATTCTGGTAACTTAACAGGATTAGCAACGCCGCCAAAGCCTTTTAGAAGTTCTCCTGCGCCGCGAATATCGCTCAAGTCAATTTGAACTTTCACTTCACCTGAAAACCGTTCATCCGTTGAAAGTTCTAGCAGTGTTTGATACGACTTAACCCAACCTCCGCGACTGTCTCCAACATGAATTATGACGCGATCGCCTTCTATTTCAACTTGGGTTATTTCACGGCGTAAGTGAGCAGGAGTAGCACCAATTTCGCTTTGCAAAGTTACGCTAAGATGATTGCGAATCGGCGGCAGTTGATTAATGTATTTTGGTTCTAGGACGGCTCCTGTACCACAGCCCATCATCGCTAAATCCATCATCAAACCGAAAGCCCGCCAATCAACTACATTGGTACTCGTGCAGTTGTAAGCACCTGAGAAGTTTTCAGATTGTTCAATCCAATCAGTGCCACCAACCCATAACCAACGCCCACTAGGGAGAGACTTTATCTGGCGCTGCATCCGCTCAATCAAGGTAGCTTCTGCCTCTGTCAGCTTGCCTAAACGGATTAATCCAAGGATTGTGCGATCGCACACTTCATCCCACGTCTCACGTCCTGCTGATTTGCGACGGCTATAAGTCCTGAAAAATACCGGATTAGCAGCAGGGGCGGTTTCAGGGAATCCGCTTGTCTGACGTACACGCTCAAGGTCTTGAACCATGGATCGAAGTCTTGTTGGTTTGGGATAGATTTAGACTATACGCGATTTAGATATAGGGGACAAGAATTGAAAATTTGAGCGATTTGCGCTAGGTGTAGGGTTTTATTGTCTAGCTGTCGCTAATAAAATTAGTTTCGCCTTACGCTAAGATCGGTGCAGTCAGTCTCTTGAAGCGTGTAATGGTCAACTACAACCCCTTGCATTGTTTACCCACCTCAGCTGAACTACCTGATTCTGACGACACCCCTGTGGATAATGAATTACAAAATTTAATTCCCAACTTATTAGAAGCAATTTTAGCTTTGGCTTGGTCAGAGCGGATAGACTGGTTTTTTGGGGTAGATATGGGAATTTACCACACCCCAAGTGAGCCACCTTTAGTCCCAGATGGTTTTTTGAGCTTGGGTGTTGAGCGGTTTATTGGGGAAGAGGGGCGTTTAAGCTATGTTTTGTGGGAAGAAGACAACGTAGTTCCGCTTTTGGCGCTTGAAGTGGTTTCTAAAACTTATAGCGGCGAGTACGAACAGAAAAAGATATCTTATGCTCAATTAGGTATTTTGTACTACGTAATCTATGCGCCTGGTCGTGGTAAGCGTCGCAAGCGACAACCATTTGAAGTTTACCGCCTAGTAGATGGGCAGTATGTTCAGCAAATGAGCGAACCAGTATGGATACCAGAGATTAATTTAGGAATTGGCAGAGAGCGAGGAACCTATCTAGGACGGATGCGGGAATGGCTCTACTGGTATGACCAGCAAGGCAACAGATTACCCACTTTTGAAGAAATTGCCCAGCGAGAAAGTGAACGTGCTGTAATGGCTGAACAACGCGCTGATACTGAACGTCAACGCGCTGAGATTTTAGCTGCCAGGTTAAGGGAAATGGGCGTAGATCCTAATACATTTGATTTCGATAGATGACCAGTAGATTTAGTTAGCCTAGTAGAATTGGTACGCATTATCTAAAACGAAATTTAGATATTGAAGTAGCCGAGTTAAGCGATCGCCTAATCTAAATTAACTACCATGCTTAGAATAATGGCAGTGTAAGTGTTTAGTTTACTCTGACGCGGAATCGCACAAATCCATAAGAATTAGCAGGATTACCAGAACTAATTGCTCTTGGTATTGTCCCTAAATCAACAACTACGGCTCCATTAACGTTATTAAGCACAGTTCCATTAACGCTGCTACCAACCCGACAAACTGTTGGCGCTGTTTCACTAGAAGGGTAAAAGCGACCTTGATCAGTATCATTAATATTAGTGAAATCTGTGGGAGTTGAACCTAAAGTACGTCTAATACCTCTACCACTACTGAAGGCATCAGCAACAAAAGTAGTATTAGGAGGCACTAAATCACACAGTCTTGAATCTACGGCATCACTACTACCTGTTGATAAAAAGTAGATTGTATATTCAACTTCTTGTTGTGGTTGGACACTGCCTGCGATCGCCCCTTGTAAAGTTCCTGATGGCCAATTAGAATTAGTGTCATTCGGGTCATTTGGATCGTCTACAACTGTCGTAATCCGTGTAGAATTGATTGCCGTAATTCGCTTAACTAACAACAAATTTGGTTGCGGTATGACTATCACGTCCTCAACTGTACTTGATGCCGAGTTATAAGTTGCGGTTGCTGTGCCTGCTGTTATAGTGCGTACGGGGTCAGTATATGTGGCAGTAGCGGGGTTCTGATAAGTAGCAGCAGCGACCGATGAGGCAATATTGACTGTAAAGGTAACTGCAACGCTGCCACCACCAGGAATAGTAAAAGTACCGAAACTAGGGTTAGTTGCACCAGCAGTAGGATTAACAGGTGTAGTGGAACGGGTAGCCCCACCATTAAGGCTAACTGTACCCGTCGAGGCGTAGGTAAAACCAGTAGGCAAGGCATCGGAAATAGAGATATTATTTGCAGTGCTGCGACCAGTAGCATTAGAGACAGTAATTGTATAAGTTGCCGTCGTACCTGTAGCCGTGTTTGTGACGTTAGGCGTGCTGGTAGTTTTAGTAACAGTTAAGTTAGGAATACACTCCGTACCCGAACGAGCGCCAGGAGTCTGGCTTAAAGTAACAGTTCCAATTTGACCGTTTGTACCCGCACTAGCACCAAAAGCAGGAGTAGTACCAAATGTAGTACCGTTTGCACCACCCAACACATTAGTAATTGCTGTACTTGAGAGGGCAACGTAACCGCCACCGCCACCGCCACCAGGCCCATGTGCAGCGCCGCCGCCAGTATTAGTTCCCCCAGTTCCCCCTCGCGCGTTCACACTCAGAGTACCTAAAGTTCCGCTTGCAGCCGTTACCGATACGCTACCACCTGCACCGCCACCACCGCTACCATCGTTAAGCACAGTGTTATTGGCAGCAGCACCGTTAGCGTTGATTGTACCAGCGCCACTCACTGTCCCAGCCCGTAGAATCACAATACCACCACCAGCAGCACCACTGCTAGCGACACCGCCACCAGGAGTACCAGTAGAGTTGTTGGTACTTCCTGCACCGCCACCACCACCAAGCACTAGCTTATTGGCTGCATTAGTAAAGCCTGCACCACCAAAGCCACCTACAGCCGTGTTAGCACTCCAAGCGTTGCCGCCCTTACCACCTGCGCCACCGTTGCTACCACCACCGCCACCAGAATTTTGATCATTAGCTGTTGGGTTAGCATCAGTACCACCACCACCAGCGTTACCAGGAGCGCCGCGACCACTGCTGCCACTTGGATAACCCTCAGCAGTATTGTCAGTTACTCCAGTTGAGTTCAATACAAAGCGAGGCGTTCCAGCGATACCCTCACCTTTAGCACCGTGAAAGTTTCTACTTGCTAAATTGACGTAATCAGTACTACTTCCACCAGTACCACCCGCAAGCGCACGACCACCACCACCCCGAAAGCCTTGACTACTAACATCAATAGAGCCGCCACCAAGGTTTAGACTACCAGCTACATCAAAAGCTACAATACCACCAGTTCTACCATTCCAAGCGCTAGCTGTTACAGTACCTAAGCTAGTTACGCTGGAATATTGCGGTATTCGCACTACTTGAAAGCGACGCTGACCTTGAGATGTGGTTGCGTCAGCATTACTGTAGGCATTAAGTAGACCACTGCTGATAGTTACATTGCCGCCACTTGTTGTCACTGAATTTGTTGCTACGACATACTCGTAAATACCTGAGTTAGCTGGTGTTGAGCCAGTTGCCGGATCTCCTGTTGTTCCATCGCCGTAAGCACCAGTATTAGTCAAGTTAATTGCGGCATCCTGCATTTGGATCACTAGCAGCAAATCACCTGCTGTGATTCCAGTTGTAGCTCCTGTAGCTACTCCAATTGCGATCGAGGTAGCACCCGCACTCACGCTGGCAGTACCAGGGTAATAGGTATTGATTACCCCAGTAGGTGTAGCAGGACCGTCCTTACCTGGAGCCGCACACACTTGAGCTGTTTGAGCATTTAGCTTTAAGTTATCCGGCGCAAATAGTAGGATCGTGCTTTGTGAAGTAACCGTTGTAAATAGCAGGAACAAACTCTTAGTCAGTCTACCCAGACGGTAGCGAGGAATAGAGGAGATAAGATGTTTAAAAGGGGATTTCACGGCTTGCTTGCGATTTTGGGAACATCAAATGGAAAAAATGGAATTAGAGGATTGATAACAGCTATATATTGCAGTAGTGCTTAGGTAGTGTCATCGCCTTTAACCTGCCTTAGCTAGAGTGTCTCCTTTGCTTGGTTGCAGCAAGCGGCGAGAAAGTCGCTCTCGGAGTTTTTGCCCATCACTTGCTTGAGAAGTAGCCACCTCATTAGAAGTTTTTGGCTTTGCTGGTACTGGCTTTTGCAAACCAAAACCATCAAACAATTCATTCAGCTTGACTGTTAAACCAACGTAAGCTCCTCCAGCTGTACGCGAACCACTGAAGCTATCGTCATCAACTTCACCAAATGCGTATCCAGCCGAAAAGCGTAAGTTAGGAGTGAGGTAATAGCCTGCTTCGACTACAAAACCTGTCTCACTATGATTTTCTGATGGTTGATTGATCCAGCGAGCTTCACCCACCAAGTCAACTTTGTATCCCAAGCGGTAAGTTGCCCGTAATTGAGCCAGACTAATCGTACTATTGCCGACTAAATCTTCAGCTAAATAAGAAGTGCTGTTGCGAATTGCATATTTGCCATAAAATTCCCATTGCCAATTTAGGGCGTAGAGTGCTTCTAAAGCAAAGGTGTGATCTTCATAACCTGTGCCACTTCCTAATAAAACAGAATCGGGAATTGTAGATGGATTTTTGCGGTAGTCGTAACGTAATAAAGCATTTAATTTATCGTTGTTCGGATCGCGGTATGCCAACCCAACTCTTAAATTAGCTGTATCTCCTAGCCCGATTAATCTTTGATTAGAAGAGTTTGCTTGTTGATAGCCAACTAAAGCTGTAAGCGCAGGGGAAATTTTACCTGTAGCAGCAGCTGAAATTAATGTATTCGAGCCACCAGAGGAAGTACGATGCTCGTAACGGGCATTGGCTTGGAAATCGTTGTTGCCTGTGTATGAAAGCCCAACGCTGTAGCTATCACCGGAACCAAACCCTAGTGAAGCAGCACTTTGTCCAGGGGCAAACGGTTGAGCAAATTGAGTACCTGCGGCAGTGCGACCAAAGAAATCACCAAAAATATGCTCATAAGCTAGGTCAAGCTTTAAGCCACGCGCAATAGTAAAGCCTTGTTTCAGCCCGATCGCGCCTTGGCTACCTAGTCCATTTTCACCTGTATAGAACCCATTTGGGATCTACTCATGTGCTAACCGCTTGAGCATAAGTCTGATGAAGCAAAGATTGAGTTTAGCGGTGGCATTGTTCAGAGTTCGCTTCTTCGTTCTTGGGCCTTGCTCTTAC
>JAESFL010000980.1_pt1 | contig 12844 bp, 10 predicted proteins | sample 9269401 | NCBI WGS metagenome assembly JAESFL01 (sample SAMN14506025, study PRJNA617098) | algae metagenome | isolation source: Gloeocapsa sp. UFS-A4-WI-NPMV-4B04 and co-occurring heterotrophs from desert... | place: USA: Utah | collected 2006-10-01 | reverse complement strand
GCCCCGCACACATTCGACAGTGAAGGACCTCAAGATCGAGATCCTCGGAAGTGGAGGTGCACTCTACGTAGACGGCTCACACAACAGAACTTTTGAGCTCTATACAGGGGAGAAAGGCACTTTCCCTGATATGCTGGTGCCTCCGTTCGGCCCGAGACTCACCGGATTCGTGCTGGATGCAGTAGCCCATTTCGTCGATGCCATCGTCGAGGAGAGGCCAGTCCTTGCGACTGGTCGTGATGGACTGGAGAACACGCGCACGATAGCAGCAATGATCGATGCTGCGAACAGAGGTGTAGCAGTAGAATTTGGTGCGTAGAAAGCATCTGCGGAGTTCGTGAGTGCTGAAATTCAGTAAGGCTCGGGAGCCATTTAGGCTGTCCGAGATCTTGATTGCCTCATGCCACGTCCACGTGAAGATATGCTGCGAGCGAGGTCAAGTCTTCCATCAATATCTTGTGCTCGATCAAGGGATGGGGACCTTGACTGCCTCTTTGGGGGCAGAGTGATCGCCGCCAACTGCGTCTCCGATACGGTCTTCGTCGCTCTTTCTGCTGCTCGCGGCGGGATCCCTTCTCAGCAGCATATTCACGTGCGGCAAAACCACGGCGCAAGTCGGTGCGGTCCGCTCGCCTGTGTCCTTGCTATGCAACTTGGCCCAGCGCGTCTCGATCCCGTCGCGCTGGGCCAAACCGGCGGCATCCCAGTCGCCGCATGAGGCCCTTCCAGATCGCTCCACTTGCGCAAGATCCGAACTATACGGTTCGCCACATCGTTGATCTTAGGGTACTTCTTCCAACGCATCAGAAAGCTAGCTTCGCCGCGGTGGGGGAAGACCCAGATCGCGGCTGCCATGTCTTGAGAGAATGCACTGTTTGGCGAGCTTGATGAATGGTCCCCTGGTCGGCGGCTCTTGTTTCGGTTGTCTTCAAGGGTTCAGGTATCTCTAGAACGGTTCTCTTTTCGTGCAGCTCATGTCACTACGTTAATCTGACGGTCCGCACGGCCGGTGTGCAGACACGGAGTGATGCCGCCTCGATGCTGTATCGCTCATGTGACCCGTACAATGTGCGGCCGCGGCCAGATGACCTGCTGTGTCACCATCGGCATCAGGCGGACAGCATAATCAAACCTAGTATCATCACCCTGTTCCGGGTGCTTATGGGAGCGACCGCCTGAGGAGAAAATTCGGTTCAACGCTTGCATCAGGACATCATCACGTAAGTAAAGGATTGCGCGACGGTCAGAACCGCTTGCGATAACGTGCAACATCCGTGAGCGTGAGACTCATGAACTCGACCGGCAAGCAGATCTTCCTCGATCAAGGGTCCAAAGACTGCTCCCCTCTGGAATGAGGTGAAGGCTGGCACCTGCAGCCCCGCAGCTTTAACGCACAGCCCTGGTTCGTCCTGCTGCACATTCGAAGAGAATAATGCTTGCTAAGAGTCCTAGTTTAGCACTGAGCCTAATAATGGGCCCAAGCAAAAGTCTCATCTTCCATTCCGATTGACGCCTGCTCTGCCATGGCCCACTCTACCATAACAGGGGTTGGTGTTCCACAATTCTGGAACGAGTCAGAGGACGGCCATGAAGCTCGCGAAAGCATTGGTGCTATCCACTCTCGTATTATCAGCTGGACCCGTTCTAGCGCAGCCGCAGGGGGGAGTGGTGAACGTCGCCACGGTTGGTGAGCCTCCGACGCTAGACCCGATGGTGTCCACGGCTGATCTCGTCGGCATTATCACGCAACACTTCTTCGAGACCCTCTTCACCTTCGACAAGAACTGGAAAGTGACGCCGCTGCTCGCGGAGAGCATGCCCGACATTACGGAGGACGGGAAGGTCTACACGATCAAACTGCGCCAGGGGCTGATCTTCCACGACGGATCGGCGATGGATTCGACTGATGTGGTCGCGTCCCTCAAACGCTGGACCGAACTCGCCTCACGCGGCAAGCAGACCGGTGGCAACATCGATAAGATCGAGGCACTGGATCCCACCACCGTTCGCATCAGCCTGAAAGCTCCCTACGCTCCGCTGCTCGCGCTTCTCTCCTTCAACAATGCGGCGGCAGTCATCATGCCGTCCGAGAAGCTCGAGAACCCGCTCAAAGATCCTGTCGGCACGGGTCCCTACAAGCTCAAGGAGCGCAAGCCCGATCAATACATCCAGCTCGTCCGGCACGAGGGCTACAAGTCGCGTCCGGGTGAGCCTGATGGCTACGGCGGCGCCCGCAAGCAGATCCTCGAAGAGATCCGCTTCGTCCCGGTGCCGGATCCCAATACCCGCGTCGAGGGCGCTATCTCAGGTCAGTACGACTACGTGGACGCTCTGCCGGTCGAGGCTTTCGACCGCCTAAGAGGCCAGAAGACCACCGAGCCGGTGCTGATGAAGCCTTTCGGCTGGCCAGTATTCGTCATGAACACGAAGCAGGGGCTCATGGCGAACCAGGACGCCCGCACCGCCGTGCGCACGGCGCTGAGCATGGAGGACATGCTCGCCGCAGCCTTCGGCAGCACGGAGTTTTACGCGCTCAACGCGGCCATGTATCCGAAGGACTATGTCTGGCACACGGCCGCCGGCACTGAGGGCGCCTACAACGTCGCTGACCCCGAAAAGGCCAAGGCCCTGCTCAAGAAGTCGAATTACGATGGCAAGCCCCTGCGCATCCTGACAAGCCGCCAGTACGAGTTCCACTACAAGATGGCGCAGGTAGCGAGCGAGTACCTCAAGCAGGCCGGCATGGCGGTGGATATGCAGGTCGTGGATTGGGCGACGCTAACCCAGCGCCGGACCGACCCCGCTTTGTGGGACATCTACATCACCCACAGCCCCTTCCTGCCGGAGCCCGCCCTTATTGGCCTGCTCTCGGAGAGTTCTCCTGGCTGGTGGTCGACTCCGGCGCGCAAACAGGCCCTCGATGCGTTCAACAGCGAGGCCGACCAGCAAAAGCGTGTCGCGCTTTGGGCCGAGGTCCAGAAGGCGATCTATGCCGAGACGCCGAGCATTAAGATCGGCGATTTCAATGCCCTGTCGGCGAAGGCACCGAAGCTCGACGGCGTCGTGCCGGCTCCGTGGCCGTACTTCTGGAACGCCTCGATTAAGCAGTAGCAACGAGCCCCAAAGGGGCGCGATCGTCCCGCCCCTCCCGCTCCGCCTCGTCAGACCCCCCATGGGCCACTACATCCTGCAGCGCTTCCTCGGCATGATGGCCGTGATGTTCGTGGTCGTCACGATCGTGTTCGTGATTGTCCGCGTGGCGCCAGGCGATCCTGCCGGCGTGATGCTTGGACCTGACGCTACGCCGGCGGACGTGGCGGCCTTGCGGGCGCGCCTCGGGCTCGATCAGCCGCTTGTCGTGCAATACGTGCTGTTCCTCGGCCAACTCGCACGTGGCGATCTCGGCGACTCGATCTTCCTCAACCAGCCGGTCCTCACCGCTTTGGCCCAACGCGCGGAGCCGACGTTCTTCCTCACCCTGTTCTCGATCGTGATTGCGAGCAGCATCGCGATCCCGATCGGGATCCTCTCGGCCTATCGGCGCGGCTCCCTGTTCGATCAGGCGACCACAACTGTCGCGATGCTGGCGGCCTCGATCCCAAGCTTCTGGCTCGGATTGCTGCTGATCCAGTTCTTTGCCGTCCGGCTCGGGGTGCTACCGGTCTCGGGCTACGGGGGCCCGGGTGCGAGCTTCCTGACCCGCCTTACCCACCTAGTTCTGCCTGCCATCGCGCTCGGGACCGTGTCCTCGGCTCTCATCCTGCGCTTCACCCGCGCCAGCATGCTCGATGTGCTTGGCGACGACTATGTGCGCACCGCCCGTTCGAAGGGCATGGGCGAGTTCCGGGTCGTGATGAAGCACGCCTTCAAGAACGCGCTCATTCCGATCCTGACCGTCCTTGGCCTTACGGCTGCGCTCCTCGTATCCGGGGCGGTCGTGACCGAGACTGTATTTGGCCTCCCTGGTGTTGGAAGCCTTGTGGTCTCAGCGGTGCTGCGGCGCGACTATCCGGTGATACAGGGCGCGCTCCTGGTGATCGCTGCGCTCTACGTACTGATCAATTTCCTTATCGACATGCTTTATCTCGCCGTCGACCCACGGGTCCGCTACTGATGGCATCCGTGGTCCCCGCAGACGCCGGCCGCCTCAGCTTTCTCGCAACGCTGGTCCAGCGCCGTACGGTCCTGATCGGCCTAATTGTCATCAGCCTCATCGCAGCCCTCGCCCTCCTAGCGCCGCTGATCACCCCTTACGCACCGAACCGCCTGTCCATCGTCAATCGGCTGAAACCGCCGAGTGGGGTCTACTGGTTCGGCACGGACGAGTTCGGTCGGGACGTCTTCACGCGCACCATCTATGCCGGGCGCCTTTCGCTTCTCGTCGGCGCGTCCGTGGTCGTCTTCGCAGCGGTGGTCGGCATCACCCTCGGTCTCGTCGCCGGATTTTTCCGCCGCCTCGACACACTGATCGCGCGAGTGATCGACGCGTTGATGGCCTTTCCCGACATCCTCCTCGCCATTGCTCTCGTAGCGGCGCTGGGGCCGTCCCTCGCAACCGTGATCGTGGCACTCGGGATCGTTTACGCGCCGCGTCTGGCCCGGGTGGTGCGCGCCTCGACGCTGGTAATCCGCGAATTGCCCTATGTCGAGGCCGCGCGAGCGCTCGGCGTGCCGACCTGGCGGATTATGACCCGCCACGTGCTGCGCAACCTCGTCTCTCCCATTCTCGTCCAGGCGACCTTCATCTTCGCCTATGCGATGCTGGCGGAGGCTGGTCTCTCGTTCCTCGGACTCGGCGTCAACCCGGAGGTCCCGACCTGGGGCACGATGATCGCCGCGGGCCGGCAATATGTTGCCAAGGCCGACTGGATGACGCTGTTCCCCGGCATCGCGATCGTGCTCGCCGTCCTCTCACTCCAGATGGTCGGCGATGGCCTGCGCGACCTGCTCGACCCCCGCCTCCGAAAGGATCTCTAGCCGCATGATCACTCCGTGGTCCGATATGAACACCCCGCTCCTGCTCCGCCGCGTGAAACCGGTCGCCTTCGGCGCTGGCATGCTCGAAGGGTTGGTCGATGTGCTGGTCGGGGCGGGCGGCCTGATCGAAGCGGTCGGTCGCGATCTGCAAGCGCCCGCCGAGGCCAGGGCAGTCGACGGCAACGGCGCGTTCCTCTCGCCGGGCTGGGTCGATCTCCACACCCATGTCTGGTACGGCGGCACCGACATCTCGATCCGACCCTCAATCTGCGGTGTGGAGCGCGGCGTCACCACGGTGGTAGATGCAGGCTCCGCGGGAGAAGCCAATTTCCACGGCTTCCGCGAGTTCATCATCGAGCCGGCGCGCGAGCGGATCCGCGCCTTCCTCAACATCGGCTCGATCGGGCTCGTGAACTGCAACAAGGTCAGCGAGCTCATCGATATCCGCTCCATCGACATCGACCGCACCCTCGCCTGTGTCGAAGCGAACCGAGATGTCATCATCGGGATTAAGGTGCGGGCGAGCCACGTGATCCTCGGCTCCTGGGGCATTACACCCGTGAAGGTCGCCAAAAAGGTGGCAAAGATCCTGAAGCTGCCGCTGATGGTCCATGTGGGTGAGCCGCCCCCGCTCTACGACGAGGTGCTCGAGATCCTCACGCCCGGCGACGTCGTCACCCACTGCTTCAACGGCAAGGCCGGCGGCAGCATCATCGAAGACGAGGATCTCTTTGCCCTGGCCGAGCGCTGCGCCAGCGAGGGGATCCGCCTCGATGTCGGCCATGGCGGCGCGTCGTTCTCGTTTCGGGTCGCGGAGGTCGCCATTGCACGCGGGCTGCTCCCGTTCTCGATCTCGACCGATCTGCACAACCGATCCCTCGAGAACCCGGTCTGGGATCTCGGCACCACGATGTCGAAGCTGCTCGCGGTTGGCATGCCCTTCGAGGCAGTGATCGAAGCCGCGACGCTGGCCCCGATGTCCGTTATCGGGCTGCCCGCGCAGAACCTTCTAACGCCCGGGACGCGGGCTGAGTTCACGCTGTTCGAGGTTCGGGACTGCGATGTCACCACCCGCGACTCGATGGACTACGAGGTGCATCTCCCGCGCATGGTCGAGCCGCGCTGCACGGTGTTAGGGTCGCAAGTCATCGAGGCGAGCCCTTATCAGGCCAGGAGCCCTTCAGTCCTCACCGCAACGGACGCCTGCCCTCATTGCGGCTGGGTCAAGGCGCGATGAGCGCGCCGACGGCCGACGCCTTCCTGCAAGGAGCCGAGGCCGCCCCGGCCCCGCTCGCGGCCGAGACGGTGCTCGAGGTCCGGGATCTTAAAACCTATTTCGAGCTCGGCCGCCGCACGGTGCGGTCCGTCGATGGGGTGAGCTTCCGCGTGCGCCGCGGTAAGACCGTCGCGGTGGTCGGCGAATCGGGTTCGGGGAAGTCCGTCACCAGCCTGTCGATCATGCGCCTGCTCGCGCCGCCGGGCCGGATCGTGGACGGGGCGATTCTCTACCGCGCCGGCGACGGCCGCGTGCTCGATCTCGCGCGCTTGCCGGAACGCGCCATGCGGGGCATCCGCGGGCGCGAGATCGCAATGATCTTTCAGGAGCCGATGACGAGCCTCAACCCGCTCTTCACGGTGGGCGATCAGATCGTTGAGATGATCCGCCTGCACGAGCCGATCTCGCGAGCGGCCGCCCGGGAGCGGGCACGAGGGATGCTCGACCTCGTCGAGATCCCTGCGGCCGCCCGGCGGCTCGACGATTATCCGCACCAGATGTCCGGCGGCATGCGCCAGCGCGCGATGATAGCTGTCGCGCTCGCCTGCAACCCGAAGCTCCTGATCGCCGACGAGCCCACGACCGCGCTCGATGTCACCATCCAGGCCCAGATCCTCGATCTGCTGCGCCGGCTCCAGGACGAGATCGGCATGAGCATCCTGTTCATCACGCACAATCTGGGCGTGGTCGCGGAGATCGCCCACCAGGTGGTCGTGATGTATGCGGGCCGCGTAGTCGAGGAAGCGTCAGTCCGGCGCCTGTTCGAGCATCAGAAGCATCCCTACACGCGGGGGCTCCTCGCGTGCATTCCGAACGCCGCCCGGGACCGCGGCGCTGCCGGCGAGCGCCTGCGGCTAAAGCCTATTCCGGGATCCGTGCCCAGCGTCTCGGCCCTACCAGCCGGCTGCAGCTTCGCGCCGCGCTGCCCGTTCCGCATCGAACGTTGCGCCGAGAATCCGCCGCTGCTCAAGGCCGAAGATGCCCATCTCAGCCGCTGCTGGAGGCACGAGATCCTATGAGCCTGGTCCCCCACTTTTTCCTGTTCGGGAATCTGCAGAGGCATGAACTCCGATGATCGACCGGTCCAGTCCACCCTCGCGCGGTGAAGTGCTGCTGCAGGTCGAAGGGCTGACCAAGCACTTCCCGACCCGCGGCGGCACCGTGAAGGCCGTGGAGGATTTGAGCTTCGCAGTCCGGCGCGGCACCATCGCGGGCCTCGTCGGCGAATCAGGCTCTGGCAAGACGACAGCCGGGCGCTGCACCTTGCGGCTCGTCGAGCCCTCGGCAGGCCGCATTCTCTTCGATGGGGTCGATCTGCGCACAATTTCGGAGCGCGCCATGCGGGTCTATCGCCGCCGGCTGCAGATTGTGTTCCAGGACCCCTATTCGAGCCTCAACCCGCGCCTGCGCGTCGAGGACATCGTCGGCGAGGCTATCGATACGCACGGCCTCGCACGGGGCAGAGCCCGCAAGGAGCGCATCGCGCAGCTGCTGGTTCAGGTCGGGCTCGATCCTGAGCATGCCCGCCGCTTCCCGCACGAATTCTCCGGTGGCCAGCGCCAGCGGATTGGCATTGCCCGGGCGCTTGCGGTGGAGCCCGACTTCATCGTCGCGGACGAGCCAGTTTCCGCCCTCGACGTGTCTGTCCAGGCGCAGGTGCTGAACCTGATCCAAGATCTCCAGCAGGCTCTTGGGCTTACCATGCTATTCATCGCCCATGACCTGTCCGTGGTGGAGTACCTGTGCGACGACGTCGTCGTGATGTATCTCGGGCGGGTGATGGAGCGTGGCCCGAGTCGGCTCGTCTACGCCCAGCCGCGGCATCCCTACACGCAGGCGCTGCTTTCCGCGGTGCCAGTGCCGGATCCAGCGGCAGCGCGGCAGCGGATCGTACTTCAGGGCGATATCCCAAGCCCTCTCCATCCGCCCTCGGGCTGCGTCTTCCGCACCCGCTGCCCCTATGCTGTTGAGGACTGTGCCAAGGTCGTGCCTGCGCTCGACGCCGTCGGACCTGACCATCACGTGGCCTGCATCCGCCGGGACGAAGCGCCGGTCCTTCAGGGAAGCCTCGTGACGCGCAGCCCGGCCCAGCGTTCGGCGCGCGTCGGATGAGGCTTCTCGCACCGCAATCCCATTGTTCTTGAGGACCTGCCCATGAACCAAGTCGCCCACCCCCAGGGCTCCACCCCTTACGAGCGCCTCGTTTCGCTCGGCCTCTCCCTGCCGTCCACCCCGACGCCGGTGGCGAACTACGTCACATCGGTGCAGGAAGGCAGCCTCCTGTTCCTATCCGGCCAAGGCCCGCGAGAGGCTGACGGACGCCTCCACACTGGAAAGGTTGGAGCGGATGTCGGCATCGAGGAGGCCTATGCCCATGCGCGGCTAACCGGGCTCAATCTCCTCGCCATTATGCACCATGCGCTGGGCGACCTCGCCCGCGTCCGACGCGTCGTGAAGCTGCTCGGGATGGTGAATGCGGTTCCCGCCTTCGGCCAGCACCCGCAGGTCATCAACGGCTGTTCCGACCTGTTCGTCGCAGTCTTGGGCGACGACGGCCGGCATGCCCGCTCGGCGGTCGGCATGGGTTCGCTCCCGAACAACATCACGGTCGAGATCGAGGCGATCGTTGCGGTCGACGACTGAGCCGACGTCTGGCTATCCGCGAGGCCTGCCTACTGCCTCCATCCTCCCCGTTTCAGGTCCACCCGAGGGCGGCTTCCATTCGAGCGGCGGCGGCCCGAACGGCGTTCGCGTAGCGGTCCTGCGCCTGCGTGGCCTTGGGCTCTCGGAGCACAATGGAGATCGTGGCGATGCAGGCGCCTGCCCGATCCCGGATTGGAGCCGCGACGCAGGCGACCGAGAAATCCGACTCGCTGATTTGGATCGACAGCTGCTCGGCGAGCGCTACAGCGGCCGCGGCCGACAGCACGGCGGCGTTGGTCTCCGCCCGGTCGGTCGGGGATCGCCGGGCGGACCGGCGGAAAAGCGCCACGCGCTCATTGGCAGACAGATGCCCCACAAGGAGCCGGCCCTACGCCGTCCAGTTGAGCGGCACGCGTGTGCCGATCCGCGAGGTGACGCGGAAGTGGCCCGGGCACTCAGACATTGCCAGCACCACCATGTGGTCGCGATCGCAGATCTGTACGGTCTTCGCCACCTCGCGACTGAGGCCATGCATCTCCAGCGTGGCGACATCGAAAGCCGTAACGGTGCAGCCGCGCGCCGAGCCAGGCGGCGCCGTCCGCGCGGCGGCTCGGCAGACCCTTCTCGACGAGATCCTCAATCAACGTGTAGGCGGTCGAAAGAGGCGCTCCGATCGCCTTGGCGATTGTGTAGGGACTCGCAGGCGTGCCCGTCTCTTACAGATGATCGAGGACCAGAAGGGCGCACTCGATGCCGCTGACGCGGGACCGGCCCGATCGGGAGCTCACCTCAATGGCGCCGGCGGGTGTGGAGGCATCAGTCATGTGGTCTTTACTACTGGGCAATGGAACGCCCGCGTCGTCAAGGCTACTGTTATAGCACCACCCCTTCCCGAACAAAGGAATAGGCGACCTCTCCCATGACCCAACCCGATATCCGCGAACTCCTCGGATTGCGCCCCATCATCAACGTCTCCGGCACCATGACCTCGCTCGGCGCCTCAATCGTGGTGCCGGAGGCCGTTGCCGCCGTTACGGCGGTCCTACCGCAATTCGTGGAGACCAGCGACCTGCAGAAGAAGGCGAGTGTCGTGATCGCCCGCCTCTGTGGCACCGAGGCTGGATTCGTAACGGCGTCGTGCGCGGCCGGCATTACGTTGGCGGCGGCAGGCGCCATGACGGGATCGAGTCTCGCCGCGATCGAGCGGCTGCCAGACACCACGGGCCTCAAGAACGAGGTCCTAATTCAGGTGGGTCACATGGTCGGCTACGGCGCTCCGGTCGAGCAGGGCGTGCGGCTCTCAGGGGCGCGGGTCGTGCCCGTCGGGCAGGCCACGCATGCGCGGCGCTATCAGCTCGAAGGCGCCATCACGGAGCGCACGGCGGCGGCTCTTTACGTGGTCTCCCATCACACGGTGCAGTTCGGGCTCATCCCCCTCGACGAGTTCGTTGACGTCTGCCACGCGCGAGGGGTTCCAGTGATCGTCGACGCGGCCTCAGAATACGACCTGAAAGGTTTCCTCGCGAAGGGAGCCGACGTCGTCCTCTACTCGGCTCACAAGTTCCTCGGCGGCCCCACCGCCGGCATCGTGGCAGGGCGCACAGAGCTCGTTCGTGCCGCCTATTTGCAGAATTCTGGTATCGGGCGCGGCATGAAGGTTGGTAAGGAAGGCGTGGTCGGCACCATTGCGGCGCTGCAAGCGTGGGAGGCCCGTGACCATGCCGCTGTCCGGGCGCGGGAGACGAGCGTCCTCAACCTGTGGCACCGCACCCTCGTGGACCGGCCTGGCGTGACCGCCACCATCGTGCCGGATCCGACCAACAACCCCCTCGACCGTCTCCAAGTCACCCTCGAACCAGCTGCGGCCCACATCACCGCCTGGGATCTTGCAGACGCGCTGGCTGCCGGCCAACCGCCCATCATCGTACGCGACCACGAGGTGGAGCACGGGCTCTTCTACCTAGATCCCTGCAACCTACATCCCGGCGAGGAGACGGTTGTAGCTGAGCGGTTGGTGGCTGAACTGGAATACGCCCGGCAGTCCAACGAGATCATCGCGACCTCACTCGAACGCAGGCGGAACCGCGGGATGGAGTCGGTTATGCTCTGGCCGGGGTGAGCACGCGAGCGCACACTCCTGCTCACTTCCTGCATCACAATACAATTCGGCTATCTTTCTTCGAGGTCTGACAGAAGCAGGACCACGAGACTCAGCAGCCGCACTGAGGATGAGCATGTCTTCCGAAAGCCATTGCAGCAGCGTTGCCGAAGCCCTGGTTGAGGCGCTGGGCTCCAAAGTGATCCTTGGGCCTGAGATTCCTTTGCGCAATCATGCTGACGCGAGTGGTCTTGAGCCTGCACAACCATTAGCCCTGATCCTCCCCCGCAGCACTGAGGATGTCTCGACAGCCCTGCGCATCTGTCATGCACATCGACAACCCGTCGTAACCCAGGGAGGTCTCACAGGGCTCGCCGGTGGCGCCCACCCGAAGCCAGGCGAGGTCGCTCTGTCTCTTGAGCGTATGAGCGGGATCGAGGAGGTGGACCCTGCCAGTGCAACTCTCACAGCCTTGGCAGGAACGCCGCTATCGCTGGTGCAGCAAGCGGCTGACGAAGCTGGCTTCCTGTGTGGCATTGATCTCGGTGCGCGAGGCACCTGCACCATCGGCGGCAACGTTGCAACAAATGCTGGCGGCAATCAGGTCCTGCGCTACGGGATGGCGCGCCGCAATGTCCTCGGCCTTGAGGTCGTGATGTCGGATGGCACGGTGGTGCGCTCGCTCAACAAGATGCTCAAGAACAACGCCGGCTACGATTGGACGCAGATACTCATCGGCAGCGAGGGCACCTTGGGCGTGATCACCCGTGTCGTCGTAGCCCTCCAGCCCAGGCCTCATGCCGTGCAGACAGCCCTGTGCGCTGTCAGCTCCTTTGAGGATGCCCTGACGATCTTACGTTCCTTCCAGAACACGCACCCGGGGCGTCTCATCGTATTTGAGGCGATGTGGCGTGAGTTCATGGATGTGGCGACCAAAATCTGTGGGCTTCCTGCTCCTTTTGAGGCGGAGCATGAGCTTGCGTTGCTGATCGAAGCAGACCTCGACATGGAAGGCTTCTCCGCTGGGCTCGGCGACTTCTATGAGCAAGGGCTCGTGAAGGATGCGGTCGTGGCTCAGTCCCGCCAGGACAGGGCACGGATGTGGAGCTACCGGGAGACGCCTTACGAGTACGGACGCTTTCTGCCCGAGGAGATCCGGTTCGATGTAAGCATCCCGCTGGGTCGCATGAGCGAGGCCGTTGCTCATCTCCGCGAGCAACTGCCGAGGCACTGGCCAGAGGCAGTCTACGTAGTGTTCGGGCATGTCGCGGACAGCAACGTTCACATCAATGTGGCCTTGGACAACATGGATGCTGCAGCCAAGAAGGGGATCCAGTCTGTTGTTTATGATCTGGTTGCGTTACTGGCAGGCTCCGTCTCGGCCGAGCACGGCATTGGGCAGATCAAGCGGCCGTACCTGTCCTTGAGCCGCACAGAACCAGAGCTGGCGCTTATGGCTGCAGTGAAGCAAACCCTGGATCCAGCGGGCATCCTGAACCCCGGGCGCGTGCTATAGCAGGGCGTCCGTTGGCAGGAGGCCGATTGCGTGGCGATGCGGCGCGATTGCCTGTGTCGATGGCTGCAGGATGGGGGTTGACCGATTTAGCACCTCACCACGCTTTCCCAAGCGTGGTCTGGGCACAGCCCCTCGCTGGCTTCTTCCTCATAGGGAATCCTGGCTGGTACAAGACGAATGTTTGCCAGCGACAGCCTGATACTGGAGGTTGAGAGTAGCGCGGGATCGGCAGGCCTGAAGGGCTGGTCGCGATGAGCCCCGCTCACTCCGACTTGAGGCTCCTGAAGGTGATCGAGTAGCGCAGGCTCTCCACAGCGGGGATGCTGTGCTCCCA
>JAESFL010000979.1_pt1 | contig 12856 bp, 14 predicted proteins | sample 9269401 | NCBI WGS metagenome assembly JAESFL01 (sample SAMN14506025, study PRJNA617098) | algae metagenome | isolation source: Gloeocapsa sp. UFS-A4-WI-NPMV-4B04 and co-occurring heterotrophs from desert... | place: USA: Utah | collected 2006-10-01 | reverse complement strand
GAATGGTAGGCCATGCGGCGCTGCTGATCGGTAAGGTTCGGCACGATTACGCCGACGGTGAGGCCGAGGAAGCGGTAGACCTGCCCCATCCAATCCGCGTCGCGGCGGGCGAGATAGTCGTTCACCGTGACGACGTGCACGCCCGTGCCCTCGAGCGCGTTCAGATAAGTGGCAAGCGTCGCCACCAGCGTCTTGCCTTCGCCGGTGCGCATCTCGGCGATCGAGCCGCGATGGAGGACGATGCCGCCGATCATCTGCACGTCATAATGACGCTGACCGAGCGTGCGCTTGGCCGCTTCTCGAACCGTGGCGAAGGCTTCAGGAAGAAGGTCGTCGAGCGTCTGGCCGTCTGCCAGGCGTTGACGGAAGATCTGCGTCTGCTGGCGCAACTCTTCATCCGTCATGGCGGAAATGGTGGATTCGAAGCCGTTGATGCGGTCGACGATCTTTTGCAGGGACCGGACGTAGCGATCGTTGGCCGATCCGAAAATAGCTTTGGCAAATCCGCCGATCATTGGCGTTCCTGTTATCTAGATGCTGTCTGCAACCTGCGGCCTCGCCGCCGCCCCCCGCAGAATATCGAGGGGGATGTAGGGTTGGGCCTTATTCAAGTCAATTGACGCGCCCTGTGCCGGAGCCTAGCCGAACCCGCTATGAACAAGGCGATTTCCGGCGGCTGCGCGTGCGGCGCGGTCCGCTACGAGCTGAGAAGCGATCCCTGGGATACCGGCTGGTGTCATTGCCGCACCTGCCAGCTGAGTTCCGGCGCGCCGGCGATGGTGTTCGCCAGCGTCGCGCCCGAGGACTTCGTCTGGACGAAGGGCGCCGACAAATTGAAATCGTTCAAATCATCGAGCTTTGGCCATCGCGATCTTTGCGGGGAATGCGGCACGCCATTCCTGATGGTGGTGGACCACCAGCCCGAAACGGTCGATTTCAGCGTCGTCACGCTGGATGAGCCGGACGCCGTAGCGCCCGGCTTTCACATCTTCCATGCCAGCAAGATCGCGTGGTTCGACACCGCCGACACGCTTCCCCGGCATGACAGGTTCCGGCCGGGGACGCGCGGGCTCGAAGGAACCGAGCCTCCGGCTTAGAGCTGACCCTCGAGCCAGCTTTGAAGCGCGCTCTTCGGCGCCGCGCCGACCTTGGTCGCAGCGGGCTCGCCATTCTTGAACAGGATCATGGTCGGGATGCCGCGCACGCCATATTTGGCCGGCGCATCCGGATTGTCGTCGATGTTCAGCTTCGCCACCGTCACCCTGCCGCCCAGTTCGTTGCTGAGTTCCTCGAGCGCAGGCGCGATCATGCGACAGGGGCCGCACCATTCGGCCCAGAAGTCTACCAGCACCGGGCCGGGGGCGCTGATCACATCCTCGTGGAAGGAGTCGTCGGTGACGTTCTTGGTGGCCATGTTAATCTCCTTAGGGGTTGAAGCTCATTTAGGGATGGGACGCGGTCGGCTCAACCGTCGGCCAAGGCGGCTTGCCCCGGCATATACGGCAGCAGAAGGTGCCGCGGGAGCGGATGAAGCCGCGGCTCGGCGGTGTAGAGCAGAGCCGCTTCGACACGGCGCCCCGGGAAGATCACTTCCAGCGCGGCGACATAGGCCGCCATCTGCCGCAATTGGGCAGGCGCGATCTCCCCAGGGGCAGCGGGAACCGACCTTCCCGTCTTGAAATCGATCAGCCGGACGATCTCGTCGCCGACGAGCAGGCGGTCGACGGTTCCCGTGATCACCGATCCGTCGGGCGTCACGGCCGCGATCGGCGCTTCCGCCAGCGCCGCGGCGCTGAAGATTTCGGCATGTTCCGGCTGCGAGATGATCCGGCACGCATCGCCAATCAGACGGCGGCGGACGGCGGCATCTTCGACACCCGCCGAGCGCTGCAGCCAGGCATCCGCCCGGCGCTCCCGCTCCTCCGGTTCGACGCCTGGCAGCCGCTCGAACAGCTGATGCAGCAGCCGGCCCCGCTCCGCCGCCTCGCGCAGTTCCGGGCTCGGCGGCGGGTTCGGCACGTCATCCTCGCCCATCGAAGAGGGCGCCAGCGGGCGAGGCGGACGCGCTTCGACCGGCGCAGCCTGGCGCAGCCAGGCCGGAAGCTCGGCCGACCGGGAAGCCTCCGGCACTACCGGACGAACCGTCCGCTCCGCATCGCCGAAGCGCCTCGCCTTTCCCCAATGCGGATCGTCCGCCCAGTCGCAGCCGAGCCCCGCCAGCGACTGCTCGACGGCATGGTACCAGCTGTCCTGCGGCGGCCCTTTCCTGTCCGCCGGCCCTAGCGAACCGCCGACAAAGAGCCGCTCCTCCGCTCGCGTCATTGCGACATAAAGCAGCCGCCAATGCTCCTGCCGGTCGAGCCGGTCCTGCGCCTCGATCTGCGATTTGAGCGGCTCGGTAAGCTCCTCCCGGCGGGGCCGGAAGACGGGAATTCCGGGCAGGTCCTCGGACAGGCTCAGTTCGGCTGAGGAGCCGCGGGCCCGGCTCGGATCGACGCAGGCGTCGGCCAGGATCACGAGCGGCGATTGCAAGCCCTTGGAGCCGTGCACGGTCATCACTCGCACGGCATCCAATGGCGCCGATGGATCGCGGACGATCTCGACGTCGCCGCGGGCGAACCAATCGAGAAACCGTTGCAGCGACGGCGCCGTCGTTGCCTCGAACTCCAGCGCGCTGGCGAGCAGTTCCTCGATCGGGTCCCGCGCCTCGCTGCCGAGGCGGAGGAGGAGCTTGCGGCGGCCTTCCAGCGGACCGGACAGGAGGGTTTCGAAGAATTGATGCGGCGTGGCATAATCGGCCATGGCGAGGATCGATTGAAGCGCTTCCAGCGTCTCCGGGCGCTGCGATCCGCTTCGGACCTGCGGCCAGAGCGGGCCCTCGCGCCCGCGTGCGGCGGCGTAAAGATCCTCTTGCGACCAGCCCATCAGCGGCGAGACGAGCAGGCTCGCGAGGTTGAGGTCGTCGAGCGGCTGGATCGCGAAGCGGGCGGCGGCGAGCAGGTCCTGCACGGCAAGAGGGGCGGAGAGCAGCAGCCGGTCCACGCCCGCCACCGGCACGCCCTCCGCATGAAGGCGCGCGACCAGCAGCGAGGCGAGGTCGCCGCGGCGGCGGACCAGGATCAGGATGTCCTCGGGGCGCAGCGGCCTCCCCTTCCCCTGGACGTAGAACGGATGATCGAGCCAGTGACGGATCTGCCTTGCAAGCTTGCCCGCATAGCGGCGGGTTGCGTCGCTGATCCATCCCTCCTCCCCCGCCGCATCTTCGGCGAGCGCCACTTCCTCCGAATAAGGCTGCCACAGCGTTACCGAGCCGGGTCGGGTAGAATGGTGGCTTTCATGAGGGTTGGGCCGCCGCGGCAGCCCCAAGGCCTCGTGGCCGAGTTCGCCGATCACCCGGTCGACCGCCTCCAGGATGGGCGGCGACGAACGGAAGCTGAGGTCCATCGACAGATCCAGGAACTGCCGGCCGACGCCTTGCGCCTCCCGGTCGAACCAGGCGCGGGCGACGTCGAAACTGTTTGGGTCCGTTCCCTGGAAACCGAAAATCGCCTGCTTGTAGTCGCCGACGGTGAAGATCGTCCGGTGGCGCTGCCCGGCCCCTTCGCCCGCGAAATACTCGCCTGCGAGCGCGCGGACGATGTTCCACTGCCGCTCGTTCGTGTCCTGCGCCTCGTCCACGAGGATGTGGTCGGTGGCCTGGTCGAGTTTGTAGCGCACCCAGTCCCCCATCCCGGGGGTCAGGAGCAGTTCTTCGGCCCAGCGGATGAGGTCGTCGAAATCAACGGTACCCTGGGTGCGCTTGGCCTGCGCATAGGCAGCAGCAAACGCCTGCCCGGCGCGCAATCCCGCGGCCAGTTGCTCGACCAGCTTCGCGACTTTCCGCATCGAGATCAGCCGCGAGCAACGTTCGAAGGCGGCCGTGGCGAGGCGGACATAATCCTCGTCCTGAGGCGCCTGCCCCTTGCCGAAGCTGCGTATCTCGCCGTCGGCTTTGGCCCAGATGAGATGCAGGCGGTCGATCAGCGCCGCCCGCTCCTGCGGCGAGCCGGCAGCCCATTCTTCGCACAGGTTTGCCCGCTCCAGCCCGTTCTTAGTGCCCCATTGGCTGTTGAGCAGGCCGATCTGCCGAAGCCCTTCCAGATCAAAGATGGAGTCGCAGCATTCCGCCGCGATCGCTTCATCGATGTTCCCGACAGGGATGCCGAAGGCCCGGCGAAGGCGCGCCTCGACGCCTTCGCGAGCGCCGAGCGCCGCCATCGCGGCAGGCGCCCGGGCACAGCCCATCAGGAAGCCTTCCGCACCGCCCTCCCCCATTCGATGGCTCAGCACCTGCAGATCCCGGATCAACGGCAGATCGGGAAAACCCGATCCTCCGGCCTCCGCACGCACGAGAAGATCCGCCAGCGTCTGGCGAGCAAGGAGCTGCTCTTCCCTTCCCTGGAGCGGCCGGAAGCCGGGCACCAATCCTGCTTCCGCCGGGAAGGCAGCGAGCAGGGATTGTGCAAAGGCGTGAATCGTCTGGATTCTCAGGCCTCCGCCCGAAGCGTCGAGCACGCGGGCGAAGAGCCTGCGCGCCTGCTGGCGGCTTTCGGGCCCCGGATCCTCGCCAAGTGCCGCGAGCTCTTTGCCCAGTTCGATATCCTTCAGCCGCACCCAATAAGCGAGCCGAGCATGGATGCGGTCAGCCATCTCGGCGGCGCCGGCCTTGGTAAAGGTCAGGCAGAGGATCGAAGCCGGATCGACGCCCGACAGCAGCAGCCGAAGCACGCGCGCGGTGAGAACGTGCGTCTTGCCTGTCCCCGCCGAGGCGGAGAGCGCGGCATGGTCGCGCGGCGACGACGCGCGCCGCTGGTCGCCCTCCAGATGGCGAAGAGCACTCAGACGCTTGGGCATGAAGGGAAACTCGAGATCACTTGCGTCACTATAGGAAGCCCGCTTTGCCTTAGACAGACCCGCGTTGGCCACGTCGGCATCTTCAGTCGGTCTGGGCGAGGAGCTCGTTCACACGTCGCTCAGCGTCGGCCAGGGCCTCGGCGATCGGCTTCTGTCCCGCTACCGCGGCAGAAAGCTCCTCGCCCACAAGGCCTTCGATCGGCGCCTGCCGCTGCACGAAATCGGGAAGCGTGCGGCCGATGGCGGCGAGCGGCGCGATATCATTGCGATGCGGAAGCGCCTGGAAGGCCGGGCTTGCCACCACCGCCTTGAACGCAGGCAAGTGGCCGGTCCGCGCCCACTCGAAATTCTGGCCGGCCATGAAGCGGATGAGGCGGGCGATCCCGGCGCGCTGCGCCGGCGACCGCTCCCGCTTGGGCATCACCCAGGCGTGGCCGTCGACGAAACTCGCCTCCCGGCCCCAGAGATGCGCATAGGGGAAGACGCCGTAGCTTTGGTAGAGCGGGCGGCCGGGCGCTTTTGCCTCCTCGTCGAACGAGCCGATCATCCAGGTGCCGGTGGGAAACACGCCGCCTTCGCCATTCATGAAGCTGCCGATGGCGGCCGGATTATCCTGGTCGACGGTGGTGAGGCCCTCTTCGTTCAAGGTGCGGAAGAGCTGGACGATGCGATACGCTTCGGGTGTCTTCAGGCGGATATGCTTGCGGTCGGTGAAGAAGACCGCGTCCTGCGCCAGCAGATAGGTATAAAGGTTGCGGACGTGGGTCGCCGGATCATTGACCTGGCTCTGGATGAGGTAGGGCTTGCCGGTCGCGGCCTTGAATTTTCGCGCATGGGCCAGCAGCTCTTCGGGCGAGCTGGGAAGGACGGGCTTGCCGTTCTGCATCAGCCCCGCCTGCTCGAAGAGCTTCAAGTTGACGTGGAACAGCCCGCCAACCGTGTCCCACGGCAGCCCATAGACCTTGCCGCCCTTTAGGACGCCGCGTGCGCCCGCGGCCGTAAAGTCCGCTGGGCCCACACCCGCCTGCTTCAGGATCTCGTCCATCGGCTCCAGCAATCCGCGCGATTGATAGTCGGAGATGACGCTCTGGTGCATCGTGACGAGGTCGGGTGGATCGCCCGCGGCCATTTGTGCGGCGAGCTGGGCGTAGCCCGGCCAGGCGACGACGTTCACGTCCACCCGGAGGCCGGGATTCTCCTTGTTGAACCGATTGATGAGGGTCGTGACGATCCCGCATTCGCCTTCGGCCTTTGTGAGGTCGGTCTCGCGATCGTAAACCGCGCCGCATTCGCCGAAGAAGCGCTGAACGTCGATTTCCGTGCGCTGGTCGGCCGAAGAGCAACTGGCAAGCGCCGTCAGCGCCGCGCCTGCGAGCGCGAGGCGCTTCATCGCACCGCCGTCCCGGCCATCGCCCGAACGATCTGCTTCTGGAAAATGATATAGACGATGAGGATCGGGATGGAGGCGAACACCGCCTGCGCCATCAGATAGCCGAGCCCGCTCGTCTGGGCATAGTTCATCTGGGCCGATGCCAGTCCCACCGTCAGGGTGAACATCTCGCTTCGCGTCGCCGAGATAAGCGGCCACCAATAGCTGTTCCACGATCCCAAAAAGGTGAAGACGCCGAGCGTCGCCTGCGCCGGCACGGTCAGCGGCAGCAGAATTTTCCAGAAGACGGTGAAACGCGACGCGCCGTCGAGCATCGCCGCCTCGTCGAGTTCGATCGGGATCGCCTTGAAATATTGCGTCATGAAAAAGACGCCGAACGGCCCAGCCAGTCCGGGAAGGATGAGGCCCGGATAGCTGTTATGAAGGCCAAGGTCGGCGAACAGCTGGTGCTGCGGCAGGATCACGGCCTGCTCGGGAATGGCCAGCCCCAAGAGCACGAATATGAACAGGGTGCGGCGGAACGGGAAATCCAACCGCGCAAAGCCGTAACCGGCGAGCGAGCAAAGGGCGAGCACGCCGATCGTCGTTCCCGCGGAGACGATCACGCTGTTGAAAAGCCAACGGAATACCGACGATCCTTGAAGAATCGACCGATAGTTTTCGAGCGTGTAGGGCGCCGAGAACGCGGCGCCGCTGTCCCGCATCAGCTCGGCATTGGCCTTCAGGGAGAGGAGCAAGGTCCACAGGAGCGGCGCGATCATGATCGCCGCGCCCAGACCGACCGCGATCGAAGCTGCGGGCGAAAGCCCCGTTCTTGTCGACCCCGCCGCCACCTCAGCGATCCTCGCGCGGCCGGGCCGCGAAATATTGGACGAGCGTGACGAGGAGGACGAGCATGAACAGCACTTCCGCGGCCGCGGCCGCGTAGCCCAGCTCCCAACGGCCGAACGAAACTTCGTAGATGAACAGCACCACCGGCCGCGAGGCTCCGCTCGGCCCGCCGGCGGTGAGCAGCTGTGCCTGGCCGAACAGCTGCAGCTGCGCCGCCGTCTGCAGCATGATCACCAGCACCAGCGTGCGCCGGAGCGACGGGATCGTGATCCGCCAGAAGGTCGTCCAGCGGCTTGCCCGGTCGAGCGCCGCCGCTTCATAGATGTCGCCCGGAATCTGCTGCAGCCCGGCCAGGAAGAGCATCATCGGCAATCCGATCGACCACCAGATCGTGGTGAGCGCAAGGGCGGGGATGGTGAGGTCCGGGTCGCTGAGGAAGGGGATCGGATCGCGGCCAAGGGCTTCCATGACCTCGGCGACGAGCCCCGCATCCGGGGTCAGGATGAACCGCCAGATCAAGGTAACGATCGTCACCGACAGCACCGAGGATGAAAAGAAAAGACCCCGAAAGATAGCCGCCGTCCGGCTGCGCTTGTTGAGGGCAAGCGCGAGCGCCAGCGCAATAAGGGTCAGCGGCGGCACGATCAGCAAGGCCAGTTTGAACGTGTTGACCAGCGACTGGTGAAAAACGGGATCGGCGGCGAGACGCGCATAATTGTCGAAGCCGACAAAGGTGCGCGATCCGAACAGGTCCGCGCGGTGAAAGCTGAGGAAGACCCCCGTCAGCAGCGGGTAGATCAGCAGAAAGGTGTAAAAGAAGAGAAAGGGAGCGACGAACGCAAAGCCTTCCAGCTGGGACTTCCGCCTTGCTGCCGTCATGCGCGAAGGATCATGCGGCGGCATGGTGCGCGCTGCCATCCGGCCCGAACAGGTGGGCCGCGGCGCCGTTGATGTCGAGCCCGATCACGTCGCCAAGCTGAACGCGGCTGTTTCCCTGATCCTCGGCCGTAATCGCCAGCCCGTCGGCCAAGGTCGCGTAAACGAGGGTGCGCTCTCCCAGACGCTCGACCAGGTCCACCTTCGCGCTTGCCGAGGCGTGGCCGTTCGCGGCGACCGTGACGCTCTCCGGGCGCAGGCCGAGCTGCAGCGGGCCGTCTTCGGGCAGTTCCGTTCGCTTCACCCGAGTCTCCACCTCGGCCCCGCTGCCGAGCCGGACGCGCGCATAGGGTCCGTCTCCGGGCACCAGCGCCACCGGCGCCAGCGTCATGGCCGGCGAGCCGACGAACCGGGCAACGAAGGCGTTGGCGGGCCGGTTGTAAATTTCCATCGGCGGCCCGACCTGCTGGATGCGGCGATCGTTCATCACGACGATCCGGTCGGCCAGCGTCATCGCCTCGGCTTGGTCGTGCGTCACGATGATGAAGCCGGCGTCGATCCGTTGGCGAAGCTGGGCCAGCTCGATCCGAGTGCGCATGCGCAGCGCCGCATCGAGGTTGGAAAGCGGCTCGTCCAGCAGGAAGAGCTTGGGGTGCTTCACGATGGCGCGGCCGATCGCGACCCGCTGCCGCTGCCCGCCCGACATCTGTCCCGGCTTTTTGTCGAGCTGCCCCTCAATTTCGAGCACGCGGGCAGCTTCGGCCACCCGGGAGGCGATCTCACCGGCCGGAACACGAGCATTCTTGAGGCCGAATGCCATATTTTCCCGTACCGTCATGTGCGGGTAAAGGGCGTAATGCTGGAAGACCATCGCGACGCCGCGCTTGCCCGGCCGCACCTCCCCCCCGTCCAGCGTCTCCAGGCCCGCGATGATGCGGAGCAAGGTCGACTTGCCGGAGCCTGACGGGCCCAGGAAAGCCACGAACTCCCGCGATTCCATGGTAAGGGAAATGTCGTCGAGAACGGCCGTCGCGCCATAGGCTTTGCGGACGTTGCTGAGTTCCAGGCTGGGCAACGCGACTCCTCTGGAAGGGCGGTTGTGCTTGGGGATGCGCCGCCTCTGGTTGGCCGCAGCGTGGTGCAGGCGGCGCCGTTTGGCAAGAAGCGACGAGCCAAAGGCACGCTTTGACTGGCCTTGGATAAGGCCTATCGTTCGGCGTCAGGAGCGCGAAGCATGGATGAGTGCCGCCACAAGGACGCGATCAACAAGGTGATGCCGAGCGCCAGGGGCTGTGAGGAGTGCCTCGAGACCGGCTCCTGGTGGGTTCACCTCCGTCTATGCCGCACCTGCGGGCATGTCGGCTGCTGCGATCAGTCGCTGAACAAGCATGCGAGCGGCCATTTCCACGCCACCCGCCACCCGGTGATCGAAGGCTATGATCCGCCCGAAGGGTGGGGCTGGTGCTATGTCGACCAGCTGTTTCTGGACCTCGCCGGCGATAAGACGCCGCAGACCGGGCCGATCCCCCGCTACGTATAAGCGCGCGAGGCGGCGGCGCCCCGGCATCTTGGCCTTCATTGCAAATTAGCGGCATTGCGCCTATGTCGGATGGGCTGACGTCGCCTGCGACGGAATTTGACGGCCTATTCGGCCCCATCCTTCCCTTTCACGCTTCCTGGCGCCGCCGCGCGGGCATTTCCGCGTCGCGAGGACCGTAACGCCGCTGAAAGGGCATCATGGCCAAAGAAGAATTGCTGACCATCGAAGGTCTGATCGACGAAATCTACCCGGACGGACGCTTTGGCGTCATGCTCGACAACGAGCACCGGATCATCGCCTATACGGCCGGCAAGATGCGGCGTTTCCGCATCCGTTCGGTGGTGGGCGACCGCGTCCATGTCGAGATGACTCCGTACGATCTGACCAAGGGCCGCATCATCTTTCGCGAAAAGACGCCGGGCCAAGGTCCCGGTGGACCCCGCCGCGGTGGCTTCAGGCGTTAGCAGTCACGATAAACGAAACAGGCGGCATGTGGCCGCCTTCAAGGACAATATGAACGTTGAAATAGTCGGCGCCAAGCGCCCGAAACTTTCCCTTTCTTACGGCAAGACGCACGCGGCCCAGGCCGAGCGCGGAGCCGCTACCCTTCCCGATCAGGAACTGAGGCGCATCGTCGCCGCCATGATCGGATAAGAACAACCCCGCCCCTTTCCTTCACGGGGAAGGGGCTTTTCATTGGAGACCAGCATGTCGAGAGCCGCCATCAAGCCCTATCTGATCGCCAAGGATGCCGAGGGCCAGGTCCGTCTCACGGTGCGCGAGACCCGTTACAACAGCCAGGGCTATCCGCTGGTGACCGAAACCATGGTCGAGGAACCGTTCAAGACGGCGACGGCGGCGCGGGCGCATGCCAAGGAGCAGTTCGGCGCCGAAGCAGGCCAGTTCGCCAGCAAGTAGGGCGCGAGCGGAAGCTCAGGTAGCCGAGCCGCCGGTCGTCTTTCTCAGTCTTCGGAGCCATGGCCAATCGGACTCCGTATTGCGGACGCTGATGCCGGCGCTGATGGAACGTTGAATGCTTGCGCGGGCGAGGCTCGCCAACTCGCGCCGAACCTCGGTCGGATCGCGCCCGGCGCAGCATTGGCGGAAGACATGATCGCCGTAGCGGATTGATTTTCCTGGTGCTTTCGTCATGCGCGTGAAACCGCCGTTGCAGCGGCCGGTTTCGCCATTTCACCTATGTAAGCACGATTCCTTCGTGCCCGTGAGGCGCGCCTTTCAATCCTGCGCGTGATCGGGCGAAGTTTGGTAGACCGAGGCGTCGTAGAGTGGCGCCGTCGCCTCTTCCGGGGGCGGATCGGTCTCCTGCCGGGAAAGCTTCGACTGAACCGTCGCCGCCGCAAGCGCCCGTTGCCGGTTCACGATCTGCTCGCGGCGCGAGGGCGGCTCCGCCTCGTTCGTGCTGGAAGCGGAGGACCCTTTCCGGCTCCAAAGCGACTTAAGATCGAACTTCATGGTGCCCTTTAGCGACGGACGGCATGAACAATCCGCTAAGATGGCCGCCGGGTGCGTTCATGACTCCTTGGCAAGCCTCGAGAATTTATCCGCAAGCTCCTGATGCCAGCGCTTGGCATCCGCCCCGCAAGCCCTCGCCGCCCGCGCCGCCTCTTCGGACGCGCGCCGCGTGAAATAACGCTCATTCGAGATCATAATCGCCCCCCTTTTCCCTCATTTTTCCGGGATATGAGGGGCGTTGGTTAATAAGTTCCTAAAGCCGCGCGGGCTCCCCATGGAAGGCAGGGAAACGGTGGGCAGAAGCCGGAGCGGTTTGGCTACAGACGCTGAGTTCCGTTGCTCAACGATCGCGAGGCAATCCGCTCCCGGAGCGCGGCCGCGGCTGGTGCGCCAGCCGATGCTCTCGCTCGTAACGAACCGCGCGCCACCGGAGCAGAGCGAAGCTGAGCGCGACCAACAGGACGAGATACACGAACATAAGCATGACAGGCTCCCTTCGACGTCAGGAACCTGCCGATAACGGCTTGCCCTCGTCGGGCGTTCCTGCCTGTTATTCGAGGTTCAGCTTGGCGCGATCTTCCGAGAGCCGGCTGCGGTGAGCCGCGCAGGAAGCCAATCTACTCGGTTGAAACGCTGTCTCGCCGTGGCAGCGTGCATCCGCTCAAGCGACCGTCATCGGATCGGCGACTTCGACGAGAACAATTGCCTGGCCTGCGGATATAGATCCGTCAGGAGCCGGGTCGCGCAATCGGTCAACAAGACCGCAACCGCCGGCAGGAGCGAAGCTGCGTCCTGTGTCCTGCCCAATTCCCAGATGCGCCGGATCTCACTCCTCCGGGCATCCACAACTTCGCTCACCGCCGTCTGCCAAAAGGCCGGGTGCTCGCTCTCCGCATAATCGCCGCGGCCGCGGCCGAAATGGGCGACGCCGAGATAACGAAGCAGCGAGGAGCGGACGAGGCCGGCGAAGAATTCTTCCGACCATCGCACTGCCGAGGAATCATCTCCCCGCACCATGTTATAGCCCCGGGCGATCCCACCCGCGCCGAGAGCGCCCAACAGGCCGCCGACGATCATCCCCCCGCCCAGCGTCAGCCCGCCGGCGGCCAGATCCGCGGCAAGGCCGCCCACTGCCCCGGACATCAGGCCGCCGAGCATCGCGGCGAACCCCTCCTTGGCAGGCGCGGCCTGGGCGTAATCGTCCTTCAGGCGACGCAGCACTTCCCGCGCGGCCTTGCCCGACAGGCCATGGAGGTGGATCAGCTGCTCCGTCGAGGTGCGGGTGCCGGTCTCGAGCCGCTCGCCGAGCTTCTGCATGGCCCGCTGTGCTTCGGCCGGCGCTTCGCGCTGCAACCCCGGAAGCGCGCTGCCGACCTTGTCTTGCCAGCTCTGCTCGCCGACCGTCTCACGGTCGACCGCCGCATCGGCAAGCTGGCTGGCGAGGACGCGCATCGAGGCAGCGAAGCGATCAAGATTCCTTTCCCGCCAAACCTGCGCGATGCGCGCAAGGGCCGCCTGCTTTGCCGCCGGCAGGAGAGGCTGGACCCGCTCGAGGAGCGTGCCTTCCTGTACCCAGCAGCGGGCAAAGGCGTCCAGCGTGAGCGCGTCCCGAACCACTTCATTGGCGGCCAGATGCGTCTTCCAGCGCTCCTCCTCGACGAAAGCATCCTCGCGCGGCGGCCCCATCTGGTTCAGCAGCAGCACGACCGGCTTACCGATCCATGCGAGGATCTCCATCTCCAGGGAGACATAGCGCGCATCCACCGGATCCTCGGCGGCATTCACCAGATAAAGAATGACGTCGGCCTGCTCCCGCGCATTGCGCACGGCTTGCTGGCTCGACCAGAGCGCTC